>Ga0066709_100005244_pt1 | contig 10610 bp, 9 predicted proteins | sample GraSoiAngelo_158_FD_79665 | JGI IMG/M metagenome (GOLD analysis project Ga0066709, IMG submission 79665) | Grasslands soil microbial communities from the Angelo Coastal Reserve, California, USA - 14_1009_16_30cm | ecosystem: Environmental > Terrestrial > Soil > Grasslands | place: USA... | reverse complement strand
ATCGAGCGGCTTTGGCAGGAATATGACCTTCTCCTGCAAGATCGCCTTAGCTGCGTCTGGGGAGAGGTAGGCTGTAACAAGAATCACTGGGATCTCGGGCCATTTTAATCGCATCTCAGTGAGTAAGCCGAACCCGGTGACTTTCGGCATTGCGAGGTCTGTGATCACAAGATCGAAGTCGTGTCTAGCAAGAAGGGCTAACGCCTCGTCTCCGTTCCTTGCTTCCATAACTTCGTGCCCTGCAGTCCGCATGAGCCGAGCAAAGGTATATCGAGCGGCGTCGTCGTCTTCAACTAAAAGGATCATTGCTCAAGTCTATACGATGACGTGTTCTTAGCAAGAACGTTCTACTCCAACCGCTGAACTATCACTTCAATTTCGTCTGTACCCGCTACCTGACCAGTCCACGGCACTTCGCTCGCTAGGGCAGGATAAATTCTCTTACTTTTGCTTTGATTAGCTCGGACGGAATTGGTTTTTGCAAGTATTCGACCATTCCAGCCCGGAGCGCTTCTTCCCTCCATTCCCTCCCGCTCCAGGCGCTGCAAGCAATAATAGGTATATGGGCCGTCGTGGAGTTTTTTCTTATCGCCCTTGCTGTATCCATGCCCGTCATATCGGGTAGATCGAGATCCAACAGGATAAGATTGGGTTTGGCCGAAAGTGCTTTTTCTATTCCCTGAGTGCCGGTCCCCGCGTCTAGTATTTCGTAGCCAGCAGACCGCAGCATAGAAACGAAGATTTCGCGCACGTGTTCATTGTCTTCAATGATGAGAACACTCTTTGCCATGTTAAGTGTCTTGAGCGCGCCAGTTAAGAAGTCTTTAGTTATGAGTTAGTTTGTCTCTTCCGAGGCCGGTGGGCTGACCTCGAAAAAATTCGTAAACGAGACTTTTGTCCCCCGTCTCGCATTGAGGTCTGCTTCATGAAAGGTCATGATTTTATCCGAGCGATTTGGTTGAAGCAATGTTGCTGACTAACGCCCCAGGCGTTCGAGCTGCTCGAGGTGATCGGTTTCCGATGCGAGCATATCCTCCAGCCGTATCATCAGCCCTTTATCGCCGAACTCTGCTGCCTGGTCTATACGTTTGGCATAGTTGCTTATTATTTTGCGTTCGCCGGTAATATTCTCCTGTAAAAGCTGCCGAGCGGATTCGAGCTCTGCCGGTAGCGCTGGTCGGATATGCACCTCGCCGCCAAGCGCCACAATCTTATCGGCCAGAAACATCGCATGGTCTAGCTCACTCGGCGCCTCCTTTTTCAATAACTCGCGAAGCTCGTGGCCGAGCATACCGCGACCTGCCGCAGCGTGATACACATTTCTGAGCAGGGTTTCGAGTTCGAGGTTTAGATCCTCATTCAGGCCCCTGATGAGTTCCTCGCGCGTCATGGTCACGGAATGACCGACCACATGCGTGACCGGTAATTTGAAGCGACGCTCTATGCGCCGGGGTTGGTCAAGAGCCGCCCAGCGGGACCTTTGAAGCGGCAGGGTCGAGACCACAATGCCATCGTAGTTTTCTTGGTGGCGTTGGAGCTCGTCCTCGATAGCTTTTACAGGCGAGGGATCGCCCACTTCCGTTCGGACGATTTTCGCGCCTACTCCTTCCAAATGCTCCTTTGCAGTTTGGGCGGTCCGCTTCGCTATCGTTTCATTATCGCCGTCCTGCCAATCGAGCAGATCTTCCACCGGTGTGGCGGGAACTAGCAAGACGAACTCCGTATCTGCCTCCTTTGCAAGGATCTCCCGAATTGCGCTGGTCAGCTCCGGGCTCGAAGCGGTTTGGTTGGCCAAAACGAGATACCGTGGCATATCACACCTCCGGAAATTATTGACCCATTCACCAAAAATAGGACGAACATGACATCAATACAAGGTTTATCTCGACGGCGGCGGAGTGCTGATAACAGGAATTTGACGGACTCCTGTGATACACCTTGCTGAATTTTCTAGATTGGATGACTACCGACTGCCTTTGATGCAGAAAAACCGGTGATGGGTAAAGAGCATCAATAATCCGCGCTAACGGTCAGCGAAGGGATCCGATAGACGTCGCACGTCCACCTCAACTCGCTCTCCGTGAACCTTCGCCGCCAAGGCCCCTGGTTCGACCGACACGATTCCGGCGCCGATTAATGTCGGATGGCCCGTTAGATCCTACCCCATAGTAATGAATGCCTTCCACGAAAGCCTTCATGACACTGCGAACAAGGTCGGGTCGCGATTTGATCAACGCTTGGGTAGTTGCCAAGCCGGTGTGCTGATATTCGAGGCCGAGCATTTGAAGATCCGCCAGGGTATGAAAACCGAGAGCCTTTGCTCTGAGCGTTAAAGGCACTGCGACCATCGCCGCTTGGATCTTTCCTGCTTCAAGAGCGGTAAACCGAGCCGGCTGGCTACCAATCTCTAAAATCATCACATCCTTTTCAGGAGCCAGCCCGAACTTATCCAGCGCATAGCGCGTGGCGAAATCCGATGATGAGCCGTACCTTCGAAAATGTATAAGTCACGCTATTTCCGGACCTAGGCGTAGCATCGCCGCTTTAAGACTCGATCGCATGCGCTCGAGAGAACGTGCCAAGTCTCCAATCTCGTCGCGCGCGGTGACACACTCTCCACCGACCGAGGTTTCGAGGTCACCCATGGTGACCTTGTCGGCGATTTGTGTTAGGCCGACGATGGGTCGAACAATCCAGTGAGCCAACAGAAACGAGAGAAGCGCGCCGACCAAAGGAACCACAGCAATGATTCCGATAATCGGAACAAGGGCGCGCCGGATCTCCGTTTGTACAGCATCAGCCCAAAAACCCACGTAGACGTTGCCCAGCTGCCCCTCTAGAACCGGCACGGCGGTTTCGTACACTGTTCGGTCTGCGAACGATAATTCTCGCCGGCGTATTTGGCGCTTTGCGCCGGCGGGAAGTTCTTGCCGGAGTTCCTGCGGAAAAGTTTCTAAAGTATGAACAACGATCTCTCCTTTACCATCTTCCACATACGCGTAAGCCACGCTATCGAGAAGCGTATATTTTCTTGCGAGAGCGTGAAGCGCGAGAAGATTTCTGCCGGCGACATGTCCCGCGGCGGCATCACTAAAGTTGGTAACTATGGCAAGGGCCCGCTTATCGAGTTGATCTCGCAGTGTGCTCTGTGTGAGCAGAGAAACTGCGGCAATCACAAAAGCACCCAGGACTACCATCATGCCTGTATAAATTCCGCCGATCTTCCACTTGAGGCCCAGACGTCGTGATTCCTGATCCATTTTTTTACTCCTTAATAACGCGCTCACATCGTTTTGAGAGTGGCAATTTCGCGTATCATTTTTGTCTGGAAACGGGCTCTCATAGTTTCATTCAAAATTTCCCCGCTAACCCGCAGGATAAGGTCTGCGAGCTTTCCCTGCGGAAATGCATGGCGGGATTCGCCGAGCGCAGAAATTTGATCACCCAGGATTCTATTGGCCATCGGCCCCATCGCTTCGGTGGCTGCACGAGTCATACGATCAAAAAATTGCAGAGAGACGGCAGGTCCTTTAGTGGCGATCTGGGAAAGCAATACGCGATCCGACTGGCGAAGAGGAATGATTACTGCTTCAGGCCGCTCGCTCGTGTTCGCCTCGATCCTGTTAGGTTCAGAGCGCTTTTGGTTGATCCTTGGGGCCGGAGTTTTCATCCTGAGCAGTCCAGCCTCCGAGGTTCCAATCTTTGGCGCTTCGGTTGCTTGCTCCAACATTAGATCGCCGGCGGCCCTCATGAGCATATAAGGAGAGACCTTCTTTCTGGCTGCCACACAGGCCATCGCAAGTGCCGTATCACAGAGGATATTGATCAACCGGGGTGTTCCTCCCGAATAATGCCAGATAGCCTCGATCCCGTTTTTAGTAAAAATCTCTGGACCGTCATAACCTACGATCTGGAGGCGGTGACGAATATAATGGTCTACCTCACTCGTCGTCTGAAAAGAGTAGAGATGGTGGTGAATCGCGATTCTTTGTTTGATTCGGCGCAAAGAGGATTTGTTCAATTTTGTTATCAACTCCGGTTGCCCCACGAGCACAATCTGCAGCAATTTTTCCTTATCCGTCTCCAAATTTGACAGATCGCACAAACCCTCCAGCGCCTCATCGCTAAGCTTTTGGGCTTCATCGATCAGCAGGGCGACAGTGCGACCTGTTCTGAGCTGATGAATTAGATAGCTATTTAGATCCTGAATCATTTCTAATCGGGTTTTTTCTTTGTTGTTGAGTCCCAGATTCTGCACCATCAACTCAGTCAAGCCATACGAAGTGAGGTGACTGTTGGAAACAAACACAAAGTGGACACGCGCGTCCATATGACACATCAGTTTGCGCAACAGGATCGTCTTACCGGTTCCCACTTCCCCCGTGACCAGCATGAAACCTGTTTTGCTTTCAATTCCGTGAACGAGCGCCGCCAAGCCCTCGAGGTAGAGCGGGTGACTGAAAAAAAACCGCGGATCGGGCGTTACACTGAAGGGCGTTTCGCGAAACCCAAAATGACCCTCAAACATGGCTTTGTGTTTTTGCGACCTGGAAAATTCGATCATTTGATTGCCGTCCTTTTAAAGGCGGTCATTACCGGTCTTGATTTTGACGCACTTTACCCATTTCCGTGCTCAACTGTTGGAGCACGATAAGAAGATCCTGCGCAATGAAAGTAGATTGTCGTGACGAAGATGGTGCGAGGAGAGAAACTCATAATTTTTCCATTTAACATTGTCAAGAAAAAAATCGTCCCAACAAAAAATATTTTTGCGATGAGCGCTGCGCATCTGTTTATAGTCCTGTGGATGGTGTGGATAAGAACCTGTTGTGGCTGCAAAACTGGACTTATCCACAACTGTGGATAAGTCCTGCCGTCAGATCGGATTATTTTGGCTGGAAAATTCGATCAAGTCTTGATTCTGTGCTGAACCGACCCATTTTTCGTCAAGCTGAAACAAATTCCCGCGGACGGATTGCGAGGAAAGATTGATGGATCGAAAAGCTTTCTGATCAGGTGATGCGACCGATGGGCAGGACTTGTACTTCCACGCATCACAGCGATCATAGCATTGGGGTCAAGCGTCATAGCATTGGGGTCAAGCGTGATAATTGCCATTGGCATCAAATTGCATATATCATGCCTGACCCCTTCCGAGTCGGCACGTCCTGATCGGCACTCGGGAGATTGTAGTCGAATGTCGCCGGCGATCCCAAAAGATAGGCGACGGGAAACCCCTACTGTTGGAAAGAAAATCGAGAGAGCCAGGTATCTAAACGCTACCGACTTACGGCGTCGAACAGATGGAGCTGTTTGGTGTGACCTTCGTCTTCGAAGTGAACGGGATAATTGGCAGTGAAGCAGGCGTCGCAGAAGCCTTGATCTTGGCCATCGAAGTAGGCGTACATGCCGTCGCGGCTCAAGTAGGCGAGTGTATCGGCTTCGATGAAGCGGCGAATATCTTCCACGCTATTGGACGCGGCGATCAGTTCGGAGCGGGTCGGCGTATCGATGCCGTAGTAGCAGGGGCTGATCGTCGCCGGCGAGCTGATGCGCATGTGCACTTCTTTGGCGCCGGCGTCGCGCAGCATGCGAATGATCTTGCGACTCGTGGTGCCGCGCACGATGGAATCGTCGACGACCACGACGCGCTTGCCTTCTAGGACGTCGCGCTGAGCGTTGAGCTTGATCTTCACGCCGAAATTGCGAATCGTCTGCTGCGGCTCGATGAACGTCCGGCCAACATAGTGATTGCGGATCAGTCCAAATTCCAATGGGATCTTCGCCTCCTCGGCGTAACCGATGGCCGCCGGCACACCGGAGTCGGGTACGGGTGTCACCAAATCTGCCTCTACACCGCTTTCGCGCGCCAGCTGGCGGCCGAGCGCTTTGCGCACCCGATAGACGTTGTGGCCGAAGAGCTTGCTGTCGGGACGCGCGAAATAGATATATTCGAAAATACACTTGGCATGTGGCGCCGGTAGAAAAGGCTTGCGCGATTCCATCATACCGTCCGGGCCGATCGTGATAATTTCTCCCGGCTCTACGTCGCGAAGGTATTCGGCTTCAATCAGGTCCAACGCGCAAGTCTCCGACGCGACGACATAGGCGCCGCGATTCTTTCCTTCGGCGAACTTTCCTAGCACCAGGGGACGAAAGCCATAGGGATCGCGCGCCGCAATCATCTTGTCCAGGGTGAGGAATAACAGCGAATAGGCGCCGCGCACGCGGCTCAACGCTTCGATGATCCGGTGGATGAGCAAAGCTTCTTTCGAAGTGGCGATCAGATGGATGATCACTTCGGTGTCGGTGGTCGATTGAAAGATCGATCCGGAATGCTCTAATTCCTCGCGCAGCAACGCGCCGTTGACGAGATTGCCGTTGTGTGAGATCGCGATCGGCCCTTGCGAATACTCGACCACGAACGGCTGAGCGTTCTTGAGATGACTCTGGCCGGTTGTCGAGTAGCGATTGTGGCCGATGGCGCTGGCCCCCTCCAAGCGCTTGATCACGTCTTCGTGAAATGCGTCGGCAACCAAGCCCATCTGGCGATGGGAAATCAGCCCCTTGCCGTCCGAAGAGACGATGCCGCAAGATTCCTGGCCGCGATGCTGCAGAGCATAGAGACCGAGGTAAACCATATTGGCCGCCTCAGGATGGCCATAGACGCCCATCACAGCGCATTCTTCGTGGAATTTATCCGCCATCTCAATTCACGCGAATTCGATCATTTTACTTTGAACGTTGACCCTTGAACTTTGAACCCGCCTACCGAAGCCTCGCCGTCAACCCTGTCGACCAAATGGCTCTAAGCTCCTCCACGGGCAACTGTAACAACGACTGGATGACGAAACGCGCTCCACCCACGGTGCCGATGACCTGCGCAGGAACGCCGCACCGTGCCGCAATATCGTTGAGCCGCCCGACATTTTCTTCCTTGAGCGAAACGACGATGCGCGACTGCGACTCGCTGAACAAGAGCGCATCGGCACGGATCATCTCGCGCGTGTCGATCCGTACGCCGAGAGCCTTTTCCGGGCCGCCGATGCAACACTCGGCCAACGTGACCGCCAGCCCACCGTCGGAAACGTCATGGGCCGAAGAGAGCAGTTCCTGTTCTATAGCATCGAGACAACAATTTTGCACGGCCTGCTCCATCTTGAGATCGATCCACGGCGGCGTGCCGCGCGTCAACCCATGAACCCATTTGAGATACTCGCTACCGCCCAACTCTTCGCGCGTACGGCCCAGCAAAACCACCGCATCGCCCGGGGTTTTGAACCAGGGCGTTACCACGCGCTGGACTTTTTCCAGCAGCCCAACCATGCCAATCGTCGGCGTGGGATGAATGGGCGTGCCGTCAGTCTCATTATAGAAACTCACGTTGCCGCTCACAACCGGCACATTGAGAGCCACACAAGCGTCGCGCATGCCTTGAATGACTTGGGCAAATTGCCACATGACTGCCGGATTCTCCGGGCTACCGAAATTCAGGCAATCGGTCAAACCGAGCGGGCGGGCACCAACGCAGGCGAGATTGCGCGCCGCCTCCGCGACCGCCAATATGCCCCCTACATAAGGATCCAAATAACAATATCGGCCATTGCCGTCGACCGTGAGAGCTAAACCCTTTTGAGTGCCCTTGACACGGATCACTGCGGCATCCGCGCCGGGCGCCACCACGGTATTCGTGCGCACGAAATGATCGTATTGTCGAAAGATCCACTCCTTCGATGCGATATTCGGTGAAGCCAGTAGCTGTTTGAATGTCGCGGCGAGATCCTTTGGTTCTCTCACGGTTGCAAGATCCAACTGTTGCAATTGGTCATGGTCGGCGGGCCGCGCCGCCGGCCGCTGGTAAGCCGGAGCGTCTTTGGTCAACGCGCGGATCGGAATCCGCGCCACCTCGTCGCCGTCCCACAGCGCGCGGAACAGCTGGTCATCGGTGACGCGGCCGATCACCACGGCGTCGAGATCCCATTTGTCGAAGATCTTTTTAATCGCCTCTTCGCTGCCGCGCTTGGCGACCAGGAGCATGCGTTCCTGCGACTCCGAGAGCAAAATCTCGTAGGGCGTCATGCCCTTTTCGCGCAAGGGGACGCTTGAGAGATCAAGCTCGACTCCGCAGCCGCCGCGCCCAGCCATTTCCGAAGACGAACTGGTCAGACCGGCGGCGCCCATGTCCTGAATGCCGATGATGTAATCCTTCTCCATCAATTCCAAGCAGGCTTCCAAAAGCAACTTCTCGGTGAACGGGTCGCCCACTTGCACCGTCGGCCGGCGCTGTTCCTTCTCTTCAGAAAATGACTCAGAGGCCATCGTGGCGCCGTGAATCCCGTCCCGGCCCGTCTTCGAACCAACGTACATCACCGGGTTATCGACACCCTTGGCGATGCCGGTGAAGATTTGTTTTTTCTTGACGATGCCGAGGGTAAAAGCATTGACGAGAATATTGGCGTTGTAGCACTCGTCGAAGAAGCATTCGCCGCCCACCGTGGGCACCCCGATACAGTTGCCGTAGCCGCCGATGCCGGCGACCACGCCGGACAGCAAGTAGCGCGTGCGCGGGTGAGCGACGCTGCCAAAACGCAGCGAGTTGAGCGACGCGATGGGCCGCGCGCCCATGGTGAAGATATCGCGCAAAATGCCGCCCACGCCAGTGGCCGCGCCTTGATAGGGCTCAATGAATGACGGATGGTTATGGCTTTCCATCTTGAACGCGACGGCCAGCCCACCGCCGATATCGACGATGCCGGCATTTTCGCCAGGCCCCTGTAAAACACGCGGGCCTTCGGTCGGAAGGTTTTTGAGATAGTGGCGCGAGCTCTTATAGCTACAGTGCTCCGACCACATCACGGAGAACACGCCCAGCTCGGTATAGTTCGGCTCGCGCCCGAGTGCTTTTACGATCTTTTGGTATTCGTCGGGCGTGATTCCATGACTAGCGACCAGCTCCGGCGTCACCGCCGGCTGTGCAATGTGTTTTGCCTGCAGCTTAGCCATGCGACTTCGCTCTATCAGCGCAAGCCGCGGCGATCGACGTAAAGATTTTAGCACCGTCCTCGCTGCCTAGAATCCTGTTGCAGGCGACTTCCGGATGGGGCATGAGGCCGAACACGTTTCGCTTTTCATTGCATATGCCCGCAATATTTTCCAAAGAACCATTGGGATTGGCCGCCGCTGCCGGCCTGCCTTTGGCGTCGACATAGCGTAGCAAGATTTGCCGGTTTTTTTGCAAACGCTCGAGGGTTTGCAAATCGGCGTAGTAACAGCCCTCGCCATGTTTGATCGGCATTTTGAGCATCTGGCCTTTTTTTAGGGCGCCGGTAAACGGCGTATCGGTTTCTTCGGTCCGCAGATAAACCGGCTGGCAAACAAACTGCAGGCCGGCGTTGCGCATTAAGGCGCCGGGCAGCAAACCAGACTCGCAAAGGATCTGAAAACCATTGCAAATGCCGAGTACCAGCCCGCCGCTCCGCGCGAACTTGACCACGCCCTGCATGATCGGCGAGAAGCGCGCCATGGCACCGCAACGCAGATAATCACCGTAGGAAAATCCGCCCGGCAGCACGATGCAATCGTAATTGCCGGCAAGCTCATCTTTGTGCCAAAGAAACTTGACCTTCTGCCTCAATTCTAATTTGAGGCTGTCGAACACATCCTGGTCGTCACAAGAGCCTGGAAAAGTAATAACACCCCAACGCATGGTCAGTACTGAGTAACGAGTGCTGAGTGCTGAGCCGGGAATACCGCAAAGGGAAATGCGCGTATCTCAGTACTCATCACTCAGGACTCAGAACTAATTTCGAAGCGGTAGTCTTCGATGACGGTATTCGCCAATAGCTTATCACACATTTCACGGACGCGAAGCTCTGCAACAGCCCGCGACGGAGCATCGACATTGAGCTCGAGATATTTTCCCGCTCGGACGTTCTGCACCTCGCCGTAGCCAAGCGTGTGCAACGAGCGCTCGATGGCATTTCCTTGCGGATCAAGGACGCCCTCTTTAAGCAAAACGAAAATCCTAACGCGCATAATCGATCAGCCTTCAGTCAATCTATCCCTAATGAAACACGCGGCGGAAAATAAAATCGACGTTGGTCAAATGTTGTTTCACACTCCAAAGTGCTTCAATCTCCTTCGAAGACAAATAGCGGCGGATCTCTCCGTCGGCCAGCAGCTCCCGCTTGAGATCCCCGCCTTCTTTGCCAACCTTCAAGGCGTGGCGCTGCACCATGCGGTAGGCGAGGTCGCGGGAGATACCTTTGTCGACTAACGCAAGCAAAACTCTCTCGGAGAAAACCGCGCCACCGCTTTTTTCCAGATTGCGCTTCATATTCTCCGGATAGACGCAGAGATTGCCAAGCACATAGGCCATGCGCCGTAGCATGAAGTCGAGCGCGATCGTCGCGTCCGGCGCGATCACGCGCTCGACCGAAGAGTGACTGATATCGCGCTCATGCCACAGCGGAACATTTTCCATGGCGGCTACGGCGTAGGAGCGCAACAAGCGCGCCAGTCCTGAGACATTCTCCGATAGGATCGGGTTACGTTTGTGCGGCATCGCCGATGAGCCCTTCTGCCCTTGGGTAAACGGTTCTTCGGCTTCT
>Ga0066709_100005243_pt1 | contig 10612 bp, 8 predicted proteins | sample GraSoiAngelo_158_FD_79665 | JGI IMG/M metagenome (GOLD analysis project Ga0066709, IMG submission 79665) | Grasslands soil microbial communities from the Angelo Coastal Reserve, California, USA - 14_1009_16_30cm | ecosystem: Environmental > Terrestrial > Soil > Grasslands | place: USA... | reverse complement strand
CGGCGCGGGCGTCGCCACGCCGCCATAGGCCGCGATCTCAAGCGAATGCCGCCGCTCATAGAGATAACCGACCAACATGAATAGCGCCCCGGTGGAAACGCCGTGATTGAGCATCTGGTACACGGCTCCATCCAGGCCTTGCTGAGTAAAGGAAAAGATCCCAAGCACGACAAAGCCCAGGTGGGTGACCGAAGAGTATGCAACCAGCTTCTTCAGATTGGGCTGCACCATCGCCACCAGCGCTCCGTAAATGATCCCGATGATCGCCAACGCCGCGATCCATGGCGCCGAATTATGCGCGGCGTTTGGAAAGAGCGGAAGGCAGTAACGCACCAACCCGTAGGTGCCCATCTTCAGCATCACGGAAGCGAGCATGACGGAGCCGGCGGTCGGCGCCTCGACGTGCGCGTCCGGAAGCCAGGTATGGAGCGGGAACAGAGGAACCTTAATCGCGAACGAGAAAAAGAACGCTAGAAACAGCAGCAACTGCTGCTGCCCGTCGAACGCCAGGCGGCCGGTCTGGATCTGGCTGAGGATCTCAAGATAATCGAATGAGCCGGATTTATTGTAAAGATAGATGATCGCCGCCAGCATCAGCACGGACCCGGCCATTGTGTAAAGGAAGAACTTGACGGCTGCGTAGATGCGGCGCTCGTGACCCCAGATCCCGACCAGGAAGTACATAGGCACAAGCGACACCTCCCAGAACACATAGAAGAGGAACAGGTCGAGCGCGACGAATACCCCGATCAAGCCGAATTCGAGCAAGATCAGAAACGCGAAAAACTCCTTTACGCGATGGTCGATGTGTTTCCAGGAAACCAGCACCGCGATCGGCGTGAGCAGGGTCGTGAGCAGCACGAGCCACAGGCTCAATCCATCCAGCCCGACGTGATACCGGATCGGCGGTGAACCGATCCAGGGGACGTTGGTCGAGAAAGTGTAGCCTGCAGGATTCGCGAACCAGTACGGCCCCACCAGTCCCAATGACACAACGAATACGGCGACGGAGATGAGCAATGCCGCCCATCGCGTCATCTGCGGGTTATTCCTGGGCACGGCCAAAAACACGAAAAATCCAGCCAGCGGCAACAAGATGACGATGTCGAGCAGCGTCATCGCGCGCCTCCCGCGAGGCCGATCATGGCGATCACGAGGATCGCGCCGGCCACCATCCATGCCGCGTAGTTTCGAATGTAGCCGGACTGAGCCAGGCGCAACACCCCGCCGATGCCGCGGGCCCGATGACCGATGCCGTTCACAGCGCCGTCGATCACGCCCACATCCACTCCGCGCCAGAGCAGCGTGCGCGAGCCGTCGACCACGGGACGCACCACGGTAGCGTCGTAAAGCTCGTCGACAAAGTATTTGTTGTAGATCAGGCTATAGAGCGCGTGGAAGGCGTTGGCGAAAGAATCAGCGAGCTTGGGTGACGCCACATAGAACAGATATGCGAGCGCAATGCCGCCGAGGCCCGCGGCCACCGAAACGTACACCAGCCACTGGTCGCCTCCGCCTTCTGCCAGAGGGAACATCGGCTCCAGGAACCTCGGGACGTTGATGTAGCCTCCCGCAAGACTCAGAGCCGCAAGCACCGCCAAGGGCCCCCACATCACCACCGGAGATTCGTGTGGATGATGCTCGCCCCGGTACTCTCCGAAGAAACACAGGAACAACGCGCGGAACACGTAGAACGCGGTCATGAACGCCGTCAGGACTCCAACCCAGTACATCCAGGGCGCGTGATGGTACGCCGCGGCGAGGATTTCGTCCTTGCTATGAAACCCGGAAAAAGGAGGCACTCCGGCGATCGCTACGCCCGCGCACATCAGCGTCCAGAAAGTAATGGGGATCTGTTTGCGCAGACCGCCCATGTGACGCAGGTCCTGTTCGCCGGAGAGCGCGTGAATCACGCTGCCCGCTCCCAGGAACAAAAGCGCCTTGAAGAACGCGTGGGTCATCAGGTGGAAGATGCCTGCGGAAAAGGCACCCGTGCCCAGCCCCACAAACATGTATCCCAACTGCGAAACCGTGGAGTAGGCGAAAACCTTCTTGATATCGTTCTGAGCGAGGCCGATTGTGGCGGCAAAGAACGCAGTGGTCAGCCCGACAATGGCGACGATGTCGAGCGCGAATGTGGAGTGAAGGTAAATCTGCGAGCTGCGGGCGACCATGTAGACCCCCGCCGTAACCATGGTCGCGGCGTGGATCAGCGCGCTGACCGGCGTGGGGCCGGCCATGGCGTCGGGCAGCCAGACATAAAGAGGAATCTGCGCCGATTTGCCGATCGCCCCGACCAGCAGCAGCAACGAGATTGCCGTGATCCAGCCCGGACTCGCCTCAACAGGCATGTCCCTGATCTGGCCGAAGACCCTGCCGAAATCGAGCGAACCGAAGTGGATCCCGACCAGGAATATCGCCAGTGAGAAGCCGAAGTCGCCGATGCGATTTACGATGAACGCCTTATTGCCCGCGTCGGTGGCGAACTTTTCGAGGAAGTAGAAGCCGATCAAGAGATAGCTGCACAGGCCCACACCTTCCCATCCGACGAACAGCAACAGGAAGTTAGCGCCCAGCACCAGAACCAGCATGAAAAACATGAACAAATTCAGGTAGGAAAAGAAGCGGTAGTAGCCGCCTTCATCCGCCATGTAGCCGACCGAGTAGACGTGGATCAGAAAGCCGACGCCCGTGACCACCATCAGCATCACCGCCGTAAGACGGTCAACCGCCAGGTCAATGCTGACGTTGAGCGTGCCGGATTGGATCCAGGTGAAGTAGTGCTCGACGTACGCCGTTTCGAGAGCGTTGCCCCCGGCGAACACGCCCAGAGCGTTCAGCGTTTTCAAGACCCATAAAAACGACAGCAGCACCGAGCCCACGGCGATGACATCGATCGCCCGCTTCGGGAGTTTCCGGCCGAAGAGACCGTTCAGCGCGAAGCCCACGAACGGAAAAACGGGGATGAGCCAAAGTTGCATCGTTTTAGTTCCGGAGCGAACTGACTTCGTCGATTTCGAGCGTCTGGCGATTCTTGAAGACGGTCAGGATGATCGCCAGTCCGACGGCCGCTTCAGCAGCAGCCACAACCATTACGAAGAAGCTGAAGATGTGACCGTCGACCTGTTTCAGCTTGTAGGAAAACGTCACAAAACTCAGGTTCACCGCGTTCAACATCAACTCGATGGACATGAACACGGTGATAATGTTGCGCCGGTACAGGAAACCGGCCACGCCCAGCCCGAACAGGATGGCGCTGAGGGTCAGGTACCAGGAAATGGGAACGCTTTGCGGAAGCGGCGGCATCAATCGATCTCCTTTCGGGCGAGGATCACCGCGCCAAGGATCGCCACCAGGATCAGGACGCTGGTCACTTCAAACGGAAGTAAGTAGATCGTGAACAGGCTGCGGCCGACGTCCTGCGCCGTGCCGTGACGGAAAGCGCCGAACTTCACTCCTTCGCTTGGAAGCAAAGCGTTCTGAAGAACGTACCCAACCAGGCCGAGAAGCACGACCAGCAAAGGAATGCCGAGGACTTTCGCAGCCAGACGTTTCCGGCTTTCCTGTTCCGCGCCCGCGTTGAGCAGCATGATGACGAACACGAACAGCACCATGATGGCGCCGGCGTAGACAATGAGCTGCGCCGCGGCAATGAATTCTCCGCCCAGCAGAAGGTACAGCGCGGCAAGCGCGCCCATGACGCCGATCAAGGACAGCGCGCTCGCGATCGGATGAGTCTGCAGCACCAGGTTGACGGCGCAGCCCAGCGCAATTGCCGCGAAGATCAGAAACAGAATTGCATCCATGGCTTATTTAGATACGATCGCCACCAGCAGTCCGGTGACGAACAGGTTCACTACCGCGACCGGGAACATGACCGTCCAGGCAAAGCTCATCAACTGGTCGTAACGGAAACGCGGCAGCGTGCCGCGGACCCATATATACAGGAACAGAATGACGCCGACCTTGGCGGCGAACCAGAACAACGGGAGCAGGATCGCGGCAACCACCGGCACCAGAAGCATCGCTGCGACGCCGAGGAATACAATCCCCGCCACCGGGAGCGTAATGCGATCGAACGGCCGCGCAGGATTGATGCCGTGATACAACGCGAGCCCGCCGCCAATCACGAAGATCAATGACGGCACGTAGTTCGATCCGTATTCGGGCGGAAACGGCGGCAGCCAGCCGCCGAGAAACAGCAGGGTAGCGACGCACGAAACGGTGACCATGTTGGCATACTCGGCCATGAAGAACGCCGCGAACTTCATGCTCGAGTATTCGGTGTGAAAGCCCGCCACCAACTCGTTCTCCGCTTCAGGAAGATCGAAGGGCACTCGGTTGGTTTCGGCGAAGGCGGCAACCACAAACAAAAGGAAGCTGACGACTTGCGGGAAGGGTCCCTGGAAGATGGTCCAACGCGGCAGGAATCCGAAGTAGTAGCCGCTCTGCCCGTTCACCACTTCCCGAAAGCTGAGCGTGTTCAGCATGAGAAGCGGCGCGGCGATCGCCATCGCCAGGGGCAGTTCATAGCTGATCATCTGGGCCGAGCTGCGCAGCCCTCCAAGCAGCGAATACTTGTTGTTCGATGCCCAGCCGGCCAGAGCAACGCCGTATACGCCGATCCCCGAGAGTCCCAGGATGAAGAGCACTCCGAAGTTCAGGTCGGTCAACTGCATCGAGGTTCTAATGCCACCGATGTTGATTTCGGTGCCGAACGGGATGACGGAAATCGAAATGAGCGCGAACATGACGGCGAGAAAGGGCGCCAGCAGATAAAAGACTTTGTTGACGTGGGAAGGAAGCATGTCTTCCTTGGTCAGCAGCTTGATAACGTCGGCCAGAGGTTGAAGGAGCCCGTGCGGGCCGACGCGTCTTGGACCAACGCGAAGCTGAATGTGGGCGATCACCTTGCGTTCAATCCACTGCAGATAGGCAAGCGTTGTCAGGAGAACGAACGCGACGATGGCGGCCTTGATGATCGAGAGGATGAAAAAGTTCATCTTAGCCCGCGGGGCAGGGGCCAGTGGGCGGGCGCCGGTCTTCGGTTAGCGTGCAACTGCGGCATGCTTTTCCAGTGAGGTCGTGAGGCCGTTGCTGATTCGGCCGGTTTCCGGACGATTTCAGGAAAGCGTAACTGGCAAACCATAGAGCTCGTGCCGTCGAAATCCTTTGGCGATTCCCTAAACCTCCTCTGCCAAATCCATCGCCTTCTGCCAGGCGAACGAATCCATATAAATCTTGACCGTCACTGCCCCCCGGCCCGCTTCTCCCCCGCGTACACTGCCCCCGGCGCCTCCATCACCGAGTTCAGAATGTTCGAGTAGCGCGAGAGTGAGCCGGAAGTAAAAAGCGTGTCGCACGCGGATTGAATGGCGCCGGGAAGCATCGCCACATGACCGTTGAGCGGAGCCGTAGGCGCTGCTCCTCCTGTCGCGACTACCGGGAGCGGAACGTTGTAACCGTGCACGCTCTTGCGGATCTCCTCGAAAACCCGGTCCGGCAGCCAGATTCCGAGGTTCAAGCCCATTTCTTTGGCGATCAGGCCGAAGATCTCCAGGTCAGTCTTGGCGCCCATCACCTTGATCGCCGCCTTGAGTTTCTGCACTTCACCGCAGACGTTGGTCACAGTGCCGCTCTTTTCGTACGCCGAAGCCGCGGGCAGAAGCACGTCGGCGCGGCGCGCAGTCTCGGTCATAAAAAGGTCCTGCACGACGACGAAGGCGTCCTCCGAGGCGAGCGCCGCGTTCTTCAGAGGATTCGCGCCGATGACCCAGAGAACATCGAGATCAGCGGCGGCGAGCATCTGCTCGCGGGACATTCCGCCGTTGCGGGGGATCACGCCCATGTCAAAGGCGCCCCGAGAATTGGAATAGTCGACCAGGCAGACGTATTTTACCGGGATGCCGAGCGAATCGCCGAATGCGACCAGCTTTCGCAAACCGTCACCCTGTATCGCGTCGCCAAAGACGATAACCAGGCTGGTTTCGGCCTTGAGTTTTTCGCGCAGGGACCATGCGCCGGCGACTTCACCGCCTCTCTCGACGCGTACAGCGCCGGCTGACTGATGGTCTTCACGCACCGGCCCGATGGTCACCGTGTAGATATGGGCGTTGTGATGCCGGAAGTTGGCGCGGACTTGATAAGAGAGCAGAGGATGCTGCTGGGCGAGGTCGCTTCCGACTACCAGCACAGCCTTGGCGGTATAAAGGTCGCCGGTGGTGGCTAGAGCTTCTTTGCGGCCGGAGAGTGCGTCGAAAAACGTCGCGAGGTCTCCGGTGCGGTGGTGATCGACGTTTTGCGTGCCCAGGCCCTGGCGAGCCAGTTTCGCCAGGAAAAAATTCTCTTCATTCGTGGTGTGATTGGACCCGATGATGCCGAACTTGCCGCCGCGGGCCTTCACGTTCTGGAACCTTCCCGCGATCACCTCGAGCGCCTTTGACCAGGACACCGGCTCAAACCCGCCGGTTTGGCGAATCATCGGAGATTGCAGCCGGTCGGGATGACCGGCGAAATCGAAGGCATACCGTCCCTTAATGCACAGGAACTCGCCGTTGATGCCGCTGCGGTCGCGGTTGTTTCCCCGGATGATCTTCTCATTGCGCACGCCAAGAGTAGTGCGGCAACCATCGGCGCAGTGGGTGCAAATGGTGCCGACGTGGTTCATTTCCCACGGCCGCGTCTGGTAGCGATAGATGCCGCTGGTGAGCGCTCCCACTGGACAGATATCGATGCATGCGCCGCACTCGTCGCATTCAAGGTGATCGTAGTGGTTGGGAATGATTTCGGAAATAACGCCGCGGTCCGAAACCCCCAGCGCTCCCACTCCCATGCCTTCATTGCAGATGCGCACGCAGCGGTAGCACAGGATGCAGCGCGGCGCATCGAAATAGACCACGGGCGACCATTGCTTCTCGTCGACGTGCAGTTTGCGCTCCGTGAACCGGCTCTCGGCGGCGCCGTAGCGGAACACCATGTCCTGCAACTCGCACTCTCCTCCTTTGTCGCAAACAGGGCAATCGAGAGGATGATTGGTGAGCAGAAATTCGCGCGTGCCCTTGCGCGCTTCCTTCACCACCGCGGAATCTGTACGGACCACCATGCCCTCGGCCACCGGCAGCGTGCAGCCCACTTGCAGCTTGGGCGTTTTCTCTACTTCCACCAGGCACATGCGGCAGGCGGCCTGAAGCGTCAGGCCTTCGTAATAGCAGAACGACGGAATTTCGATGCCGGCTTGGCGCGCAGCTTCGATCAGCAGCGTCCCTTTTTCCGCCTCGACGGCTTTTCCATCAATCGTCAGCCTTACCAGTTCAGGCATGTCACACCAGCACGGCTTCCGGGACCAGATACTTTTCGAAATCTTCGGCAAATTTTTCGACGATCGACATAGTCGGCATCGCCGCGGCATCGCCCAGAGCGCAGAACGTTCGGCCCAGCATATTCTTCGACAATTCGCCAAGGAGTGCGACGTCCTCGCGCCGGCCGTTGCCTTCCACCATGCGCGAGAGAATTTTCCGCAGCCACGCCGTGCCTTCCCGGCATGGGATACACCAACCGCAGCTCTCGTGCGCATAGAAGCGCATGATACGCAGCGCGACGCGCACCATGTCGGTGGTTTCGTCCATTACCACCATGCCGCCGGACCCTAGCATGCTTCCGGCCTTGGCGAGAGTATCGTAGTCCATAGCTATGTCGCATTCCTCGGCGCGCAGAAGCGGGCAGGACGAGCCGCCCGGGACCACGGCTTTCAATTTGCGGCCATGCGGAATGCCTCCCGCGACCTCATTGATCGCCTTCATCATCGGATAGCCGAGCGGGAGCTCGTACACGCCGGGTTTGTTGACGTGGCCGGATATACAGACCAGTCGCGTGCCGCCGTTTTTCGGCGTACCCAGATCAGCGAACGCTTTCCCGCCGTCGCGGATAATCGCAGGCACCGCGCTGAAGGTTTCGACGTTGTTCAAAAGCGTCGGGCAGCCCCAGGCCCCGGCCACCGCCGGGAACGGAGGCTTCATCCGCGGGATGCCCCGCTTGCCTTCGATCGAGTCGAGCAAAGCGGTCTCCTCGCCGCATTCGTAAGCTCCGGCGCCCGAGTGCGTGTAGAGATCGAAATCCCAACCTGTGCCCGCGATGTTTTGGCCCAGATAGCCCTTCGCATACGCCTCGGCGATGGCCCGGTCCATGAGCTCGATCAGGTAACGGTACTCGCCGCGAATATAAATGTAGCCGGCATGGGAATCGACCGCGAGGGCCGCGATCAGAATCCCCTCGATCAACTGATGCGGATCGTACTCCATCAGCAGGCGGTCTTTGCAAGTGCCGGGCTCGCTTTCGTCAGCGTTCACGATGATGTACTTCGGCTTGGGGGAGTTGCGAGGAACGAAGCTCCACTTGAGTCCGGTAGGGAAGCCGGCGCCGCCCCGGCCGCGCAAGGCCGAAACTTTCACTTCCTCGATGATCTGCTCGGGCTTCATCTCCCGCGCCTTGTGGAATGCTTCGAAACCGCCGGTGGCGAGGAAGGTGTCGAGGGAGGCCGAATTCGGCAGGCCGAAGCGCTTGCTCACGACTCGCGTTTCAAGCGGACTCGGTTCGTTGTAGAGCATCGTCACTTGTTTGCCGCTCCCTGATGGTCGGAGTCCGGCAGGTTGTCCAGCAACTGATCCAGCTTCTCCGCCGTGACCTGATGGTGGAAATCGTAGTTGATCTCGACGGCCGGCGCCCACGAGCAGGCGCCGATGCACTCGACCTCCTCCAGCGAAAACCGCCCGTCGCGTGTCACCTCCCTGTGGCCGATCCCAAGTTTCCTTTTTGCGTGCTCGTACAGTTCCTCGCCGCCCACGAGTTGGCAACTGATGTTGGTGCAGACTTGCACGTGATATTTTCCCATCGGCTTCCGGTGGAGCATCGAGTAATAGCCGACTACCTCGTCCACCTGCAGGGGCGTGACGCCGCACCGCCGCGCCACTTCCTCGATCAGTTCCTTGGTGATGGAGCCAACCTCGTCCTGGGCGTAGATCAGCATCGGCACCACAGCCGAACGCTGGCGGCCGGGAGGATATTGGGCCAGCATTCTGGCGAACTTTTCTTCAAGCGGAGCAGAGAAGATCATCGTCTTAGCGGTCCACGTCTCCGAGCACGAAGTCCATGCTGCCCAGCGCCGCGATCGAGTCGGCGATCAGCGCGCCATCGAGCATTACGCCGAGCGCCTGCAGGTTTCCGAAACTCGGCGTGCGCATGAACACGCGGTATGGCTTGGACGTTCCGTCGCTCACGATGTAATAGCCGATTTCGCCCCGCGGGGATTCGATGCACTGGTATACGTCGCCGGCGGGAACCCTGAAACCCTCCGTCACAATCTTGAAATGATAGATGAGCGCCTCCATCTGGGTCTTCATCCTTTCCCGCTCCGGCAGGACCACGTGCGGCGCGTCCGCCTGCCAGGGCCCTTCCGGCATGCCTTCGAGAGCCTGCGTGATGATGCGCGCGCTCTGCCGCATTTCTCCTAGCCGCACCCGGTATCGCGCATACACGTCATTCTCGTTGCGCGTCGGAATCTCGAAATCGAATTTGTCGTAGCTCGAATAGGGTTCGGATTTTCGGATGTCCCATTTGAGCCCGGCGGCGCGGATCATCGGACCGGTCACGCCCAAATCCAGCATCTCCTCGAGCGGGATAAAGCCAACACCCTGCGTGCGCCGCTTCCAGATCGGATTCAAGTCGAGCAGTTCCTCATACTCGTCCACATTGCCCGGGAAGGCGCGGATGAATTTGTCCACGGCGCGTTCCCAGCCGCGCGGAGGCTCGAGCGCCAGGCCGCCGATGCGGATGTAGCTGGTCATCATCCGCTGGCCGGAGAACATCTCGAGAATCCTCAGGATGTTCTCGCGCTCGCGGAAGCAGTAGAAAAAGACGGTCATCGCGCCGATATCGAGAGCATGCGTTCCCAGCCACACCAGGTGGCTGTTGAGGCGCGAAAACTCCGTCATCATGACCCGCATCCACTGCGCGCGCGGCGGGATCTCGATCTGAAGGAGCTTTTCGACCGCCAGCGCGTAGACCAGATTGTTCGAAAGATTGGCCAGATAATCGACGCGATCGGTCAGCGTCACCACCTGTTGCCAGAACTTCGCCTCGCACTCCTTCTCGATGCCGGTGTGCAGGAAGCCGATATCGGGCTCCGCCTTCTTGATCGTCTCGCCTTCGAGCTCAAGCATCATGCGCAAGCCCCCATGCGTCGAGGGGTGCTGCGGCCCCATGTTGAGCGTCATGCGCCGCGGCGCGGCCGGAGTCTTCGGAAGTTCCTCGGCGGCTGAGATGGTAGCTACGTGTTCTTCAAATACCTTCTTCATGCTCTACTCATTCGTGTAGCCGTATTTGTAGCCGTGCACCGGATAATCTTTTCGCAGCGGATAGCCTTCCCAGTCGATCGGCATGAGGATACGGACCAGGTTCGGATGGTTACGGAACACGATGCCGAACAGGTCGAAAACTTCGCGCTCATACCAGTTGGCGCCCCGCCATACGCCGGTTACGGAATCGATCTCAGGATTGCTTCCCGTTGAGGCGCCTTTGAGGCGGCATTTCACGCGCAGCCGTTGGTTGCGCTCGGTCG
>Ga0066709_100005241_pt1 | contig 10614 bp, 9 predicted proteins | sample GraSoiAngelo_158_FD_79665 | JGI IMG/M metagenome (GOLD analysis project Ga0066709, IMG submission 79665) | Grasslands soil microbial communities from the Angelo Coastal Reserve, California, USA - 14_1009_16_30cm | ecosystem: Environmental > Terrestrial > Soil > Grasslands | place: USA... | reverse complement strand
CTCCTGCCCTAAATGGTGCAACCTCAGCAGAAAACCCGCAGGACCGTGTCGTCCAGAGGCATCACTAGACGGCTCGCGGCAGCGTGGTCCATGCAAGGCGGTCATCAATGAACGGCGAAATCCGGCTTGCCTGCGATCGCGATAGCCACTGGATCGCGAGTGGTGCTGCCCCCCGGCTCGAAACGTCCAGTCTTCCGAAGGCAGAATCGACTTCTTTGAATAACCGCGCGACATCTGCGGCCTTGGACACGTCGGCCCCCCGACCGAGATCGCTTCGCCCCCGTTGTCGGTGATCGCCTGAGCAACGCGTTCGGCGCCTTCCCGGTCGGAGGAATAGTTCACGGCCACGCGCGCGCCGGCAGCTCCCAAGGCCGTTGCAATCCCACCGCCTATGCCTTTGGACTCGCCCGTCACGATCGCCACTTTATTAGACAGTCTACTCATACCCTTCACCATTGTTCTTGATCCGACTCCCCATACCCCCCGGAAACGTCCATCACTGTGAATTGCGTCTCGCGCGTATGGAAATCTCGATTTATGCCCCTTTTACATGGTAGGTGACATCAGCGATCCACGTCCCGTGACAGGGCAGAGTTCTAAACTTGTTCTTGAGCGAAGCCCAAACAACGTCCCTCAACAAATCGCTTTTAAGTAGTTTATTTTCAATAGCTTGGCTGAGAGAGTGGGATTCGAAAACACAGTATAACGTACATTTAACAACATGAGGGCCAAGCGATGACACGTAAGGTCCCCGAAAGATATGGTAAGAACACTAACAGAGCGCAAATAGAGCGCCAGTTTCAAGAGACCGTCGCGGCCTCCGCTGTCGTAGGATCGCAGGAGGAGTCGTTTCCGGTCGCCGGCACCGGTCAGCACCGATTTCCCGATGTGAAGCCTCGCACTCCCGTGGCATCGCCGTCAAAGCTAGTCGCGGCGTTCACCCGGCCTTTGGCAAGAGCGGTTCTCATTGTTCTCGACCTCCGGCGATTCAATCGAGATCAGCAACCACTTCAGAGGGAATTTGGAGTTTCGAAGCCGGGCAGAAGGTCTGATGTTCCACGGGCGTCAGAGCGGACTCAACGACGTCGGCGCGTGCAATGTGCCAGCGCGGCGCGAGGCGGGTTTGTAGAGAGCTAACGGTCGCTTGTATCGGCAATGATGCGGCCGCCACGGCGGACCAGGAGCCCACGGGAGGCCTGGCGGATGTCGATGCGATGGTAACTGTCGGCGGCGTGCCCCAAGATCCGTTCGTCTTCATGCGTAGAAGGCGTCCATGGCCGGCCATTCCAACGCAAACGTTAGTTGCTGGGTTTTTCGAAGGTAGTCTGCAACGTTACAGAACGCAAGCTAGCAGAACAGAGTCTGCGCGATCTTTCTGGCCAGTTATTACAGATACAGGACGAAGAGAGAAGACGTTTCGCGCGCGAGCTTCATGATAGTACAGGGCAGCTAATTGCGGCCGTGAGCATGAACTTGCAGCCGCTAGAAAAAGAAGCCAACACGATTAGTCCCTGTACCGTTAAGCTCGTCAAGGAGAGTCTGACCTTGTCGCTGAACTGTCTAATAAGGTCCGAATCACGCGATTGCCGAGGTCAGGCCCGAATCAGCGGACTCAGTTGAACGACCCTCAATAGCCGCCCTGCTGGCCTCACACCCTGATGATGCGCAGACGGAGATTCCCGGATAGACCCTTATCCAACCGCAGGATTCCGTGCGGGTTCGTCTGGATACGAAGAAGGTCTGTCTCAACTCCCGGCAATGCCGCCGCTGGCGGCGAGGGAACGTTCGGTCCGTAGAAGCACAACTCGTAAACCGCGTTGGGCTGCAGGCTCGACAACGTCAACGACGTGCAAGCCAACTCGGGCAGCGAGACTTCCCCGCCACGGCTCGCTGACTCTGATGTGGCGAACAAAACGCACGGGCCTTGCTCTGAGACAGCTCCCACAAAGTTCACGCCATCGGTCAGCGCGGCTCTTTTCTTTCCGGTCGTCCCGAGGTCGCCGATTTCGAAGACGTGCAGGAAGAAGTCTTCTTCGGCAGACACTGACGGCGACACTTCGATGCGCCAGGCACCAGGTACAACATTCCGGCGATTTGACGGCGAGATTCTGGAAAAGTCGTCGCCCCAAAAAGTCCTCCACATGTGTACCAGCTTCGGATCCTGTGGCAAAGGCCCGCCTTCCGCAGGTTCGAGGGGCCAATTCTCGCCACTACCCCAGGGACCTCCATTGTCGTTGCCAGGTGTGTAGAACTCTTCTCCGGGACCACCTCGCCGTGTGACGACGCGCTCCCGGGGAAGCAACGAATGAACCAGGAGTTCCCCTTTGTCTTCCCGGAAGCGAAAGGTGCTCGCATTCCTGAATTCCTTTGCCTCCGCGGTCCCCTGTCCCAAATCTTGATCGACGAGCGGTTGATTGACACCATGCAATAGCCAGGCTTTTCGGAAGGAAGGGTTCGTGCTGACCACGCAATCAAAGACGAAGAGCAGGTTTTGCGGCGGGACATATACGATTTCGCGAGTGAACTTCTTCACCTTTTCCACTGAATACGCCCTGGTCGCATCACCCAAGGCGTAGTGATATTGCCCGGGCACATAATCGACGACGCGCATCGAGCCCAGGTCCCAGAGGTCGCGCGTGCGCTGCCAATCCTTCGGACTGCGGATCGTGTTCCAGTAGCGGGAGGAATTCATACGCTGCCCTCCATCGTTGGCGGCCCGCAGCAGGTTCTCGGACCAGAAGAATTGTTCCGAGGGCTCGTACACCAGCACCGAGTTGTGCGCAATGGTGCGGCGGTAGTAATTGAGGTAGTGAGGGCTCTCGCTGTCTGTGTAGTCGGCGCCGCTGTCGATGGCGAGATAGCCGCGGTGGTAGATGTTGATCTGGTTTTGATCGAGGTGTTGGTGCTTCGCCAGGTAAGCCCCGCAATCGAATTCGATCCAGGTCGAGTCCTTCATCCAGCCATCGCGGATAACGAGGTGTCCTACGCCGGGAAAGTAGCGCTGTCTGGGAAGGTCATTCTCGCTGGCAAGAGCAGGATCACTCGGCGTGACTTCCGGGTCGTGCCAGAGAAACTCGAGCACGGGCAGCGTCCACTGCTTCGCGAAAAATCCGCTGTTGCGGAGGAGCCACGCGCTGTATGGATCCTTGAAGCGGTTTACCGCGTATCCGATCACTGACGTGTCACGCGAATCCGGGATCGGGTACTCATTGTCGCCCTCGCGCGAAGGCGTGCCATCGGGAAGGAGTTTATAGAGGTATGTGTTGCCGATATTTCGGAACAACGAATAGTGTTGCGCCGGATCGATGCCAGTCGTGGTGCGCTGCAATTCCGCCAGGAGCGTAAGTGAGGCCCAGGTGATGCGCATGTAGTCCATCGACTCGTGATAGCTGCCTTCCGGTGTTGCAAAGTCTGTAATCTCGAGAATATTGGTGAAACACTTTGTGACCTTCTCGCGCCAAGCCTCGCAACGGTTCCTGCAGCCTGTGTAGCCTTCGAGCGCGGCTGAGACGAATGAGGGCAGACAAAGAAAGCGGGCAGCGTAGTTGTGATAGGAAAAAACGCTGGGATCGGCAAAATCTTCGGTCGCCAGCATCGTCGTGGCACCATCCATCAACTCCGTCGCAATCCGATCCCGCAAAGTCTGCTCGAACCCCGGATAGTCGGAAAGCCAATCGAAGGCCAATGACCATCGCGCGTAATCCAACCAAGAGCGGGAGGGCCTTGTCCCTTTTGCGGGATGATTCCTCCGCATGGCGTTCAAAACCTTCTCGGCGAAACCCTTGTCGCCTGTCAGTTGCCACGAAAGCGCCCAACCTTCCATGTCATCGGATGGTCGCATTCCCATCTGATAGCGACTCTTCAGGAGCACCAGACCCGTAAAAGGATCGGTCTTGCCAATGAGGAGACGAGGACGAGATACCAGGGACTCCGCACTACTCCTTAATATGGTGAGACTGATCGTCGCTCCCAATGCCATCATGAAGTCTCGACGCTTCATTCGAGAGAACCTTTCCCTTGCAAAGTAAAAACAAGTATACGAAAGGCAAAGGGAAACCTGCGAATTTTTACGGCGCCTTGTGCTACAGAGCACGCCCTAAGTAACTATTTATGGCTTAATAGCTTGGAGGTGTGTTCATGACCGCCTGCCTGCCCCCTCAAGCACCTTTCGTTTGTTTTGCTCTCATTCTGTGTATAGAATATGGTGCAACAGGCAGCCCGTTTCAACGCCTGGCAGGGAAACCAAAATGGCGTCCGGTCCGCGACTGTTAGCTGAACAACGTAGGCGCAAGATACTTGAGTTTATCGAGCAGAAGGGACAGATCACGGTCCGTGAGCTGGCGAGCCGGTTTTCGGTTTCCGCCGTGACAGCGCGCGGCGATCTTGATGCTCTCTGCTCAGCTGGTCTCGCGGTTCGGTCCCATGGCGGCGCAGTGCGGAAGCTAGAGTCGGGTTCGGACCCCAGTACCTCATCCAAGGAGTCTCAAAGATTCGCCGAGGTGGCCCGGCTAGCCAAAGTCAGCCTGAGCACCGTCTCCCGCGTAGCCCAAGGAAATTCCAAGATCGCACCATCGGTGCAGGCCTCCGTTCTCGCGGCCGCGCGAGACCTGGGTATCAGCCTCGCATCCGACGCAAGGAATCGCACCATCACGTTTATCCTTGGCAATCGTGATACGGTAAATGAATTCCAGTCCAAGGTTCTTCTTGGAGCCGAGGGATACTGTACACGCCAAGACTGGGCGCTCCATTTCGTCTCTTTTCGTTCCGATCTGAATGCACCGCTGAGCAGTTTGAGCCTTCCCGAAGTCCTGACGTCATCGAACCGGCCGAGCGGAGTCATCTTGAGCGGCACACACTCCGCCAACATTCTGTCCGCCCTCTCGGAAAAGAAGATCCCCTTCTCTCTGGTTGGAAACAATATTGTCGGCGATTGGCAGCCAGAGCAATACGACTGCGTTTTCACTGATGACGTGCGAGGATCTGCGGAGATCACGCGCTATCTCATCGCGCAGGGTCACCGGAACATCTGGTATATCGGAAACCAGCGGCTACCCTGGTTTGCGCGGTGCGCTCGCGGATATCGGCAGGCGATGCAAGAAGCAGACCTCGAACCCCGTTTCAGTGAGATCGGCTCGGAAGATCGCGAACTGGGATACCTGGCCGTCAAGGCTCTGCTGGCCACGGGTGAGCGCCCTACCGCACTCTTTGTCGGGACCGATCAGGCCGCCTCGGGTGTGTACCAGGCGCTGCAGGATTCTGGAACCCGAATTCCTGATGACATCAGCGTTGCCGGCTTCAATGACACCATTGGTGAAGTCTTGCATCCAGGGCTGACGACTGTGCGCGAGTTTCCGAAAGAACTGGGCGTGCATCTGGCTGAATTTGCTATCCGCAGAATCCAGGAACCGAACCTTCCTCCGCAACAACTGATCATGCCGACAGAACTCATTCGACGAGAGAGCGTGCAGCAGATTGCTCCGGGACATTCGTACGTATCCTCGTTCGCGCTGCAAGAACACGCGCTGTGACGAGTCTGGGGTTCCTCATTCGAACGATGAGCATCTCTCCGCAAGCATCATTCTGGGCTTTTCTCTTCTGCTTGCTTGTTACTCTTCCCGCGCTGAGCCAGACGGAGCCGCCTCCGGATGCCTTTCGAGTCCTTGCGCCACCTTCGAAGGGCCCGCAGATCACTCCTTATCTCCAGTACCAGACTGATATGGCATGGCAGCAGGACGAAGAGAGAATCGCCGCCTGGCGCAGCATCCGTACGGAACCTGATCTGTTGCTCCAGCAACGCGAACTGCGGCGAAAAGTTTTGATGATGATGGGCGGACTCCCAACGGTCAGGACTCCATTGCAGGCGAGGATCACTGGCAGCATTCTAATGAACGGCTTTCACATTGATAAGGTGATTTTTGAAAGCCTTCCGGGAGTCTATGTGACTGCTCTCGTCTATCTGCCGAATGAACGCGAGGCGGGCAAGAGCAAAAAATATCCTGCCATTCTCGTGCCTGCTGGACATGCCCCAGACGGCAAGGACCATTATCAATCGCTGTGCCAGCGCCTTGTGCAGCGTGGATATGTTGTCCTGGCCTGGGACCCGGTCGGCCAAGGAGAGCGGAGCCAGTTCTGGGATGCAAAGGCCGGCAAGAGCCGCTACAACCTGATTTGTGCCGAGCATGCTGTGCTCGGCAACCTCGCATACCTGGCGGGCACGAACCTGGCGCGCTGGGAAATCTGGGACGGATTGCGCGCCTTTGACTACCTGCTCACACTCCCCGAGGTCGATTCCAACCGCATCAACATCACCGGCACGAGCGGCGGCGGCTTTCAGGCGATACACATCGCTGCTCTGGAGCCTCGCATCAAGGTCGCCGCGATTTCCTGCTACATCACTGCCCTGCCCATGCGCATTCACAATCGTATCTTCAAGGATCCCGACAGTGATCCGGAGCAGGATCTTTACGGCATGATCTCGAACGGCGTTGACAATGCTGGATTGCTCGCCCTGATGTATCCGCGACCGGTATTCGTCGCCGCTGCCGTGCTCGACTTCTTCCCCATCGAGGGCACCGAGAAAACTTTCCGCGAGGTGCAACAGCTTTACGCTCGCTTCGGACATGGTGACCGCATCGCTATGAGAGAGGGCTATCATGGCCACGAGTACTCGGATGCCAACCAGGAAGCAGCATTCGAGTTCCTGGATCATTTTAATCAAATGCCTACCCTGCGAAATCTGGCCTCCGTTAAGCAACTCGACGCGAAGCAACTGCAATGTACCTCGACCGGCCAGGTAATGCAGGATTTTCAGGACGCAAAGCCGGTGGCGGACTTAATTCGGGACTATTACACCGAGCACCAAGGGCAACCAGCAGAATCAATTCGGCAGCTCTATTTCGGCAAGCGTTATCCGGAAATTCGTTCGTGGAAATTAGTCCCTTACGGCAACGTTGGACCTGCTGTCGACATTATCGCGTGGGAAAATGCCGGCAGCTCCACATTCCAAGACATAGCGATCGATCGATATCTCCTGCATCACAGCCACAATCTCGTGATGCCTCTGATCCACATCCACAGCACCACCGGCCAAAGCAGGCGCTGGCTGCTGTGGTTCACCAAAGATGGCAAGGCGGCTGCAAACGATTGGGCGGAGATCGTTAAGCAGCTCAATGCCGGATACGATGTCATCAGCTTTGATTTTCGCGGACTGGGCGAAACGCGCATGCCTTACAAGGCTGTCTCTGAGGACGATCCTTCCCTCGCGCTGATGGACGACGCCCAGGCCTATGCCAATCCACTTTCAAGCGTCTTAGCCGACTACGTATATAACTCACTGTTAACCGGCAGGCCTTATTTCCTGCAGATGATCGAGGATGCCGAGATCGCCATCCGTTTCTCTAGAGGGAAACTGCACGCCGGCTCGTTTTCCATTGTCAGCGATCCGGAGAGCGCAATCCTTGCTGCCGCCATTGCCAGCACGCTTAGTTCAGTGAGCCCTGGCCCGCATCCGGCTGTGGAAGTCATGAAGTGGTCGGAGCTCGTTTTGCAGCGTCGCGAGCTATGGCCGATTCACTACTTACTGCCCGGCGGCGCATACATTCAGTAGCGGAAGCGGCAACACTGGCGGGAGAAGAATCGGCTACCAACTAGATTGGCCGGACAATTCCCTCCTGTGTGGCTCGTGTATTCCGCACGAGCAGCAGCACGAGAATCATCCCAACGAACGGCACCAGCCCAGCGACAATGATGATCGAATCGAAAGAGTGAGTGGCCAGGGATTAATGTGCGTCGGAAAAGTGCCCAATCAATTCGAATGCGATGATCGTCCCGATGCCTGCGCCCGTCCCGCCCATTCCACTCACAGAGGCCACCGCATCGCTCTTGAACAGATCGGAAGGCAAGACATTCGCGATTGTCGTGAACGTACCGTAACAGAACGTAGCCAGCGCGAACAGCACGGTGATTGCCGCCAGGTTCACGGTTACGATGGTCGGGATGAGCAGCATCACTCCAATCCCACCGAAGACGACTACCGCCTTGCGGGCTGCGCCTAATGACCAGCCGTGATTGATCAAGTACCGGCAGCTGTGTCTCCCATAAATTCCCGAGATCGGCTGCAATAAACGGAATCCAGATCGCAATGAGCCCGCTTTTCAGCGAGATTCCCTTTGCCACCAGGTAAATGGGAAACCAGTCCACAATGAAGAACCACACCGGATCCGTAACCCTTGCGACAATCGTTCCCCAGGTTTGCGGGAGTTTCAGCAAGTCGACCCAGCGAGAATGATGTGTGACCGCACTTTGCGGATCGGTGGCGTCGGCAAGGATTTTTTGCCGCTCCGCCGCACTCAAGCCGCGGATGCTCCCGTGGCAGGTGGTACGCGCTCCGCCACACGAGCAGCCAAATCAGCCCTAACAATCCCGGAACGACGAACACGGCACGCCATCCCCAACGGAAATAGATTGGCAAGATAACAAAAGGAGCGATCGCGCTGCCAATGGAAGAACCGCTGTCGAAAAATGCCGTGGCCAGCGCTCTCTCCTGTTTCGGAAACCACTCGGACACGGCCTTCGTCGCACCGGCCAGTTGGCGGATTCGCCGGCACCCAAGAAAAACCGGAACGTCGCAAAACTGTAAAACCCGCGGGAAAGAGAAGTGGCGATCGAAACTATCGAGTACCGGAGAACGGACAGGCTCAATCCGCGCCGGGTGCCCACGCGATCCATAAATCTCCCGCACACCGTTTGGCCCACTGAATACGCAATCCGGAACCCGATAAGCAGGTTCGCGTAGTCGGTGTTTGTCCAGTGATAAGTCTCCTTGAGATATGGCGAAAGCAGGGCGAGAGTCTGGCGATCGATATAGTTGATGACCGTAGAGGCGAACAGCAGACCCCGATCCACAAGCGCAGATTGTGGATGGGGCGCACATTCGGCGCGGTGGCTCTGTCGGCATGTTGCATGTCCGGCGGATTACGTCGCGGCAGGAACTGCTGAAGTTAACAGAGCCGCAGAATCCTTGTCGAGATAAATGGTGGCGTTCGGGTGCCGGCGCAAAATCGATGCCGGCACCATCGGCGTAATCTCTCCTTCAAGTGACTGTTTCACAGCTTGCGCTTTGCGCTCGTCCGGAACCACCACGATGATTTCCCTGGAGCGCAGGATCTGTCGCACGGACATCGAAATCGCCTGTGTCGGAACATCCGCCACACTCCCGAACCATCCCTCATTCACTTGCTGCTGCCGGCACGTGTGGTCGAGTGGGACCACCAGATAAGAATCGTCGATTTCGAAGTCTGCGGGCGGATCGTTGAATGCCAGGTGCGCATTCTCCCCAATTCCGACAAACGCCAGATCGACCGGTTCGCGCTGAAGTTCTCTCCCGACTTCAGCGACCGAACGTCGAGGATCTCCGTCGCCGTCCAGGAAGTGATATCGAGTGATCCCCGTCTTGCTGATCAATCGCTCGAACAGATACTTCCTAAAGCTCGCCGGATGCGTGATGGGAAGTCCGATGTATTCGTCAAGGTGGAAAACTTCGACGCAACTCCAGTCGATGCCGGAAGCAGCGGTCAACGCCTCAAGAAATTCGAATTGCGATGCGCCCGTAGCTGCAACAATTCGAGCGACGCCCTGCTGGCGTATGGCTCGCCGAATCGAAGTCGCGGCCTGATCTGCCGCGGCGCGGCCTAAAGAATCCTTACCTGCAAGAATTTTGATCTGCAAATGAGACACCCTGTTTTCCTACCTCCTGGTACCGAACTAGCGTGTGCCCTCAGCGCGCGCCAAACGTGTGCAGTGATAACTCATCATGCGGTCGGGGACCAGGAACGCCTTCTCGAATTCCGTATCTGCTTCTTTCCTGTTTCCGAGCGCAGCCTGGAGCGCGCCTGCCGTGTAATGCCACCAACTCGCAAAACTGCTCGTCTGCGTGCGACCTTCCGCATCGGCGCTGGCCGATTGAAGGCGCTCCTGCCACACCGTCCCATCGAATCCAGGCAGCTTTTGCGCAGCTAGCCAGGCCCACAGCACCTGGTCGGGCGTGGAAGCCTTTGATGCAACCTGAAACTTCGCCTCTGCCTCCTGCGTTCTCCCGCACGTGGCATACGCCGTTCCCACCAGGTACTCTGCTCGTGGAGCGTCGACGATCGGCGCCATTTTCGAATCATCCGAAACTCGGACAGCAGCATTGTTCCACCAATAGAACCGGTGCCGGACATCGCTTCGGTTGCGGAGGCGGACGCGCTCTTCCAGAACCGTCGATCCGGGGCGGAGCAGCAGCTTTACGTGCCATTCCATGCCATACACGCGGTCGACGTCCCGACAAACACCGCGTCGCGACCGTCCGGATTCTGGCGAAAAGCGAAGTCCACGGGCGACATGCTGGCCCAGTTATGGGAGACGGGAAAATTGAACTCGATACCAAATCCGGCCCACGCTCCGCGATAACCCACCGCCGCTGTCTTGATAGAGGAGTTGTCATAGCACATCGACTGCCCGGAGATCTTGTCGATGCACGTATAAAGGTGTCCGCCGATGTCAGGCACGATCGTGCACTTCAGATACTCGTTCTCCAGGTAGATCGCACGCCACCCGTGGTCTACTCGGCGGCTG
>Ga0066709_100005240_pt1 | contig 10614 bp, 6 predicted proteins | sample GraSoiAngelo_158_FD_79665 | JGI IMG/M metagenome (GOLD analysis project Ga0066709, IMG submission 79665) | Grasslands soil microbial communities from the Angelo Coastal Reserve, California, USA - 14_1009_16_30cm | ecosystem: Environmental > Terrestrial > Soil > Grasslands | place: USA... | reverse complement strand
GGGGCTGGTGATCCTGGCCGTCGGGTTCCCTCTGGCTTTCGTTGGCTGGACCGGAGCGGTTTTCGGTCGCGTGATCAAAGGCGCCGTTTCGCGGCAGCGCGAGTTTCTCGCCGACGCCGCCGCTGTGCAGTTCACCCGTTATCCCGAAGGACTGGCCAACGCTTTGAAGAAAGCGAAGGCCTCGCCAGAGAAGTCCATCATTCATTCACCACACGCAGAGGAAGCCAGTCACATCTTCTTCTGCAACGGCCTCGAGGACGACCGCATCTGGCTGACTTCGACGCACCCGCCGCTGGAGGAGCGAATCAAACGAATTCAAACGATGATGGGTGAAAGTTTTGTGCCTGAACCGAAGCAGATTGAAGAACAGCTCGCTGCGCGGCGAGGTGGGGAGGTTGAAGAATCCGAGACAGCGCTCTCTGGTTTCGTCACGCGCCTGCTGGCTCCGAAAGACGGCGCTGCGCATTTATCAACGTCCGCAGGCATTGAGGCGAAGGATGCGCTGGCAAACGTGGGTGTGCCGGTGGCGCGGCACCTGACCTACGCAGCCCAACTGATGGAGGCTTTGCCCGAAGAGGTTCGTCAAGCCGCTCGCGAACCGGGCGGCGCAATGGCGTTGGTCTATGCGTTGCTGTTGAGCCCGCAGGCCAATGTGCGCGAGGCACAGCTTCGACTGTTGAAATCCCGATTAAGCTCGGAGGTGTCTTTAAAGGTCAATGCGGTGCTGTCCGCCATCCGTCCGTTGAATGAACTGGTCAAAATTCCGCTGGTCGACTTGACGTTTCCAGCATTGCGCCGGTTGTCGCTGCCGGAGTACGCCGCCTTCAGGGCAAACATTGCCGAGCTGCTCGCAGCGGATCAACAGTTGGATCTGTTCGAATTCGCCTTGCAAAAGATGCTGCGTCGGCACTTGGAGCCGAGCTTCAAACCGGCGCCGGAACCCGAAGTTCGGCATCACTCGGTCAAGGGAGTAGCGGCCGCCTGTTCGACCTTGCTCTCCGCTCTGGCTCACGCAGGACAGGATCCGGCGAAGGAAGCGCAGGCCGCGTTTGGACGAGGTGTCTCCCAGCTGATGCACGAGGGCTCGCAATTCAGATTCCTGTCGCTCGCCGAATGCACATTGACGGCCATCGAATCCGCGCTCGATCAGCTTTCCGAAACAACGCCTCAGACAAAACGGCTTTTCCTGGGTGCATGCGCTCGCACTGTCGCTGCCGACGGCACCGTTCGCCCGCGAGAATTCGAGTTGTTGCGGGCCATCTCGGACACCATCAATTGCCCCATACCGCCATTGGTGCCTTAGGGCTTCGCTTGCGATGTAAGTCCATGGTTACCCGACGGTTCCGCGCAGCTTTTCGAGGAACTCCTTCTGCGTTTCATCGGCGAAATTCTGTCGTATTGGCTTACAAAAGAAGTTGTGCCTTAGTCTGTTTGATTTCAATAGTTTGCGAGTCAAATCACCAGCCTGGCACCGACGACGTCGGAGTGGTTTACACTCTAACAATGGGTAAGCTACAACAGTTAGCGTGCGGCACGACTTATTTTATGTATCCAATATGTTAAATTACAGCCTCTTACGTATTCCATAGCTATGAGTCGTTTAACACTTTGCACGAGCTGGCATCAAAGTTGCGTGGTCTTAATTTATTCACGTGGGTCGCTTTCGATAGTGTCAGTGAACGGGATTTACTGAAACGGGTGGCTCATAGCAACAAAGTAACAAACCACAAATAAGTATGAAAAAGTTCCGCAACACAGGTCCGATGAACCTGCGACGTGTCATCGGTAGCCTGCTCAGTCAACGTCGTATCCTGCCCATCTTGGCGGTGGCTGCGGGTCTGCTTCCCGCATCCAACGTCTTTGGTACAGAGATTAACCTGGTGACCGGCACCACGATCAACGGGGTAGCCGCGACCACCTCGGGTTCGTTTGCTACCGGGACGTCTGCTGGCGGTTCTGGGACAATCTACGAGCTCATCGACACCATTCCGGCTGGGACAGGTGTTTTTCAGCCGTTCTTGTCCTATCAGCACAAAACCACTGAAGAGGGCATAAACACAAGTCAACTTGGAAACGGACAGGGAGTGCTTGATGACAAGCGGGTACCGCAATGGACACATGACCTGCATCTGGGCGACCTCGGTAGGATCACTCGGGGCACCGTCAGCTACTATGCATTCGAACTCGATGCGAATGAGACGGGCGTCGGCCAGCCTAACCGTCTCCTCTCCATTGACGATATTCGAATCTACACGTCATCCTCGAGCCCATTCGTGGGCGCCGGCGGCTCGATCGGCAATGACGCTCAAGCGCATGCTGCGGTAGCCGCCGATTCAGTGGGAACCCTGCGATATGCCCAAAACGAGCCGAATGGTATTGCCAACTACGTCTTGATCGACGCCAGTCGGCGGACCGAAGGTTCGACATCGGGCAGCGGTTCCTCGGACATGCTCGTGCTGGTTCCGACCTCACTGTTTGCCGGAGCTCTTGCTACCGACTTCGTGACGTTCTACACGCTGAACGGCGCCCATGACGCGGCGGGAGACGACGGTTCCGATGCTGGATTCGAAGAGTGGAGAGCGTTAACCTCGGTGCCGGATGGCGGCAGCACCTTGCTGCTCCTGGGTGCCGCGTTTGCCTCTCTTGGGGCCTTTGCTCGTGGCCGCAAGACGAGCATCGCCTGATTCCTCAGTCAACCAATAGACAAGCCAAACGGTATCCGCCTCGTGAGGATACCGTTCTTGCTTTTATCCTCAGCGCGTTCGCATACGGATCGGGGAGGAATTCCGGCGCCAGAACAGCGCGGATGGTTTCCAAAGGCGGAAACCAGCGCCAGCGGCACCAAGAACAAGCCAACTACTCGCGCGCGCGGTTCTCTCAATCCATTTCGAACACCAATGAGGCCACGAGCGAGGACTCCCCGGGCCCATCGTGAAGAAAACCTTGAAATGTTTCGCGCGGCCACTAACGATTGCCCCCGTTGCGCGCTTAGCTCAGCGGTAGAGCATCAGTATCACACACTGGGGGTCGCAGGTTCAAATCCTGCAGCGCGCACCATTTCGGTCCACCGGATGATTTTCGCCGTAGATTTTCCAAGCGGTTCTGTGCGTCCGGCACTTCCATGAACCTTACCCCCTCGCTGAAGATTTCTTACTCTTACTCTTAATACTCGTAATCCTACTCCTGATCGAAGAGCGGAGAGTAAGAGTAAGATTACGAGTAAGAGCAAGACAGACTTGAAGCGGCGCTGAAGACGGACGCACCCCAAACGCTGACGCGTCCTCCGCTGACTCGGCGGCGAGCGCAAAAGCGTTTGGAGTGCGTCCGATTGATCGGCGCTTTCCCTCCGGAGCCGGCGACGACTATTCGCTCTGCCAGGTGACAGAGAAACCGGCTCCTCCTGAGGAGAGTGACGAAGGCTGGGCTTTAATCGTACCGTCTGGATCGGCCATGGTGATGGCGTCGTTTTGCCAGGCCCGGTCGGCGATCGAACCAACGTGTCCGCTGAGCGTGGCTGAACACCCGGCTAAAGAGACGGTGCCGAAATCTGCTAAAGGCAGAATCCCGCCCGAGTGAGGCGCCTCGACGATCCATTCGGCCGAGGAACGTTGGCCCTTGATCCGCTGCGTGCTGGAAAAAGTAACGTTCCTGGACAGGTTGGCGATGGTGAGTGTGAATCGGCTGTTCCCGATGTATTTTACTTCGGCCGAAATGGTGTCACCGGGTCGGACCGGAAAATTCAGGATGCGATAGGCAAATTTCGGGTACATCTCGAACCACGCATAATAAACCGGTCCGTTGGATGTCCAGTCCTGTTCCGTGCCGGTCTGCTCGACAGTGTTGTCCGAGTAGCCGTCGATGCCGACCCAAACTGAAGAGTAAGTGTGCGGCGAACCGCTGGAGGAAACCGCTGGCACAGTCCATGTTCCCTTGACGTCGCTGACTGCACCTCTCAAAGGTGCGTTCAAGTCGCTTTCAACGGCGTAGCCGCACCAATTTTGACTTGTGCCATTGGCATTGCGGATGTGCGGCGCAGCCTGGTGCCGGTGATGAACGGCCGGTGCCGGAATCAGGGCCAGGGCGAATTGGTTTGGTTGGGACTTCGGATTGGGGGTCTGGCCAGCAAGCAAAGTCAACGAAAGCACTGCCAGGTATCGAGTCACAGTTTTCATAAGTACGCCTTTCGGTTTCGAACTCTTGGTTTTCTGTCATGTCACAACGCATTCGAATTGTCCGCCGGAAGTTGGGCAAATCAAGAAAACAAAACTCGATCATGTCGCCGCGGAGGTTGTCTGCCCAAGCCGGCAGCGAACGACGGACTATCGGCTGGCTGAACCGCCCTGCTGCAGCAGACAGCGAAAACCGACATCATCGTAGCGCATTTCGGAGGAACCGGTGAATCGCATCGTGCGGCCGACGGCATATTCTTCGGTGGTTCTCCAGGAGCCGCCTCGCGCGACGCCTTCCTGGCACCATTCCCAGACATTGCCAATCGTGTCGCGAAGGCCGAGCTGATTTGGCTTCAGGGTGCCGACGTTTTCGGTGGATTTCAAATCGGCCAGGCGACTGAGCACGCCGTTCTCCATATTGGCGTCGGCGGTGAAATACTCATACTGCTGCTCCGTCGGAAGAGCGTAGGAGTAACCGGGTGGCAGTTTCTTTTCCGCCAGCTCCATTTCCGTCAATTTCTGGCAAAACCGCAAGGCTTCACTCAAGGTGACGCTCTCGACCGGGCGCCGGCCGCTCTTGAATTTGCTGGGGTTATTCTTCATTACCTTCTCGTACTGTTCCTGCGTGACTTCGTTTTCGCTCACGCGATAACCGCCCGGCACCCAGACCAGCACCATATCGAGGGTGTTGGTGATATGTTGCTCCGCTTGGAACATCGCCAGGAGCTTGGCGGCCTTTTCTTTCGCCTGTTCGGGAGTCTCCTTTGCCGATCCCGCGTCTTTCTTTTTCGCAGTGTTGGTTTCCGCAACGGACGGTTTGACGGGAGCAGCATCCGGCTTGGTGTCATCTGCCCTGAGAACAGGAACGAGCCACGAGGAGAAGCTGAGGCAGACAAATGCGAAGGTGAATCGGGCGGCTGAAAGTTTTGGCCTTTTCACGAAACAGTGTTTAGCAGCGCTGTGGTGAAGTGAAAAGCGAAATCTCGGTTTGCCATGATCATCGCCTCACCGCCGAGTTTTCGGCTACCACCGTAGTCGCGCCGGGAAATACTCGGCGATCAAATCTTCGTAAAATGGGCGCAATCTATTCACCTGTGGCCGTTCGTGGCTCTTGGTGTAAAGGTCGTAAGGGTTGAACGCGCGGACCCATTGGAACATCGTCTTGTCACGGTCGTTCATCAGATAGAGGTATTCGCCCTCGCGATGTGCCGGGTAGAATGAGTGATAACGAATCATGTAAAGAGCCTCTTCCGGCAGGTGATCCTTCACGACCTGATACAGATATTCGTCATGGCCCCAGGACAGATGCACCTTGTCGAGGCCGCAGCCTTCCTCGTAGACACCGGCCCGAGTTTGATACCCCGGCACCCCGCTGTCGGGGTTATCGGCGAAAAATTCACGAAACACAATCTTGTCCGACCAGGCGCAACCGACGGGAAATGTGTCGCCAACCACGGCCCACTGCGGTTCGCCGAAGAGGCAGAGAATCTTGCCCAGGTCATGGATCAGTCCGGTGAGGATAAACCAGCGTGGGTGGCCGTCCTGGCGGATCTGCTCGGCCGTCTGAAGCAGGTGTTCGAGTTGGGACAGCTCGGTGTCAGGATCGCTGTCATCGACCAGCGTATTCAAATACTCCATCGCTTCCCAAACGCTCATCTGCCGCCGGTTCAGGGAAAGGAATTCGCGTTTCCTGGACTGGACGAAATCATAGGATTGATGGCGATGATTGAGCCGATAAAACTCGCGCACGGAAGGCCGGGCGGTGGATTCGTAATTTCGAAACTCTTCGGGCGCCTTGTTGGGGTTGGTGGCCTGAAACGGAGCGTTCGCCGCGGTTTGAGGATAGCGTTCCTTCAAAAAATCTTCCCACTCATCGAGACTTTGCAACGGCGTCTGCAAATTCGTTGTCTTTGCCGAATTGGACATAGTTCTCAATATTCTAGCTGGCTTTGCCAACCAGACCGGCCGCATCCTGTCTGGCCTCCCGGCGGTCCACAAGTCAAATCCTCACGCGTATTGCGGGTTGCCGTTTGACTCAGTCCGACCGGGCGTATCGCGCGGTCTGACCGGAGATCGGCGCAAATTCTTCACCTGCTTTGACAGCCACCGGCTTTGTGGATAAATTCCCCGTCGTTGCCAACCGGCCGCGGAAAACCAGACTCCAGGCGATGAAAACGCGGCGACCTTTCAGATCTTGCAATGCGATGGAACAGGTTTCTGCTCTCACCAGACCACCTGAAATTCGCGCGGCCCGGCCGTCGCGTCACTCTACCAGGCCACTGTTCACGAGCTCACCTTTGCGGTTGCGGCAGGCCGGAAAAGGCATGGCCGGCAAAAGCCGGTTCGGTGGGGTGGCAACCGGACATCCGCTGCCTGAGGGACGCGCAAGTCTGGGCAACAAACTAATTCCAAAAACAGTCAATCCCCAAATGAAGGCTGGCCTATGTTGAAGTTGCTTCGCTTAGAACCGCTCCGCATCGGACTCTTGCTGCTGGCTGCAATCGCAGCATTGTCTTTCGTTGCGCCGGAGTTGTGGCGGAAAATGTTTTCCACGCAGGGGTTCATGCCCCATGGGAACTGCTATTTCTGGCGCCCGGAAGTGGTGTGGCTCCATGTCGGTTCGGATATGGTGATCGGGCTTTCTTACGTTGCGATTTCAGCGACGCTGGCTTACCTCGTCCACAAGGCGCGCCGCGACGTGCCGTTTCATTGGATGATCCTGGCCTTCGGCTTGTTCATCATCGCCTGCGGTGGCACCCATTTCATGGAGGTTTGGACACTCTGGCAACCGCGTTACTGGCTGTCCGGCGACGTCAAGTTGATCACCGCGGCCGCCTCCCTGGCAACCGCGTTCGCTCTGCCGCCTCTGATCCCCAAAGTGCTGGCGATGATTCAGGACGCCAAGCTTTCCAACGGGCGCAAACAACGGCTCGAGTCGGCCAACCGGGAACTGGAGACCCTCAACGCCAGACTCAAAGAGGTCGATGAACTCAAGACGCAGTTCTTTGCCAACGTCAGCCACGAACTGCGCACGCCGTTGACCTTGATCCTGGGTCCGACGGAAAAGATTCTTGCCGCCGGCGGCCTGACCGAGGAGCAGCGCCGGGGACTTGAAGTGGTGGACCGCAACGCCCGCACCTTGCTCAAGCACGTCACCGACCTCCTCGACATTGCCAAGCTCGACGCCGGGAAAATGACGGTCAACTTTGCCACGGTTGACCTGGTGAAACTGTTGCGCGCGACCGCGGCTTACTTCGAGTCGCTGGCGCGCGAAAAACAAATCGGCTTGACGGTCGTGACGCCGGGTCCGGTGATCACCCAGGCCGACCCGGAGAAATTGCAGCGCGTCTTTTTGAACCTCCTGTCCAACGCCTTCAAGTTCACGCCGGCCGGCCGCCAGATCCGTTGCGCTTTGCGCGCCGAACCCCACTGCGCCCTGATTGAATTCGAGGATGCCGGCCCGGGCGTTCCCGCCAACCTGCGCGACGCCATCTTCGAACGCTTCCGGCAGGCGGAAGGCCACTCGACGCGCCGGTTTGGCGGCACGGGCTTGGGATTGGCCATCGCGAAGGAATTCGTCGAGCTGCACCGCGGGAAAATCTCCGTCAGCGACCCGCCTGGCGGCGGCGCGCTTTTCCGAGTGGAACTGCCGCTGGTGGCGCACACTGCGCGGGCCGAAGCGCCGGCACCCGTCGGATCGGGCAGCGGGGACACTGCGTTCGTCGCGCGCCAAACGCTGGCGGAGCTGAGTCCGGTTTCGCTGCTGTCGGAGCCGATTGCGCCAGCCAGCACCGGGGGGGGCCTGATTTTGGTTGTCGAGGACAACCCGGACATGAACCGGTTCATTACCGAGACGCTCGCCGTCAATCATAGCGTCGCTACCGCATTCAACGGGCGCGAGGGGCTGGAGAAGGCGTTGCAGTTGCGTCCTGACGTCATCCTGACGGACCTTATGATGCCGGAGATGAGCGGGGACCAGTTGGTGCGGGAAGCGCGGGCACGCCCGGAGTTGAAGGCCGTTCCGATCATCGTCCTCACGGCGAAAGCGGACGATGAACTGTGCGCAAAGCTCTTGAGTGAAGGGGCGCAGGACTATCTGCGCAAGCCTTTTTCGGCCGAAGAGTTGCAGGCGCGCATCCGAAATCTCCTTTCCACGAAACGCGCCCGCCAGGTCCTCCAGCAGGAACTGGCCAGCCAGAGCGAGAACCTGGCCGAACTCGCGCTCGATCTCATCGCGCATAAGCGCGAATTGCAAAAGTCCTTGGATTCGTTGGGCAAGAACGAGCGCCGGCTTCGGCGCATCGTGGATTCGAATATGGTCGGCATTCTGTTCTGGCAAGCCGACGGCAAAGTGACAGACGCCAACGACGCCTTTCTCACCCTCACCGGTTACACGCGGCAGGACCTGGTTCAGGGCCGGGTCAACTGGCAGGAGATCACCCCGCAGGAATACCGCGCCCAGGACGAACGCGCTTTGGACGAGATGGCGTTTCGCGGCGTTTGCACGCCCCACGAGAAGCAATACATCCGCAAGGATGGCCAGCGCGTGCCGGTCTTGATTGGCGGCGCGCTGCTGGAAGGAACGGCGGATCGGGGCGTTCGTTTCGCCATTGACATCACGGAGCGCAAACGTGCCGAAGAAACGCGCAATCAACTCGCGGCGATTGTCGCGTCTTCTGATGACGCGATTATCAGCAAAACGCTGGATGGCACGATTGTGAGCTGGAACGCCGGGGCGGAGAGAATGTTTGGCCACTTGGCAAACGAGGTCATTGGAAAGCCGATTACGGTGGTGATCCCTCCGGAATTTTTGGACGAAGAAACACAGATTCTCAACAAACTCAAACGTGGCGAACGGATCCAGCATTATGAAACGACCCGGCTGCGCAAAGACGGTTCCAGGATCGATGTCTCTCTGACCATCTCCCCCGTCAAAGATACGACCGGCAGAGTGATCGGCGCCTCCAAGATCGCCAGGGATATCACCGAGCGAAAACGGGCTGAGGCGGAAATCCGCAAACTGAACGAAGAACTGGAGCAACGCGTGGTCGAACGAACGGCACAACTCGAAGCGATCAACCAGGAGTTGGGATCATTCACCTATTCCGTCTCGCACGACCTGCGCGCCCCGTTGCGGGCATTGCAGGGGTTATCCAACGCGTTGCTGGAGGATTATGCGGACCGGCTCGATGACCTGGGCAAGGATTACTGCCAACGCATCGCGGGCGCGGCCAGCCGCATGGACACGCTGATTCAGGACCTCCTCGCCTACAGTCGGCTTAGCCGGGTGGATTTGGAACTCAAAGCGATCGATTTGACAGCGGTGGCGGCCGATGTGACGCATCAGCTCGAATCTGATCTGCGGGAAAGGAAAGCCGAGCTTACCGTCCAGGATGCTCTGCCGGCTGTGCTCGGTCATCGGGCCACTTTGGGGCAGGTGTTCAGCAATCTGGTTTCCAACGCGATCAAATTTGTCGCTCCCGGGGTGACGCCGGAGGTGCGGATTTGGGCGGAAGAAAGAGGCGAATTTGCCCGCCTCTGGGTAGAGGACAACGGCATCGGTATTGCCCCTGAATATCGCGATCGAATTTTTCGTATTTTTGAACGGCTCCACGGCGTGGAGACCTACCCCGGCACGGGCATCGGTCTGGCGATTGTGCAAAAAGGAGTGGAACGCCTGGGGGGCCGGGTCGGTGTGGAATCCGTGGTAGGAGCCGGCAGCAAATTCTGGATCGAACTGAAGAAAGGATAAAACATGAGTGTCCGGGAGGGTGTCATACTGCTGGCGGAGGACGATCCCAATGATGTCCTTCTGATTCAGCGCGCATTTCAACGGACCCATGTGGCCAATCCGCTGGAAGTGGTGCGCAACGGCGATGAAGCGGTGGCCTACCTGAGCGGGCAAGGCAAATTTGCCGACCGGGCGCGCCATCCGTTGCCCGTGCTGATGCTGATTGATTTGAAAATGCCCCGCAAAACCGGGTTGGAAGTGCTGGAGTGGGTGCGCCAGCAGCCGGGGCTGAAGCGGCTCCCCATTATCGTGATGACCTCCTCCAATCAAAGCCCGGACGTCAACCGTGCCTACGAACTGGGGGCCAACTCATGTCTGGTCAAGCCAGCCGGATTTGACAGGCTGTTGGAACTGGTGAAAAATCTGGATATGTACTGGCTGATTCTCAATGAAAGGCCGGAACTGGATGGGGGTTAAGCTATGCCGTCCTGCCGATCCGAGGAGGTCGCATGAATGACCGGTTGCACGTCCTGCTTGTGGATGACAACCCGGAAGACCGCGTTCTGGTCATTCGCGAGCTGCAGCGCGATTTTGCCAACCTTTATATCAGTCAAGTGACCGATGCGAATCACTTTGCCCGGGAGCTGGAGTCGGGCAAGGGCGATCTGGTCATTACCGATTATCAGTTGCGGTGGTCCGACGGGCTGGCGGTGC
>Ga0066709_100005239_pt1 | contig 10615 bp, 9 predicted proteins | sample GraSoiAngelo_158_FD_79665 | JGI IMG/M metagenome (GOLD analysis project Ga0066709, IMG submission 79665) | Grasslands soil microbial communities from the Angelo Coastal Reserve, California, USA - 14_1009_16_30cm | ecosystem: Environmental > Terrestrial > Soil > Grasslands | place: USA... | reverse complement strand
TGACCTCTCAACGCACGTCCCAATGCGCGCTCAACACGTAATGGAAAGAGTCACCTGAGTGCGGGTGCTGCATCTCTCAGCGGACTTCCTCTGGCCCGCCGGAGACGGCGGTCGCCTTCGCTCGATAGCGCAGCTTCGCGTGCTGAGCTCGCTTCCCGAGGTCGAGCGGATCGACATGTTCTGCCTCTCCGAGGAGGAGATCACCGCCGAGCGCCGTGCCGAGCTGACGCGGGAGATCCCGAAGCTCGCGATCTTCGACCCCGTCTTCCACCCAGTCCATCTCTTTCGCCATCGCCGCTACGTGCCACGAGTCGTGCTTCTGCGCGTGCTCCGGGGCATTCCGTACATGGCGGCGAAGTGGGATTCGCCGGCGGTCAGGGACGCCCTGCGGCGGGCGCTCGCGGGCCGCGCGTTCGATGTCGTCTGGATCAACGGGCTCGGCATGGCCTACTACCTTCCGCTGATCCGCGAGCTCCTGCCCGGGGCGCGTGTCGTGCTCGACCAGCACAACGTCGAGAGCGACCGGTTCGCCGAGTTCGCCCAGCGGCAGCGGGGTCTCCGCCGGGTCGTCGCCGATGCGGAATGGCGCCTCGCGCGGCGATACGAGCGCGATCTCCTGCAGGAAGTCGACGCCGTCGGGGCGATCTCCGAGAGTGATGCGCGCGGCCTGCGCGAGCTTGCCGGCGTCGAGCCGCACATCGTGCGCCAGATCGTGTCGATCGCGCCACGCGTCGGGAGCGATGTCGACGCGCCGCGGATCTGCTACGCGGGCAAGCTCAGCTGGGAAGCGAACGCGCGCGGGGTGGACTGGTTCTGCCGCGAGGTCTGGCCCCTCGTCCGCCGCCGACTGCCGGCGGCGACGCTCGAGCTCGCCGGCGCCGGCCTGCCGACCGATGCACGCGGCGAGCAGATCGCGCCGCCGGCCTGGCGCGCGCCCGGGATCACCATGCTCGGCTTCGTCAGGGACATGCCGTCGCTGTACGGGCGGTCGGCCGCGATGATCGCTCCGCTGTTCGGAGCCTTCGGCATCAGCATCAAGCTGCTCGAAGCGTTCCGCCACGGGATCCCCGTCGTCACCACCCCCGATGGCGCGTGGGGCCTGGAGATCGAAACCGGCCGCGAGGCGTACATCGAGTCCGAGCCGGCGACCTTCGCCGCGCGGGTCGTCGAGCTGGCCACCTCGCCAGAGACGCGGGCACGGCTGCGGGCGGCCGCGTACACCTTCCTGGATCAGCACCACGGCCTTCCGGCGGCGCAACTGGCCGTCCGGCAGCTCGTGGGCGAGGGTGAACGGACGCGCTCGAAAACGGCTCGCGTCGCACCCATCAATGCGAAGAGCGACATCGTCTCAACGCGGGCGACCTAGCGTCCACTGCCGATGTACACGGCTCTGGCGGTCGCCTTTCTGCTCGCGGCGGTGCTCATCGGCTCCTCGAGCACGGCCGCGCGGCGACCGTGGCTCGCGGCGGCCCTCGCCACGGCGATGGTGGCGGCGCAGTTCGCGCTCCTGATGTGGTCATGAGCGCGGGCAGCGAGGTCGCCTGATGGCGAGGGTCTGCATCATCAGCCACTCGCACTACCCGTACGACGCGCGGGTCTCTCGGCAGGCACGCGCGCTCGTCCTGGCAGGCCATGAAGTCGACGTGATCTGTCTCAAATACGAGGATCAGCCGCTCATCCAGGTCGGGGACGGCGTCTGCGTCTATCACCTCCCGATCGGCCGGCTCCGCGGGGGAGCCCTTCGTTACCTCTTCGAGTTCGTCGTTTTCCAGCTGGCCGCCACGACCCTCGCGGCCGCGCTGCATCTGCGTCACCGCTACAGCGTCGTTGAGACGACATCGGTGCCGGACTGGCTCGTGTTCGCGGCCATCGTGCCGAAGCTTCTCGGCGCCCGCGTGCTTCTCGACCTGCATGAGTGCATGCCCGAGTACGGCGCCACGAAGTACGGCGTCCCGATGGCACACCGCATGGTCCGCGTCCTGACCTTCCTCGAGCGAGTGAGCATCGGCTTCGCCGACTTCGTCACGACATGCACCGAACAGATGCGCGAGCGATTCATCGAGCGCGGTGCGCCGGCGGAGAAGATCGCAGTGGTCCTGAACTCCTTTGATGAGGAGCGGTTCGCGCCGGAGCGATACCTGCGCGAGGTGCCGGCAAACGAGAATTTCACGCTCATCTGTCATGGGACGATCGAGCCCAACTACGGGCTCGACATCGTGGTGCGCGCCGTGGCCCTGCTCAAGGAAAAGATCCCTGGACTGCGTCTGGAGATCTGGGGCGACGGGACGCATCGTCCCGCGGTCGAGGCGCTGACGCGCGAGCTCGGGCTCGAGGACCGGGTGCGCTTCCAGGGGTGGGTGACGATGGAGGAGCTCATGCCACATCTCGCCGCGGTGGACGCGGGCGTCGTCGCCGTTCGGCGCGATCCGTTTCGCGATGTGACCCTCTGCACCAAGATGTTCGACCTCGTCTCTCTCCACAAGCCCGTCGTCATCTCGCGCACGCGCGCGGTCGAGGCGTATTTCGGGGACGAGTGCTTCCAGATGTTCGAGTCGGACGACGAGCGGGGCCTTGCGGAGGCGATTCACGCCCTGTACGCGGACCCGAGCCTGCGAGCGCGTCTGGTCCAGGCTGCGACCGCGCGCGCGGAGCCGTATCGCTGGGTGCATCAGGCCAAGCGTTACGTCGAGATCGTCGAACGACTCGGCGCGCGTACACGCGCGCCCGAGCTCATCGAGGCAGGCGAGAAGGTATGAGTCTCGCCGTGAGCTTGCAGGGTCGCGGAGCGGCGGGGACGCTCGCGCGCACCGCCATGGTCGTATCGCGGTTCGGGGCGACGGCCTCGGCGATGGCCCGCCGGCTCGACCGCTACGAGTCGATCGCGCGCGGACACCAGGTGCGGCCGACGTGGCCGACCACCGCCTGCGTTCTCGAACGACACCCGGATCTTCTGCGGCGTTACGCCGATCGCGGTGTCGAGCTCGCGCTCCACGGACTCGTGCACGGCGATCACGCCGCGGTCGACCGCCGCCGTCAGCGCGAGACGATCGCGCGCGCCATCGACATCTTCGCGCGCGCGGGTCTGCGACCCTCCGGGTTCCGTGGTCCCTACCTTCGATACAACGACGCCACGCGCGATGTCGTCCGGGAGCTCGGGCTTCGCTATCACAGCAGCCAGGCGTTCGTCTTCCCGATGCTCTCGACCGATGTCGATGCGGCCGCCGCCGCGCGTTACGCGCTGGCGCTCAGGTTGTACGGCGCGATCGACGCACGCATGACCGCCGTCCGGCCGAGACTGCGCGAGGGTCTGGTGGACATCCCGGTTGCGGTGCCGGACGACGAGATCCTGCTCGATCGGCTTCGGCTCGCGGAGCCCGTTCTGTCGGCGGAGTGGCTGCATGTGCTCGAGCTCACATACAAGCGCGGCGATCTGTTCACCATCCAGCTGCATCCCGAGCGGATCCACGAGCTCGGGAACGCGCTCGACGTGACGCTCACGGCCGCGCGTGGGCGGCGGCCGGCGGTCCACATCGCGCGCCTCGACGAGATCGCGGACTGGTGGCTGCGTCGCGCGCGCTTCGCACTGCACGTGACGCGCGCCGGCGACGGCCGCTGCCGGGTCTCGCTCGACGCGGACGCGGACGCGACGCTCCTGGTGCGCGGGCTCGAGGTGCCGCGGTCGCCGTGGTATGGCGACGAGTCGCGCTGCGAGAGCCGCGAGTTCGACGCCGTCGCCGAGCGTCTTCCGATCGTCAGCGTTTCGCGCCGCTCGCCGCCTGAGGTATCGCGCTTCGTCGCCGAGGAAGGATTCGCGACCGTGATCTCGGACGATCGCGAGCGTTTCGGCGCGCACGTCGACGTGTCGACGGGGGCATCGGACGTGACCGCCCCGGCGTGGTCGGAAGCGGCGGTGATCGACTCGATCGCGTCGGCGCCCGGTCCACTCGTCCGCGTGTGGCGCTGGCCGGATGGCGCGCGAAGCGCGGTCGCGGTGAGCGGTGACATCGACGCGCTCACGCTGCGCGATTTCGTGGCGCGGTCGTGGGAGACGCGTGACTGGGTCGTGCGCGAGCACGACGGAGGAGCACGATGACCGCGTCGATCGACGCCGTCGTCATCGGGGCCGGGCCATACGGCCTCGCCGTCGCGGCCGAGCTTCGGCGCGCGGGCGCGAACGTGCAGGCCTTCGGAGAGCTGATGTCGTTCTGGATGCGGCACATGCCGAAAGGCATGAATCTGCGCAGCATCCGGTCGGCATCGCACATCGGCGCCCCGGTGGGTCCGCAGAGCCTGGACGTGTTCGAAAGCGAGCTCGGCAGGCCTCTCGCGCGTCCGATGCCGATCGACGACTTCATCGCGTACGGCCAGTGGTTCCAAGCGCGCGCCGTACCGGAGCTCGATCCGCGCACCGTCGCGCGGGTCGAAGCGCTCGACGGCGGCTTCCGCGTGACCCTCGCGGATGGCGAGCCCCTCGAGACCCGCCGCGTCGTCGTGGCCGCGGGCATCGCGCCGTTCGCTGCGCGACCGCCGATCTTCGACGGCCTCCCACGCGATCTCGCGAGTCATTCCGTCGATCACGCGGACCTCGCGCGTTTCGCGGGGCGCCGCGTCGCGGTCATCGGAGGCGGCCAGAGCGCAATCGAGACCGCGGTGCTGCTGCAGGAGAACGGCGCGGATGTCGAGGTGATCATGCGCGCCTCTCGTTTCCGGTGGGTGGGTCGCGCGCCGCGCGGGGGCCTCGTCGGGGCGCTGCTCTTCGATCGCACCGACGTAGGCCCCGCCGGGGTCAGCCACCTGGTGGCGCACCCGTTCGTGCTGCGGCGGCTTCCGCGCGCCGTCCAGCGCGACGCGGCGAGGCGCGCGCTCGCACCCGGCGCGTCGCTGTGGCTGCGGCCGCGCCTCGGTGAACTCGTGATCTCCATGGGGCGGCACGTCCAGAATGTCGCGCGGAGCGACGGCGGCCTGAGCCTGCGTCTCGACGACGGGACATCGCGCACGGTCGACCACGTGCTCATGGCGACCGGTTATCGCGTCGACATCAAGCGATATCCCTTCCTCGCGCCGGAGCTGGTCGCGCGCGTGCGGTGCGTCGACGGACAGCCCGCCCTTGACGCCGGCCTCCAGGCGTCCGTGCCCGGGCTGTACTTCGTCGGCGCGCCGGCGATGTACTCGTTCGGCCCGCTGCTGCGGTTCGTCTCGGGTACCGAGTTCGCCGCCCGTATGGTCACGCGGCACGCAATGAGAGGGGCCACGCCGGCGTGGAGCGCCGCGGGACACACGGTCGAGCTGCAGCGCGCGGCGCGGTGAGGCGACGGGCCGTGGGTCGGCACCGCACGCACGCGCGCGAAGGTGCGCTCGTCATCGGCGGCGACTACAAGAGTCTGGGCGTCGTGCGCAGCCTGGGCCGGCACGGGATCCCGGTGTGGGTGCTCACCGACGACCACCTTCTCGCGGGCTGCTCGCGTTTCTGCCGGCGGGCCATTCCGTGGCCGGCCGGCGCGGAAGCGGATCAGGTCGCCTATTTGCTCGACGTCGCAAGAGACAACGCGCTCGACGGCTGGACGATCTTCCCCGCCGGTGAGGAGCCGGCGGCGCTCCTCGCGCGCAATCGCGACGCGCTCTCGGAGCGCTACCGGCTCAGCATCCTGGCGCCCTGGGAAACCCTCCAGCGCGCGTACGACAAGCGGCTCACGTATCGGCTCGCGGCCGAGCTTGGTGTGGATCATCCGCGCACGCACTACCCACGCGATCGCGACGACGTCGCGGCGTATGCCGGATCGTTCCCCGCGATCCTGAAGCCCGCGGTACGGCCGACGATGGACCGATTCACCATCGACAAGGGCTGGCCCGCCGCGGATCTGGCGCAATTGATATCGCGCTACGACGAGGCGTGCGCGGTCTCCGATCCGGCGGCGATCATGATCCAGGAGGTCGTTCCCGGGGGCGGCGAGACGCAATTCTCGTACGCGGCGCTCTGCCGCGCCGGTGAACCGGTCGCGTCGGTCACCGCGCGCCGCACGCGGCAGTGGCCGATGGACTTCGGCCGCGCGAGCACCTTCGTGGAGACGATCGACGCCCCAGATGTCGACGACGTCGCGCGCCGCATCCTCCGGGCACTGCGTTTCGATGGGATCGTCGAGCTCGAGTTCAAGCGTGATCCGCGCGACGGAGCGCTCAAGCTGCTCGACATCAATCCACGGGTGTGGGGCTGGCACACGCTCGCGCGTGGTGCGGGCGTCGACTTTCCCTATCTCTTGTGGCGCATGGTGCACGGCGAGACGATCGAACCGGTGCGCGGCCGCGCCGGAGTGCGCTGGGTGCGTGCGCTGACCGACGTCCCGACCGCGATCGGCGCGATCCTCGCTGGGAAGCTGTCCATCCTCTCCTACGTCGCGTCGCTCCGACCACCCCTCGAGCTCGCCGTGCTCGCGCTCGACGATCCACTACCCGCTCTACTCGAAGTGCCCGCGAGCGCGTACCTCGCTTGGACGCGTCGCCAGGTCGCCGCGCGTCACGCGGCGCGCCGTGCCGCATGATCCGGACGCTGGACCCGCTCACCGATCCGAGGTGGCGTGAGCTCGTGGAGCGCGACGAGCGCGCGTCCGCGTTCCACACGTCGGGGTGGCTCGAGGCGCTCCGGCGGACCTATGCCTTCACACCGGTCGTCTACACGACGGACGGCGCGCGCGCCGAGCTGCGCAGCGCGGTCCCGTTCTGTGCGGTCACGAGCTGGCTCACCGGGCGGCGTCTCGTGTCGCTTCCGTTCTCCGATCATTGCGAGCCGCTCGTCGATGGTCCGGTCGAGCTCGGAGAGATCCTCGACCACGTCACGGCCGAGGCGCGACGGAGCGGCTGGCGGTACGTCCAGATCCGCCCGCGCAGCGGAGCGGCCGCGACCGGGTTCCAGCACCAGGAGCGCAGCTACCACCACGCGCTCGACCTGCGTCCCGATCTCGACACGCTCTTCGGCGGGATCAAGAAGAACAACCAGAAGGACATCCGCCGCGCGGAGCGGAGCGCGCTGCGATACGTGGTGGGCCGCGACGCGGCGTTCGTAAGGGCGTACTTCGCGCTACACGTGATGACGCGCTCGACGCAGGGCGTGCCGCCGCAGCCCTTTGCATGGTTCCAGAACCTCGCCCGCTGCATGGGCGATCTGCTCGACATACACCTCCTGCTTCAGGACGACACCCCGATCGCCGGGCTGGTCACGATCCTCTTCCGCGATCAGCTCATGTGGAAGTACAGCGCGTCGGATCGCGTGCGAGACCCCACGGGGCTGGGCAAGTCCCTCATGTGGCAGAGCATTCGCCGGGCGAAGGAGCAGGGCGCGACGAGCGTGGACTGGGGCCGCTGCGACCCGACGAACGTGGGCCTCGCGGAGTTCAAGGAGCGGTGGGGCGCGCGCCGGTCGGAGCTCAGCTACCTCCGCTATCCCGAGGTGGCGGCGGATCGGCCGGTCGCGGACCGCCCGCGGTCGCAGTGGGTGGCCGGGGCGGCGAAATCGATCATTCCCCGGCTTCCGCCCTCGCTCCTCGCGATGGCGGGACGCCTCGCCTACCGGCACGTGGCGTGAGCAGTACCGCCTCGGCCGCGGGGACGCGGCGCCGCGTGCGGAAATTGCAACGGACTCGCATGTGAGCGAGCGGCCGGCAGGTTCCGGCACCGTGGCGATCACTGGAGCCGCAGGATTTCTCGGCTCCCATCTTTGCGACCATTTCCTCGCGCGAGGCTGGCGCGTCGTCGGGATCGACAACCTTCTCACCGGGGTCGCCGGCAACCTCGCTCATCTAGAAGGAAACGGCCGCTTCCGATTCCTACGGAGGGATGTCGCGAAGCTGTTCACCGTCGACGGTCCTATCGACCTCGTTCTGCATTTCGCATCGCCGGCGAGCCCTCGAGATTATTTGCGATACCCCATCCAGACTCTCGAGGTCGATAGCGTCGGCACTGTCAACGCGCTCGCGCTGGCGGAGGCCCACCGAGCGCGTTTCGTGCTCGCCTCGACCAGCGAGGTCTACGGCGATCCGCATGTCCACCCGCAGCCAGAGTCGTATTGGGGGAACGTCAACCCGGTCGGACCGCGCAGTGTGTACGACGAGGCCAAGCGCTTCGCCGAGGCTCTGACCATGGCGTACCACCGCTCGCGCGACCTGGATGCGCGCATCGTCAGGATCTTCAACACGTACGGTCCGCGCATGCGCGCGAACGACGGTCGCGTCGTCCCGCAGTTCATCACCTGCGCGCTGTCGGGGGTTCCGCTGCCGGTGCACGGCGATGGCCGGCAGACCCGCAGCTTCTGCTTCGTGGACGATCTCGTCGAAGGGATCTACCGGCTCGCCACGCGTGCCGGGCTTGGCGGAGAGGTCTTCAACCTGGGCAACCCGGAGGAAGTCAGCGTCAACGAGCTGATCCACACCCTCGCGTCGCTCATCGGCGCGACGCCGGAGGTCGTCTATCTCCCCCTGCCCGAGGACGACCCGACGCGCCGACGGCCGGACATCCGCAAGGCGCAGGAGAGGCTCGGATGGGCTCCGACCGTGCCTTTCCGAGAGGGATTGCGGCGGACGATCGAGTCGTTCGCCACCGTCGCGCAAGGGCAAAGTCCTTCCCTCCGGGTGTAGGCGATTTCGCTGAATTCGCCCCCGGGATCAGCCGCCTGACCCGACGGCGATGCTGCCCCCGGTCAGCACGGTGACCGGGTCGGCGCTGTCGGGCGCGCCCCTCTGCGTGTCGTAGACGACGACACCGGTGGCGCTGTCCCAGATCTTGATGCGCAGTCGGTCAAGCCCGGAGCTGCCGGGCGCCTGTCCATCGATGGCGGAAATCAGGAAACCGTAGCTTCCTGATCCGTCAATGCGCCCGGAACCCTGGAGCTGAGCTTTCGCCCCGGTAATGACGAGCCAGTCGTAGCTCGCGCTCTCGAACGAGAAGCGTGCGGTCTTCAGCCGAAATCCTGGATGAAGGAACGGCTCGGTCGCATACTTCCGATACCGCGCCAGGAAACCAATCGTCGCCCGATCGGTCGCCGAATCATCCGACGCGTATGCGCCCGGCGGCGATTGGAACCAGCCCGCCCCTCGCGCGGAGCCCGCGGCCGGGTCGAAGACGACCACGGCCTCGAGCGCCGACCGTCCGGTGCCGCCGTCGTCGTCGGTGACGGCCGCGATCAGCCGATAGATGCCCGCGGCGCTGTACGCGTGCGTACCGGTAAAGCTACCGGAGCCGTCTTGCTCGATGAGAACCGCCGGCGATGTCGTTCCGTCCCCCCAGTCGATGGTCGCGGTGTGTGAATCGGCGGTGCCCGGATCGACCAGAGACGCCCCGATGCTGAGCGGCGTTCCGACGGAGACCGGTTCGGTCGCCCCGGTGATCGGACCGACGGTCGGCGCGACGTTCGTTACGGGCTGCGTGAGCGTCGCCATCGGGCTCGCGTCAAATCCAGGGGCTCCGAGATACCGCGCGACCACCTGGTGAAGGCCGTCGTCGAGGAACGTGGTGGTTATCGACGCTCGAGCAGCCGCGTCCAGCGGAGCCGTCTGGGATGCTCCATCGACCGCGAACAGGACGCTCCCGGTCGGAACGTCGCTGCCAAACACGCTGGCGATGGTCGCGGTGAAGGTCACCGCATCGCCTTCGCGGGAAAGCGTGGCGCTGGAGGAGAGGGCCGCAGCCGTCTCCACAGGGAGTCCGGCCAGATGAGATTTCACGATCTGTCCGTAGGGCGTCGGCGTGCCGTCGTAGCTCTGAAGGAGCTTCACGACGGTACAGGGGTCGTGCCCGCTGTGTGGCGTATCCCACGTCCACGCGAGATAGCCGGCGTGCTTTTCGTCAAGCCAGCTCAAGAGCGTCGTGAGCCAAGTGGTGATCGCCGTGTCGCAGCCGGCGATGCCGAACTCCCCGACGATCACCGGAACTTGCGCGGCGACGGGCGCGACCTCGCGGTCATAGCAGGACACATCAGTGCACCAGTTTCCGGGGTACACATGCACCGCAGCGACAAGGTTTGCGAGCGGGTCGGCGGGACGGTACGCGAGCCAGTTCTGCGTCGCGCTGCTCCAGAGCGTGTTCGCGAACTGGATTCCACCCAGCATGATCACGTTGGTCGCGCCCGTGGTACGCACGGCGTCGACAAGCGCCTGCATCCCGACGGTGTCGCCGGCATTCATCGCGGCTGCGGGGTTGCCCATGCCCAGATTCGCATCGCAGCTCGCCGTGCCCCCGTCGCGCCAGCACTCCCAGGATCTGCGGGCAGCATCGTCGGTCGCGTCGTTCCGATTGTTGTTCGGGATCGGCTCGTTGAAGAGATCAAAGATCACGCGGCCGTCGCTCTTGAACCGGTTCGCGACGGACGTCCAGAACGCGGCGGAGTAGGACGTGTTCGGCATGGGCCGTTGGCCGTCCGCAGGCTGACCGGCAGGCGCGCTCCAGTGCAGGTCGACGCTGATCTAGAGGCCGTACGCCAGAAGGAGATCGACGTAGCTCGCGATGGTCTGCCGGTAAGCCTCGCCCACGAACTGTGGCGTAGCGGCATCGTCATCGATGCCGAGCCAGCAGTGCTCGTCGAGCGGTACGCGCACCGCGTTGGCACGCCAGCCACGGATCGCGAGGACGG
>Ga0066709_100005238_pt1 | contig 10615 bp, 6 predicted proteins | sample GraSoiAngelo_158_FD_79665 | JGI IMG/M metagenome (GOLD analysis project Ga0066709, IMG submission 79665) | Grasslands soil microbial communities from the Angelo Coastal Reserve, California, USA - 14_1009_16_30cm | ecosystem: Environmental > Terrestrial > Soil > Grasslands | place: USA... | reverse complement strand
GTCCACCTTGCTGAACGGCCGCACCTTGGACAGGTAGTTCCAGGCGAACCAGACCACCGCCGAGGTAACCACGCCGATGATGATCGCGCCGACGCCGTTCACGTACCCGGCGGCCGGGGTGATGCCCACCAGGCCGCAGATCATGCCGTTGAGCCCGCCCAGGAAGGTGGCCTTCTTCCCCGGGCCACCGGTCATGTCCATCATGATCCAGGTCATCATCGCCACCGCGGTGGCGAGGTTGGTGTTGATCACGGCCGCGGTCGCGTCGGCGCCGGCGAAGTAGGGGTCACCGCCGTTGAACCCGTTCCAGCCGAGCCACAGGATGCCGGCGCCCACCGCGACGAACAGCAGGTTGTTGGGCACGCCGTGCTCGCGGTCCCGCTTGAGCCTCGGCCCGACGACGGCTGCGGCCACGAAGCCGGAGACCCCGGCCGCCAGGTGGATGACATAGCCGCCGCTGAAGTCCAGCGCGCCGTGCGCCGCCCACCAGCCGCCACCCCACAACAGGAACGCGTTCACCGCGTAGGCGAACGTGATCCAGAGCGGGACAAAGATCAGCCAGACCTTGAAGCTGATCCGGCCGATCACGCTGCCGATGAACAGGATCGGGGTGATCGCGGCGAACACGAACTGGAAGTAGACCAGCGACCCCTGCGGGAACCTGAATTTCGGCATCAGCCCGTTCAGCGAGGGGACGTTCGCCTGCGCCTGCTCGGCCGCGGCGCCCACCACGGTTCCCGGCCTGCCGAGGAAGGTGCCGATCCACGGCGACCCGAACCCCATCTTGAAGGCCCACAGGACCCACACGATGAGCACCAGGCAGAACGTGCTGAACACCATCAGCATGGTGTTCACGGCCCATTTGCGCTGCACGAGGCCGCCGTAGAGGACGGCGAGGGCGGGGATGCTCATGAGGCCGACCAGGGTCGCGGCGGTCATCTGCCACGCGTTGTCACCCGAGCTCAGCCACGCTGCGTAGGGATTCACTGAGTCCTTCCTTCGTGGGCTAGCCCCGAGGGCTTGCCGGGGTTTCCGGCCGCCGCCCGGCCGCACCACCGGCACGGTGATGCGGCCGGGCGGCGGCCGGGCCATCACGACGCCGTGATCCGGGAGGTCCCGGGATTAGCTCAGGCCGGCCGGCCACTTCGGTGTCCATCAGGAACATCTCTTGTTTCCCATGGCCGGGTTTCGGACGCGTTTCCCGGCTGTTACGCCAGGAGGAACGGTCCTGATGCCGGGGGCCGTGATGATTTCGGCGATGTTTCGGGCTGCCCTAAACGGCCAAGCTCAAGGACCGAATCTGCCGCACTCTGCGGCTTCGCTCCCGGCATGGGCGGCAATGTCACGTTCACGTAACGGTGGCGCGCAGGTCTTGAGGCGCCGGGTGAGTCCGTCGTACGCTCGGCGCAACTCGGTTGGTAAGCGCTTACCGAGGCACGGAACTGCAGGCGCTCTCGGGAGCGCCATTTTCTGGGCCGTGATGGTAAGCGCTTACCGGCCGGCCAGGCTCCTGCCTCGGCAATCACCGCCCGGCCCCGGCCGGGCGCGACATGAAGGAGTGCGCCGGTGGACGAGACAGTCCCTGGACCCGTGCGGGGAGACGCCCGGCACGACAGGGGCGTGCCGGGCGTCTCCGGTGCCACGGGACCGGTGCCGGGCGTGCTGCCGGCGCACGGCGACACCGAGCACGGCCCGCCCACCATCTACGACGTGGCGCGGGCCGCGGGCGTGTCCATCGCCTCGGTGTCCCGCGTGCTCAACGGCCGCCGCAACCCACTGCCCGACACCAGGGAACGGGTCGAGCGGGCCGCGGCCGAGCTTGGCTTCATCCCGGACGGGGCGGCCCGGGCACTGAGCGCCCGGCTCAAGGAGGTCGTCGGGGTGGTGATCCGCCGGCCCGAGGTCACTGTGTCGGCCGACGGTATCTTCGAAGACGAAGAGACGAGCCTGCAGTTCCCCGACCTGATCAACCGGGGCATCGAGGTGGCCGCGCAGCAGCGGGACTTCAACCTTCTCGTCAGCTCGGTCGGGCTGGGCCACGGCGACACCCGCCGGATCTTCGCGCTGGCCGGCAAGAGCGACGGGCTCATCCTGCACGACCGCGTCCTCGATCCGGAGCAGGTCGGCCGGCTCGGCCACCAGGTGCCTGTGGTGACCCTGGCGGGCATGCCGACACCGGGCACCGTGAACGTGAGCAGCGACAACCGGACCGGCATGGCCGAACTGGCCAGGCACCTGGTCCGCGACCACGGTTACCGAACGCTCGCCTATCTCGGCGGGCACGTGGACAGCCCGGACAACCTGGCCCGGCACGCCGCCTTCTCCGAGCAGGTCAGCGCCGACGGTGCGCAGTTCGTGAGCGGCCCGGTATGGCAGGGGAACTACACGGCCGCCGGTGGTGCCCGGGTGATCGAGAACCTCCTGGCCGACGGGGGCTCCCTCCCCCAGGCCATCGCCTGCGCGAACGACCAGACCGCGCTCGGGGTGGTCTACGCGCTGGTTCGCCACGGCATCGACGTGCCCGGTGGGGTCGCCGTCACCGGCTTCGACGACATCCCCGTAGCCAGGCACCTGCACCCGCAGCTCACCACCGTCCGGCAGCCCATCACCGACCTGGGCGCGACCGCGTTCGAGACCTTGTACTCGATGATCACCGACGCGGGCCGCCCCAGGGACGACGTCACCTTGTCCACCCGGCTGGTCCGCAGAGAGAGCTGTGGCTGCCCGCCGACTATGGCGCCGCTCACGGTGCGGAAATCGTAAGGGGAGGGTACGGCATGCGCGTCCTGGGCCGGCGGCTCGTCTTCTATGTCATCACCGCGCTGGCCGCGATCACCGTAGACTTCTTCATCCCGCGGATGATGCCGGGCAATCCGGTGGAAGCAATCCTGGCCCGGCTGCAGGGCCAGATCACCGCGGGCACCATCACGTCCCTGGAAACTCAGTTCGGCGTGGGGACCAGGCAGAGCGTGATGAGCCAGTACCTGCACTACCTGGACAACATCCTGCACGGCAACTTCGGCATCTCGACCGGGTACTACCCGTCCACAGTGGCCAGCGTGATCAAGGGCGCGCTGCCGTGGACGGTCGCGCTGGTCGGCACCGCCACCGTGATCAGCTTCGTCCTGGGCACCGTGCTCGGCGCGGTGGTCGCCTGGCGGCGCGGCAGCTGGATGGACCAGTTGCTGCCCGCCATGACGTTCTTCCAGGCGGCGCCGTATTTCTTCGTCGCCTTCCTGGCCCTGGAGCTGTTCGCGGTCAAGCTGAGCTGGTTCCCCACCGGCCGCGCCTACAACCAGCTCGACTTCCCCGGATGGAACGTGGGGTACGCGGGCGACGTGCTCAGCCACGCGGTGCTGCCGGCGCTGACCATCGTGGTGTGCTCCGCCGCGGGCTGGATCGTCGGCATGCGGAACGTCATGGTCACCACCATGGACGAGGACTACGTTCTGGTCGCCCAGGCCAAGGGGCTGGGCAAGCGCCGGGTGGTCTGGTATGCGGCAAGGAACGCGATCCTGCCGAGCGTGTCCGGATTCTCCATAGCCATCGGCTTCGTGGTTTCCGGGGCGCTGCTCACCGAGATCGTCTTCAGCTACCCCGGGGTGGGCTGGATCTTGCTGCAGGCGGTCAACAACCGCGACTATCCACTGCTCCAGGGGATCTTCCTCATCATCACGTTCGCCGTCCTGGCCGCCAACCTGGCCGCGGACTGCGTGTACGTGCTGCTGGATCCCCGGACCCGCCAGGAGGCATGAGCCATGGCTGCCAGCACAGAACTCGGCGCCGCGGGCGCCCCGGGCGCGGTTGGCCCGCCCGAACCCGTGGTGACCGTCAGCGGCTGGAACCGTCACATCCTCCGGCTGCCCAGGTCGCCGAAGATCATCTTCGGGCTGGTCTCCCTCGGGTTCTTCGTCGTCATCGCCGTGATCGGCCCGTGGATCGCCCCCTATCCCCCCGGCGCCACCCTGTCCACCACCAACGGTGTGCCACAGCCGCCGTCGGCGGCGCACTGGCTCGGCACCACCCAGGTACAGCAGGACGTGCTGTCTCAGATGCTGGTCGGCGGGCGGAGCGTGATGCTGGTCGCATTCCTGGCCGGTGGGGTCGCCACGGTGCTGTCCGTGGTCGTTGGGGTCACCGCCGGATACATCGGCGGCTACGCAGACGACCTGCTGTCGATGCTGGCCAACTTCTTTCTCGTGCTGCCCGCGCTGCCGCTGCTCATCGTCATCTTCGGGTTCCTGCCCGCCTCAGGGGGCAGCAACGACCTGCTCATCGGCCTGATCATCGCGATCACCGGCTGGGCCTGGGGCGCCCGGGTGCTCCGGGCACAAACCCTGTCGCTGCGCACCCGCGACTACGTCGACTCCGCACGGCTGGCCGGCGAGCGCAACTGGCGGATCATCGGCTTCGAGATCCTGCCCAACCTGCTGCCGATCGTCGCCTCCTCGTTCCTGTTCACCCTGCTGTACGCGGTCGGCACCTACATCGCCATGGCCTTCCTCGGCCTGGTCAGCCCGGCACACTGGAACTGGGGCACGATGCTGTTCTGGGCGCAGAGCGCCAACGCCGAGGTCAGCGGGTACTGGTGGTGGTGGCTGCCGCCCGGCCTGGCCGTGGCCTTCCTCGGCACCGCGCTGGCGCTGCTCAACTTCGGCATCGACGAATTCATCAACCCCCGGCTGCGGGCGGCCGGCCTGACCCGCAAGCGGGTGAAGAGGTACGCCGTCGGCCCGGTGCCACGCCAGTTCAAGCTCGGCGTCACGCCGGTGGTGCGCCTCCGCGAAGGAGAGCAGCCATGATCCGCCGCCGCGCCGCACGCGCACCGGGCGCCATCACACCGAACCTCAGCCGGCCCGGTGACGTTCGGCCCGCTGATCTCACCGGCCGGCCGCTGCTGGAGATCAACGGCCTGAACGTGGACTACGGGGTGGGCGACGCCGCGGTGCACGCCGTGATCGGAGCGGACCTGGTGCTGCACACCGGCGAGGTGCTCGGCCTCGCCGGAGAGAGCGGCAGCGGCAAGTCCACGCTGGCGTACGCGGCGATCCGGCTGCTGCGGCCGCCCGGGCTGATCACCGGCGGCGAGGTCCGCTATCACGTGGCGCCCGGGCAGAGCCTGGACCTGCTCGCCGCCGACGAGGAGCAACTGCGCCAGTTGCGCTGGGCGCACATCGCGGTGGTGCTGCAGAGCGCCATGAACGCACTCAACCCGGTGATACGCATCGGGGTACAGCTCACCGACGTGCTGCGGGCACACCGGCCGGGCATGGAGCGGGCGGCCGGGCAGGCCCGGGCGGCCGAACTGCTGGAAATGGTGGGTATCTCCGCCGAGCGGCTGCACAGTTACCCGCACGAACTGTCCGGCGGCATGCGGCAGCGGGTGATGATCGCCATGGCGCTGGCCCTGGAGCCGCGCCTGGTCATCCTGGACGAGCCCACCACAGCGCTGGACGTGGTCACCCAGCGGGAGATTCTGGAGGAGCTGATCGCGCTGCGGGAGCGGCTGGGTTTCGCCGTCCTGTTCATCACCCATGACCTGTCGCTGCTCGTCGAGGTGACCGACTCGATAGCCGTCATGTACGCGGGCCGGATCGTGGAGCGGGCAGCGGCGAACTCGTTGTTCCGCGCCCCGCGGCACCCCTACACGCTCGGACTGCTCAGCTCGTTCCCACCGCTGCACGGCGCGCACCGGCAGATGACCGGAATCCCTGGCTCCCCACCGGATCTGCGGTCGCTGCCGCCCGGCTGCGTCTTCCACCCGCGGTGTGGCTACGCGATGGACCGCTGCCGTACCGAGGCGCCGCCGCTGGTGCCGCCGTCCGGCCAGGGCGGCAGGCTGGCCGCCTGCTGGCTGCAGGAGCCCGGTACCGACACACCGCCGGAACTCGACACGGCCGATCCCGGCCAGGCCGGACCGGCCAGGACGCTGGCCGTCGCCGCACGGGCCGCGCCCACGCCGACCACCGCGCCGCCACCCGCTGCCGTCACCGCGCCCACCGCAGCGGCCACGGCCATCGAGGACCTGGGGGCCCGCGATGACTGAACCCGGCTTGGCCACACCGCAGCCCGCGCAGGCCACGCCCGTGCTGCTCGAAGCGCGCGAGCTCACCAAGAACTTCTGGGCCATGGGGGTACGGCGGGCCGGCCGGGCCGGGCGGGCGGTGGTTCACGCGGTCGAGCGGGTCTCGCTGTCGCTGCCGGAGGACGGCATCACCGCCGTGGTGGGCGAGAGCGGCTCCGGCAAGTCCACACTTGCCCGCCTGCTCGCCCGGCTGATCACACCGACCTCGGGCCAGATCCTGCTGGACGGGCGCCCGGTGCCGACCTCCAACCGGGGCAGGCGCGAGTATGCCCGCGACGTGCAGATGGTCCTGCAGGATCCGTTCTCCTCCCTCAACCCCATCCACGACGTGCGGTACCACCTGGCCCGCCCGCTGATCCTGCACGGCACCGTGCGAGGCGGCCGGGCCCTGGACGATGCCATCGCCGACCTGCTGACCCGGGTGTCGCTGACGCCGCCAGCCGGGTTCACGGCCAAATACCCGCACGAGCTGTCCGGCGGGCAGCGGCAGCGCGTGGCCATCGCCCGGGCGCTCGCCGCGCGGCCCCGAATCCTGCTCGCCGACGAGCCGATCTCGATGCTGGACGTCTCCATCCGGCTCGGCATCCTCAACCTCCTCGGTGACCTGCGGCGCGAGAACCACTTGTCGATCCTCTACATCACCCACGACATCGCCTCGGCCCGCTACCTGGCGGACTCGATCATGGTGATGTACGCGGGCCAGCGGGTCGAGTACGGGCCGGCCACCACGGTGACGGATGAGCCGGCCCACCCCTACACCAGGCTGCTGCTCAATGCGGCCCCGGACCCCGACCGGGCCGAGCCGCCAGTCCTAGCCGACCGCGGCAGCCCACCAAGCCTGGTGAACCCACCCGGCGGCTGCCGCTTCCATCCGCGGTGCCCGTTCGCCATGGCGGTATGCGCCGAACAGGTACCGCCCGCATTCGAGGTGTCCACCGGCCACGTCAGCGCCTGCTGGCTGCATGCGACTGACCTCACCGGCGGACAATCCCGCTCGCTGGCCGGGCGCGCGGGGAACCTCGTGTCCTCACCAGTAGCGCCCGACCAGGGAAAGGAGGCGTGATGCAGCGGAACACCGGCTAGCGGGCGCCGCTCGTAGCGCGCCAGCAACAACACTCATGAAAAACGGGTCGCAGGCGACAGGGGCAAGCCCCGGCCGGCTACCACCGCCTCACTGACAACGGACCCACCACGGTCGCATACAACAAGGCCGGCGATGAGCCGGCCGGGTACATCGGAGTTTAAGCAATGAGACAAACAATCTTGAAGAGCGTGGTCGCCGTCGGCATCCTCGCCCTCGGCGCCGCTGCTTGCAGCAGCAGCTCAAGTTCCCCGAGTTCCTCCGGTTCCGCGCCGGCCAAGACCGGCCAGCCACTGGTCATCGAGAGCACTCCGCTGTCACCGATGACCGACAACTTCAACCCGCTCTCGTCGACCTCCACCGGTTTCCTCACCAATGCGGTGGCGCTGTACAACGAGCCGCTCTACATCTGGAACTACCTGAGGCCGACCCAGCCGGGGATCCCGATCCTGGCGTCCGGCGAGCCCACGTTTTCCAATGGCGGCAAGACGCTGACGATCCCGATCCGTTCCGGCGTCAAGTGGAACGACGGCAAACCGTTCAGCGCTTCTGACGTGGCGTTCACGTTCAACATGATCAAGGCTCATCCGACGTTGTTCACCACCGGTGCCCCGCTCGTAAGCAGCGCCACGGCACCCTCAGCCACGTCGGTGCAGCTGAACTTCAGCACGTCGCAGTACGCCAACCTGTTCCTGATCGGGCAGGTCTACATCGTGCCGCAGCACATCTGGTCCACGCTGAGCAACCCGGTCACGTTCGCCGACCCGAACCCCGTGGGGACCGGCCCGTACATGCTGGACAAGTTCTCCCCGCAGGGCTTCACGCTCAAGATCAACCCGCTCTACCGGAACAAGAGCACCCTGCACGTGCCGGTGATCGACTTCCCGTCCTACAACACCAACGCCAACCTGGTGCCGCCCATCCAGAGCGGCCAGATCGACTGGGCTGGCAACTACGTCACCGACATCCAGGGCAACTACCTGTCCAAGAGCTCAGAGAACCACACCTGGCTGGCCGGCCCACCGTACTTGAACTCCAACAGCGTGGTGTCGCTGTTCGTCAACACCCATAAGGCACCGCTGAACGACCCGGCGGTACGGCAGGCGATCGAATTCGGCATCAACCGGCAGCAGTTGTCCACCCAGGCCGAGACCGGCTACGAGCTGCCCACCTCGTCCACCAGCGGGCTGATGCTGCCCGCACAGAGCGCCTACCAGGACCCGGCGCTGGCCAACAACCTCCCGGCGACCGGTGACGCGGCCAAGGTGGCGTCGATCCTCCAGGCCGACGGCTGGGCGAAGCAGAACGGCAAGTGGACGAAGAACGGTAAGACACTCGCATTCAAGATCTCCGACCCGATTCCCTACAGCGACTACTACACCGCCGACCAGCTCATCGCCACGCAGCTCAACTCGCTGGGCTTCAACGTGACGGTGGACGGCATCGGCAACCCGACCGTGTGGGCCGGGGATGTCGCCAACGGCACCTTCGACACCACCATCCGCTGGTCGAACCAGGGCCCCACGCCTTATGTGTTCTACAGCGGCTGGCTGGACAGCAGGCTGAGCGCCCCGGTCGGCAAGCCGGCCACCGGCGACTTCGGCCGGTTCTCCAACTCCGACGCCCAGGCGGCGCTGCAGCAGTATGAGAGTTCCGGCGACGCCACCGTCCAGAAGCAAGCGATCACCAAGCTGCAGCAGGTCATGACCAGCCAGGCGCCGGTCATCCCGCTGCTGTACGGCGGCGCGTGGGCCGAGTACTCAAGCCGCAACTACACCGGATGGCCGTCGTCGAGCAACCCGTACATGACGCCGGTGCCGAACACCCCCTATCTGCTGTACACGGTCATGCAGCTGAAGCCGAAGTCCTAACCAGATGACAACTCAGATGTCCGGGGAGCGCAGCCAGCGGGCTGCGCTCCCCCTTGATGACAAGGTCGTTCTGCTGACCGGAGCGGACAGCTGGCGTATTCCAGGCTGCGACGCCCTCGGGCTGCGCCCGATGGTCACCTCGGACGGGCCGTCGGGGGTGCGCGGCACGACCCTGGACGAGAGCAACCCCTCCAGCTGCCTGCCCTGCCCGTCGGCACTCGGCGCCACCTGGGATCCGGAACTGGTCCGCGAGGTTGCCACGGCCCTTGGCGCGGAGGCGCGCAGCAAGGGCGTGGACATCCTGCTGGCCCCGACCATCAACCTGATGCGCACCCCGCTCGCCGGGCGGGGCTTCGAATGCTTCTCCGAGGACCCCGAGCTGACCGCGCGGATCGCCGTCGCATACGTGACCGGCGTCCAGTCGGCCGGCGTCGCGGCCACGGTGAAGCACTACGTCGGCAACGACTCAGAAACCGAGCGGTGGACCTACGACGCGCGCATCGGCGAGCAGGTGCTCCGTGAGCTGTACCTGGTCCCGTTCGAGGCCTCCGTGCGGGAAGGCGGCGCCGCACTGGTCATGGCCGCGTACAACGTGGTCAACGGGAGCAGGATGACCGAGCACGCCACGCTGCTGCGGGCGGTGCTCAAGGGCGAATGGGGCTTCACCGGCCTGGTCACCTCCGACTGGGACGCCACCCGCAGCACGGTGCCGACCGCCGTGGGCGGGCTGGACCTGGCCATGCCGGGGCCGAACAGGTACTGGGGCCCGGCCCTGGCCGACGCGGTCCGGGCCGGGCAGGTGACCGAGGAGATGGTGGACGACAAGCTGACCAGGCTGCTCGGCGTGGCCCGCCGGGTGGGCGCGCTCCGCGATGCGGCCACCACGCGAGCCGCAGGCTCAGCTAGCCCCGACCCCGCCACCCCGCCCAACGGTGCCGACCCGCCCACGCCGCCGGACCTGGTCCCTGCCGTACTGCTGCGCAGGGCCGTGACCGGCTCGCTCGTGCTGCTGCACAACGACGGCGCGGCACTGCCGCTCGCAGCGGGCGGCATCGACCGGGTCGCGGTGATCGGCCCGAACGCGCTGCACCCGGTGATCCAGGGCGGTGGCAGCGCCCGGGTCATCCCGGCGTCCGCCGCGGCGCCCGTCCAGGCCCTGCGGGAGGCTTTCGGTGGCGAGGTCACGGTGACCTCGGCGCCCGGCTGCCGGACCTGGCAGGGCGTCCCGGAACCGCCCCGCGGCTCGGTCACCGATCCGGTCACCGGGGAGCCTGGCGTGCGGCTGGAGTTCGCCACCTCCGACGGCGCGGTATTCGCCAGCGAGCACCGTGCCGCGACCGCGCTGGCGTGGTGGGACGGCCTGCCGCCCGGCGTGGGCTGGGGCGAGAGCGGCATCATCAGGCTCCGTGCCGCCTTCCGCGCGGAGGCCGGCGGCCCCTACCTGTTCGGTGCCGCGGGAGTGGGCCAGCTCACGATCACCGTGAACGAGACCGTCGCCGCGCACGGCGAGACGCCGGTCCCGGCCGACCCGGTCGAGACCATGACCCGCCCTGGCGAGATACGCGGGCAGGTCACGCT
>Ga0066709_100005237_pt1 | contig 10616 bp, 9 predicted proteins | sample GraSoiAngelo_158_FD_79665 | JGI IMG/M metagenome (GOLD analysis project Ga0066709, IMG submission 79665) | Grasslands soil microbial communities from the Angelo Coastal Reserve, California, USA - 14_1009_16_30cm | ecosystem: Environmental > Terrestrial > Soil > Grasslands | place: USA... | reverse complement strand
CTAGTGAAGTCGAGCATGCGGGAACGGAACGGCTCAGAGGTTCCGCGCGCGGCGAGCGAGGCGTAATATTCGCTCGCGATGCGCGCCAGTACGCGCACGATGCCGCCGGGAAAGATCACCAACGCGAAACCCATCGCCTCGAGCTCGGCAGCCGACAGCGGCGGGGTCTTGCCGCCCTCGACCATATTGGCCATTAGCGGCACGCCGCCGAGCGCCGGCGGGATGCGCTTGAGGTCCCCGCGCGTCTTGGGCGCCTCGACGAAGAGCACGTCGGCGCCCGTATCATGGTAGAGCGCGGCGCGCTCGATGGCGCGTTCGAAACCTTCGACCGCGATCGCGTCGGTGCGCGCGATCACCAGCATCTCACGGGAGCGCCGAGCATCGACCGCGGCCTTGATCTTACCAGCCATCTCGGCCGCCGGGATGAGGATCTTGCCATCGAGGTAGCCGCAGCGCTTCGGAAAATCCTGGTCCTCAAGTTGGATCGCGCTCGCCCCTGCGCGCTCGAGCAGGCGAATGGTGCGCCCAACATTGAGCGCATTGCCATATCCGGTGTCGGCATCGACGATCAGCTCGGCGCCAACGCGATCGCGGATCATGCCGACAATCTCGACAACCTCGCTCATGCTCACGAGACCGATGTCCGGCCGGCCGAGCCGTGTATACGCGATCGCTGCGCCCGAGACGTAAAGCGTCTTGAAGCCGGCTTGTTCTGCGACCAATGCGGTGAACGCATCATAGACGCCCGGGGCGACTACGATCGGCTTCCGCATGAGGCGCGTGCGCAGGTTTGCCACATCCGCCATCGTTATAGTCCGAGATAGGCGCGTTTGAGGTTCGGGTCGTTGCGGATATCAGCCGAGTTTCCTTGTAGCACGAACATGCCCTCGTCGAGGATATAGGCGCGGCGCGCCACCTCAAGGCACTGCACCACGTTCTGCTCGACCAGAAGCAGCGCGACGCCTTCCCTATTGATGCGCTGCATCAGCGCAAACAGCTCCTCGACGAGCAGAGGCGAGAGGCCGAGCGAGGGTTCGTCGAGAATGAGCAATTTAGGTTCGGCCATCAACCCGCGGCCGATTGCCAGCATCTGCTGCTCGCCGCCGGAGAGCGTGCCGGCGCGCTGTGACCGCCGCTCGGCGAGCCGCGGAAAGATCGCAAATACCCGCTCGCGATTCTTCTCCCGACGGGTGCGGCCCCGCCGGTAGCTACCGATATCAAGATTTTCCTTGATCGTCAGGTTGGGAAAGACGCAGCGCCCCTCGGGCACGTGGATGAGCCCGCGCGCGACGATCGTCGCCGGCTTTTCGCGCTCGATCGCGCTGCCTGCGAAGCGGATGGAGCCATGCGTTGCGCGCAGCACGCCGGAGATCGTGCGGTTGAGCGTCGACTTCCCCGCTCCGTTCGAGCCGAGCACGGCGACGATCTCGCCGGCGGCGACCTCAAGATCGATCCCGCGCAGCACTTCGGTCGCGCCGTAGCCTGCGGTGAGCCCACTGACCGAAAGCAGCGCCTCAGACATGCGCGGCTCCTGCGGCCGAAAGCCGCGCTGCTGCGCCATGGCCAAGATAAGCCTCGACCACGCGCGGATTGTCGACCACGGCCTGCGGCACCCCTTCGGCGATGATGCGGCCCTCAGCCAATACGAAGACGTGCGCGGCGAGGCTCATCACCGCCTGCATCACGTGCTCGATCATCAGAATCGTGATGCCGCGCTCGGCAAGGCCGCGGATGATCGGCACCATGGTGGCGACCTCCCCGGGGTTGAGGCCAGCAAGCACCTCGTCGAGTAGAAGGAGTTGGGGCTCGGCCGCGAGCGCTCGTGCGACTTCCAGCCGCTTGCGGCCTGCGACGGTGAGGCTCGCCGCGGGACGGCCGAGGAGATCGCCGAGGCCAACTGTGCTTGCAACTTCCGCGGCGGCGTCAAGCGCGTCAGCACGTGAGCGTCGCGACAGATGCGCGCCGACGGCGATGTTCTCGTGCACGGTGAGGCCGGCGAACGGCTGTACGATCTGGAATGTGCGCACGATGCCTCGCCGCGCCAGAAGATGGGGCGGCATGCCCGTAATGTCGTCGCCGCGGTAAAAGATGCGGCCTTCGCTCGGCGGAAGGAACCCGCTGATGATGGAGAACAGTGTGGTCTTGCCGGCACCGTTGGGCCCGATCAGTGCGATGATTCGGCCGGCTTCGACGGCGAGTGAAGCATTGTCGACAGCAAGGAGGCCGCCGAAGCGTTTGAATACGCGCTCAACGCGAAGCAGCGGCTCAGCCATGGGCGCGCTCCAGTGCCGATGACCTCAAGCGCGCAAAACGCAAGCGCAGGTCGGCCAGCAGGCCCGCAATCCCACGCGGGGCGAAGGCTATGATCAGGACGAGCAAACCGCCATAGATGACGAGGTCGAGGCCGGGCGCATCGCCGGTGATGAGCTTGGTCAATTCGCCGAGCGTCTTGACAACCACCGCTCCGAGCAGCGGCCCGAACACGGTGCCGACGCCGCCGACGATGGGTGCAAGCAAAGCCTCGACGGAAATCCACGGCCCGTAAGCGATACTGGAGTCGATGAACAGAAAATACTGCGCGTAGAACGCTCCACCGGCGGCGGTGATGGCGGCGGAAATTGTCATAGCGGCGAGCTTGACCCGCGCTGTGTCGACGCCGACCGCTTTGGCTGCGTCCTCGTTTTCGCGCACCGCGACGAGCCAGGCGCCGAACCGGCTCTGCTCGATCAGCCGCACGATGACGAGGGAGACAGCAACCAGCGCAAGGACGATCCAATAGAACGGCGCGCGGCCCTGGAACTGGAATGCTTGCGCCCGCAGATCGAGGGTGATCAGGATGCCCACGCCAGCACCGGTGATAGGTGCAACGCTGGCGAGAATGCGCAGCACCTCGGCAAACGCGAGCGTGACCAGGGCAAAATACGAGCCTTTCAATCCGGAACGGAAGGAGAGCGCACCGATTGCAGCGCCAACCAGCGCGCCGCCGGCGATCCCAAGCGCGAAGGCCATCCAAGCGTTGACGCCGTAGCGCATTTGCAGGATGGCGTTGACGTACGCGCCAGTGCCGAAGAAGGCGGCATGCCCGAACGAATACTGCCCGCCGTAGCCGCCGAGCACGTTCCAGCCCTGCCCCACCAGGGCGATCAGCAACGCCACGATGAGAAAATTGAGCACCACATTGGAGGCGGTGAGTAACGGCACCGTCGCGAGCGCAGCGATGACGAGCACGATCTGCGCAATCGAAGGTCCCCTCATGCCCGTTCTCCGAACAGGCCGCTCGGGCGAAACAGCACCACCAAGATGAACATGACGAAAATGCCGATCTGCCCGAGCGATTCCCCGAGATAGAGGCCGGAGAGGCTCTCCACCACGCCGATGAACAGGCCCCCAATGAGTGCGCCGGTCACTGAGCCCATGCCGCCGAGCACGACGATGGTGAAGGCGACGAGCACGAAGGCGTTTCCGACGTGCGGATTGACGTAATAGGTCGGGATGAGGAGGCAGGCGGCGATGGCAAGGCACGCGGTGCCGAGACCGAAGGTGACGGCATAGATGTGCGCCACGTCGATGCCGGAGAGCTCGGCGCCGAGCTTCTCCTTGGCAACCGCACGGATCGCCTTTCCAGTGTCGGTTAAGGTCAGGATGAGCCAGAGGACCAGTGCTACAGCGAGCACGATGCCGAAGCCAATGACGCGCGGCACCGCAAGGAAAGCGATGCCGAGGTCGACGACGTTGAAGGCATAGTCGAGGTTGAGCGTGCGCGTATCGGCACCAAAGGCGTAGAGCAGCACGTTCTCGATCACCACTGCGAGCCCGAGCGTCACCAGCAGAATGTTGCGGTCCACGCCGTGCGCGGCAGGACCGATGACGAACCGCTGCAGGCAATAACCCAACGCGAAAAACAGCGGCGTGAGCACAACGGCCGCGAGGTAAGGATCGAGCCCGATGAGCCGATGTGCGAAGAACGCGCCGAACATCGCGGCGGTCAGCAGCGCGCCGTGCGCGAAGTTAATGATGTGCAGGACGCCGTAGATCAGCGTCAGCCCGAGCGCAACCAACCCATACACCGCGCCGGTCAGGAGCCCGTTTAGGACGGCGGGAACGAGGATGACCGGCGACAGCATGCGGCGACCGAAGGGCAACGGCGGGATCGCCGCCGTCTTGTGGCGCTCAGGCGCGCGGCATAGGGAATACTGGCTTCGCCGTGGCGAACGTCTGCGGGAAGATCACCTGGATGTCGTTGCCGAGCACCTGGGTGTTGACCGGTGCGGCGCCCTGGTTTTGGCCGTTGACGAACTTGGTTGGCCCGTAGGGCATCACGTGGCCGGAGAATGTGGAGTTTTCCAACGCCGCAATGACCTTCGCGCGCTCCGCGCTCCGAGCGCGCTCCAGCGCGTCGGCGACGAGGAGGATGCACGAGTAGTTCATGAACACCTCATAGGTGTAGAACTCCCCCCTATCCTCAATCTTCTTCTTGAGCGCCAGTGCCGCCGGGTTGCGCGGGTCGAACCAGTGATTGCAGTCCATGATGTATTGCGCGGCTTCAGGGAACTCCTTGACGAACCTGTAAGAGGATGCCGCGCCGCCGAGGACCGAATAGATGCCTTTCGGCCGCACGCGCTGTTGCTGCATGGTGCGCGCGAGGAGCACGTATTCGTTGTAGTAGTTCGCTGGAATCACGAGATCCGGGTTCTGCGCTCTGATTTTCAGGACCACGTTATTGAAATCGCGGGTCGGCGTCGGATGCGGAATGGTCTCGAGCACCTGGAAGCCGCGCTCGGGCAGCTGCGCGTTGAGCAGCTTAGCGAGCCCCGATCCGAACAGGGAATCCTCATGCACGATCATCACCGTCTTGGCCGGCTTGCCAGCTTGGTCGTTGATGGTGACGAGGTTGTCAAGAGCGGTCTTCGCAATCACCCCGAAGCCTGGCCCAAATCGGCACGTATTCTTGAGGCCACGCGTGACGATGTTGTCGGCAACACCGACGTCGACCACGTACGCCAGATCGTAGCGGGCCGCGGTCTGACTGGCGGTAAGGCAAATTGAGCTGGCATAGCCGCCGACGATGGCTGCCACCTCCGCTGAGTTCATCTTCTCGACCTCGGCATTGCCGCCTTCCGGCGTCGACTGCGCGTCGCCGAGCACCGCGTCGATCTTGGCGCCCCCAAGCGCCTTGATGCCACCTGCCCCGTTGATCTCCTCGATCGCGATCGTTGCACCGAGTCGGCCCTGTTGGCCTGAATAGGACAGCGCGCCGGAGACCGGATGCAGCACGCCGAGCTTCACCGGAGAGCCCTGGGCGCGGAGCAGCGCCGGCGCAGTGATGAGACCGGTCGCCGCGGCGGCGGCGCCCATCGCGGTCGTCTGCAGCAGACGGCGGCGCGTGACCTGTGCTGACCGATGCGACATTGGAACCCTCCCATCTGACATTCGTCCCAAGAGACTAACATTGCCCGGCGACGCCTTCTATATTGGGCTCAGCGCACTGCGGCATTTAATCCCTATCGACCCGCATGAACGAGCCTCTGACCCTGTTCGACAAGCTGTGGGCGGCCCATGAGATCGTGCGGCGCGACGACGGCGAGGCGCTGCTATGGGTCGACCGCCATTACGTGCATGAGGGTTCGTTCAACGCCTTCAGCCAGCTCAAGGCGCGCGGCGCGCGGGTCGCTGAGCCAGGCCTCACCTTCGGTGTCGCCGATCATTATGTCCCGACGCGTGGCTCTCGGCGCATAATCGACAATCCCGACATCGCGCGCATGGTGCGGACGCTTGAGGAAAACACCGCCGAGCACGGCATAACCCTGATCGGCCTCGACGATCCCCGCCAAGGAATCGTGCACGTGGTCGGACCCGAGCAGGGCCTCACCCTACCCGGCCTGCTGATCGTGTGCGGCGACAGCCACACCTCGACCCATGGCGCGCTCGGCGCTTACGCCTTTGGCATCGGCGCCTCCGAGGTCGCACACGTGCTGATGACGCACACGCTATGGCAGCGCAAGCCGAAGCGTATGCGCATTGCCGTCAACGGCCGCCTCGCGCCTGGCATTGCGGCCAAGGACCTCGTGCTCGCTGTCATTGCGAGCATTGGTGCCGACGGCGCGACCGGCCATGCCATCGAGTTCGCCGGCCCCACCATCCGCGCGCTCTCGATGGAAGCACGGCTTACGCTGTGCAACATGTCGATCGAGGCCGGCGCGCGCAGCGGGATGGTTGCGCCCGATGAAACGACCTATGAATACGTCAAACGCCGGCCCTATTCGCCGAAGGGGACGGCATTCGAGCAGGCCGTCGAGGCGTGGTCGGCGCTCACGACGGACGACGGCGCAGAATTCGACCGCGACGTCGAGCTCAACGCTGCCGACACTGCGCCGATTGTCACTTGGGGCACGAGCCCGCAGGATGCCCTGCCGATCGACGCCAGCGTACCCGATCCTGCGCGCGAGCCGGACGCAGCACGCGCGAAATATTTGCGCGAGGCACTCGATTACATGGGGCTTATGCCGGGTACGAAGCTCACCAACATTGCGATCAACTGCATCTTCATTGGCTCCTGCACCAATGCACGCATTGAGGATCTGCGCGCAGCAGCCGCGGTCCTAGGAGGGCGGGTGAGCAAGGTTCCCGGGCTGGTGTCCCCTGGTTCGTCCGCCGTGAAGCGCCAGGCCGAGGAGGAAGGGCTCGACCGCATCTTCCGTGACGCGGGCCTCGAATGGGGCGAGTCCGGCTGCTCCATGTGCGTCGGCATGAATGGCGATGTGGTGTCGCCAGGCGAGCGCTGCGCCTCGACCACCAACCGCAACTTCCGCGGACGGCAGGGGCCGGGCGCGCGTACCCATTTGATGTCTCCGGCTATGGTCGCGGCGGCCGCCGTGACGGGAAAACTAACCGACGTGCGGCCGCTGCTCGCCGGTCGCAAGGTATGAGGCGCGCATGGACAAGTTCATTCGACTGACTGCGACCGCCTGCCCGCTCGACATCGCCAATCTCAACACCGATCAGCTGATCCCCGCGTGGTTTTTGAAATTGCCTCGCTCGGCCGGACTTGGAACGGCGCTGCTGCATGATTTGCGCTTCGATGTCGATGGCCGCGAGCGGCCCGATTTTCCACTCAATCAGCCGGCCTGGCGTGACGCTAGAATCATCGTGACCGCTCGCAACTTCGGCTGCGGCTCTTCGCGCGAGGCGGCGGTCTATTCGCTTTACGACTACGGCATCCGATGCGTGATCGCGCCATCCTTCGGCGACATCTTTGCGGGTAACGCAGTGCAGAACGGACTGTTGACCGCGATCGTCTCCGACGACGACGCGGCCACACTCATGGGCCTGCTCGCCGAGAAGCCGGACCAGCCGGTGACCGTCGATCTCGAGCAGCAGACGATCCACTGCGGCGATCAAACCTTCCGGTTCGCCATCGATTCGGTCCGCCGCGCGCGACTGCTCAACGGGTGGGATAACATCACGTTGACCGAGAGCTATATGGACAAGATCGCCGTGTTCAAGATGGCCGATCGCGCGCGGCGCCCATGGGCCACGCCCTCCCACTAAGCCCATGCTCTGCCCCGTGGCTTGGGTCGCCCAAGCAAACTGGCCCACCGGCTCGAAGACCTTGCGTCCCAAAACACCGCTGCCGAATCTTCAGCCGGTTAGCATCTTTTGTGGGATGACTTGTGGGAAGCATCGACGCCCGCGGGAAATTCCAGCGCCGAGCAACGAAGGAAGGCGGATGCTCCATCCGTCGCGTACTGCGGTCTCCGCTTGAAGATCCCGGAGTTTTGATCCCCCTCCCCCCCCCCAAGAACGTCCGACCTAATTCGGAGTGGGGCTTCCATTTCAATTTCCGAAATTTTGCGTCCGAAGGACGGACAGTCGATTTGAAGGTTGCGGCCGACCGTCCAGCCCAATTCCTGCAAGCCCTGCACAAAGGCTACAAGGCGGTCCTGTGACACCGGGTCGTCCGAAGTGAAATTCATAAGTACGCCGATCCGGCGCACACGCTCCCCTTGCTGCGCGCGCGCCGCGAGCGGCCACGCCGCCGCGCTGCCGAGCAGCGTGATGAACGCGCGGCGTTTCAATTGATCGAGTTGCGGACACCTACCCAGCCGACAGAGAACTGTCGCTGACGCGTCAGAGGCTTACGTCCGTCGCTGGCGGGCTGGGTAGGCCTGGCCTGGGTAGGTCCGGCAAAATTAACGCATGGGCGGCCTCGGGCGGGCGCTGCGGGCCCTTCTAGCGCGCCGCGGCGCTCACCTGCAGACAAGATCGCGCCATCTAAACGCTGCCCGCCCATATATCTCCAGCAATGCGAATGCTCACCGTCGTCGACGTCGCCAAGACCCTCGAGCGCGCTCGAGCGGCCGCCTTGCCGGGAAGGGAGATGGCGGAGTGCAACGCCGTCTGGTACGAGCTCGGGGAGGTGCTGCAGCTGCCGGCGAGACAGCAACGCCGACGCCTCCCCTCGTCGTCGCCTCCGAGCCGCGCCTGGCGTTTTGAGTTTTCCCGGATCTGGATTGATTGTTGCGACCCTGTTCCTCGCAGGGGAATGCGCCATGGGCGGCGGCAAGAAGCGGCATCGCTCCAAGCTCGCAAGCTGGTCCAAGGTCGCCGGCGACCAACCGCAACCCGGCGACGAGCTCCAAGGGCAGTGGACACAGCAAGAGCGCGAGAAGATGGACGCCAGGTTCACGGAGCGGATGGAGCGCGCCCTACGCCAGCGTAGTGCCGGCAGCAGCGGCGAGCACGCGTAATAGAGACCTTCAAGCGCTATCCTCGCTGCCCGCTGTCCACAGGCCACGAGCGCGGCCGCGCCAATACATCCCGGAGACACCTCGCCGCGATCCTATGCACGGCGCCGTCGCCGAGCTCGACATCGCGCAGCCGGATTGCGAGCTCGCGCAGAAACTCGTCCCGCCGCCAGGGCGGAATGAGCCGGACCAGGTCCGTGATTTTGGCCATCTGTTGGTCGGTCAGCGCGATCGGCGACATGCGGCGGGCCCGCGGTAGGCTCCCGGCTTACGCTCGAACGTGCTTGCTCGCAAAGCCCGTTCTTTAAGATGTGGTGGCTATTTGATTTCACGAGCCGCCGGGAGGTGGCCCGTATTGGGGGTCGCCGGGAGGTGATCCGTAGCCGCCGGGAGGTGATCCGTAGGTAGGCTCCGGAACCACACAGTGCGGATTTTGAGCACAAGACGAGACGAGAATTCCGACAAATGCGCAAGTGACGAGCAGCAAGAACCTGTTCATTGGATACGACCCCGCAGCCATCGCTGCTCTCGTACCAGCAAGTCCCTAATAAGGACTCTCTGGAAAGGTACGAGATCGAGACGGAGCCTTGACGGTCAAACAAATCCTTAATTTTCTTGGTTAATTGGCCAGGGCAAGCAAGTCCCGCTGACCTATCGCCACGCCTCCGGGCCATCACGGCGTCATCACCAGGCAAGCCAAAGTAAAAATAAACCATCGCCGTCGTGCCATCTTCACACAGGACAACTTCGTGCTCGATAACGTGCGAAGTGCGTCCCTCACGCCAGCGCTCACGCGCGATTTTGAGTAGTATCGATTGCGTCTCGGGAATTGTGCGCACCATCATGGTATTCGCGACCGCGCTGGCAAACCGCTGTGGCCGTTGCGCGGGCTTGATGTCGTCGCTGCATCGCTGCGCGGACTTGCTGTTGCTGATTTCTGCGCGAGCGTCCAATCGGCCGACCGGCCAGGCCGGTCAGAGGTTCGCTTGTTACAATGCCAGAGCGCTCCGCCGTCGGTGACGAGCGAGCCGACCGAGTATTCCTTGTCACCCCAGACGCCGAGATATCGCGCCTCCGGTCTCGCCTCCAGTTCGCTGATTCGCAGCGCAACTAATCAGTACGGCTTCTGCCCACACACCGTGACGCGATGGCCGTAGCGCTTGTGGGGGTAGTAGTCCCACAATGCATGGTGTTGCGTGCAGCGGTTGTCCCAAAATGCAACCGAGTTCGCCGTCCATTTGAAGCGCACGCTTAACTCGGGAGTCTCAACTTGCCGATAGAGCATTTCGAGAATCGCGTCGCTTTCGCTCTTGCGTAGGCCGACAATTTTGGTGGTGAAGAAGCGATTCACGAACAGGCACTTCTTACCTGTCTCGGGATGCGTCCGAACAATCGGATGCTCCGCACGCGGATAGACCTTTCCGCGATCGTCATTGCCGTAGCGGCCGCGATAATGCTTCTCGCCATCATGGACCGCTGTGAGGCCGTCAATCAACCTGCGGATTGGCTCCGACAGCATTTCGTAGGCGAGATACATGTTGGCGAACAAGGTGTCACCACCGCCGTCGGGCGGCACTTCGGTGAGATAGAGGATCGAGCCCATCGGCGGCTCGGGGTCGCACGATACGTCGGAATGCCAATCCTCGCCGGGAATGTACTTAGATTTGTCGTCCGCCTTGATGACAAGAACCTCGGGGTGGTCCGCAGCCACGTCGGGCGACGCCGGGTGCATGTGCAGCTTGCCGAAGCGGCGGGCAAAGTCTTTGTGTCGTTCGATGCTCAGCTTCTGGTCACGGAAGAAGATCACTAGACGATCCATGAGCGCGTCATGCACCTCCTGGAACTGCTGGTTCCCAAGCGGTCTGGACAGGT
>Ga0066709_100005236_pt1 | contig 10616 bp, 8 predicted proteins | sample GraSoiAngelo_158_FD_79665 | JGI IMG/M metagenome (GOLD analysis project Ga0066709, IMG submission 79665) | Grasslands soil microbial communities from the Angelo Coastal Reserve, California, USA - 14_1009_16_30cm | ecosystem: Environmental > Terrestrial > Soil > Grasslands | place: USA... | reverse complement strand
TAGCTTTATGCGAAGGCTGGAAACATCTCTGGCTTTTTGCCCCGGCGCGCCGTCGAAGAAATGATCAGAGATTCTTCTCCCGCGGCTGCGGGATCAAAATGAGAACGAGCGCTTCACGCAATTCCAGTTGAACTACACCGCAAACTTTTCACTTTAGGCGGATGATCACGCCGAATTGTCCTCATATTAGACTGGTTCGAATCATTTTCGCGATTTCTGTTTTCCTTTCGCCGGCTTCTCTTCGACCCGCTCTATCCCCTACCCCAACGCCGCCAGGAGCGATCGATGAAAAATTATTCAAGGGCATGCAATGGCGACAGATCGGACCGTTCCGGGGCGGCCGCGCACTGGCGATCGAAGGTGTCGTCGGCGAGCCCGACACGTATTATTTCGGCGCGGTCGCTGGTGGAGTTTGGAAAACCATTGATGGCGGCGCAAACTGGATTCCGCTTTTCGATAAAGAACCGATTTCCTCGATTGGCGCGATCGCCGTTGCGTCATCGGATCACAACGTCATTTACGCAGGCACGGGAGAAGCGGCGATCCGCGGCAATACCACCTACGGAACCGGGGTCTTCAAATCGGTGGACGGCGGCAAAACCTGGGAAAATGTTGGCTTGAAAGATACCCATCAGATCGGCGCGCTGATCGTCGATCCCAGAAATGAGAACGTCGTTCTCGTTGCGGCGTTGGGTCATGCGTTCGGTTCGAATCAGGAACGCGGGATTTTTCGCACAACCGACGGCGGGAAAACGTGGACGAAAGTTTTATGGAAAGATGAGAACACTGGTGGGATCGACGTCGTTTTCGACCCGCATAATCCCAACATCGTGTTCGCATCACTTTGGCAGGCGCGGCGGCAGCCTTGGTTTTTTTCAAGCGGCGGCCCGGGCAGCGGACTTTACCGTTCGGAAGATAACGGCGTGACTTGGAAACATCTCGAGGGAAACGGGCTACCCGAAGGCATTCTCGGCAGGATCGGCATCGCCGTTTCCGGCGCCGATTGCAATCGCCTCTATGCAATCATCGAGGCCAAGGAAGGCGGGCTCTACCGGTCCGATGATGCGGGACAGCATTGGACCCGCGTGAATGACGACGGCCGCTTTCGGCAGCGCGCCTGGTATTTCAGCAAGGTTTATGCTGATCCGAAATCACCGGACACCGTGTACCTTGTGAACACCGGGCTCTTTCGGTCGGTGGATGGCGGAAAAACTTTCAATCTCTTGCCCGCGCGTCACGGCGATCATCACGGGCTGTGGATTGATCCGACGAATCCGAATCGAATCGGCAACGTGAATGACGGCGGCGCCAGCATCACTACTGACGGCGGCAAGAGTTGGACCACGCAAAACAATCAGCCCACGGCACAGTTTTACCACGTGGCGGTGGACAATGCGTTCCCATATCACATTTATGGCGCGCAACAGGACAACTCGAACGTCGGCATCGCCAGCCGCACCGACTGGGGCGCGATCGGGCGGCAGGATTGGTTCGAGGCCGCCGGCGGCGAATGCGGCTTCGTGGTGCCTGATCCGCGCGACTGGCACATCATTTATTCAAACAACGAAGCCGAGATTACTCGCTACGATAAAAGTAAAGGGGAACGGCAGGACGTTAGTGTCTGGCCTCTTGATAACTCAGGACACGGCGCCGCCGATCTTGTGCATCGGTTTCAATGGGTCACGCCGCTGATGCTTTCGCCGCATAATCCCGATGTGATCTACACGGCGGGCGAGAGCGTTTTCAAATCAACCGATCACGGACAGAGCTGGACGCAGATCAGCGGTGATTTGACGCGCAACGATAAGTCGAAGCAGCAGCCAAGCGGAGGTCCGCTTACCAAGGACATCACGTCAGTCGAATATTACGACACGGTCTTCGCGCTCGCGGAATCACCGGTAAAACAGGGAACGCTGTGGGCAGGCACGGACGACGGACTGGTGCAGCTTACAACTGACGACGGCCAGCATTGGTCGAACGTCACGCCGAGAATGCCGGAGTGGAGCACTGTTGATCTCATCGATCCTTCGCCGCACGATGGCAACACCGCGTATGTGGCCGTGGATCGGCACAAACTTGATGACTTCAAGCCGTACATTTTTAAGACGACTGATCTCGGGAAAAGCTGGAGCTCAATCGTGCGCGGAATTCCCGATGGCGCGTACGTGCATGCGGTGCGCGAAGACCCCAAGCGCAAAGGTCTGCTCTATGCAGGAACGGAGCTCGGTGTCTTCGTTACGTTCGATGACGGCGCGCACTGGCAGCCATTGCAGTTGAATCTGCCGCAATCGCCGATCCACGATCTGGTGGTGAAGGACGACGATCTGATCGTGGCGACGCACGGGCGTTCGTTCTGGATACTCGACGACGTGACGCCGCTACGTCAGGTGAACGCGCAATCCGCGCAGCCGGACGTCATCCTATATCAACCTCAAACCGCCTTGCGGTTGCATTCCCCGGACGAGGTCGATAAACGCCAGCCAGTGGGCGATAATCCGCCGTCCGGCGCAATCATTGATTATTATTTCAAAACCGCGCCGAAAGAGGAGGTCTCGCTGGAGATCCTCGATGCTTCGGGCAAAGTTGTCCGACATCTTTCCAGCAAGGAAAAGAAAGAAGGCGAGCAACCGCCCGAATGGCCGGACCGCGTCGAACGCGCGAAAACAATTCCAGCCAACGAAGGGATGAACCGGTTTGCATGGGACCTGCGCTACGATGATCCGATTCAAATCCCGGGCGCGTTTTATTCCGGGAGTGGCCCAAAAGGCCCACTTGCGCCACCTGGAGATTACCAAGTGAAACTAACCGTCGGCAGCAAATCGCAGACTGCCCCGCTGCACCTGGCGATCGATCCACGGACGAAGGGACAGGAAGCGGGGTTGCAAAAACAATTCACCCTCACGATGCAGATGAACGATCGCATTTCGCAGTTGCATCAAGCCGTCAACGAAATCCGCGATTTGCGATCGCAAATCCAGAACCTGCACAAACGTTTCGGCGACGATCAACGTTTGAAACCGGCCCTCTCAGCGGCCGACGATCTCGACCACAAAATGTCCGAAGTCGAGCAGAAGCTCATTCAGGTAAACATGAAAGGCTCGGAAGCGAACCTCGCGTTCCCCGACATGTTGAACGAGCGGTTTGATACGTTTAGCCACGTCATTGAGTACAGCGACAAGGAGCCGACCAAACCGCAGCTCGACGTGTTCCAAATGCTGAGCAGCCAGCTCGAGGATCAGCTAAAAAAATGGGCGCAGCTCAAGAACGAAGATCTGCCGAAAGTGAGCGAAATGATCAAGCAAGCTAATTTGCCTGCGCTGATTATCACGCAGCCGAAGAAAAGTGAATAGCGATCTATGACTCTGGGGAGCACAGGCTGCCAGCCTGTAGTTCGCGGCAGCTTGCCGCGAACACCTGCGAAGCCCAGCGCGAGAACATTCGAAGCGTCCGGCAAAGCTGCTGGACGCAACAGCCTGGCAGCCTGTACTCCCCAACCATGACCAAGATCGAAAAAGCAGTGATCCTCGCAGCCGGTCGCGGCACGCGCATGCGCGAGCTCACCAATGATCTTCCGAAACCGATGCTCGAAGTGCGCGGCAAACCGGTTCTGCAGCATATCATCGAAGGATTGCGCGACGCGGGAATACGCGAGGCTCTCATTGTTGTTGGCTATCACGCTGATGCTGTGTGGAATTTTTTCGGTGACGGTTCGCGCTACAGCATCAGCATTCAGTATGCGACGCAGACAGTGCAAGATGGAACCGGTCGCGTCGTGAATCTTGCCCGCGATTTCGTCGGCGATACTCCGTTCGTTTTAAGCTACGGTGACATCCTGGTCGATCCGACGAATTACAAACGCGTTGCCGATCTTCCGGCGAACGTCGAGACAATCATCACCGTTACGCGCGGTGAGGACGTCAGCAAAGGCGGCGCGGTTTTCTTGAACGAACAAATGGAACTCATCGACATTCGCGAAAAATCAAGACCGGACCAAACAACCAGCCCGTGGTACAACGCAGGCATTTATGCATTTCGTCCAAGCATTTTTGAATTTAGCGGCAAATTGAACTTGTCCCCACGCGGTGAATACGAATTGACCGACGCAATCCGCGCCATCGCGCATTCAGGCAAAAAAGTGAAAGCGCTCGAGCTGACAGGTGGATGGGCGGACGTGCGCGACCCGGAAGTGTTGGCGCGACTAAATCAAGAGTAGCGCGAGCCTCCGGCTTGCGTCTATTCGGCTCGCAGGCGAGACGCTTCCGCAAACATTATTTCAGCGCGACCGGTTTCTTCGCCTCCTCTACCAGTTTCTCAAAACGCGGATCGCCCCGCAGCGGATCCCAAAAAGGATGCAGCCGGAGTTCGCCGTAACTTAGCAAGCTCGGGACTTGCAGCGTCGCGGCAAGTTGGTTGATCGCGAGATCTTTCTCTCCGGTCCACGCATAGATAAGGCCGAGGTATTGCATGATCTCGGCCCCGTTGATTGCGTCTTTAGTGACCGGAAGCAGTGCGCTGGCGCGGCGGCCCTCACGGATGGCTTCCTCTTTTCGTCCCAGCCCGGCGTCGATCAGACCGAGCATACAGAGCGGCGGCCCCTCGTCGGGTCGTTCGCGAACGGTGCGCTCGACTTCGGCACGCGCCGTGCTAAACGCGTTTCGCGCGGCCGCGTCGTCCCCGAAGGCGCGCGCCACACAAGCTTTTAGAAAAGTTGCTGAGATAAAGAGCTGATTCTGGTTAAACCCAACCCCTCCGATCGTCGCCAGAGCGCGTTCGGCTAGAACTGGATCACGCTCGCACAGCGCGAGATCCAGCCAAACTTCACCAGCGAGCTGGGCCGCGCTTGGGTTTTCGTTAATCATAGCCGGAAATATCTTGCGCAAAGGCTTCGGGTCGGCCCGCCAAGCGAGATCAAGCCAGGCTCGATGTGCTCGCAGCTGAGCATCTTCGGGGGCCAACGCGATGGCGCGGTCCACGATGGCGACCGCCTCCGCAAAGCGGCGCATAAATAGGTAATCCGCCGCGAGCTCCCGGAGATTAGATAAGTTGTGTGGATCGAGGTCGAGGGTCTTTTCCCAGTTGCGCACCGCCTGGTTCCAGCGGCCCTGGCGATCGTCGATAAGAGCGGTCAATTCGAAGACCTGCGCGTTGTTAGGTAGCGTGCTCCGAGCAAGGGCAAGTTCCGACCGGGCATTGTTGTAATCGAGATTACAGCGGAGGTATCGAGCCCGCTCGAGATGCGTTTCGCCCGCTTCCGGCCGCAGATGAAGAGCACTCTTAACCGCGCGGTCGGCCAAGTCGCGTCGCGCCGGTGTGTGATCATAGATCAAGTAAAGCGTGCTGTGCACTCTGGCTAGCAGGCAGTACGCGAGGAAAAAATCCTGGTCGCGCGCGATGGCTTGATCAAGCAGACGTGCGGGCTCGAACAAGTTCGCTAAGTTGAACACGCCCTTCGTCACAAGCGATTCTGCGCGAACGTAAAGGTCGTAAGCGGCTAGGTCCTTGGTGGGTCGCTCCTCGATAGCAGACTTTGTCCTTGGTGATAGCTTCGCTCGAAGCTGGCCGGCAATTGCTTTGGCAATTTCGCTCTGAATTGCAAAGACGTCATCCAGTGGCCGATCATAGCGCTCAGCCCATAGGTGCGTGTCTGTCCGTGCGTCGATTAACTGCGCGGTGACTCGCACGCGATTTGCGTCGCGTTGCACGCTTCCCTCGACCACATGCGCGACGCGGAGTTCATTTCCGATCTGGCGTAGGTTACGCTTCTCGCCTGACTTGTATTGCAGCACCGACGTTCGGCTGATGACCTTTAAGTCAGCGATCTTCGCCAGGTCATTCAGGATTTCATCTTGTACACCATCAGCGAAAAACGCGTTTTGTGGATCGGCGCTCAGATTTTCAAACGGCAGCACCGCAATTCCAGCCGGCAGGGGGCGGGGTGATTCTCTCTCCCAGAACATCACACCAATCACAACTCCGAGGGCAACCAAGGATGACAGCAGCACTGTCGAAGTTGGATTCCGCTGCACCCACTTTCGTCCGTAAGTGAAAACTCCAGTGGGCCGTGCTCGAATCGGCTCATGCCTGAGCCAGTGTTCAAGGTCATCGGCAAGCGCTCCGGCGGATTTATAGCGCGCGTTGGGATCGCTTTCCAAGCACCGACCTACAATTGTCTCCAGATCGCGGTCGAGCGACGGTGCGAGTGAACGCAAACGCGGCGCAGGAGTCGCAGCAGCTTGATGAATAACATAAAGAACATTCGGGCCTACGAACGGCGGCCTCCCGGTCAGAAGGTAAAACAAAATCGCGCCTAAGCTGTAAATGTCGGCCGCGCTCGTGAGATCGGCCGCCCGGCACTCAGCCTGCTCAGGTGCGATGTAGCCTGGTGTTCCTAGTGTCTCCAGCGTTCTCGTGAGATCGCTGGTTTCATTCAACCATTTTGCCAGGCCAAAGTCACTCACCATCGGTTCGCCGTTTTCATCAAGCAGGATGTTTCCCGGCTGAAGATCGCGATGGAGAACTCCCTTGCCATGCGCGTAAGCAATCGCGCGCGCGACTTTTGCCATCACTTGTACACACTCGCGAGCATTGCTGCGGAGTTTCGGTGCCGCCGCACCAAGACTCCCACCCGTTGCGTATTTCATGCTGAAATACGGCAGGCCATCCTCGCTTTCGCCGACATCGTGAATAGGAAGAATGTTTGGATGATCGAGGCTCGAGACCGCTTCGGCTTCGCGCCGGAAGCGCACCAGCGTCTCGTGTGAATTCACCTGATGAGCGAGAATGCGCTTCACCGCGACAATCCGACGAGAGTGTTCCTGGCGGGCACGATAAATTACTCCCATGCCGCCGCGCCCGATTTCCTCCAGAATTTCGTAATGACCAAGGCGCCACGGTGTGCCAGTCACGTTCGCTTGTGCGAGGATGCTTTCGAACGTTTCGCGCGACCCGTCGCCTTCGGCGTCATCAAGCTCGATGCGAATGAGACAGGTCAGGCAATCCCCCTTCGCATTCAGCGGACGTCCGCACGTCGAGCAAGCTACGAACGTTGCTGGCAATGCGTTCATCTGCAAAACTTAGCTACTCGCCAGCACGCGAAACAGCTCGCGCAACTCTTCTCTTACCTCCGCATCGGTATCCACTGTGCGGCGCACCTCGGCGCGCAAAAATTCCCGATAACGCGCACGCAATCGAGTAACATGGCTACGTAAAGTCGAGGCTGGAAGCTCCAGGGCAGCTGCTAACTTATTATATGTTGCAGGGGATCGGCGCTCCCGGAGAGAAAGATCCTCAGCTTTTCGAAAAGCTTCTGTTTGCCCTCGGTCCTTTGTTCCTCCGCCAGTCTGTCCATTGCCGCCTCGATAACGGTGTCGGCGCAACTTCGCTCGAACACTATGTCTTCACTGCCCGGCGATGCCGACGCGGAATGCGTCTGGAAGAGCGACTCAGCTGCTTCTGCCTGCGCCTCATCCAATGGCAAAAATTCGATCGCGCCGCCGCGCTTCAGGGTTCGTTCACGGTCGTAAACGTGCCCAAGGAAATTCTTGATCGACGCCAGCAGAAAGGAGCGGAACCTGCCTTTCTGTTGATCGACGAGGGCGTAGATCTTGTGTTCGATCAGATAAGCGAAAAAGCTTTGCGTGAGGTCTTGTGCATCATGCACGCTATATCCGCGGCTACGCACGAAAGTGTAAAGCGGCGCCCAGTAAGTTTCGCAAAGCTTCGCGAGCGCCGCGCGCGCAGTCGGTTCAGCGTCGCTGCTTCCCGCCGCGATAACCACGCTCCAATGGGTTTCAGGAAAGAAATCGCTCCCACCACTCCTGGTTCGCGCCAGAACTTTCACGTCCACGTTGTATCAGAAGCGGAGAAAGAAGCCAAGCCGCGAAAAAAGTAACGATTCCGTGCAGCATGCACCCCGGAATCCGTTTGGAAAAGGTGAAGCAACGATCAGTTCAAAAGCAAACAAAAGGAAATCCAAATTATGAAAAATCAAAACATTCAGTGCCATCGCGTTCCGATGGTCCTTACAGGGTTCATCCTGTTGGTCCTCCTGGCGAGTTCGTCGCCAGCCGCACCTGCGCAGACGTACCGCGGCACGCTTACTGGCGGCACGTTCTACTGTAACGGCGAACCAATCGATTACACGCCCACTGTCACCGGCACGTGGAACCTGATAATCGATCCACAAACGTCGGCTCAGCTTACGCTCGACGTCTTCGTCGACGGTAGGCATGACGTGGCGTTCGGGTACAATGCGTTGATACTGATCTCGCACGACGACGGCGTCTATGTGTTCTCGGCGTTCGGAGGCTTCGCGACGGCAACACTCGATACGAGTGTAACTCCGGCCAGATTTTCTTGGCACGTCGAATTCGGCATCAGCTGCCCGGATCAGAACCCCTTCAACTCGCTGACGTTCTTCGGAGTGGCGAACCGCGGAGGTGGATAGGAGCCTCCCTAGGATCACGCGAATTCACGAAAGGCCTGAAGTCGTCAGTTAAAGCCCAAAACCAACCAAACCATGAAAACCGGCCAGAAGTGAACTTCTCATGACGAGAAGTCACACAAAGCCAAAACAAGAAAGAAAATCATAATATGAAAAATCGAAACATTCAGTTCAAACCAACAGCAGGACTTCTGATCCCGCTGCTCCTCGCCTGCTTTGCGGCAGTGTTTATCTCGGCACCTACTTCGGCACGAGCAGGCGAGATGGTACCGTTCAATGGCACTGTCTCGGGTACGATCATTTCGAGTGTGCCTCTGGACGAGTGCCACGTGCTTATCGAAGTCGTCAACGGGGGAAATGCGATGCAGTTGGGCCGCTTCAACGGAACGGCGGAATTCGTCCTCAATGTCTGCGACCTGACCTATGTCGGCAGCTACGTATTTACCGGGGCCAACGGCGACAGTATTTCCGGCCCGTTCACCGGGACCCTGACCCCAACACCGATCCCGGGCGTATTCGACAACAACGAACTCGCCTTTATAACCGCCGGCACTGGCCGCTTTGCCAACGCGACTGGCACATTCAACCTGGGCGGACAAATAGATACTAACACCGGAACTTTTTCCCTGCCCTGGCAAGGGACAATCTCCAGCGTCGGCTCGACAAGGCGGTAGAGATTGCACTGTGTGATCCGCGCGAATGGGCAGATGTACGCGATTCCCGAAATTCTGGCGCGACTAAACCATCCCGCGTGACGCACCGGGGTCATTCCGAGCCGAGCGAGGAACCTCACAGTCGTAGCCTGCATCAATACAAATTAGCGCAGCAGTTCATACGCCGAGTACGTGGCGGGCACTCTCGCTGATATGCGTGATCCTGCAGATTTGGAAGATCCCTCGCTTCGCTCGGGATGACCGCATTACTGCCTGCCGATCCTATCGCGCCCGTTCGGCCGGTTCCGCGGAGGGTTCTTCGCCGATTTCTTCTTCGATTTCGCGTCGCCACTCGCGCGACAGCCATCGCCTCAGGACCCCATAAAGCAGATATGCCAGGAACAAAACTGCCGGCATCCATTCGTAATACATCGCCGTGAAAATGAGCACCACCGCGATGGCCAGAAATCGCTGCATCGATTTCGTCGCCCGCCATCTCAGTACCTTTAAGTCGCGATCGCGGACGTGAGAACCTCAGGCTCGTTATCTGTTACCAGGACGGTATCTTCGATCCGGATGCCGCCAAGTCCGAGGCACTTCTCCGCGCGCTGCCAATCGACGCTGCGTCGATATCGGCGGCGGCGCTTCGGATCATTGAGAATACTCGGGATGAAATACAATCCCGGCTCGACAGTTGTCACGTCTCCGGCCGCCAGCGGTAAGTCCATGCGCAGGTTTTTCAATGCCGGAGTTTCATCCTTCGGTCGTCCAGGATAACGGCCGCTCGCATCGCGAACGCCGAGACCAACCAGATGACCCAGCCCATGCGGAAAGAACAGCGTGTGCGCCCCCTGCTCGACGAGCGATTCTGCGCGACCCTTCATCAGCTTCAGATCGATCAGGCCATCGGTTAATTCAGTCGCAGCTTTTAGATGAATCTCTTTCCATTCTCTGCCGGGTAGGCAGCGCTTTATCGCGGCGCGCTCGACCGACAAAACGAGATTTAGCAAGTCGCGTTGAAACCGGGTGGGCTTCTCGCCAGCAACGAACGTCCGCGTCACGTCGATGACGTAGCGTTCAACCTCGGCGCCCGCGTCGATCAGGACGAAATCGCCGCGCTTAATTTTTCTTCGCGACGGCGAAAAATGCAGCACACCCGCGTTTGGTCCCGAGCCGATAATCGTTCCATATCCGACCGATCGGCTCCGTGTCGGAAAAATTCCGCTTCGAGCTCAATCTGCAGTGCTCTTTCCGTAACTCCCGACGCAATGTGCTGCCGTACAGTCGAGAAGCCTGCCGCCGTCGCGGCCGCCGCTCGGCGGAGCAATCCGATTTCGAGCTCATCCTTACTCCGCCGGGCGTGCGTAAATTGTTCGCGAACGCGCACGATGTCGCCCTCATCGGAGCGCACTCCACGCAACTGCGCGCCTAAATTGATGATTGACCGCCCACGGCGACGCCCGAGCCAGGCCTCTAAACGCGAAACTGGTGTGCCGACTCCTTCGGTTCGTCCTTCCCAC
>Ga0066709_100005233_pt1 | contig 10617 bp, 12 predicted proteins | sample GraSoiAngelo_158_FD_79665 | JGI IMG/M metagenome (GOLD analysis project Ga0066709, IMG submission 79665) | Grasslands soil microbial communities from the Angelo Coastal Reserve, California, USA - 14_1009_16_30cm | ecosystem: Environmental > Terrestrial > Soil > Grasslands | place: USA... | reverse complement strand
GCGAGCTCCCGTGAGTTGAGACCGGCACGCCCTTGCTCCCGGCGATGGCGTGCCGGGGTTTTCAGGAGTTAGGAGCCTATCATGGAGAAAAAGAAAGCACCGCCGGTAGTCGCGGATATCAACGTGACGCCGATGGTCGACGTGATGCTTGTGCTGCTGATCATTTTCATGGTCATCACGCCCATGTTGACTAAGGGTGTCAGCGTGGATCTTGTGCGCGCCAAAAACCCGATCGCCATGCAGAACGCGGACAAAGAGGACGCGATCCTGGTGGCTGTGACGCGCGATGGGAGGCTTTATCTCAGCCCCGGAAACAAACAATTGAAGATCGAGGATCTGCCCGGCAAGGTCAAGGATCTGCTCACTAACAAGCTTGATAAGACGGTTTACATCAAGAGCGACCAGCGCGCCAAGTATGAGGTTGTCATGGACGTCATCGACAATCTCCGGGCCGCTGGCGTCGATCAACTCGGCCTTCTCACCGAGCAGGTCCCCCAGGAGGCGGGCCGTGGAGCTAGCGCGCCTCCCGGTGACCTCGGGCAGTAGCGCGTGGCGTTTCAGTATTTGGATAAGGAGAATTCGTTATGGCAATGAATGTGGGTGGTGCCCCCGGCGGGGGAGCGAAAGCGGATATCAACGTCACGCCGCTCATTGACGTGCTGCTTGTGCTGCTCATCATCTTCATGGTGATCACGCCCCTGACGCCTCACGGCCTCGAGGCGATCGCACCGCAGCCGCCCAATCCGAATCAACCGCCGCCCGATCCCAGCCAGGACCGCACGGTGGTGATCGTGATCGAAAAGGACAAATCACTGAAGCTCAACCAGGATCCAATCGAGGAGCCCAAGCTGCAGGCGCGGCTGGAGGAAGTCTTTAAGACCCGTGCCGAGCGCGTCGTGTTCGTTAAGGGCGATAAGGATCTCGATTTCCTGACGGTGGCTCACGCCATCGATATCGCCAAGGGCGCCGGCATCGACAAGATCGGGATCATCACCCCGAAGATCGAGGCGGGACAGTAAAGCTGGTTAAGAAGGATAGAATCGTATGCGCAAAGCTTTTATCAACGGTGCGGGCCTCTTGGCCATCGTATTGATTTTCTTTGCTTCCGGCTGCGACAAATTAAAATCGCGCGACCATCTCAACCAGGGCGTCGGCGCCTTCAAGAGCGCCAGATACGGCGACGCTGTGGAGCACTTCAAGCAAGCCATCGCGCTCGACCCGGAAAACCCCAACGCCCGCCTTTATCTCGCCACCGCGTATATGTCGCAGTGGATTCCAGGCGCGGAGTCCCCGGAAAACATCGAGTTCGCAAAAAAGGCCAAGGAAGAGTTCATGGAGGTTCTCAAGAAGGACCCCAACGAAAAGACCGCGCTGGCTTCGCTCGGCTCGCTTGCTTACAATCAGGCCCAGTCGCTGTCGCCGGAACAGAAGCAGGAGAAGTTCGACGAAGCCGCCCAGTGGAATCGCAAGCTCATTGAAGTCGACTCGAAGAACAAGGAAGCCTATTATATGCTCGGCGTCATCACTTGGGCCAAGTGGTACCCGGCGCTTATGACCGCGCGGGCCAACCTCCGTATGAGGCCCGAGGATCCCGGCCCGATCAAAGACAAGAAGGTCAAGCAGGAGTTGCGCGACAAGTACGCGGCGATGGTCGACGAGGGCATCCAGGATCTGCAGAAGGCGCTCGACGTGGATAAGGAATACGACGACGCCATGGCGTACATGAACCTGCTCGTGCGCGAACGCGCCGACCTGGTCGACAGTGAGGCGGAGTACAAGAAGCAGATCGAAGTCGCCGATTCCTGGGTGCAGAAAGCTCTCGACACCAAGAAACTCAAGGCTGCCCGCCAGCCGACCACCGGCGGCATTGTGCAGGAAACCAAGTAGACAGGCTACGGCACGCCCTCTTCAGGTGGCCTGCGGTGCCAGTGCGTGACAAGCTAAAGCATGTCCCACTACACTGGTAGTATTGATGCCGTCAAATTCGGCCGAGGTTGTCGAAGCCCCTTCGGCCATTAACGTCGACCAACTCTACCGCGAGCTCGAAGCGCGGCTCCGCGAACTGCGTCCCACCGAGGACTTCACAGCCCTCGAGAAGGCCTATCGTTTTGCGGCGGAGCGCCACAAAGACCAGAAGCGCATCTCCGGCGAGCCGTACATGGTGCATCCTCTCCTGGTAACGCGCCAGTTAGCAGACATGCATATGGAGATGACGTGCCTCCAGACTGGCCTGCTGCATGACGTGGTCGAGGACACCGCCGCTACTTTGGACGAAATCCGCAAGAATTTCGGAGAAGACGTCGCGCGCTGCGTCGATGGCGTAACTAAGTTGAGCAAGCTCGACCTCGCTTCGCGCGAAGAACGCCAGGCAGAGAGCGTCCGCAAGATGCTCCTCGCGATGGTCAGCGATATCCGGGTGATTCTGGTTAAGCTGGCTGACCGTCTGCACAACATGCGGACACTAGGCTATTTGCCGCGGGAGAAGCAGGAGCGCATCGCCCAGGAGACCATCGAGATCTATGCCCCCATCGCGCACCGCCTCGGCATGGGCAAAATCCGCGGCGAGCTGGAAGATCTCGCGTTTCAATATCTCGAGCCCGACGCTTCAGCCGAGCTTCTGAAGGAGTTCGAAGCTACCCGTACGGCCAACGAAGCCTTTCTCAACGATATTAGGCACATCGTCGAGGTCAATCTCGCCCGCGAGGGCATCCCCGCGCGCGTCGAGGGTCGACTGAAGCGCGCTTATTCCGTGTTTCAGAAACTCAAGCGCCAGAAGATATCGCTCGATCAGGTCTACGACCTCCTGGCCGTTCGCATTGTGACGGATTCCGTAAAGAACTGCTACGCGGCCCTCGGCGTCATTCACAACGAGTGGCACCCCATCCCTGGCCGCATCAAGGACTTTATCGCCATTCCGCGTCCCAATCTTTACCAGTCGCTGCATACATCCGTCATGGGACCCGGTGGGCGCCACTTCGAAGTGCAGATCCGTACCGAGGAGATGCATCGCATCGCCGAAGAGGGCATCGCGGCCCACTGGAAGTACAAGGAAGGCCGGCGGGGTCCCGGCGAGGACGACCGCCGCGTCGCCTGGTTGCGCCAGTTGGTCGAGTGGCAGCGGGAACTCCGCGATCCCGGTGAATTCATGTCCACCCTCAAGGTGGACCTTTATCCCGAGGAAGTCTACACATTCACGCCACGCGGCAAGGTCATCATTCTGCCGCGCGACGCCACGCCCATCGACTTCGCTTATGCCATTCACTCTGATGTCGGCAATCATTGCGTCGGAGCCAAGGTCAATGGCCGCATCGTGCAGCTAAAGTACGCTTTGCGTAATGGCGACGTCGTCGAGATTCTCACCCAACCGGGCCATCTTCCGAGCAAGGACTGGCTTGCGCTCGTCAAAACCTCCAAAGCGCGCAACAAGATCAGGCACGTCATCAACACGACGGCGCGCGCCAAGGCAATCGAGATCGGCCAGAAATATCTCGAGCGCGAAGCGCGCCGTCTCGGCGTGCAGTTGATGCGGGTTCCAAAGAACCAGATCGAAGCCGTCGCCTCCGAATACGGTTACGGCAAGATTGAGGATCTGCACGCCGCGCTCGGGTACGGTAAGTTCTCGGCGCGTCAGATTCTCCAAAAAATGGCGCCCGGCCAGATCCCCCTCGAAATGCCGGAGCCGGCCACGCCCACCGTTCCGTCGCGTCCGGGCGGAGCCGCGCCGGCAGGCGGCGATCAAGACCTGATCATCAAAGTCAAAGGCATCGACGACTTGTTGGTCTACCGGGCCAAGTGTTGTAACCCGATCCGCGGCGAGGCCATCGTGGGTTATGTTACGCGCGGCAAGGGCGTCGCGGTCCATTCGGTCAGTTGCGCCAACGTTCAGAACCTGATGTACGAAGTCGAACGCAAGATTGACGTCGAGTGGGCCCGCACGGCCGTCGAGACCTTCCCGGTAAAGATGGTCGTCCACACCGCGGATCGCCCCGGAATGCTCAATCAATTGACCACGGTGCTGGTCAACGAACAGACCAATATCCGCAGTTTGGAAGCTCGTGCCGAGGATGGGCGCGCTTCGGAAGGAGCCGTGGTCGACATGACCCTCGAGGTGAAAGATAAAAAGCAGCTCGAGCGCGTCGTCTCCGCCATCCGCCGCATCTCGGGAGTCCGCGATGTGGAGAGAGTAAACCATCAGTGAATACTCTGACCGCGGAGCCCGAACACATCGCCATTTCCAAGTCGAAGGGCATCAAAATCGATTGGAAGGACAAACACCAAAGCGAATACCAGCTTGCTTACCTGCGCGACGAATGCCCGTGCGCCACTTGCACCGGCGCCCACGGCACTGAACCGCGCAAATCCAGCTATTCGACGCCGTCCGGTCCTTTCCCGATGTACAAGCCCGCGCTCAAAATGCTAAATGTCGAGCCGGTGGGACACTATGCTATCCGCATCGAATGGAGCGACGGGCACAATACGGGAATCTACTCCTTTGACCACTTGCGGAAAATCTGCCCCTGCGCCGAGTGCCGTGCGTCGCGCCTGGATTAGCGCGATTCCGGGTCCTCAAGCCCGCCACACCACCGCTCCTCTCACTACTGTCGCCACCGGCCCGCCGCGAAACGTTCTTCCGTCAAACGGCGAATTCCGGCTCTTGGAAAACGACTTATTCACGTCGTAGGTCCACTCGCGATTCGTCGAAAAAATCGTGACGTCAGCCGGCGCTCCCTGCGCCAGCCGGCCGCGATTTATACCCAGAATCCTCGCCGGTCCTGTCGTAAACAGCTCCACCAGCCGCCTCAATCCGATCTTGCCCGGATGCACAAGATTCTCCAGCGCCACCGCGAGCGCCGTCTCAAGTCCGAGAACTCCGAACGGGCACCTTTCGAACTCCTGCATCTTCTCGCTGCCCGCATGGGGTGCGTGGTCGGTCGCGATCGCATCGATCGCACCGCTGACCACTCCGCCCTTCACCGCCTCGACGTCGCAATCCGACCGTAACGGCGGCTTCATCTTGTAATTGCTGTCGTATGGCGCCATGTCCCGATCCGACAGCGCCAGGTGGTGCGGAGTCGCCTCCGCCGTCACCGCGAGTCCCCGAGCCTTCGCGAACGCTACCATCGCCACTGAGTGCCGCGATGAGATGTGCGCGACGTGATACCGCGCGCCGGTCACCTGGGCCAGCAGAATATCGCGCGCCACCATCACGTCCTCCGAGCATCCCGGAATGCCGCGCAGTCCCTGCCGGACCGACTCGAGACCCTCGTGCATGTCGCCGCCCGCGCTCAGGTCCAGATCCTCGCAGTGATCGATCACCGGCATCCCGAAACTCCGCCCGCACTCCATCGCCCGCCGCATCACGCGTGCGTTCATCACAGGCCGCCCATCATCAGAGATCGCAACGGCCCCCGCCTGCCTCATCGAGCCGATTGCCGCCAGCTCTTCGCCGGCGCTGCCCTTCGTAATCGCTCCGATCGGCCAAACGTTCACTGCGGCATGCAGTTTCGCCTTCTCGATGATGTAGCTCGTCACCGTGGCGTTGTCGTTCACCGGCGAGGTGTTGGGCATCGGGCAGATCGAGGTGAAGCCTCCGGCCGCGGCTGTTCTCGACCCCGTCTCGATCGTTTCCGCGTGCTCGAATCCGGGCTCCCGCAAATGCACGTGCATGTCGATGAAACCCGGTGCAACAATCAGCCCTGTCGCGTCGAATTCCTCGGCTCCGCTTGGCGACAGGTCCGCTCCCACGCCCTGAACCACGCCGCCTTCGATCCACACGTCCGCGATTCCGTCGTGACCCGAAGCCGGATCGATCACCCTGCCGTTTTTAATGATCAGTGCCGCCACAAAGAACCCTGTCGAGAACCGCCATCCTGACTGCGATCCCGTTCTCCACCTGCGTCAAAATCACCGAGCGTTGTGAATCCGCCACCTCCGATGAGATCTCGCGCCCGCGGTTGATTGGACCCGGGTGCATCACGATCGCGTCCGGTCGAGCCAGCCGCAAATGCTCCAGCCGCAGGCCGTAAAACTGAAAATATTCGCTCGCCGGAAATGTGGCTTCGTGTTGCCGCTCGAGCTGCACCCTGAGCATCATGATCACGTCGGCATCGCGGATCGCTTCGTTCATATCCGTCGTCAGCGTCACTCCGGGCGCGATCTGCGTCAGTTCCTCGGGCAATAGCGACGCCGGTCCGCACAGGACAATATCGGCTCCGAATTTCGACAACAAGTACACATTCGATCGCGCTACACGGCTGTGCGCGATGTCGCCGATGATCGCGACCCGCAGTCCCTCGAGCGACGCGCCGCGGTCCAGAATCGTTCGCGCATCGAGCAGCGCCTGGGTCGGGTGCTCGTGGGTGCCATCGCCGGCGTTGATGATCGGTGTTTCAAGGTAGCGCTGCAGGAAATGGGGCGCGCCTGACGCCGAATGCCGCATGACGATCGCGTCCGGCCGCATCGCAGCCAGCGTATTCAGCGTATCCACCAGCGATTCGCCCTTCGACACGCTGGACGCTTGTGCCGTGATCGATATCGTATCCGCGCCCAGGCGCTTGGCCGCGATCTCGAAGCTGGTCCGGGTGCGCGTCGACGCCTCGAAGAAAAGGTTCACCACCATCCGCCCCCGCAGCAGATCGAGCTTTTTGAAACTGTGTTCCGCTCGCGGTTGAAAGTCGCGGGCCCGGTCCAGAATCGCCTGGACCTGCTCGCGCGTCAGGCGATCGATGCCCAGAAGGCCCTTTTCTCGCACATCGGGGAGCATCTTATGCTCCTTGCTCGACGACCTTCTCCACCATCAGCACCTTTTCCATGCCGTCGATTTCTTGGAACTTCACTTCGATGATCTCGTTCGACGTGGTCTGCACCATCCGGCCCACGTACCGTGCCTCGATCGGCAGCTCGCGGTGCCCCCGATCGATCAGGACCAGCAGCTGCACCCGCGCCGGGCGCCCGTGATCGAACAACGCGCCGAGCGCGGCCCGAATCGTCCGCCCCGTGTACAGAACGTCGTCTGTCAGGATAATATCCTTGCCCGTGACCGGAAAGGGAATATCGGTCGAGTTGACTACGGGCTGATGCGAAACGGTCGAAAGATCATCGCGATAGAGATTGATGTCGAGAACCCCGACCGGTATCTTGCGATTCTCCAGGCTCTCGATTTTTTTGGCCAACCTCTGCGCCAGCGGCACGCCCCGCCTGCGGATGCCGACGAACGCCAGCCTGGCCAGGTCTTCGGTCGTCTCGAGAATCTCGTGTGCCAGACGGACCAGCGTGCGGTCGATCTCGGAGGCGCTCATGAGCTGGGATTTTTCACGCGTAGCAAGCATAGAAGGTAAACGCTCAAAGAGTAGCACACCCGCCGCGCCGCGTTGCGCGCGTTCGAATGGGTCAGTATCGCTTCAGACGGCCCCGAATATTTTTCGCCAGTTTCTCGATGTCCTCCGTTTTTTTCAAGGTCCTTATCGAAACCACATACCGGTCGTTCTTTTCGAGATCCGCCTTCAGTTCCCCCGCCAGCTTCATCAGTTCCGCCGCGTCCTTGAGGTTTTGCTTGTAGTCGGCTTTGAGAATCTCCTCCTTCTGCGACTTGCCGTTTGGCAGCTTCACTTCATCTTCATTCGGCGCGGGAGGAAGGCGCGGCGGCCCCTGCGGAACCTGTGCCAACACCGTGAACATCGCGGAAACAAGGAGGAAAGAGTGCTTCATCACTTACAATGATACAAACGCGCATGATAAACGGAGATTTCCGGTCCCTGAGCCCTGCCCCCTGACCTTGATTTATGGATCCCATCAATATCGGAATCATCGGCCTCGGCAACGTCGGCATGGGCACCCTCACGATCCTCACTGAGAACGCCCAACAGATCGCGGTCAAGCTCGGATTCCCGCTCTGCGTACGTGCCGTGTGCAGCCGCAACGTCGCCGGCAAGGCACTGCCGCCGGGGCTCGATTCCGCCGTCAGGACCAGCAACTGGCGCGAAGTGGTCGATCACCCCGATATCCAGATCGTGGCCGAACTGGTCGGCGGCTCTATCGTAGCCCGTGAGATCGTAGAAACCGCCATCTCCCGCGGGAAATCCGTCGTCACGGCGAACAAAGAGTTGATTGCTCTGGCCGGCGCCGAGCTGTGGGACCGCGCTATTACCGCCGGGATCAACCTCGCCATGGAGGCCAGCGTCGCCGGCGGCATCCCGATCCACGCTGTTCTTCGCGAAGGCATCTCCGGCGACCGCATCGGCACGCTTTACGGCATCCTCAACGGTACCTGCAACTATATCCTCACCGAGATCGAGTCTCGCGGCGCGTCCTTCGATCAGGCGCTCGCCGAGGCACAGCGGGCAGGCTACGCCGAAGCCGATGCCTCCGCCGATCTCGATGGCTTCGACGCACGGTCCAAGCTCGCCATCCTCGCCGCGCTCTCGTTCGGCGAGCGTATTGTGCCTTCCGATATTTATACCGAGGGTATTCGCCGCATCACGCCGGTAGACTTCGAATACGCGCACCAGTTGCGCCATACCATCCGCCTGATCTCGGCTGCGCGGCAGACGTCCGACGGGCTCATCCTCTCCGTGCGTCCGTCGCTCATCCCGCAGTCCACCATCCTTGCCGGCGTTCGCGGTGCATACAACGCCGTCTGGGTGCAGGGCCGATATGGCGCGGATACGTTTTATTACGGCCGCGGCGCAGGCTCGCACCCGACCGGTGTCGCCGTGGTCAGCGACTTGATGCGTGTGGCGCGCGAGATCCGCTGTGGCAGCCCCGAACGCGTCTCCCCCTTCGCACACGCCCGTCTCGGCGAGTATCTCCCCATTCCGGTCACGCTCCACCAATCCGCCTACTACTTGCGCTTCCGGGTCCAGGACCGCCCCGGCATCATCGCGCAGCTCGCCGCCGCGCTCGCTGCCGAAAACATCTCCATCGATTCCGTCCTCCAGTTACCCAATGCCAATTGGCGCGATCTTCCCTTCGTCATCACTGTGGAGCCCACCACGGAACAATCCGTGCGGGCCGCCATCGCCCGAATGGCGGAGTTACACTTTTTGATTGAGCCACCGCTCGCCATGCCGATGGAGCAATCCTTATGAAAACCGCCGTTTTGATTGTGTTGTTCGCTCTTCCCGCCTGGCCGCAAGCCGCCGCCAAGGCTAATGAGGGATACAAAACCAAGGAAGGCCGCGACCGCGTCGCCGCTACGCTGTCCAATCCTCATCGCGACGAGACACAGAAGCCGGACGAGCTCGTCGCCGCGCTGAACCTCAAACCCGGCATGACGGTCGCGGATATCGGAACCGGCGTCGGCTATATGCTCCCGTACTTGAGCCGCGCGGTTGGCCCCGCTGGCAAGGTATTCAGCGAGGACATCCAGACCGATTTCCTGGATCGCGCCAAAACTCACGCCTCCGCTGAAAAGTTGACCAACGTCCAATTCTTCCTCGGGTCCGAAACCGATCCCAAGCTCCCCCCCGGCTCTGTCGATGTTGCATTAGTTCTCGATACCTATCACCATTTCGATTACCCCGGGAAGATGCTCGCCAACATCTCGCATGCGCTCAAGCCCGGAGGCCGCCTGGTCATCGTCGATTACTACAAATCCAGCCGCCCGGACCATGTCCGTCTCGAACGCGATGACGTCGCCAAGGAGATTGAAAGCAACGGCTTCCACCTCCTCTCTCAGCACGATCACATCCCCAAAAGCCAGTACATGCTCACGTTCGATAGGCCTTGAATCGGTCTGAAGCCGAATTGTGGAGGTCGCCGTCTGGCTGGCGCGGTATGCTCGCGATCCTAACCTTTCACAACCTCAGACGTCTCGGTATTATGATATCTGAGTATGCCGAAGGCTGATTCGCTGCAAGGCTCCCTCGATCTCCTGGTCCTCAAGATTCTCTCGCGGCGTCCGCGCCTCCATGGGTATGCCATCATGACCGCGATTCAGAGCATGTCGGGCGAGGTGCTCCGCGCGGAGGAAGGTTCGCTGTATCCGGCGCTTCACAGGATGGAGGAGGCCGGCTGGATCCGGGCCGAATGGGTCACGACGGAGACCGGCCGTCGGGCGCGCCTGTACGAGTTAACCAGGGCGGGCGCGAAGCAGCTGGACTTGGAGGAGTCCCGGTGGCGCGCCGTGACATCTGCCGTCAACCGTGTGCTTAGGATGGCCTGATATGTCGATCTGGTCGAGAGTTGCAAACGTATTCCGCCTGGACCGTACCAGCCGGGAGATCGATGAGGAATTCGCTGCCCATATGCAAGAGGCGATCGATGAGGGCCGTGATCCGGAGGAGGTTCGAAAAGCGTTTGGCTCCCTGCTGCGGCAGCGGGAGGCGAGCCTGGATATTCGGCTCCTCGGGTGGTTAGATTCGTTGCGCTCGGATGTAGTCTTCGGGTGGCGGCTGCTTTGGAACGCGAAGGCAACGTCCGCTGTGGCGATCCTGTCGTTGGGACTGGCGATCGGCTCCTCTATGTCCGCGTTCCGGATCATCGACGCCCTCCTGCTGCGCCCTCTGCCCATCCGCGAGCCAGAGCGGCTGTACGCGCTTTTCCGGAAAGGCATTGGACCTGACGGGAGGCCGAGAACCACTGCCAGCACCGAATATCCTCTGTACCGCCAAATGCGCG
>Ga0066709_100005232_pt1 | contig 10617 bp, 9 predicted proteins | sample GraSoiAngelo_158_FD_79665 | JGI IMG/M metagenome (GOLD analysis project Ga0066709, IMG submission 79665) | Grasslands soil microbial communities from the Angelo Coastal Reserve, California, USA - 14_1009_16_30cm | ecosystem: Environmental > Terrestrial > Soil > Grasslands | place: USA... | reverse complement strand
CGTGGCGGCGGCCATCTTGGCTGCCGTAGAGGGCGGCATCTTGCCGCCCGGAAGGGGCACCTCTGAACGAGGAATTGACGGCTACCCCCTCACGACGCTCCGCCGGGCAAGTGCTCCCGACGCATCGGGACAGGCGGGACGCCCGCCGCCACAAACGGCAGGTTTGCCTGCTGGCGTCGCCAGGGTCAAAGTGTTCTTCACAGTTGAAATTCGGCCACTTCGCGCCAAAGCTCCTCGTCATGCTGCGGTTGAACATCTCTGTGGGTGTCCTGTGCCCGTTTATGCTGGGCGCTGCTGCCGTCAATGACTGGCCAATGCTGGGTCACGACGCGGAACGCAGCGGTTCGACCCCGGCCGCAGTACGCCCGCCCTTCGATCGGAAATGGTACCGACTGTTCACCGACGAAGGTCTGATGAGCGGCATCCAACCTGTCGTAGCCGAAGGCAAGGTGCTGCTCGGAACGCTCCATGGCGTCCTGCACGCAATCGATGCGGAGACAGGCCAGGATGTTTGGAGTTTCAAAGCCGGCGGCGCCATTTTGCACACCTGCGGCGTCACGGATGGACAGGTCTTCTTTGATCTGCGGATGGCGGTATTTACGCCGTCCGGCTCGCCGATGGAAAGCTGGCCTGGAAAGTTCAAACCGGCGCGGCGATCTGGAATTCGCCAGCCTTCGACAACGCTTGTGTCGTGATCGGGAGCCGCGACCAGAAGCTTTACGCCATCGAAACTGCGACGGGGAAAGTGCGCTGGTCGGCACCGACTGGCGGTCCGTTGTTGAACAGCCCGGCGATCACACGCAAAACGCCGGACGGCCAGCCACGCGTTTACATCGGCAACGAGGATATGCGGGTGTATGCGTTCGACCTGCAGCACGGTGAACAGCTTTGGCGCAGCGAAAAGCTTCCCGGTGTGAGCATGCGCGGTTATCACCCGGTCATCGCGCCGGACGGCGCCGTGCTCGTGACGGTCGCTCCGGGTATTGGGGTCGATCGGTTTCAGGCGTTGCTGCTGGACATGCTGAAGATGGTCTTCGGCGACTTCGCCAGTTGGCGCCATAAGCAGGAGGAAAACGCCCGGCTGCGCGAAGAGAATTTCAAGCTACTGGAGAGACCGGAGACGTATCGGGCCCAACTGGACTACCTCCGCCAACGGCTGGCTGACCAGCCGGCGTATCAGACCTTCTTTGTCCTCGATCCGGTAACGGGCAGAGAGCGTTTCGTCGCACCGATTATTTACTCGGAGAGCATGAATGGACCGGGGGCGCCGGCGCTGGTGTCTCCTGAGGGCAAAGTCGTGGTGAAATATCAGGCGCTGCTGCGCAGCCGATACGAGCATTATTCGCCGTTTCTCAATGTCGGGTATCTCGACACGACGTCCGGCCACATCACGCCCATCATGGACCAGTCGCGCACCTACGGATGGCATGACAGTCTCTTGTTGGTCCACGACGAGCAATGCCAGCTTTCCCTCGCCGGCCGTGTGCTCATCAACACGCATCAGGACAATGTCAACGCGATAGATCTCGAGACGCTGCGGGGATTTCCTGAACCGTTCTGTCGCAACCTCCACGAACCGGCCAAAGGTGAAGCGGTCGGCATTTGGAACTCTCTGTTGCGCGGCCAGCCCCTGCCAGTAGGTAAGGAATGGCTCGCACGCGGCACGGCGGTTTACGGCGGCGGCTCTGTGCTTGACGTGGGGGTGTCGATTTCCGGTGACAGCCTTTATTACCTGCCCACGCACGAGATTAACGCTGGCGTCGCCCTGATTGCCTATCGAATGAAACTCGATGGCGTGGCAAGTAAAATATCGGCGCCCCCGGCAGAGAAGCTGACTGAGGAGCAATGGAACAAAGTCAAAGGACTCCTGTGGGACTGGGACACGTTGGAGATGCCCCGGTTGACGCATGTCCTGGACGGCCTGCCCGGCCCAATTCCAGGCACGCGGCGACAACCGTTGACAAACGAAGCCGCGAAAGCGGTGGCTGCAATCACTGACGCCGAACTCGACCGAATCCTCTGGGAAGCGCGCCTCGTCAAACCTCGAATTGCGAGTTCCACCGCGAACCCCGACATCAAAGCCCGCCTCGCCGCGTCCGTCCGTGAACTGATTTCGACAGACTGGCGTCACATCGAATCGAACTGGCCGAACCTCCGCAAACTGGCCGAACAGGCGCCCAATAAGATGGAAGAAGATTGCTGCAACGGCTACCTCGCTGGCTTGATCGCCTGCGCCCGCGTCGGGCGTCGGCTCAAGGACGTTGAAACTGAGCAGGCAGCCGTCACGCTGGCGCGCAGAGCGCTGCGCGAGCGGCTGGCATTCGAGTTCGCGCACACCCGCGGCGGTCTCATCTGGCAAGTCCCCAAGCTGCGGTCGGTGTTCTCACGCTGGCATTTCCTCAGCCCGGAGGTCGGACGATTTTTAGGCCTTTATGTTGGCCCCCTCCATCGCCAATTAATGGACCGCTACGTGGATTATCACCGCCCTGTCTGGTGGCTGGCGTGGAACAGCGAGACGATGATGCGCAATGAATGCCCGTATGAGTTTCCTACCATGTCCGCTGAGGTCTTCGCCGCGCGAAGCCTGATCCTGTCTGAACCTCCCGAGAGACTCGCGGCGTTCCTCGACCGTCCCTGGTGTAAAGGCGAGGAGTATTACATTCAAAAGCTGGCGTTCACCCTGGATGCCGCGAGCCTGATCGACTGGATAGACTTGCGCACGTCCGGTCGAGCCGTCTTTCAGAACTGACTGCGGCGGGAGCGCAGCCATGCAATCTGCCCGGCCTGCGCCTTATTACCCCATTTCATAAATACAACCACGTTTGCGACGAGGAATTTTTGGCCCAGACGGTCGCGAGCGACGTGCATACCGAACTGAACTTCGCGGCTTCTTTCGGGCGAAGTCAGCCGAACCAGGACAGTTTCTCTTTATTCGTGTAATAGAGCAGGCCAAGAATGCGCATTTCCACTGTCAGTCCATAAAGGCTGACGAATTTGCCGACCACTGCTGGCACGAGGAAGATTGGGGCCAGGCGGAAGAACCTTTCGCAGAAGGTCTCCAATCCGATAACGGCCAGGAAAAAAGCGCAGGCGAGCAGGTAAGGGCCAAGGACTTTGCTGATGCTGGAAAAAATCAGGAGCGGATTCAACCCGCCCAAGCCGTCGGCCAAACTGACGGTCAGGAAAGCCATCGGCACGCAAAACAAGCCGAGCAACAGGACGATCACACCCACCATGGGCGACACGAAAATCATGGTAGCGACGCCGGGACCGGCGCACACAAGCCAGATCGTCATACAGCGCATACAAGGCACGACGACGTCATCCCAAAAACCGGAGATCTCAGGCCAGCCTGGTGGATTGTCCTCACCGCTGCACGAAGCGACGATGATGTTTTGCATGTAGGCGAACAGGTAGCCGACGCTCATGATCACAGCCAGCCAGTAGGCCAGCCCAAGCATGCCGACCATTCTAACGCTGTGCAGCAGCAGGCGCGCGAAATCGAAGAACGTGAAAAGGATCGTGCCAGCCAACAGGATCGCCGGGCCGTTTTGTTGCAACGGGTACTTGAAGGCCGTCGGCAAGAGACTGCCAAAGGTCGCGGTTTCCTTGGCCACCGCTTTTCGGTGCTGCGCCAGATCCACGCAAATGCCGGCGCAGAGCAGGCAGGAATGCACGTCCCGGTTACCGGCATGGATGGTCTTCACACAGCTCTTGCAGAACAGCACTCCGCACTGTTGGCAGAGGAGCGTGGCGCGAACTCCGGAATGATTGCTGCAATCGTCCGGCCTGCGCGCCGGCACGGGCAACGAAGCTTCCTCGGCGATGGGTGCAGTGAATTGTGGCGGGGGCGGCTGTTCCGTCTCGGCTTTTGCCAGGCGGACACGGGCGACGGGAGGTGGCGGTGCTGAGATTGGCGCCGTCGCTGCCGCGTCCGGCGGGAAGAACAATTCCACGCTGCCCAATCTTAAAGTTTGTCCCGGCTCCAGGATGGCCTGCCGGATAGGAACAGAATTGATGAAGGTTCCATTGGTCGAACCGAGGTCTCTTACAATCACAGTGTCGTGCTCCAAATCGATTTGGCAATGAAAGCCGGAGACGGTCGGGTCGTTGATCGGCAGGTCGTTCTGCTCGTTACGTCCGAGGCGGTTTGCGCCAGGCTTCAACACGATTTCCTGCGTCCCACTGGCGCCCCTTTGAATGAGCAATCGTGACATAAAACCTGCTGGCCGGATTCCGCGAAGTGATACTCCTGTTGGCGGGCAGTGTCGATAAGAATTCAAAGCCGAGGGGAACAGGGGGTGTGATTAAAAGTGGGTGAGGGACGAGCGACTGGAAAGTCGCCCGAACCCGCAGACAAGAATGTCTGCGCTACGTAGCGCAGGCTTTCCAGCCTGCGGGTTCTGGGGGACATTCTTGTCCCCAGTTCCAAGAAACTCAGGCCGCACCCACTTTTAACTCACACCCGGGAACAGGACTACAGCAGCTAGTGCTTAATCTGAAGGCAAATGAAGACACTACCGGATCGAAAGCGGGTGGACCGGTTAGCGGTGGAAACCGGGCGTTAGTTAGTTAGGAAGCGGAACCAGGATTTACTCTGCTAACGATAGCAAGCGGGGGTGCGGCCTCAGCAGGTCACGGGCTCGACGGGGCGTTCGTCGCATTGTTGGGCGAGGTTCAGTAGCAGAGCCTGCCAGGGTTCGAAAATGGATCGTTCCGGCGATGATTCCGCAGTCACCTCTTCCACCTTCCCGCCACGCCAGGTCAAGATGTTTGCCAGCGCTTGTTCTCCGCTGGCAACCAGTCGCGAGACTTCGTCCCGCACTTCGACGTGGACGATCTCGCCGTTCGCGAGGTGAATGCTTCCCGCCCGACCGCTGTGGTGGCTGGACACGTCAAGGCGGGTAGTTGCCACCCCGAGACATTTCAACTGGACAATCTCGAGCAGAGACAACTGGCTCAGAGACGCCGTAAAAGCACCCGATTGCTCCTCCGTCTCGCTCAGGTTTACAGAGTTGCGAGCGGCGTTCCCGAGGGCGCCGGGCGGGAATGGTTTCAGGAGGTAATGCTGAACGCCAAAAGCCCGCGCCTGGTAAGATAACTCCTCCGCTCGGTCGGCGGTCATCATGATGATGTTCGCGCTGGGTTTGGCCTCAAGGATATCCCGGACCAGATCCAGGCCGCATCCGTCTGGCAGATGCACGTCCAGCACGAACACTTCAAAGTCGTACATCCGCAGGAGCAGACTGGCTTCAAAGCAGCTTTGGGCACGGAGAATTCGCACACCGGGCAGGGACTGACCAATCACGCGCTCAGCGGCGAGCGCGCTCACCAGGGAATCCTCGACAATCAAGACCAGAGGTTGGTGCATATCAGACGGAAGCACTCACCGTCCAGAGCGACCGAGTCGCCTGCTCGGTTTCCGACGGGCAAGCCGCCCAGGTATTCTGCACCGCGTCAAGTACCTGGCGCGGATCCAGAGGCTTTTTCAGACAAGCCCGCGCGCCCGACGCCAGCACCTGCGCTTCGGTTTCGGAGGCGCCGTTGGAAACCAGGCCCAAGAATGGCAGCGCGCGGCCGGAGGGAAGTTTGGACAGCATCTTTAGCACGCCTCTTCCGTCCAGGCATGCATCCGGCCCAGTCACCTCCAAGGACAGTCCAAGATCCACGAGAACCAGATCGGGCCGCTCCCGCATGGCGGTTGCGTAGCCAGTAAAGCCCGCGTTGGCCAGCAGAAGATTGTAGCCGGCCTGCGGCAACGCGCGGCGGACCAGATCCTGGGCTCCTGAATCGGCGCTGATGAGCAAAACTGTTTTACGATTTGGAATGCGCTGCTCGGGCAGAGGGGCAGTGCCCTCAGTCAGATGAGGAGCAACGTCAGCAAGTTGAGGAGTGACGGCAGGCAGCTCAGGCGTAACGTCCGGCTGGTGGGTGACGAGGTCGGGCTGTCGGAAAGCGAAGTCTCGGTCGAGCACCGGCTTAGCAGATCGGCCTTGCGTCGGTATGTGTGGCACGAGTCCTTCCCCTTGCATTGATGGCTCGAATGATGGAATTGCATCGCGCCGAGGCAATGGAAGGGCGGATCTCCCGGCCGCTTCGGGCACCCGAATCCGGCCTGACCCGGAAGTGATCCGCGGCGCGGCGTCCGTGCGAAAGAACAGGGTGGTGGAGCATTTCTTATCGAGGGTGATGCTGAAGAACTCGTCCTGAAATATCTTCTTTTGGATCGGGTCGAGTTCCTTTTCGATGCCGCTCTCAACAATCCGAGAACGGAACTCAAGGAATTTCAACTCCAAGTCGCGCGGCAGTTGCTCAAGTTGGGCCTGTTCCCCGGCTGAGCGCCGGCGCAATGCACCATTCAAAACTGCACTGATGGAATTGCGAACCTTCATGATTGCCACCAACAAATCGCGCTGCTCCGTCGACAGATTTGGGAAGACAAAGTGCACTTCCAACCCGAACACGACGTCGACGTAATGGTCGATCAAGTGCGGCAGAGCCGACGGGGCGCCAGACGGATCGTGAGCCAATCGGTTCGCTGCAGCGGCAGCATATTCTGACGCCGCGATCAGCAGTTTCAGCGCTTTGGGGTCTTCCGTCTTTTTGCCGACGAAGCCATGGATACCCAAGGAGGACGCCCTGCGGCATTGTGGAGGTGCAGCCTGATTCGGTTGAACCATTCCTGGGGTTGAGGGGGACGGGGAAGCAAACCTGTGGACTCCAGGCATCCCGTGTTCTGCGTTGTGATTCTTTGATTGCACGACTGGATAAACTCCTTTGGCGACGTGAGGCAAGTTGCGTACCTGAACTCATGGACGGAGCAAAAGCTGCGGACACTCGTCTAGCTTAGCCCGTTGGAGGGTAAGTTCATGCGAAGCCTAGCAGGCGCATCAAAAGTATGACGCGGAGTAAAGGCGTTGAAACAACGACCTGTGGAGTGCACGACAAAAGCACTGCATCTGCAATGATGGCAGACGCTAACTAGAGCCTGTTGCAAAAGTGCGTTTTGTTCAGGAGCGCGGATGCCTACATCCGCGAATTGTCCGAAAAACCCCAGCGACGTTTGCGCGGATGTGGGCATCCGCGCTCCTATTTTGCCACTTTCGCAACCGCCTTTAACCAATCCTCGCTCGTGTGCAGGCCAACGCAGTCCTGTGCATCCCCGCGTTGTCGGTGTTGGGTGGGTTAGTGTTAAGGCTGGAGCGACGTAGATTGCTGGCGCGGCGGCCGTGCTCAACAGAGACAGGCCCCGGGTCCTGTGCTTCGCGGTCGTTCCCAGTCATCGGCCGCGCGTCAGCAGGCCATCCACCGGCGCGTAGTCGTCGGTCAGCACCTGGCATCGCTGGAAGTTGAGTGGGGGTTCAGTGCGCATCGACATCAGGCGGGCACGAAAAGTAGGCATTTTGATCCGTTTGCTCTGCAACAGCGCGTTGGCCCGCTGTTGGAGCGCGACGGGTGCCAGTTTTTCACTCGACTTCACGCCCAGGACAACGACGTTCAATGTCTCCTGCGCGGGGAAAAGGTAAACTTGTGGGAACACCTCTTTCAACGTTTTGTAAATCGAACCGAGGATGTCCGCGCGCCAACCCTGGAGCGAACCGATAACGTTGTACGCCAGCACCCCGTTTGTCGTCAGGCGCTGGTTGGCCAGCTCAAAGAATTCCCGGGTCGCCAGGTGATAGGGAATGAATGAGCCGTAGCGGTTCTTTTCATAGGCATCGAGAATGATCAAACCGTACGGGCCGCCGCCGCGCCGCAGGAAAACCCGCCCGTCCGACACCTGTACGCGCTGCGTGGCCGATTCCTGGAATTGGAAGTAATCCTTGGCGACGCGCACCACCACCGGATCAAGTTCCGCCGTCTCGACGGTCAGGTCTGGATAATAATGGTGATAGGCGCGCTGCGTGCTAGCGCCACCCAGGCCGATCATGAGAACGTTGGTAAGTTGCATGTTCCACAACCACGGCATGTGAAAATACTCGGTGTATTCGAAGTGGCCTTGCAATGGATTGCGCACTGACATCCGCGTCTCGGTCGAGCCGTCAAAACTCAGTGTGCGAATGCCCTGTTCGTCGAGCACGCGGATGTGGTGGTAAGGCGAGGTGGTTTCAAAAACAATTTCTGCCGGACAGTTGGCGCCGATCCAAAACAAACCCGCGCTTGCAACTCCCGCGAGTTGGACGAACCGTTTCATAGTCATTTGCCAGAAGTCTCTGACTGGCTTTCCGGCTTCCTGCCCCTTTCGCCGAACCAGGGATCCAGAACGCAACAAAGCGCGCCGAGGAGGATCGTCAACCCGCCCGTGACGCGGAAAATGTGCGAGAGCTTCATCTGATCGATCAAAACATAACCCGAGACAAACACGCCGGCAATGCTCCCGACCGTGCTGGCGGCGATGATCAGTCCGCTGATCCGACCCACGTGCGTAAGGCGCTGCGTCGCCAGGCGGATCATGTAAGGCGGCAAGGTGGCCAAGGCAAAGCAGGGCAGCAGGAAAATCAGCGCGCTGCCCAGGGCCGGATCGAGCTTCTGCCACACCATCGGGATCTCTCGATCGGGAGGATGACGCTGGATGATGCCGTTCAGGAGCAGATCTGCGAAATCGGGAATGAACACCGTCACCACACCCGCGGGGGCCAGCAGATAAGCCAGAAACGAGATGCGCTGAAATCGGTCCGCCAGCGCACCGCCCACCCAATAGCCCAATGCCAACGCGATCAGAATGACGCCGATTTGACTGACCCAGACATAAAAGGATCCGCCGAAATCCTTCGCCAGAAATCGCGCGCCAATGATCTCCAGCACCATGATCGCGAACCCGCTCAGGAAGACCAATGCAGCGGCCGTCAGGTTTCGCATGGCTCCAGAGTAGGAGGGTTCCGTGGTTCGGTCAAAACACGTTCGGCGAGTTCAACGCCAGAGAAGTAAAATGACCATCCCCACAATCGTCGTCAGAACGGTCACCGGAATGCCGAACCTGGCGTAGTCCCAGAAGCGGACTTCGACGTGGCGGCGCGCCGATTCGACCACAATGACATTGGCCACCGAGCCGAGAATGGTCAGGTTGCCCGCGAACGTCGTCGCCAGCGCCATGACTTTCCACATCAGCTCCGGTTGCGCGAAGGCGTCGATCCATTTGCCGGCCACGAGCACGAACGGCACGTTGGAAAAGACGTTCGAACCGAGAGCGGAAAACCACACGAAATTCCACGCCTGCGCGCCCGAGCTTGAACCGAACAAACCCCGCAACGCTCCAAAGATCTGATCAGGCAATCCCGTGCTGTTCAATCCTTCGACAACCACAAACAGCGCCGCGAAGAAAAGCAGAAGGTGCCAATCGATCAGTCTCAATACTTCATGTGTATCGCGGCGCGCCAGCACCATGACCAGCGCTCCGCCTGCCAACGCCGTCCACGACAAGTTCAGCCCCCCGACGAAACCGATGAAAACCAACACGAGCGCCGCGAGCGTGATGCACAAAAGCCCCTTGTCGAGCTGGCGCACGGGCGCGTCGGCGGTTGGGATGACCGCGCCGCGCAACAGTTCTCGAAAACCGAAACGGAGCACGGCGTATTGAATTCCGAGTCCGACCGCGGCGACCGGCAACAGCGACGCCGAGAAGCGCGTGAACGAGAGCTTTGAGAGCTGGCCGATAATCATGTTCTGCGGATTGCCGACCAGCGTGCATACGCTGCCGATGTTCGCGCTCATCGCCAGCGCCAGCAGGTAAGGCAACAGGGGCAGTTTGCCTCGCACGACCACGGCCACGACCAGAGGCGTAAACATGAAACAGACGGTATCGTTGACCAGCAGCGCCGAAAGTGTGCCTGAGGTGAGGATAAGGTAGAGGAGCAATCGCTCGGGCGTTTTCCCGACCTCGAGCACCCAGTCGGCCGCCCAGTCAAAGAAGCCCGCGAGATAGAAATAAGCCGAGAGCAGGCTCATGCCGAGCAGCAGCACGAGAGTGTTGTAGTCCACTGCGCGATAGGCCTGCTCCGGCGTCATCACGCCGCAGGCAACCATCAGCACCGCGCCGAGCAAAGCGGCGGCCGGGCGATTGAGTGGAAGAACCTTCAGCCGTCGCCCGCTGATGAGCAGGTAGGTAACGGCGAAAATCGCGATGGCAACGACTTCCTTTTGCGTTCCGTTCATGGCCGCGGGTTAGGATGGTCGTTCGTGCGCCAGCGGATTGTTCCCACGCTGGCGCGATAGTGTATCGGCAGGCCGCTTGGCAAGGGAATAAGCGCTTCGGCTGATTGGCGCTCGGAAACGTTGAACATCGACCATTGAACATCGACCATTGAACATCGAACGTTGAACGCCGAGGCGAATCGCGCACAATCAAGCGGCGGAAGGCCACCGCAGGCTTCCGCAGGGCGGGACCTGGAGCGATTGCCCGCGACGGAAAACAAACCAAAACTATTGGCTATCCACGATTCTTGGCCACGCGCCCTTAACGCTGCCGAAGTGCCGCGTGAGTTTCGCGAAGTCAGGCGAGTCGGGATTCGTGCAGACGGGTTTGCTTTGAGCGTTGAGGTACAGGCAGCCCGCGTCGGCCGGAGGAAGTTTGGCAATCCATTCGCGCGCTTCGTCTAGCGCGACCAGCCATTTCCGCTT
>Ga0066709_100005231_pt1 | contig 10618 bp, 7 predicted proteins | sample GraSoiAngelo_158_FD_79665 | JGI IMG/M metagenome (GOLD analysis project Ga0066709, IMG submission 79665) | Grasslands soil microbial communities from the Angelo Coastal Reserve, California, USA - 14_1009_16_30cm | ecosystem: Environmental > Terrestrial > Soil > Grasslands | place: USA... | reverse complement strand
TTTATGGTTGTGACACTGCGCGCATTGAATGGTCAGGCCCAGAATGCTTTTCCCAATGCAATCCATGCGGTCGAACATCCCTTCCATGCGGAATTGTTCGGGATCAACGCCCCCTTCTTCATTGAGCATGGCGTTGCGCAGAAATCCGGTGGCCACGATCGGATCCTGGCTGTCGGTGTCCCCATCTCGCGGCAAAAGGTCGCCCGCGATCTGTTCTATTATGAACCGGTCATAGGGCAGGTCCTGGTTGAAGGCCTTGATCACCCAGTCCCGATACGACCAGATGAACCGCGGTTTGTCCTTCTCGAAACCGTCCGAGTCGGCGTAACGCGCCGCGTCCAGCCAGTGCCGGCCCCAGCGCTCGCCGTAGTGGGGCGAATTCAGCAGGCGTTCGACCTGTTTCTCGTAGGCATCGGAGGATTTGTCCGCCAGGAAGGCGTCCATTTCCGCTATCGTCGGCGGCAACCCGATCAGGTCCAGGGAAACGCGCCGGAGCAATGTCGCCTTGTCCGCCTCGGCCGACGGCTTGAGTCCTTCCCGAGCCAACCTCGCGAGGATGAAGTTATCAACTGCTGTCCGCGGCCACGCTTTATTCTTCGGCTCGGGCAGGCCGGGACGAACGGGCGCTTTGTAGGCCCAATGTTCCTTCGGGTCTTTGCTGTCGGCCGAGCCGCTCTCCGGCCATTCCGCTCCCTGGTCAATCCAGGCGCGCAATAATCCAATCTGGTCGGCCGTGAGAGGATCGCGTTTTTTGGGCATCCGGGCCAAATCCTCTTTCAGACCGGCGACGGCGTGAATCAGCAGGCTGTCGGCGCTCTTGCCGACCACGAACGCCGGGCCCGATTCGCCGCCCTTGAGCGCGGTTGTTTTTTGATCGAGGCGCAGGTCGTGTTCCTGCTTCTTTGGCCCGTGACATTCGTAACAATTGTTGGCGAAGATGGGTTGGATGTCCTTTGCGAAGTCAATTCTCCGCTCCGCCGCCCGCGGCAACCGGCGCGCATCCACACCGGCGGCTGCGGCCGGCGATTGAAAAGGGATCAAAGTTCCCAGGGTCAACCCGACGAATAAGACCGAGCGGCCGAAGGATCTGAAGCTGGCTTGCACAGAATCAATATTAATGCCCAATCCGATCGTGGCCGTCTAGGGAGAATATGAGAAATGCGACATTCGCATTTCTCTCCCATGGCCAGAACAGGGGATGGGAAACACCTTGCTGTTGATTGGGTGGCGTGTCTTATTTTCAGAGAATGTCTTTGCCCGCCGATTATCACATGCACACGCCGCTCTGCCATCACGCGATCGGCGAACCCACCGAGTACGCCGCTCAGGCGGTCAAGCTGGGCCTGCTGGAGATCGGCTTCTCCGAACACAGTCCTATGCCGCGGGATGACTTTGACGACTGGCGCATGCTCCTCGGCGACCTCAACCAATACGTCGAGAAGGTCGAAAAGGCGCGTCGAGACCACCAGAACCTGAACATCCGCATCGCCCTGGAAGTCGATTATCTGCCCGGGCACGAAGAGTGGATTCGCGAGCTGGCGGCGCGGCATCCGTGGGACTACCTGATCGGCGCCGTCCATTATGTCTCCGATTCGTGGGACCTCGATAATCCCAAAAAAATCTCGGAATGGAAGGCCCGCGACCCCTTCGAGGTCTGGACCGCTTACTTCGAGCGACTCACGATGGCGACCGCCTCGGGGTTGTTCGAAACCATTGCCCACGCCGATTTGTGCAAGAAATTTTGCTATTACCCAACGCGGGATTGCACGCCGCTGTTCACCCGCTTTCTCAAGACGGCGCGGCAGAAAGGGGTCGCCCTCGAACTCAACACCGCCGGGCTGCGCAAGGATTGCCGGGAAATCTATCCCAGTCCGCAAATCGTGCGACTGGCCGGGCAAATGGGTGTGCCCATCACTTTTGCCTCGGACGCACACGCGCCGGGAGAAGTCGGATTGTATTTCGCCCAAGCGATTGAATTGGCCCGCGGCGCGGGTTATACCCGTTGCTGCCGGTTCGCTCAACGCCGGCGTGAAGAAGTGAAATTTTAAGGTGGAAAAGTTATGGACCGGACCACCTTTTCCTTTCCGACGACCACGCTGTTTGGCGCCGGCACGTTGGCGGAATTGCCCCAACGGCTGGAGGGGCTGCGAATCCGCAGGCCGCTGGTCGTGACCGATCCAGGCGTGCTCAACAGCGAGGCCTTTCAACGGCTGGACCTGGCACTCGGGCCCAAGAAACAGGGAAAAAGCTGGTTCCTTTGCTTCGGCGTGCATGCCAATCCGCTCCAGCAGGATGTAGTCGAGGCCGCGGCGGCATTTCGCGCCAACGAGTGCGACGCCATTGTCGCCTTTGGCGGCGGCAGCCCCTTGGATGTCGGCAAGGCCGCCCGCATCCTGGTGCGGCGGCCCGGCTTCGAACTGTCCCAATTCTATCAAGAAGCCGACTGGTCGGGACTGGCGCCGTTCGTCGCCATCCCCACCACTGCCGGCACCGGCAGCGAAGTCGGCCGCAGCTCGGTCATCACCCTCGTTGCAACCCGGCGGAAGACCGTCCTGTTTCATCCCGAATTGATGGCGAAACTGGTCATCCTCGACCCCGAATTGACCCGCGGCCTCCCGCCCAAACTCACCGCGGCCACAGGCGCCGACGCGTTGACCCATTGCGTCGAGAGCTTCACCTGCCCCGTGTTTCATCCGATGTGCGACGGCATCGCGCTCGAAGGCATCCGGCTCATCGTGGACGCTCTGCCGCGCGCCTTCCTGGATGGCAACGACCTCGATGCCCGTGGCAAAATGCTCGTCGCCGCGGCGATGGGCGCGGTGGCATTTCAAAAAGACCTCGGCGTCGTCCATTCGCTGGCCCACCCGCTCTCGACGATTTGCGGCATGCATCACGGCCTCGCCAACGCCCTTTGCCTCGTTGCCGGAATGAAATTCTGCGCCGAACGCAAATCCGGCCTCTATCGCCGCGTCGGCGTCGCCTGTGGCCTCGATCTCATCAACTCCGCCGCCGCCGCCGCTGACCAGCGCACGATCGAGTTCATCGCCCGGTTCCTCGCCGGCCTTGGCTTGAATACCCGCTTAAGCGCCCACGGCGTCAAACCGGAACAGCTCGATGCCCTCGTCGCGCAGGCGCTCGATGACCCCTGTCATAAGACAAACGCGGTCCCGGTAGCTCAGGAGGATTTTCTTAAGCTCTATCTGGACTTGATATGAACAAAGTCGGCCTGGCGGCCGACGGAATCCCAATAGCCACCCGCATCACCGCCGGATTCCTATGGCTCAATAATGATCAAAGCTTTGATCCTATTTGTACCAATCATCGACCGGGCCTCATCAGTTTCGTAAACACAATCCCTCTTTTCCTCCATACCTGCTCACCCGCGTAATCCGGCAACCACAGCGAACGCGGCAGCAGAGGATCGACGCTCAGCGCCTCGATCCATGCCTTTCGGTACGCGTCCATCCAGCGCCGTCGAGTTGCATCCGTCGTATCTGCGCTTGAGGTGGTTCGTATCCCGTGATCCGATAATTCAAGTAGCTGCGCATGGATTCGGTTGATCGTTTTGAAATCCCAGGCACTGCGCACCAAGTCCGTGTCTGTGTCGGAGCCAACCGGTCGTCCCTCTATGACCGTGTAGGACTCAGGTGTAAGCTTCAGCGATCTGAGCGGCAGCAATGAGTCGTCAACCGGGTCAGGCGAAAGCCAGACGCTCTGTTGTAGACAACCAAACCGCTGGGATCGCAACCATTGCCACAAGCGCCGCCGCAGAGTCCACTGCTGACCTGGCAAATCGAACACAACAACCCGCCATTTCCCATCCCAACTTCGCTCCCACTGTTTGATCGGATCCACACCGCCCGCCGCCGCGAGTCGGCCTTTCGCGGTGACTGTTACCATGGCTCGTCCGCCTTGTTTTTCGCAGGTGATCAATCCCGAACGGTGCAGGCTGCGCAAGCGAGGGCGAATTTTGTGTCTGTATTCCCATGCCTCAAACGATTCGGTGACGTTTCGGAATGTCGGACGAGACAGTTTATCGAGGTTCCAAAACAGAAACTCCAGCAGGGCCTCAGTGCGGCTGGAAGACTTCATAAGCAAGCTTGGTACAAATGGCATCAAACCTTTGATATGAAATGTACCGAAAGAGCCGGGCGGGTGCAAGCGAAGGAGGAGACCAACGTCGGGCCGCAGGGAGGAAACACCAGGCTCGGGCGGGTTTGGCTGGTCAAACTCCCCTGTCTGCCATTACCCTCGATTCTCGTGACGCTACCCACCGAATTGTTCGTCGACGGCGCTTGGCGTTCCTCAGCTTGCGGCCGTCGCTTGACACTCATCAATCCCGCGAACGAAGAGGCGTTCGCGGAGGTGGCGGCCGCGGATGCCGCGGATGTGAACGTCGCGGTCGAGTCGGCGCAACGCGCGTGGGAGTCCGGCTGGCGCGACCTGACACCGGGCAAGCGGACTGAGGTCCTTTTCAGCGTGGCCCGCAAGCTGCGCGAGCAGAGCGAGGAGACGGCGCAACTGGAGACCCTGCAGATCGGCAAGCCGATTGGCGACGCGCGGGACGAGGCCGCGTTGGGCGCTCGGGTGTTCGAGTATTACGCCGGCGCAGTCAGCAAATTCTGCGGTCAGACTATTCCCGTCGCGCGCGGCGGATTCGATTTCACCCTGCGCCAGCCGATGGGGGTGGTGGCGGCGGTTGTGCCGTGGAACTTCCCGTATCCGATTGCCTGCTGGAAAGCCGCGCCCGCGCTGGCGGCCGGCAACTGCGTTGTGCTCAAGCCGGCATCGCTGTCGCCGCTGACCGCGCTCAAACTAGGTGAACTCGCCCACGCAGCCGGGCTGCCGGCGGGCGTGCTGCAGGTGCTGCCCGGGGCCGGTTCGACCCTCGGCGACGCGCTGGTGACGCACCCATTGGTGCGCAAGGTGTCGTTCACCGGCTCGACCGAGGTCGGGCGACGGATCATGGAACTGGCAGCGCGCGACCTGAAACGCATTTCGCTCGAACTCGGCGGCAAGTCTCCCAACATCGTCTTCGCCGACGCCGACTGGGAGCGCGCCGCCGAGACTTCGCCCATGAGTGTGTTTGCGAACAGCGGCCAGGATTGTTGCGCCCGCAGCCGCGTGCTGGTCGAACGCAGGATCTACGAAGGATTCGTGGAAAAGTTCGTTGCCGCGACCCGAAAGCTAGTGGTGGGGGATCCGACCGACGCGGGGACGCAACTGGGCCCGCTGGTATCAGCCGGCCAACGCGCGACGGTTGAGGAGTATCTGGCGGACGCGCACAAGCGGGGGAGCCAATTTGCCTGGGGCGGCCGCCGTCCTCAGGGGAAAGGATATTATCTCGAGCCGACCGTTCTGCTGGAGGTGGGCCGGGACGACCGCTGCTGGCGCGAGGAAATCTTCGGGCCGGTTGTGTGCATCAGGCCGTTCGACGACGAAGCGGAGATGATTGGCGAGGTGAATGGCTCACCGTACGGCCTGAGCGGTTCGCTTTGGACCAACGATCTGCGCCGCGCCCTGCGTGTGGCCCGAGCGATCGAGAGCGGGGTGTTGAGCATCAACTCGCATTCCAGCGTGCATGCGGAGGCGCCCTTCGGCGGGTTCAAGCAAAGCGGGATCGGCCGCGACCTGGGCATGACCGCGATGGAAGGCTACACCGAGTTGAAGAATGTTTATGTGGCGGAGTGAGGCACGAAACGTAAAATGGAAGACGAAGAGGATGAATTGCGTTAAAGGTTTTACGGTTTACCATCTCCGTTTTAGACTCCCGGTTCATGCCTGCCTCCCCAATTGAATCCCAAATCCAATCGGACGTGATCGACACCCTCGCCGTCGCGTCGCCGGAGGTCTGCCGTGGCGAGCGCAGGAGGGCGGCAACCGAAGGAGGCCCGATATGCGAAAGCTGACCTGGCTCCTGGTCGCAGGTTGTGGGACGCTGCTGGTCGTGCTGGGCGTGTTGCTTGGCCCGATCAGACACAGCGAGGAGCGGGCTGCCAAATATGTCCACGATCTGGACGCGTGGCTCATGGCGAACGGGAAGGAACTGGACCGATATGCGGCGGCCGTTCTCGCGGGGGAGGTGCGGAAAAAGCGTGGCTACATTACCTACGAACCGCCGATCCTTGACGGCGGTGGTTTTGATGTTCGGGGGGCGACGGTGGACGCAAATACAAACGTTTACCTCGTTCTAAATGATCCTCATGCGGATTTTAACATCGGGCTGATCAAACGGCGGGGCGACGCGGTGTTATTGGGAGACGGTCTGGAGCCGCAGATCGTTTACACAAACCACCTGCGCGGCGACTGGTGGTATTACAAGACGCGGTGAGGCCGGGAACCAGCAAGGACTATGAACCTGCAAACACTCAGGACCAAAATCAACAACGGGGAAATCGACACGGTGATCGTCGCGTTTCCGGACGTGTTCGGCCGGTTGGTGGGCAAACGGTTCACCGGGAAATTTTTCCTCGAGCAGGTGGCGAAGCACGGCACGCACAGTTGCAATTACCTGCTGACGGTGAACATCGAGATGGACCCCCAGGACGGGTTCCGGTTGGCCAATTGGGAAAAAGGGTTCGGCGACTTTGAAATGCGTCCGGATGTTTCCACGGTGCGCGTCCTGCCCTGGCACGCGGGTTCGGCGCTGGTGCTTTGTGATTACCGGCACGCCGATGGAAAATTGGTGGAGGAAGCGCCGCGGTCGGTATTGCGCAAGCAGGTCGAAGCGTTGGCGAGGAAAAGACTGACCTGCCGCATCGCGAGCGAACTGGAATTCTTCCTGTTCAACGAGAATTATCGCGAGGCATTTGCAGCCGAGTACCGCAACCTCACCCCCTCGAGCGACTACCGGATTGATTATCACACGATGCAGCCTGCGCGGGACGAATTCACGCTGCGGGCGGTGCGCAACGGGATGGCGGAGGCCCGCGTGCCGGTGGAATCGAGCAAGGGAGAATGGGGCCGCGGCCAGCACGAGGTCAATTTCGTGCACGGCGAACCTCTCCCGATGGCCGACATGCACGTGGTGTTCAAGCAGGGTATCAAGGAAATCGGGGCCCAGCATGGCAGAGCGATCACCTTTATGGCCAAACCGTGGGCCAGCGAAGTGGGCAGCAGTTGCCACATTCACATCAGTCTCTGGCGCGACGGAAAGAACCTCTTTTGGGACGCCGGCAAGGCGGGAAGACGGAACAGGGAACGGGAGGCGGGTTCGAAACTCTTTCGGCAGTTTCTGGGGGGATTGATGAAGTATTCGCCGGAGCTGTGCTATTTTTTTGCGCCGACGATCAATTCCTACAAACGCTATCAATCGTCGAGTTGGGCGCCGACCAAGATGGCCTGGTCCCACGACAACCGGACGGTCGGTTTTCGCGTGGTGGGGCAGGACAAATCATTCCGCATCGAGAACCGCATGCCCGGGGCCGATGCGAATCCCTATCTTGCGTTTGCGGCCATGATGGCGGCGGGACGGGCCGGCCTGGAAGAAGGATTGGATTGCGGCAACGATTACCACGGGAACGCCTACGCGGATCCCGGACTGCGCGCCCTGCCGAAGTCATTGCGCGAAGCGGTGGAGTCGCTCGACCAAAGCAAGCTGGCGCGGCAGGCCTTGGGCGGTCATGTGATCGATTTCTATGTTCACACGGCGCGTCTGGAAGTTCAGGCCTTCAACGACGCGGTGACGGACTGGGAGCGGGTTCGTTATTTCGAACGGATTTAGCAGGACGAGACCGGGAACCAGAATACCCGATGCCGCGGAAGAGAGCTGGAATCGACTCGGGCCGTCGCGACAAAAAATGATCCGGCCGGATCGTTATTTGTCGCAGCGGTCGGTTCGTGATTGGCTTGCGCCTCTCAGGACAAAATCCGTTTTCGTTCGAGATCGTAGGGCGGGCGCAGATGCGGCGTGGCTTTGTGCCGAGCCCCGTTGATGTTGATTTCGTACTGGCCGGAGTGGATGAACTCGGCGGTCACCTGGGCGGAGTGATGGACATAACCCATGGCGATGGCGCCCCCGATGGTGTGGCCATAGGAACCGGAGGTCGTGTAGCCGACGGGTCTGCCCTCGCGATAGATCAGTTCGCCACCCCACAGAATTGGACCGGGGTCGTCCAGCACGAAGATCGCCAGACGCCGCTTCACGCCGGCCGTTTTCTGGTTCAAAAGCGCCTCACGTCCGATAAATGATTTGTTCCAATCAATCACGAAGGCGAGCCCGGCTTCGAGCGGCGTGTCGTCCGGGGAAAGCTCGGCACCCCAGGCGCGATAGCCCTTTTCCAATCGCAACGAATTGATGGCGTAATGGCCGGCGTTGGTGAGGCCCAGGTCTGCGCCCGCTTCCATGAGCCGATCGTAGAGGAGCGCGAGCTGGTCCATGGGCACGTGCAATTCCCAGCCGAGTTCGCCGACATAGGTGATGCGCACAGCCCGGACGGTTGCCAGGCCGAGGCCGATTTGCTGCGCGGTGGCGAAAGGAAAGGCGGCGTTAGACAGGTCCGCTTCAGTCAAGCGACTCAGAAGCGCCCGCGAGTTGGGTCCCATGACACCGAGGACGCCGAAGGCGCCCGTGACATCGACCAAGCCGCCGCCTTGTTCGGGTCGGAGGTGGCGGCGGATCCAATCGGCGTCACGCACAGTCTGCGCGGTGCCGGAGACGAGGTAGAATTCGTCCGGAGCCAGACGCACGAGAGTCAGGTCGCATTCGAATCCGCCGCGTTGGTTGAAGAGGCCGGTGTAAACGGTTTTGCCGACCGGGACGTCCACGTTGTTGCCGCACAGCCGCTGGAGGCCCTCGAGGAGGTTGGGTCCTTTGAGGATGAATTTGGAAAAGCCGCTCTGGTCGAAGAGCGCGACCTTTTCACGCGCGGCGCGGTGTTCGGCGGCGTGGTTGGCGAACCAATTTTGGCGGTCGAAGGAGTATGTCATCCGGGGCTTTTCGGCGAAGGGCCCTTCGTGTCGGGTGTTGCCCGCGGCAGGCTGCCGGTTGCGCGTTTCGGGCTGCGGGTTCGGACGCGCGAACCAGTTGGGGCGTTCCCACCCGTTTTTGACGCCGAAACAGGCGCCTTGAGCGGCCAGACGATCGTGCAATGGGGTCCGGCGCAAGCCGCGGCCGGTTTCAAATTCGCGGTTTGGCCAGGCCATTTGGTAGTGCAAACCCAGGACTTCGGTCACGCGTTGGCGCAGAAATGCCCGGTTGTTGGCCCACGGTCCGAAGCGGCGGATGTCCACCGACCAGAGATCGATCGTGGGTTGTCCCTCGAGCATCCATTCGGCGAGATATTTTCCCGCGCCACCGGCGCTGGCGATGCCGACGGAGTTGAAGCCGGCAGCGACGAAGAGGTTTCGCAACTCGGGCGCTTCGCCCAGGATGAAATGGTTGTCGGGGGTGAAGCTTTCCGGCCCGTTGACGAACCTGGCGAAGCGGCAGGTATCGAGCGCCGGGATACGCCACTTCCCGTTCTTGAGCGGTTCGGCGAAATTGTCCCAGGCCGGCTCCAGCAGTTGGAAGGAAAAGGTGTCGGGCACCTGCTCGACCATCCACGGCTCGGAGAGGGCTTGAAAGGCGCCCAGCATGACGGCATTGCCCTCGCCGCGGAAATAGATGCACAAATCGGGATCGCGGCCGACGGGCAGTTCGTCGAAAGCGCCGGCGATCGGTTCGCTGACGACGTAATGGTGTTCGACCGGGTAAAGGGGAACGGTGACCCCGCAGCGCAGGGCGAGTTCGCGGGTCCACATGCCTCCGGTGAGGACGACGTAATCGGCCTGGATATCAAAGCAGGGCAGGGGTTCTGCCTGACTATTTGTGGCTTCGGATATTCTCTCGTTGGCCCGGAAAGTACTCTGGGCAGGCTGGAAGCCTGCCCTACTCTGGACGCGCACGCCTGTAGCGCGGCCGTCACGATGCAGCACCTCGAGCACGCGTACGTTTTCCAAAACATCCACCCCGCGCGACCGCGCGCCTTTGGCCAGCGCGGTGGCGACTTCCTTGGGGATCACCTTGCCATCGTGCGGCAGCCAGGCCGCGCCGCGCAGGTCGTCGATGCGGAGCAGCGGCCATTTTTCCCTGGCCGCTTCCGGGCTGATCAGTTGCACCTCGACACCGAACCATTCGGACATCGCGGCGGTCCGGCGCAGTTGGGTCAGGCGTTCCTGGGATCGCGCGACGATGAGGCTGCCGACCTGTTTCCAGCCGACGGGATGGCCGGTTTCCCGTTCCAGACCGGCATAGAGTTCAGCGCTGTATTTGTTGATTTGGGTCATGCTGTTGGTCGTGCGGAGGCGTCCGACCAGGCCGGCGGCATGCCAGGTGGTGCCGCCGGCCAGTTGATTCTGTTCGAGCAACAGGACGTCGTTCCAGCCGAGTTTGGCCAGATGATAGGCGACGCTGCAGCCGACGATACCGCCGCCGACGACGACAACTTTGGTTTGTGTGCGCCCGGAGGGATTCACAGTGCGGGGGGGAGTTTATGTGCGAAGGATTCTTTCACAATGCCCAGTTTTGGGCAGGCCATTACTCACCAGACCGGGGGATAGAACAAAGTTTGTTGCTGGCTGTTTCCGAATGAGGCCGCGCGAAGCGCGACCCGGAGTGATGCCGAGGCGGCGAAATGGC
>Ga0066709_100005230_pt1 | contig 10618 bp, 8 predicted proteins | sample GraSoiAngelo_158_FD_79665 | JGI IMG/M metagenome (GOLD analysis project Ga0066709, IMG submission 79665) | Grasslands soil microbial communities from the Angelo Coastal Reserve, California, USA - 14_1009_16_30cm | ecosystem: Environmental > Terrestrial > Soil > Grasslands | place: USA... | reverse complement strand
CGACGAGTTGCGCGGTGATCCGGATGCGGTTGTTGGCCGTGCGGACCCTCCCTTCTAGCATGTACCGCACCCCTAACTCCCGACTCACTTGCTCCGGCTTGACTGCTTTGCCCTTGTATGTGAATGCCGAGTTCCGGGCGATGATCAACAGCCCGGCGAGTCTGGAGAGCTCCGTAATGAGATCTTCCGTCATGCCGTCACTGAAATACTCCTGCGTGGAGTCCCCACTCATGTTGACGAACGGGAGCACGGCAATGGACGGCTTGTTGGGCGAGGAGGGCAACGTGCGGGCGACCAGTGGCCAGACGCTCACCGCGCCCCCGAGGAGGCCGAGCAGCGCTACCGTTACTAAGGCCGCTCGTCGCCACGGCGTGGGGCCGCGTGGTTCATGCAGCCTGCCCGGAGGGACCGCGGCTCCGGGTTCCGCCCAGACCCGGTACACGCGCACCGGCTCGGCGATATTTTTGACGTGTTGCGCACCCATATCTTCGTAGCCCAGCGCCAGCTTGGTCTTGACCTGCTCGTGGACGTTCCCGGCGATGCAAATCCCTCCGCCCGCGGCCAAGCTCTCCAGCCGGGCCGCGATGTTGACGCCATCGCCGTAGATGCGTTCTCCCTCGACGATGACATCCCCAAGGTTGATGCCCACGCGAAAATTCATCCTTCGCTTGAACGGGAGGGCAGTGTTCCTGATGCCGAGCTCACGCTGGATGGCCACTGCACACTGCACGGCATCTACGACGCTGGCAAACTCCGCCAGTAAGTTATCCCCTGGCGAATCTACGACGCGACCTCGGTGTTGTTGCACTAGGGTCTGGATGACCGCCCGGTAGACCGTCAGGGTCTGGACAGTTGCTGCTTCATCCTCGCCCATCAACCGGCTATATCCTTCGACATCGGCACTGAGGAGGGCCGCAAGTTTGCGCACCCTTCCCACGGTGAGGCTGGGGGCCGGGTCTTCACCGGACATCATGGTGATGACTCCATTACTGGTCAGTCGTGAGCGGAGTTGATTCGGTAATCTACGTCACTCGGCACCGGGGTCGGTCCGGAAGCAAAGTAGACCGAGAGGATAGGAATTCCCTCGGGTTCCGGCCCTGAGCCGGGATTCTCGGATGGCGTAGCCGAGATGTCAAGAAGCCGGTCGGCAGGCTTGACTGCAAAGCGCCAACGGGTGCAAGACATCGATCGCGTAGCCGACGTTCAAGCGCTCCCCCAGCCAACTCGGCGTGGCGGTGTGCGCGTGCAGGACGACACCCTCCGCATCGTTCAGCGCCCGTAGCAGTTCCACGGGCTCATCATGAACTTTGGACGGTGGCGGAACGTCCGGCAGAACCCAGCCGTTCGGCCGCCGGAACTGAAGCTCGCCGTCAGACAGACGCTCGACCTTGTAGCCCTCCTCGTGGACGGCGCGGTGATGGCGGCGGCACAGCAGCGCGAGATTCGAGAGCGTGGTGGGCCCGCCCTGGGCCCAGTGACGGATATGGTGGCCTTGGCCGAACCTGACAACACAGCCGGGAAAACGGCAGCCGCGGTCTCGGTGGTGTAGGGCCCGACGGAGGGCCGCCGGAATTGTGCGGGTCCGGGCCGCGACCTCCACGACGCGGCCGTCGCGGCCGTGCTGCATGACGACTCGGCTCGCGTCGCACGCCAGGCGCTGCGACGTTTCCGCGGAAACGCTCGCACCGTCCTCCAGGACGGACTGGCCGGGCGCGTAGGCGTCCGCCAGCACGGGTGCGTCGACGTGGACCACGATCTGATAGCGCTCGCCCGGGGTGCCCGGATCGATTCCGTGACGGAGCGCCGATTCCGCGAGCAGGGTGAGCGCGTCTGCCTGCTGCTGCTCGAGCGGAGGCTGTTGCTGCTCGATGGGAGGCGTTTCCGCGGAAACGTCGTTCACGTTGTCGAAGGTCTGGCGCCTCTGCTGGTACAGAGCCTCGCGGGCTGCGGTCAACGCTTGCAAGAGCACCGCGCCGGCCTCCGGCGCTAGCCGCCCGCGGACGACCACCATGCCGTCTTCGTCCTGATACACGCGGAGTGCGCGACTGTTGTGACGCAGCGCCGTTTCGCGCACCTCGGCGATGCGATCCACACGGCGCCAGCCGCGAACGATGCGCTCGACGTGGCAGGCGGTGCCGGCGCGGCCCACGGCGAGCAACCGCTCCTCGGTCTCCGGCGTGGCCACGCGGGTGAGCGCCCGCACCTTGGCATACGAGAGCTCGCCTCGCGCGAGGGCCTGGGCCAGTCGCGGCAAGGTCGACAGGGCGCGCGCCACCCGCACGCGCTCCCGAGCCGCTCCCAGATCGAGTCCCACACGCCAGCTCAGCCAGGCGGCGCACGAGCTGAATCCCGTGTTCCAGCCGCCACGGGCGTCGAACTCGCGGATGAGATCGAGCAGGCGCGCGGTCGCCGCTTCCAGATGCGCCGACAGCTCGGCGATCTCGTCACCCAGACGATCGAGCGCTGTGTAGTCGACGCTGTCGCGCGTGCAGATTTCCATGGTGAACCCCCTTCGCTGAAGCGACTTTACACCCCAGTTTCGGAGGCGCCTGGAAGGCGGGAGAAGCGACGATCGCGCCGCGCACCGCAAATTTGTTGAGGAACGCGCTCGGACGAGCGCTGGCGGCTTCTACGTCGTCCAGGGACGATATTCGCGACTCACGTGCGACGTCGTTTCATCGCTTCGTGTGAAGCTGTCAAGCGAAATGTTGCAACGACACGACGCGGTTTGGGCGACCGCATGACTGTATCCAAAATCAGACTCCCTTGAGGAATTCAAGCATAACGTCGTTCACCTCGCGTACCCGCTCCTGTTGCGTCCAGTGCCCGCAGCCGGGTAGCATGACCGTTCGCCGAAGCTGAGGGACGAACGTCGAGAGATTCGAGATGAGCTGATCCATTCCAGGGAACCGGACAACGAGGTCGCGGTCGCCGGCGACGTAGAGGGCGGGGACGGTGACAACGGCGCCAGCGAACGGCGCCAGCAGCTCCCAGTTACGATCGATGTTGCGGTACCAATTGAGCCCGCCGCGAAAGCCGGTGCGACCGAACTCACTGGCGTAGAATTCGATGTCGGCGACGGTCAGCCACGGCGGCAATGTATCCGGATCGGTCGTGTGATCGAGAAAGCCACCGCCCCGAGAAACCATGGCGACGCTATCGCGCCCGGGCGCGTTGCCCGAGCCGGAGTAAGCGAGCCGGCGCATCGTCGCGTGCACGTCGCGCTCGAGCTCGGCCTCCGCCACTCCCGGAGTCTGGAAGTAGAGCTGGTAGAAGATCGCCTCATCGGTCCGTGGCATGGCGGCGGTGGGCCGCACGGCACCGCGCGGCCGGAACGGCACGCTGAGGCCGATCACGGCGCGGAAACGATCGGGGCGCAGGAGCGCGGCGTGCCACGCCACCGGTGCACCCCAGTCGTGTCCGGCGATCACCGCCGATGTCTCGCCTAGTGCGCTGACCAGGCCGACCATATCGCCCACGAGGTGCAAGAGCGTGTAGGCCTCGATCTCCGCCGGCGCGTCGGTGCGGCCGTACCCGCGCATGTCCGGGGCCACCGCGTGGAAGCCGGCCGCGGCGAGCGCGGCGAGCTGGTGACGCCAGGAGTACCAGGATTCGGGAAAGCCGTGACAGAGGATCACGAGTAGGCCGCTGCCCTGCTCGGCCACGTGCATGCGGATGCCGTTCGTCTCGACTGTGCGGTGCGTGATCTCGCCCATAGCCGGCCTCCTTCCTCGACTCAATTGGCCATGACGGCCAGCACGCGCTGCACCAGAGCAGGATCCTGATAGACGCTGCGTGGCTTCAGCAGATGCTGGACCTCCGACGTGAGCCTGTGAACCGTCGGGTCACGGGCGGCGAGCTTGCCGAGCGCGACCCCGAACTTCAGCGTCTGTTCGAGGTCAGCCGGGCGTTCACCGCGCGTGTCCGGGTGAACGAAGTCAGGAATCGCGGAGGCCGCCCACGGCGTGTCGACGAGCCGCGCGACTTCGGCAAAATACTGCGGAGCCAGCCCGGCCAGAGGATCTCGCTCTCGCGCCCGGGCCGCCAGTAGCCGCCCCAGGGCTCGTGCCTCTTGTGCCGCCACGCTCATGCCCTGGCCATAGACAGGATTGAAGCGGCAGATCGCGTCGCCGATGGGCAGGACGCCGCGAGGGAAATTCTCCAGCCGCTCGTAGTGGCGGAACACGCTCTCGGGGAAACGAAAGCGGGCGATTTCACCGATCCGCTTCGCGTGCTGGATGGCGTTGTAGATCGTCGGGGCCCGCAAACCCTTTGCGTACTCCATGAACCCCGCCTCGTCGCCCGGGGGAATATCGCCGTGCCGTCCGCCGACCGTAACGATCCAGCGGTGCCCTTCGAGTGGCAGCATGAGCGCTCCACGGCTGGCCCGGCCCGCGCCCGGGATGCAGAACACGCCCTTCCAGTCGCTGGGAGCATCGTCGGGAATCGCGAACACGCCGGACGCATAGGCCAGGTCGACGCCGATCGTCGTCTCCGCGGGCGGTACCCGACCGAGTGCCGCGAGAGCCTCGAGCGTGGGTGTTCCGCGGCCGGAGGCGTCGAACACCAGATCGGCGTCGACGCTTTCGGCCCTTCCTTCCGCGTCGGTATACCGCACTCCCGTCACCGCGGCGCCGTCGGCCCGGTGCACGAGTGCCTGAACGCGGCAGCCCTGGCGCAGGTCGATCGAGGCCCATGCCCGGACGCGCTGGCGCACTGTGAGCTCCACGAGAGGCCTCGACATCGCGTGTGCGTCGAAGCCGAGATCTCGCTGCGGGAACGGGTCGAAGCCTGGGCGCTCGACCCGCACGTCGAGCCCGACGCGGAACCGAACTGCGCCCGCGCGCGCCAGACCGTCCTCGAATCCAGGGAACAGCTCTTCGAGCGCGCGCTGGCCGCCAGCGAGGAGGGCGTGAACGTGCCGGCCCTGCGGGACACCGTGACGGTCGAGCGGCTCGGCGGGCAGGACATCGCGCTCCAGCACCAGCACCCGTTCGAAATGGTCGGCGAGCGCCCGCGCCGCGGTGAGTCCTCCAATCCCGGCCCCGATGACTACCGCGTGTCGCCCGATGAAGCTCGACATCGGTCGCCTCCACATCCAGCTGTAGGCCGCAGAGGAAGGAAGTCCATAATCCCGGCGACGCCACGGAAAGGGGAACAACGATGGGACAGAAAAGGTTCGTACGGCTCTCTCGCGTACTGACTTGGCTCGTCGTCGCGATCGTAGTGTCGGGCGCGGTCCTCATCGCCCAGGCGCAGCGCGAACCGATCAGGATCGGCCTGCTTCACGCCATCACGGGTCCGCTCGCGGTCAACGGCACGGAGATCAACGAGGGCATCCGGCTCTACTGGGAAGACGAGATGAGCAGCCAGGTAGCGGGCCGCCCCGTGCGGCTGCTCGTCGAGGACGACGAAGGCAAGGCGGACGTGGGGCTCACAAAGGTCAGGAAGCTCGTCGAGTCCGATCGCGTCCACCTGATCCTGGGGCCGGTGTCGAGCGCCGTGGCCGTGGCCTTTCGCGACTACGTTCACGAGCGGACGATCCCGACGATCATCACCCAGGCCACCGCGAATAACCTGACCGCCGAGAAGGCGAGCCCGTCGATCTTCCGGAGCGCGATGTCGAGCTATCAGCAGGAGGCGGCCGGCGGCTGGTATGTCGCGGCCAAGCTCGGCCACAAGCGGATCGCGGTCGTCGCCCTCGACTACGTCGCCGGCCACGAGCAAGCCGACGGCTTCATCAAGGCGTTTAGAGAGAGCGGCGGTCAGTCGGTCGAGAAGGTGCTGATGCCACTCGGGGCCATGGACGTTGGACCGTACATCACGCGCGTCCAGGACAAGGCATCCCAGCTCGACGCCGTCGTCGGCATCCTCTGGGGGCCGAGCGCGCCGCAGTGGGTGAAAGCGTGGAACGAGTACGGCCTGAAGGGCAAGCTGCCTCTCCTGACCCTCGGTGAGACGGTGAACGAAACGTACCTGCGTTCGGTCGGCGACGCCGCGCTGGGGGTGGTCAGCTGGCTCTCGTACTCGCCGGTGCTGGACACGGCGGAGAACAAGCGCTTCGTCCAGGCGTTCAACAAGAAATTTCGGAAGGATCCCGTCTACAACAACCACCTCGGCTACCTGGCGGCCAAGGCGAGCGGCGAGGCCCTGAAGGCCGTCAACGCGAACGTCGAGGACAAGGCGCGCTTCCTGGCGGCGCTCCGCAAGGTCAGCTTCGAGGCGCCGGGAGGCTCCTTCCGATTCGACGAGAAGCAGAACGCGATCATCCCGACCTACATCCGGCGTGTGGACAAAGTCGGCGGGAAGCTCCAGAACACGGTGCTCGACGTCGTCCAGGACGTCGACCAGTTCTGGAAGCCGCCGAAACCGTAGGCGCCCGGGACGCCTCAGTCCGCCAGGTCCCGGAGGACGGCCCGGCACGGCGCGCCGTCGAGGCCGCGGAGCCGGAGCGGAAAGCAGATCAGCTCGTAGCGCCCCGGCGCGATCTCCGACAGATCGACGCCTTCGAGGACCACCACACCGTGGTCCAGGAACGCCCGATGCACCGGGACTTGCTCGTCGGCGTGCGCGACGGAAAGGTAGTCGAGCCCGACCAGCCCGACGCCGCGTGCCACCAGAGCCCGCGCTGCCTCCACCGAGAACGCGACGAAATCGGGGTCGTATTCCCGCCGCTTCAGCAGCTCCGAGTTGCGTGTCTTGAACAGGACCCGCGTCGCCCCATCGAGTGGAATCGCTCTCACGTGCGCCTCGGTGATGAGCCGGTCGGCGTCGACTGAGTGCACCAGCGCGGGGCCCATGAACCGCTCGAGCGGGACCGCATCGATCCCGGCTCCGTCGGGCACGAAGTGGAACGGCGCATCGACGTGCGTGCCGGCGTGAACACTCACGGTGAGGGCGGAGGCGTTCGCGTCGTCGCCCCGACTCATGCGCCGGCGTTCGTGAACCTCGAGCGGCGGTGCCACGACCCAGCGAACGGTGTCGGGCGAGAGATTGAGCGAGATGTCGTAGTACCTCACGGCGCACCTCCCGGGGGGAATGCTATCTCAATCCGCCCGCCACCAGCAGCGTCTCCCCGGTCATGTACTTCGAATCGGACGACGCCAGATAGACCGCCGTCGGCGAGATATCGTCCGGCTGCCCTATGCGTCCCAGCGGCGCCTGCGTCTCGACCATCTTCTGGAAGTCGCTCCCGACGAACCCGGCGGCGTGCACGCCTTCTGTCTCGATCATTCCCGGGTTGATCGAGTTCACCCGAATCCTTCGCGGGCCGAGCTCCTTCGCCAGTACGCCCGTGATCGCGTCGACCGCGGCCTTCGTCGCCGTGTAGACCGTGGAGTTGGGCGGCCGCATCGAGCTGGCGCCCGAGCCGATATTGATGACGCTCCCGCCCTCGGGCCCCATGTGCTTCACGGCTTCCTTCGTCGTCAACAGTAGGCCAAGGACGTTGACGTCGAAGTGCTTATGAAACAGACCCTCGGTCACTTCCTCCAGCGGCGCGAACTCGTAGACGCCGGCGTTGTTGACCAGGATGTCGAGCCGGCCGAACGCCTTCGTCGTTTCGGAAAACAGGCGCTCGATGTGAACCTGCTTCGACACGTCGCCTTGCACCGCGATCGCCTTGCCACCGCAGCCTGTGATCTCCGCGACCACACGATCGGCGCCTTGCTTGCTAGACGAATAGTTGACGACCACCGACGCGCCCTCGTCCGCCAGCGCTTTCGCGATGCTCGCGCCGATCCCTTTTGACGCTCCCGTCACGACCGCGACTTTGCCTTCCAGTCTTTTCGACATGTCCTTTGCTCCTCCATGTCCCTTCGGATGTGAGGAGCGTCAGGAAGGTTGCGCGGCCACGATAGTCGGTCAATTTGCCCGATCGGGTTGGGTGACCGGAATTAGGTCTGCCGTCGCAGCCGCGGATCGAGCAGATCGCGCAGACCGTCCCCGAGAAAATTGATCCCCAGCACCGTGAACAAGATCGCCAGCCCCGGAAACACCGCGATCCACCCCGCCACCGTCAGATAGTCGCGCCCCTCGGCCAGCATCCGGCCCCACGTCGGCGTCGGTGGGGGTACGCCCAGGCCGAGGAACGAGAGCGCCGACTCCATCAAGATGATGCGCGCCACCTCGAGCGTCCAGATCACCATGACAGGCGCCAGCACGTTGGGCAGGACGTGGCGCGCGATGATCCGCGCGTCGTGCGCCCCGAGCGCGCGCGCCGCCTGGACGAACTCGCGTTCGCGCAGCCCGAGGCTCAGCCCGCGCACCACGCGCGCGTAGATCATCCACGTGGTGATCGCCATCACGATTACCAGGTTCTTCAGATTGGCGCCGAGGAGCGCCACCACGGCCAGCGCCAGCAGGATCAGAGGAAATGCCAGATTCAGGTCCGTGAGGCGCATGATGACGGCATCCACCCACCCGCCGAGGTAGCCCGCCACCAGCCCGGCGACCACTCCCACCACGGCGCCGAGGAACGCCGCCAGCACGCTGATCGTCAGGGAGATCTGGGCGCCGTAGATCAGGCGTGAGTAGACATCTCTCCCGAGGTGGTCGGTGCCCAGCGGGTGCCGGAGTGAGCCGTCCTCCGCCCAGAACGGCGGCTTGAGCGCCACCGTCAGATCCTGGTCGATCGGATCGGTGGTGGCCAGCAGCGGCGCGGCCAGTGCCGCCACGATGACCAGGCCGACGATCAGCGCGCCGGCGCCGGCCAGGGGACTGCGCCGCGCCAGGCGGATCACGTCACCCGGATGCGTGGGTCGAGCCAGACATACAGCAGGTCCACGGTCAGGTTGATCAACACCACCGCCGTGGCCAGGATGAACACCGAGGCCTGGACGACCGGGTAGTCGCGGTTGAGGATCGCCTGGATCGTGAACAGCCCGACCCCCGGCCAGGTGAAGATCGTCTCGATCACCACTGCCCCGCCGAGGATGTAGCCGAACTGCAGCCCGACCACGGTGACCAGCGGGATCAGCGCGTTGGGCAAGGCGTGGCGGCTCGTCACGAACAGCTCGCGCAACCCTTTCGCGCGGGCTGTGCGGACGTAGTCCTCGGAGAGCATTTCGATCATGGTCGAGCGAACCAGGCGGGTCAGCAGCGCCATCAGATTGATCGCGATGGCGGCAGCCGGCATCACGACGTGAGCCACCCCGCCGCGGCCGGACGTGGGCAAGAGCCCCCAGGAGACGGCGAAGAGCAGGATCATCATGATCGCCAGCCAGAAGTTCGGGACGGACTGGCCGACCAGCGCCACGCCCATCGCCAGCAGGTCGATCGGGCCGCCACGGTGGGTGGCCGCCAGCACGCCGAGGGGCACCGCCAGGGCGATGGCCAGCAGCATCGCCGTCACGGTGAGCTGAAGGGTGGCCGGAAGCCGCGCAGCGATCAGCGGCAGCGACTGCTGGCCGTGCCGCAGCGAGATCCCGAAATCGCCGTGGACCGCTCGCTTCAGGAACCGCCAGTACTGAACGATGATCGGATCGTCGAAGCCCCATTCGGCGCGGAACTTCTCGATCTGCGCCGCCGTCGCCCCTGGCGGCAGCATGATCTCGGCGGGGTCTCCGGTCAGGAACGTCAGGAAGAAGGAGACGATCGACACCCCGAGGATGACCAGGACCGCGGTCGCCAGACGGCCCGCGATGTAGGCGCGCACGTCAAGAGGCTCTCACCCCTTCAGCCCCAGCGGATACAGCCACTGGGTCTCGTCCGGGCGCGGCGTGTAGTCCACCCTGGTGCTCATCCCGAACGCCGCGTCGGCCTGGTAGAGGAAGATGAACGGCGCCTCGTCCTTGATCAGCTTCTGGACCTCGCTGTACTGCGGCGCTCGCTTCTTCGGATCGTCGGTCGCCTCGATCCTGGTCAGCAGCTCGTCGAGCTTGGCGTTCTTGTAGTGCATCCCCAGGCCGCCCTGGGTCATCCAGCGGATCACCCACGAGGGCTCGAGGTAGGCGTTGCCGATGCTGTAGATGAACAGCGGGGCGGTTTTGTTCTGTACCCGGCGCGGCCCGAAGCTCGAGAACTCGAAGACGTTGGCCTTGGCCCTGATGCCAACCTTCTGGAGGTAGCCGCCGATCGCCTCGGCCGGCTTGGAATGATCGGCGATGCTGCCGGTGAAGCTGTCGAACTCGGTCTCGAAGCCGTTCGGGTAGCCGGCCTCGGCCAGCAGCGCCTTCGCCTTGTTCGGGTCGTACGGGTAGGGCTGGACGCTCGGGTCGTATCCGAGCGCCCCCTTGTCCACGACGGTCGCCAGGCGGGTGCCGTGGCCGAAGTAGAGGGTCTTGAGGATGGCGTTGACGTCCACCGCGTAGTTCAGCGCCTGGCGCACCTTGACGTTGTCGAAGGGCGGCTTGCGCACGTCGATCGTGACGTGGAAGATGCGCGGCGCGGCGATCGTCTTGATCACCAGCTTGTCGTTGCGCTGCAGCTCGGCGATGCGCACGTGGGGAATCGGCGCGATCAGATCGACCTCACCGGCCTGCAGCGCGGCGATCCGGGCGGCGTCCTCGAGGATCGGCCGGACGACGATCGTCTTCACCTTCGGCGCGCCGCGCCAGTAGTTCTCGTTCGCCTCGAGCACCAGCCGCTCGTTCTTCGCCCACGTAACCAGCTTGAACGG
>Ga0066709_100005229_pt1 | contig 10619 bp, 11 predicted proteins | sample GraSoiAngelo_158_FD_79665 | JGI IMG/M metagenome (GOLD analysis project Ga0066709, IMG submission 79665) | Grasslands soil microbial communities from the Angelo Coastal Reserve, California, USA - 14_1009_16_30cm | ecosystem: Environmental > Terrestrial > Soil > Grasslands | place: USA... | reverse complement strand
CGCCGCACTTCGTCCCGATCTTCACCAATACGTGTACTTGAGATTGTCCAGCCACGTGTAGTAGGAGTCGCCCGATCGATTTCCATTCATCTGAAAATGGACGCCGAAACTGTAGGAGCTTACGCCTTTTTTGGGGTAGAACGATTTGTTGATCGTGTAGGTCACGCCGTTATGCGTGAGCGACTGAAACACAGCCTTTCCATTTGTGATTTCCGTCTGGACGATCACGTGCTCCCAAGTGTTGCTGGCCGGTCGCCTGCAAGGAATACTTGTTTTCACCCACTTTGACCCCGCCGTGTCCCAAACGCTGAACACCCCTTTATAGTAGGAGCATTGAACGGAGAATTTGTACCATTTTGTACCCATGTGCTTGTTGGACGAGAATTCAACTCCCTGAGAAACCAATGGCTTGCTTAGCTGGAAGTATGTCTCGAGTTTGAAATGAGTAGCCGTGCTCTTTCCCAACTTGATCGGCCATAAACAGTTGTTGAACTGTCCAGTTGGATCGAGATAGAACCTGCCTGAAGTTCCATCCAGCGACGGTGACGACATGAGGTACGGTTTCGAACTGCAATTTGGGTTTCCCTGGTCCGGATACATGTACCAACCCGACTTCTCCTCAATGTGGCTAATCAAAGAAGTGCCTCCGGAGGTACTCGTTTGGATGGCTGCCGTTTCATCGCTAGGCCCCGATGATGAGGCGCTTGAGGTTGTAGCAGTGCTCATGGCCATCACTGGTGCGGAAACATCCACCGAACGCGAGGCGGTAAGCTGAAGCCCATCCGCTTGTACCGCATTGACGGTCAAAAGGTGATTGCCTGACGGCATCGAAACATAAAGATCGAGGGGTGTAACTGCATCGGGCTGCTGGTTTACTTCTACGTTATCAACTAAAACGCTGATCGACTCGATCGGCGCGGAGGGTGAAAAATTTGCTACGACGTGGACTGGCGAGCTTACAGTGGTGGCGCTCGGGGAAACGATGGTTACGTTTTGCGCGAAAGCGACGGTTGCTGCGAGTAGAAGTACAAACGGGGTGAGACTGCGTAAGAACCTCAGCACGAACAAATCCTCCACAACAGTTTTTTTCGTCTCGCACACTTCCAAGATGACGCGTGGTGCGAAATACATCAGATGGACGTGCTTAGTGGGCGCGGCGAAAGAGCAAATACTCTTGAACCCACCATAAACAGCCCTCAACTGGCGCGCAAGAATAACAAGTACATGGCCTGGTTACCAATGGCCTCTGTACCTCAGTTCCTGGAAAAAACGCAGACTTATCTTGCCGGACATTTGATTTCAAAGGGGGCCTATAATGCTCCTCTTCGGCTTTTCTGGAGGGCAACATCCCTCATGGTGCGCGAATATCCGGATCGTCCGCTGGTTGGAGTCGGAGCCGTCATTGTTGAGCACGACCGTGTGCTGCTGATCAAGCGCGGTAAGGCTCCATTATTGGGTGAGTGGTCGATCCCGGGTGGCCTGCTTGAGTTGGGCGAAACCATACGCCAAGGTGCGGAACGAGAAGCGTTGGAGGAAACCGGGCTTGTCGTCTGCGCAACTGAATTGCTGGGAGTGTTTGATCGGCTTGTCCCAGACGATGACAAACGCATGCGCTATCACTATTTGCTCGTTGACTTCCTCTGCGTAAACATTTCGGGAGAGCTGCAGGCATCAGGCGATGCCGCGGACGCACGCTGGTTTACACAGGAAGAAGTGAGTGGGCTAACGCTTCCAGAAGACACCGCCGCAGTGATAGGCAAAGCGTTTACGAAGCGGCAGAATTGACGGCACTGGCGCGAGCCTCGCGGACAATTCTGATGAACTGCTGCGCCGCTTCGGTGATCACCTTCATGTCGCCGGCCTTCAGTGCCGCGGTAGAGACCAATTCGCCACCTATACCGAGCGCGACCGCTCCGGCTTGAATAAATTCCGCAGCGGTGTTCAGGTTCACTCCCCCGGTTGGAATCATGGGAATCTGCGGCAACGGCGCTTTGAGGGCCTTGATATATTTGGGCCCGCCGACTGTCCCGCACGGAAATATCTTCACAAAATCACTACCAGCTCGCCATGCGGCGATGACTTCGGTTGGCGTCAGCGCACCGGACATCATCGGTTTGCCGAGGCTCTTTACGAGTTGGACCGTGGCTGAGTCGAATCCAGGGGCGACGATGAACTCTGCCCCTGTGTCAATACATCGCTGTGCCGTACCCGCATCGAGCACCGTTCCGGCGCCAATAAGCACCTCGGCACCCAGGCTCTTGACTAATTCTTTGATCAGCTCAATCGCACCGGGCACAGTCATGGTCACTTCGACAATCGGAATTCCGCCGGCGCATACCGCTTCTGCAGCTCGTCTCGCCTGCGCGGACGACGTTGCTCTTATGATCGGAACGATTCCGACTTCGACGATTCTCTTGCTGATCTCTTCGCGAGTCATTGATCTCTTTCCCCTCAACTTCAAAGCTTTTTGACCACAGAGAGCGCCGGGCTTCGCAGAGGACGCTACAGCGTCTTCTCTGCCATCTCTGCGGTTAAAAGCTTTTCAGCGCGCGATGCGGGCGCCGGCTCCTTTCATTAGTTGCAGAACTTCCTTCAGCGTCGCCATGGTCGTATCGCCGGGCGTGGTCATTGCCAGCGCGCCATGTGCCGCTCCACATTCCACCGCCCATTGCGGGTCCTGCCCGCTGAGGAATCCATAGATCAAGCCTGAGGCAAACGAATCGCCGCCGCCCACGCGGTCGTAAATCTCAAGGCTCTCGCGGTACTTTGCTTCGTGAAACGTTCCGTCCGCATAGCAGATCGCGCCCCAATCATTCACGGTTGCGGTCTTTGCCTTGCGCAGCGTTGTCGCGACGACTTTAAACGGAAACTCTTTGACTACGTTCTTGATCATTTCCCTGAAGGCTTCGGTTTCAATTTTCGAAATGTGCTCGTCCATCCCACTAACTTCGAAACCAAGAGCCGCAGAAAAATCCTCTTCGTTGCCGAGCATAACATCCACCAACGGAGCCAGCCGACGGTTCACTTCCTGCGCACGCTTCTTTCCGCCGATGGACTTCCACAACGAATCGCGGTAGTTCAGATCGTAAGAAACGATCGTGCCGTACTTGCGGGCGGCTTTCATGGCCGCGATTGCGACCTCGGGCGTGCCTTCCGAGAGCGCGCAGAAGATGCCGCCAGTATGAAACCAGCGGACTCCGTATTTCCCGAACATCTGCTCCCAGTCCACATCGTCCGGTTTCATCTGCGAGATGGCGGTGTGACCGCGATCGGAGCATCCGAGCGCGGCGCGCACCCCAAAACCGCGTTCGACGAAGTTCAATCCGTTGCGCACGGTGCGGCCGACGCCGTCATCGGGAACCCAGTGAACGATCTGGTGCACGCTGCCCTGGTACATCAGGTCCTCGACCAGCCGGCCTGCGGGATTGTCGGCGAGGGCGGTGACGTGGGCAGTCTCGAGACCGAAGCACCGCTTAAGCCCGCGCGCGACGTTATATTCGCCTCCGCCTTCGAAAACCTCAAACTTACGCGTCGTTGCAATGCGGTGATCGCCAGGATCGAAGCGCAGCATGACCTCGCCGAGGCTGAGCTCGTCCCAACGACATTGGGATTTGGGTTTGATATTCAGTGGCATGGGGTGAAACGGAATTTTACACAGGATGGATGGTTTGTGCCGTTGATTTCAGGGATTCGGGTTTGTCTTCACGGAAAGTGCGGTCGACCCTTGGTAACGCGCTGGTAATCCGGCATTGAAATGCGCGCGCAGTACTCTCTGGTGAATTTTCTTTCGCACCTTCGGTGCTTGCTCATCGCCATTGAACCCAGGCCTTGCGGCCTGGGCCGCATTCTTGCGCCGCTTCGCGGCTGTACTCGTGACATCCATGTCGCTCAAAACGAAATGAGCCTTATTGCAGGTATTCAGTCAAGGCTCACTGGATCCAGGCGGGGCGCGAGGCCATGAATGATCAGGAGCGCGAGCAAGTAAGCTGAGCCGGCGATGGCGAACGGGACGATGTAGCTGCCGGTGAGCTGCAAGATGTGAGCGACGAGTTTTGCGATTAGCATGCCGCCGATCGCACCGGCCATGCCGCCGAGGCCAACGATCGAGGCGACGGCCTGCGCGGGGAACATGTCGGAAGTGATGGTGAAGATGTTTGCGGAGAAGCCCTGGTGCGCTGCGGCGGCGAGTCCGATGACGAAAACGGCACTCCACGTGGATGCAAGGTGCGGAGCGAAGACGATGGGAAGAACGCTGAGCGCGCAGATCAGCATTGCGGTTTTGCGGCTGACATTGACACTTACACCACGATGGATGAGATGCGACGAGATCCAGCCGCCACCAATGCTGCCGATGTCGGCCATGAGATAAATGACCACGATGGGCGGCCCGAGTTGTAACAGCGCCAGGCCGTGCTGGCGCTGAAGAAAATCTGGCACCCAGAACAAGTAGAACCACCAGATGGGGTCGGTGAGAAATTTCCCGAAAATGAATGCCCAGCTCTGGCGATGTGGTAGAAGGCGAAGCCAGGGAATTTTTCGCGGAGCTTCGGACGGATCGCTGCGAATGTAGGCGAGTTCGGCGGGCGAACAATGGGGATGGACCTCAGGCGATCTGTAAACGGCCAGCCATCCGAAAAGCCAGGCGATGCCGATGCCTCCGACGATGAAAAAAGCGGCGCGCCATCCCCAATGGACGGTGATCCACGGCACGAGAAGGGGGGTGAGGATTGCGCCGATGTTGCTCCCTGCATTGAAAATTCCAGTCGCGAATGCGCGTTCTTTTTTTGGGAACCACTCAGCGACCGCCTTAATACTGGCGGGAAAAACGCCTGCTTCTCCGAAACCAAGTGCGAAGCGCGCGGCAAGGAATCCGTTCAGCGCGGTCATGAAACCGTGCGCCATGGAGGCCAGGCTCCAGGCGATCATCGACAGCGCATAGCCCAGCCGAGTGCCGAGCAGATCTATGAGACGGCCGACCAACAACAGGCCGGCGGCATAGGCGAGCTGAAACGTGAAAACCAGATTGCCGTAATCAATTTCGCTCCAGCCTAAATCGTGCTGCAGCGTCCCTTTGAGGACTGCGATGACCTGGCGATCCATGTAGTTTTTGGTGACACCGAGCAATAGGACTGCGCAGATGACCCAGCGAAATTTACCAACCGTGCTCGGTAAGGCCTGACGAGGTGGTCCGGCGGCAAACGTCTCGGGTTCTGGCATAGAATTCATGGAATCGCTCGGCAGCGGAATCGTTGATTATCTACGAGGAGGCGAGATAATGGAAAGCCGCTGAACAGCAAGCGTGCAGCATCGGCGGATTATCAAAAATTACGAGGAAATACATGGGCAAACGGTTTCCGAGAGTTCTGACATTCTTACTCGCGTTTTCGGCGGCGCTCAATGCGGGTTCAAGCTCGCCGCCGAAAGAGTTTCGCAAGTGGCCCGCGGGTGCGTCTCCTCAGGAGATCGGCAAACGCGTCACGGAACGGTTTCTGGCAACGCCACATCTGTTGTCGCAGGATAGTCAGCCGTTCATCACGTATCCGGAGTCGGTCACTTGGTATGGTGCGCTGACCTTTGCGCAATTGAGCGGCAACAAGGATCTCAGCGCTCGCCTCATCCAACGGTTTCAACCACTCCTGAACCAAGACGCGAAGATGGTGCCGCGCCCAACCCACGTTGACCTAACTGTGTTTGGGGTCGTGCCCCTCGAAATCTACATCCAGACGAAGGAACAGGTGTATCTCGACCTCGGCCGGAAATTGGCAGACGAGCAGTGGAACAATCCTACCCCCGAAGGCCTTACTAACCAGACCCGTTTCTGGATAGACGACATGTACATGATTACCGCCGTCGAGGTGCAGGCCTATCGCGCCACCGGGGATTCAAAGTACCTTGATCACGCGGCCCTTGAAATGTCCGCATACCTCGACAAGCTGCAACAGCCGAACGGACTTTTTTATCATGCGCCCGACGCGCCATTTTTCTGGGGACGCGGTAACGGCTGGGTGGCTGCGGGAATGACCGAGCTGCTGCGCTGGCTGCCTGCGAATCATCCTCGCCGCGCGCGCATCATGGAAGGCTATCGCAAGATGATGGCTGCGCTTCTGAAATATCAGGGAAGTGACGGCATGTGGCGACAACTTATAGATTATCCTGAGGCCTGGCCGGAAACATCATCCACAGGAATGTTCACGTTCGCGATGGTAACCGGCGTAAAGAACGGCTGGCTCGATCGCAAAGCTTACGCGTCTGCAGCGCGCAAAGGCTGGCTTGGACTGGTCAGCTACCTCGAACCGAATGGCGACATTCGCGAGGTTTGCGAAGGCACGGGCAAGAACAACAATCTTCAGTATTATCTAGCCCGCAAGCGCAACACCGGCGATCTGCACGGGGAGGCGCCTATTTTGTGGAGCGCTTCGGCGCTCTTGCGATGATCTCCATTTTAGGATATTGGGATGGCTTTCGCTTCGGTGACTCGGCTGCGCGTGCGGTCGTGGAGATTTTTGCCAATGTTTCTCATCCAGTCGTTTCGAGCGGCGCAGCAGGCGAAGTCGGCGGAGGGAAGTCTGGCTGTGGCGTTGCTGCGGCAACCGCAGAATACGTATTGGACGCGGACCGTGCGGAAATCGGAATCGGCGATGACGGCCTTTATGTTGACTGGGGCGCACCGCGGAGTCATGCGCAAGCTGCTGAACTGGTGCGACGAGGCGGCGCTGGTGCATTGGACTCAGGATTCATAGCGGCCGCCCGACTGGCCCGAAGCGCGCGACAAGATGCAGATGCTGGGAAGGACCTCGAAGGTGAATCATCCATCGGCGGATCAGCGCGCGTTTCGGATTCCGGCACTGCAGATGCCGATCAGAGGGGAGACGAGGTTGAAGTGAGGCGACACAGGATGGGTCGGGGATGCTTTGTCCGCGGGAGAGTAGGACGATCTCTTCTATGCCGCTGTCGATGTTGCGCGGCCAAGAGTGCGCGCGCCGCACGGTTGCCAGATTCTTTCGGCCCTTCAGAGCTTGCTCATTTTGCTCTTGCCCAGGGCTGACGCCCGGGCTGCATTCTTGCGCCGCTTCGCGGCTGATACTTCAGCATTAGGAAGGTTGAATGTCAGACAAAGTCCGTTGGGGAGTTTTAAGTACGTCGCACTTTGCACTCGCCAAAGCCGTGCCGGCCATGCAGAAGGGCGAATGGAGTGAAGTGATCGCGATCGCTTCACGAGATAAGAGCAGCGCGGCGCAGGCGGCCAAGAGTCTCGGTATTCGCAAGAGTTACGGCAGCTATGAGGAGCTTCTGGCGGATGGAGAGATCGAAGCGATTTACAATCCGCTGCCGAACCATATGCATGTGCCGTGGTCCATCAAAGCCGCTGAGGCAGGCAAGCATGTGCTATGCGAAAAGCCGCTGAGCATGACCGTGGCCGAAGCTCAGCAGTTGATTGCGGCGAGCAATCGTGCTGGCGTGAAGATTGGGGAGGCTTTCATGGTACGGACGCATCCGCAGTGGTTGCGGACGCGTGAACTGGTCCGGTCCGGGCGAATCGGCGAGCTTCGCTCGATCGTTGGTGTGTTCAGTTATTTCAATCGCGACGCAAGCAACATCCGCAACATACCGGAGGCTGGTGGCGGGGCGCTCATGGACATCGGCTGCTATCCAATTACTACTTCGCGGTTCGTCTTCGACGAAGAGCCGTCGCGGGTGCTGGGAATTATCGAGCGTGATCCGGACATGAAAACCGACCGCCTCGCCTCGGCCATCCTCGACTTCCCTTCCGGACAAGCCGTATTTACTTGCAGCACACAGCTTGTGCCATACCAGCATATGCATTGTCTGGGGACAAAGGGCCGCATTGAAATCGAAATTCCATTCAACGCCCCGAACGACCGGCCCTGCCGAATCTTCATTGACGATGGTGGCGATCTTTTTGGAAAGGATATCAGCTCCGAGAATTTTCCGACGTGCGATCAGTACACCATCCAAGGCGACATCTTTTCTCGTGCGATTCGCGAAAACCGCGAAGCTCCAGTCCCACTGGAAAATGCAATCAGGAATATGGCGGTGATCGAAGCCATTTTTCGCTCGGTGGAGTCGGAGAGATGGGAATCGCCAGCCAACCTCTTGGCTCAGAGCTCCTGATGGGCGGCCTGCTCCAATGTGGTCTCTTTTATCTTCCGACTGCCGAAGACGCGAAACTCGCGCACGTCGCGCATTGCGAAGGCGCGTGAGGCCCTTGGAACGTTGACGCGAAAGAAATCAGCGCCTGCGACATCGTTAATCCAGAATGCCGGTCGCGCGTCCGGCTGCTCAGTGGCAATCTCTACGTTCGACATCTCGATGTTTTTGACGTGTCGCAGGAAGAAGCCGCTAGATGGGAGGCCGCCGAACATGCTGGGTTCGGGGTACTCGCTCTCTTTTTCGAGAGGGTTCAATTCCGCCATTGCAGTTGTGCCACCGCCGAGCTGCTGCAGATACACGTCGCTGATCTTGATGTCCTCGATTCGATGACCCGGCACTCCGCTCACAATGGAACAAAGCTCGGGCAGCGCTGCGGAACTGACCACATTGCTGATGAGAACGCGCTTCAGGCGGCCGACGGGTGCATCCTTCGGCCCGCGCATCCGCGTGCCTAGCCGCAAGAACAGCGGCGAGTTTCGGACATCGCGCATTGTGATTCCTGTGAACGTGATGTCTTCACACAGCGCGCCATCTACGGTCTCAAGCGCAAAGCCGCGGCAGCTTTCGAAAACGCAATTCGAGATGGTGATGTTCTTGAAGCCGCCATTCGATTCCGTCCCGCATTTGATTCTGCCGGTCGGATGTTTGAATTCGGCTCCTAATCGCTTGAACGTGCCGTCCAGCAGCGTCCCTAGCTGATATCCGCCAGTCACGTAGCAGTTGTTGACGGTCACATTTTCGGTGGCCCGCGAGTAGCCGAGAGCAAACGAACTCTTGGGGCAGATGGCATCGTCCCAGGGCGAGTTCACGCTGCAGTTTGAAACGCGGACGTTGCGGCAGCAATCAATGTCCATGCCGTCACGGTTGGTATCAATTTTCAGGTTGTCAATCGTGAGATTGTCCACGCCGGTGGCGAGAATGGCGAACCAGCCTGCAGCCAGCATCGAGAAATCACGCAGAATGACGTTGCGGCAATTCTTCAGAGCAATCGCTTTGTTTCCGACTCCCGGTCTATCAGTCTTAGGAAGATCAATGTCGTCGACGTGTCCGCGACTGAGTCCTTTCCCCCAAATCAAGCCTGGACCAAGAATCGCGACGTCGTGAATGTCCTCGCCCCAGATCAAACTGTTGTGCCAATGATTGTGGCCGTAATCCTGATAGGGCTCCCAAGGTCCTTGCGGCTCGGCCGGGTCATAGCCGCCAGCCGTTGTTCCCTCGAGCGATGTGGAAGCAGCGAGGATAGCGGCACCCGACTCCAGATACAAGGAGACGTTGCTCTTCAAGTGAATCGAGTAGCTTGCGTACATCCCTGCAGGAAAGAAGACCGTGCCTCCACCGGCTTCTGCGGCGGCTGCGATGGCATTGTTGATCGCTGGAGTATCAATGGTTGTGCCGTCACCTCTGGCGCCAAAGCGGCGAACATTGAAGAAAGGAATTTCACTTTTCGATTTAGCGCCACTTTCCGCCGCGGCGGACGGCAGGCTAAAAACTCCGATCGCAGCAGCCGACGCAGCGCCGGTTGCCGCAAACTTTAGAAACTCTCTTCTCTGCCCCCGCGCGTCTTTGTCTTTGCCCATGGGTTCCCCGGCTCCTGGAAATTTTGGCTACCAGAGTAATTCATTGCCGGATTTTCGGGCAGGACGCCGCGATTTCCTACGAGAAGTGGCGTTGCCCTAGTTGATAGCGGGGAAGGTTCCGCGCTCTCAAACGTTTCGCAGAGATCGTCCCTGCTTGTAAACTCATTGCGAGACTCTGTTCCGGAACGAAGAATGAAAACTGCGATTGCTTTCTGCCTATTGTTGGTGACGGCTATACTGACCGCGCAACGAACCACGACCGAAGTGGACGTGGACCGCACCAAGTTGCTCGCACTTGAGAATGCGTGGAACCAGGCGCAACTACATCACGACTCCGATGCCGTGGCGCAGCTCCTGCCGGAAACCTTCATCTATACCGACTACGACGGCACGGTCATGAACAAGGCACGATTTCTGGAAGATTTGAAAGATCCGAATTATCATGCGACGGCTCTCACCAACCAAGACCTGCAAGTATTTCCTTATTCGAACGCCGCGATTGTGATCGGAACCTATCATTCGAAAGGGACCTACAAGGGCAAGCCGTTCGATCATATCGGACGATTCACCGATACCTGGGTTTATCAGGACCGCAAATGGCTTTGCGTGGCCTCACACACTAATCTGATCAGCAAGAACTAGCAGCGTTCAGCGGTAGAGCAGTACGCCAGCAACTGCTGCCCCGGCGATCAGCAACGGCTCGGGCACCTTCCAACGAAGGGTAATCAACAGTGCGACGACAGCGATCAATGCGGTTGTCCAGTCATGAATCGCCCGCCGGCCAAGCACATACACGGCGCCGGCAATTGCACCGGTCGCAGCGGCAGTGACGCCTTCGAGAGCCGCGCGCGCCTGTGGGTTCCTGGCGAT
>Ga0066709_100005227_pt1 | contig 10620 bp, 7 predicted proteins | sample GraSoiAngelo_158_FD_79665 | JGI IMG/M metagenome (GOLD analysis project Ga0066709, IMG submission 79665) | Grasslands soil microbial communities from the Angelo Coastal Reserve, California, USA - 14_1009_16_30cm | ecosystem: Environmental > Terrestrial > Soil > Grasslands | place: USA... | reverse complement strand
CTGGGGTTTGGGCGAGGATGGTGAGCGCTTGCGTTTCGAGAATAGCCTTAAAAGACCATTTGGGGGTGTGTAGTTAGTAGGCCGACTCACATAGTCTGAATTGCTCCGCACCTCTCTGGCGAACCAGCGCGAGGGTCGCTGCCGCTGCAAGGGGCGGACACACGCCGGCAAGTTCGATCGAGAGCCGGAAATCGCGGCTATGAGCCACGAGGAGGCCGGTGACTATCGGAGTGCACACGCCGCCAAGCTGCGCAACCGCGTTCTGATAACCAACGATTTTGCCGATTAAGGCGGGGGGCGACACGGTTTCGGTGATAGCCCAGTAATTGGCGGCGGCCAAGCCCACAGCCGTGAGAGAAAGCAATAGAACCGCCAGCACTTGCGCCGATGATCGTGCGAAGTTGATGAAAAGCATTGAGCTACACAAGATAAACCCGGCCAACACGAACAACTTACGTATTCGTAATGGCTCACGGCGCGCGGTCAGCCAGTCTGCTAGTCGTCCAAATGCCATGCACGACAGCGCCATGCTCAGTAAAGGTAGGGCCATAAACGTCCCCATCTTGGCGTAGGCCAAACCTTGAGACATGACTAGGTAGGATGGTAGCCAGCTCAGGCAAAAGTACCAGAAGTACCCATAAAAGAAGGCACTAATCCCCAGCCCCCAAGTTACCGGGTTAAAGAGCAGCCGTCCCCACGAACGATTGGGCTTGATTCGTGGCTCGAGGCTTGGGAGTGTGGCGTCCGATCCATCCCTTGCGTTACGCGGCGCTAAACGCCACCAAGGCCACAGCCAAGGCAAGCCAGCCAAGCCTGTGACGACGAATAGCGCCCTCCAACCCGCTCTTTCGAGGAGGAGTCCGCCCAGCCACACACCTAAGGCTGGCCCAACCATCATGCCGGACAGGAAGATGGCTGTGGGCAAACCTTGCTCCTTTTCGCCAAACCTGCGTCTAACGTAGGCCAGACTGGCGGGCGTAGCGACAGCTTCGCTCATTCCAAGCAGTCGTAGCGAAATGAGCTGAAAAAGAGAGTGGGCCAGACTCATCCCAGTCGAGGCCAACGTCCACACCAGGAAGGCGATCCCGTATGACCATTTGAGGCCGCTCGTGTCGACGAAGTAGCCGGCTGGAATTTGAAACACCAGGTAAGTCCAGAAAAATGCCGAACGAGCGACGCCGGCCGCTGCCGGTGAGAAGTGAAGGTCGCGCATGATCGGCACGGCGGCAACACTTAGATTGCCTCGATCGATGTGATTAGTGAGCACGCCCAAGCACAAAAGGGTAACCACACTCCACCGGCTGCTCCTGCGATCCTGACTCACTTGCCCTCAATTGTGAAGAACGCAAGGGCCTCCGGCTGGAGGGGAGGCGTCACACCAAGCCACCGGCTTCCGCCCGCCGACTCGGTCTCGAGTAGCTTGCCGGCGGAATCGAATGACTGCACTTGGTAGGATCCGGAAGCAGGTAACCACAAACCCAGATCGCTCGTAAACGCCACCGATTGCGTCCGCATCTGATCGTTCAGGACAATGATTAATAGTTTGGCGCCTAGCTGGTAGGCCCTGATGAACGCGCTGCTGGGCCGGCTCAGTACGGAGTCTCCCAGAAAGGTCCCTCGCACGAAGAAGGGCAAGAACTGCCTGCGAAGCGAAGCCACCTCCTTCAACGCTGTTGACAGAGCTGGCCGGGCGCTAATCAGGGCTGTGCCGTTGGGCAGGTCCGGCTTACTGGGCATCACGTTAAGATAGAGGCCGTCGGCGAAACCCTTCTTAACCACCAGAGCAGAGTCGTCGACGTTGCAGTTAAGGCGCGGTGAGCGCAGCACATTCAAGATCGGGCCTGCATCGACATAGTCGAGCCAATTCCAGGTGTAGTCGAGCACTCGGCTCTCCACTTCCAGGTCGGTTACGGATTCGCTGCCGAAGGTCGATTGGGAATCCTTTGATCGCGCCAGGGCGCGCACTTGCTCGATCAGCTGGACGAGCCCCGGTTTGCGGCCGTTTCCCTCCTTGAAGATAAACTGGTCAAAAGTAAGCGAAGGAACGCCTCGATTGATCCACTCGCTTAGTGCCGCCTGCACGTCCTTTCGCCAGAGAGGGTTGTCGTCCTCGATGAGTGTGCCTTCCATTTCGTGCGTGTAATAGGGCCGAAATTGAGGGATCAACTCAGGATGGTAAGTCCAGTCGTCATACCCTGGCTGAACGCCGTAACGCTGCACTTCACGATTGAGGATAATATGCACGCTCACGAAGGGGGCAACATTGACGCCCAACTCCTTCGCCTTCCGCACACCTCCGAGGAATTCCTCCTGAGTTCCCAGGTCGAGCCGCAGCGGTATGGGCACGCGGAAATACGAACACCAAAACCACGGGACGAGTTCTTCCAGCCCATGCACTCGCGCGTCCTCGGCTACACGAGGCAGATCCTCGAATCGAAAATAAGCCTTGGCCGGGTCCCTCTCCGGAGCCTGGGTCATCCAGATCGTCTGAAATCCCAAGCCGTCCCTTACATGACGCGGCAAGTCACGCGGAGGGTTGGCCTGCCCCACGTAATCTCGAAACACCTCGATTCCCTTGGCCCATCCGCCCGCATGAGGGGTCATGCAAAACTCGCCGCTCTCCCAACTGTGACCAGCCTCAATGGTCTTCTTGTGTTGCCACGCCAACCGGAGACTCATGGGGTCCTGCTCACTGCGATAGGTGAGCAGGTCAGGCCGGTCCTCTGTTCCCCACTTTTTCTGAAAGACGCTCAGCCCACCTTGGCAGCCGCCATAGTCGATCCATCGCAAGGCGTTCAGAGCGTAGTATCCTTCGCCAGCGGGGTATTCCTTCCATCCCACGCGCTCGTAGTAAGGAGATGCGGCCTGCAGCTCGCGAATTGGGATCTGAAAGGGGTGGACTACACCGCGCGCCAAGCGCAGCCTCGTCCCCTCCACACCTTCAATCGGCTTCATTCCCCACAAGTCAGGAAACAGCACTTGCGGAATGGAAAGCGCTGATCGATTCTCGATGCGGCAGGACAGAAGCACGGATCGGCCGTCCTCCGCCGCTCGAATCGTTACCTCCGCTTGCACTTTCCCGACGGGAAGCGCCACCTTACTGCGGCTCGGACGCAAGTCATCCCAGGTGATCGTGACGCCGCTCGAGGTTTCTTGAACCCGGGCGTGAGAGAATCGCGAGGCCAGCCGCAGGGGCGCAAAGGCTTCATTCGGGTAGGCTATTTCCAGCAAACCCGATGATTCACCCGATGCCGCCAAAATGGCTCCCGTGGCGGCGTACCTCAGGCACACTAACCCCCCATTCTCTTCATCCACTCCAAGTTCGAGGCCGTTCAACCGCGCTCGATAAACGCCTCGCTCCTGCGCCCGAGCCGCAGCCTGCAAGAGCAGGAGGCAGCCGAGCCAAACCACGCACTTCGCCATTTTGGCAACCATCCGTCGCCCTCTCTTCTTCACCGAAACGCTTGTAGGGAAGCTTTCGGCCATATTTGTACCCAGACCAAGGGTCAGCCAAGGGGATGCTTAGGAACTCTGATGTCAAAGCCGAAGGAACCATTACTTGCGCAGAAATCGGTCCGCTCTGCCTCGCCTGCCTACGATCGCAGGTATGCTCATGCTCGGTCGTGCGCCGAAGGGGCAGGTCTTCTGTGGCGAGTGCTCTTGGTATTCCCAGCTTCTGAGCGTCTTAGTCCGCAGACAATTCCTTCAGCATTTGAATCGACTCGTTGACGAGAATCTCTGCGGCGTCTTCAGAGAAGGGCGATGTCTCGACTTCGTAACCACCCTCGGCAAATGCGCTTCTAGTCGGCAAGTAACCAAACCCGCCGTTGGAGTACCCCGAAAACAAAGTCTGGCTGAAAGGCGAGGCCGCAATGATCTGCTGATTGATTTCTGTGAAGGGCTCACCCGCGATCGACAGCAGTGCAATGAGACCTAGGCGGATGCCTTGTAGCGGCCAGTCCAGATGAGTCTTCCCGTGGTAGAGCCGAGCCCGATCGGCACGCATCCCTGCCTGGGTGGCACGCGCCGTCGCCGCTCGGATTTCCTCTGCGTCGCCCCGACTGCGCGCCTGCTTAAGCTGGCTTCGCAATTCTTCCGCCTCGGCAGCAATCGCCTCCGGGGGAGGGAATTGTCGAAGCGGGAGCTTCAGGAGTCGAAAGCGAACGCGCAGCACCGCGCGATCAGGCTCCGTGGGCTCGTCTTCATAAAGTGCGATAGCCGTCCCCGATTGCATGACACCAACGAGATGCTCGCGCCGAGGCATGGTCTCGATCTCGATGGCGACCTTCGACGCTTCAAGCCCCAGCAATTTGCCAAGACGCCGGTAAACCTTCAGGTCACCAGTGAAACCGCGTCGCGGAGTAACGTTGCCCGTCGCCCCTTGAAGAAACAGGCAAACGCCTCCTACTTGCTGCTCGACAACCTGCCTGACGACGCCCGGATAGTCTGGCGTCGCGTATTGGCACTGCCACCCCATGGTCGTGGGATGACACGCATAATGCACAATGGTTGCGACCGGGTTTTCGTGCAGGTCGTCGAAGCGAACAACGCGCACCGTGGGATCGATGGGACCGTTCCAGTTTCTCCCGACCACCATCTGGCCGTCCGGCATTCGAAGCCGTCGATTGACATTGATTTCGCACTTACCCGAGCCCGCCGCACAGCGCACGGGCTTCAAGTTTTGCTGCGCTTGCCACACGGCGCTAGCGATCCGCTTGGGCAGTCCTTCAAGGTAACTCAGGACCATGTCGAGCCCCTCGGTGATCGTTGCCAGACGAAACGTGTTCGGGCCGGAGTGTGTATGGGTGCATGAAAATCGGATGCGCTCACTCGGAAGATTCGTCAGGTCGGCAACAGCGCTGAGGATTTTCTCTGTCCACTCCGTGTCGAAGCCGATGGCATCGACGTCAACGATGGCCACGGATTCACCGGACCCTGAAACCACCAGGGCCGTGGCAAACAACGGCAAATCCGCGCCCAATCCGCGCTGATGGGTTTGTGCGCCCCACCCACCCTGAGGAGTGCCGGGAGCGGGAGTGATGTCACATCGCCCGACCCCTGCCCGTAAGCTATTCATGGATTCCCCTTGCCCGGAATATGGGTTGCGTCCTCCATCGACGATTGGCCTCGCGCGATGACGCAGCTCATGTCCCGCCCCATGGATGCCGGTCGGTCTGGCCGGGTGTTCGGAACGGAACGACCGGGGGTAACGAAAAGAAAATGGCCAATCCATCCGCCGATGCGCCGGGCCTGCAGCTATTATTCGTTGCAGCGCTCTTGCTGGCTTGGTCTCGCGCCTACCAAGGTGAGAGGCAGCCACCTCCTGATTGTGCGAGCGATATAGGCCGCCCGCGTTGCAGAAATTAACATCGTTGGGAACCGTTCGTCCAGTGATTTGGACACAAAATCGAGTGGTGGAGGTTGACAGCGCTTTGAGCGCCCTTCTAGACTCTAGACTCACGGGCCTTGATCTAAACTCAATCGCGGGATCTTCGAGCCATGTCATTAATCAAACTCTTGGCGTGCTTACTGCTCGGACTTCGGTTGTCGGTGTCACCTGATGCTACCGCTCAAACGCACTATTACGGTCACGATGCAGTGGAGGACAAGTACGGCGTTATCGCGCCCTGGTATCAAGGACAAAACGGGCAGTATGACTTTCGGGTGCGGGTTGCCGCCGAAACCTTAAAGCGTTACCCGTGGGCGGACCGGGACCACAGCGTTACTCCTGCGCCGGAGTTCGTTTACAACGGGACTTGGAGCATTGCTCCTGAGGGCAAGATCACCGTGGTGAAAGAGAAAGACTGGGCGAACGGCGACCTTGGCCAGCGCGCCGCTTACGTCCTGGGGGGTATGATTGATTATTACCGATATTCCGGTGATGCTGCGGCGTTTACGATTATTACTTCCACCGCAGACTATCTCGTCGACCACTGCCAGACTGGCCCGACTCATGGATGGCCGAATTTTCTCATCAGCGTGCCCACGATGGGCACGCGTTACGGGGACTGCAGGCTTGGACCCGACGACAGTCTCCAGAGTGGAAACGGCAAGATTCAGCTGGATATTGTGGCCGAAGTGGGATTGCAACTTGTGCGTGCCTACGAGATGACCGGCAACGTCCGCTGGTACGGAGCGGCGAAGCATTGGGCTGACCTGCTGGCCAGGAAACGCAACCGCGACCCTCTCCGAGCGCCGTGGGGTCGCTATGCGGATAACGCGGGCAGCGGGATGAATGGGGTTCAAACCGGAGGGATCGTCTTTATCCTGACCTTCTTTGATGAACTGATTCGAACCGGCTACCGAGGAGTGAACAACGAAATCATTGCCGCTCGCAACGCGGGTCGCGACTACCTGCGAGCGACGCTCTTGCCTGCGTGGACAACGGACGATACTTGGGGGCGTAACTACTGGGATTGGGAGGATCCGGTCCAGGCAGAGAACATAACTGAGTTCACAGGCAGCTATCTAATGGACCATCAGCGTGACTTCACGAACTGGAAGAATGACGTTCGCAATATCTTGTCCCTCTTCTTGAACCACACGAGCGTGAGTCCCAAGTCCAATGGAGATACTTTCAGTGGCGCGTGGGCTTACCCGGAGTCTTCGGGCTGCTGCTTGCGCTCCCTTTGGTATGGCCCGATGGAAATCGCCACTGTCTTTGCTCGGTACGGGGTGGAAGCACAGAGCACGTGGGCTAAAGAAATTGCGCGTCGATCGATGCTGCTGGCGACGTACGACGGTCTCGAAAACGGGCAGTCCATGGATCTCATTGACGGAGGCAGCTTTGTGAGCAAAGATTGGTTCAAAATCGCTCATCCGATGGCCCTCCTCCATGTGGTGCGAACGATGGGATGGCTGCCGGAGGTCATGGGTGCTAACCGCGAGAACCACATCATGCGAAGCTCCGGGGTCGTAAGAAGAGTGCTATACGGCAAGGACCGCATCAACTACTCCACCTTCGACGCGCCCGCCGGCAGTGTGGACGTGCTGCGCCTCGCTTACGCTCCTTCTTCGGTGATGGCGGACACCAAGAAGCTGGCTCTTCGCACCGATCTCACTGCCGTTGGATATGCGGTGCAGAGCCTGCCCGGAGGTGATTTCGTTGTTCGAATCAGGCATGACGGCAGCACCAGTACTGTCGTGAGCGGCCAGGACCCACAATCGATAGTGGACGATCGACGGATCAAGTTTGCCGGAAATTGGCGTGCTGCTCCGAGCCCCGACGACTTTGGAGGCAGTTCACACGTGGCAAGCCAGTCCGGATCAAGCTTGAGCTATGCGTTTACTGGCAACCAGGTCCGTCTAGTGGGCCGAGTGAGCTCGAGCGGCGGATTAGCCGACGTGTATGTGGACGATGTCCGCCAGCTTGTACCGATCGATTGCTACGGCAGCATCCCGCTTTATCAGCAAATTTTGTATTACAAGAACGGGCTAACCAACGGCCCGCACAAATTTAGGATCGTGTTGCGCGGAGATCACAATCCTCTGTCAAAAGGCACCGAGGTCTACGTCGATGCCCTGCAGTATTCCGATGCCACGGGCGAAAGCGGGTTTGGGGAGGGAGGTGGGCCCACGGAAACCCAGCGAATGATCTTGGGATACACCAAAGCCACGGACTACGTCGACTCCAAAGGCAACGCCTGGCGGCCGGGCACAGAGTTCATTGTGCGCACCGGTGATTTGACGGACTCTGTCGCCAAGACCTGGTGGACCATCCGGCAGGCAGTCTTTGTCCAGGGGACCTCGGATCCCGAACTCTACCGATACGGAGTGCACTGGGCAGACTTCACCGTAAACGTCACCGTCGGACCCGGAAGCTACCACGTGCTGCTCAAGTTTGCGGAAACCCAGTATTCGGGGCCCAGCCAGCGCGGCATCACTGTTCTTGTGAACGGCGAGAAGATGACTGAGGATTTCGACGTGGTTGCCTCCGCCGGAGGCGCCAATAAAGCCGTCGATCTGGCTTTTAACAATGTCCAACCCCGCAACGGCGTGATTGCCATACGACTGGTAGGCAGCAGGGTGAACGGTTGCACGCGGGACGCCACGTTACAGGCTCTTGAGGTGGGCCCGGGCCAAGCCGCCGGAGGCGTTAGTCCGAAAAAAATGAGCGCCTCTTCGGGCCGATGAGGCTGGCCGCTGACCTCGTGACTGGCCGGTAGGGTTCTGGAGTGAGGCGCGGCGGATAGGCGACATAATTGGGGTTCGCCCGCCGCCAAGGATCCAACGAAGTCCGCCCAAGAGCACGGCATGGCGCCCAGGTAGCGCAGCCACACCAAGTTCCGCGGCGCGACAACGAGGAGGATGCGTGGCTAGGCTTGCGAGATTGCGTGATTGGAGCATGCTGCTCGTGTGCAATCTCATTTGGGGCAGCCAGTTTGTCATCTACAAGATCGTTCAGCGCCAGGCCGGGCCGGTCTTCGCTCCTCTGTTCCCGATCTTCATCGCCTTGTTGTTGCTCATCCCGCTGGTGCGGGCGGAGCGAAAGCGGAGGAATGCTGAGTTTACCCTTACTCACGGTCGAGACATCCTGGAATTCCTTCTGATTGGCGTCTTCGGGCAGGTCGTAGCCCAAGTTTTTGTGGCCTGGAGCGTTCGCTTCACGCTCGCCTCCAATGCAGCATTACTGGCTTTGGCTCTGCCCATCGTCACAGCTCTGATGGCCTACCTGTTCCTAGGCGAGCGAATGACGCCGATGCGTTGGTTGAGTTTTGCCCTCGCCATCGCCGGCGTGGTGGAAATGTCTGGAATACGCTGGGGCCAACTCGACTTTACCAGCAGACGATACCTACTCGGCAACTTGATGGTTCTCCTCGCCATAAGCGGAAGCGCCTTTTATAACTCGTACAGCAAGAAGTTGCTTCGGCGATATTCGCCGCTTGAGGTCTTGCTTTACAGCTACTGCGTTTTCGTTCTCGCTGTGGCGCCCATCGCCCTTTACACAGAACCCCAAACCTTCCGTAACATGCCGCATTTCACGCCGCTGGTTTGGCTGTGTTTTTTCCTGCTCGCCGTCTTCCAGTATTTTGTCGCCATGGTACTTTTCCTTAATGTGCTGACGCGGCTGGATGCCACGCAGGCTGGACTTTCCAATTACTTGATTACGTTTTTCGGCGTTTTGGCGGCCGTTCTCGTAGTACATGAGCGGCTCACCCCGGTGATGGTGATCGGTGGAATCCTGGTGCTTGCTAGCACGCTGCTCATAACCATCTATGAGCAAAACGTTCAGTCGGCCTGAGTCTGCGTTTAAGCAGGGCTCCGTAAAGGATAGGCTAGACTAGTGGCTCGTTATTCAATAGCACGCCCAGACGGCTTAAGGGCAAGAATTCGGAGCAGATCAAACGGGAGGGCGGACGGTGAAGCTCAAAGACAAAGTCTCGATCGTGACGGGCGGGGGGAGCGGAATAGGGAAGGCTTGCGCGCTTCGATTTGCGCGTGAAGGAGCAAACGTGGTCGTGGCGGGGCTAGACTTGGCACCGTTAGAAGAAGTGGTGAGGGAAATCCAGTCGGGTGGGGGGGGCAGTCTCGCAATCCAGGCTGACGTGGGGGTTGTCGAGGACACCAAATACATTGTCGACCAGACGATAGCACGTTTTGGGGCGCTGCACATCCTCGTGAATAATGCCGCAACCGTGGACTTGTCCCGGCGAGTGGAAGACCTAACCGTCGAAGAATGGGACCGCTGTCTGAACGCCTCTCTACGAAGCATCTTTCTGCTCTCAAAGTGGGCGGCACCACACATCAGGCAGGCAGGAGGCGGTTCGATTGTTAACCTCGGCTCGGTGGGAGCTACCATGCCGTGGGCAGAAGGCGCCGCTTACTGCGCCGCCAAGGCCGGCGTATTGGCGCTCACCAAAGTTCTCGCGATTGAATACGGCCCTTGGAACATCAGGGTCACCGCGCTCAGCCCGGGAGCCATCATGACCCCCAATCTGAAGCGTGCCATCGAGCACTTTGCGCACTATGACAAGCTTTGCGCAAAGAGCGTTTTCAATCGCGTGGGACAGCCGGAGGAGATTGCGAGCGCCGTGCTCTTCCTCGCAAGTGATGAGGCGTCGTTCATCACAGCGTCCAATCTTCTGGTCGATGGTGGGTACCTGACACTCTGAATGCGGATGAACAGTCTGTGCTTGGTTGCAGAGCGAAAGAGGAAGAACGCTGTCAGAAGCTTCGGTGGGATGGAAAAGGGCACGGCGATGATCTACGGCAGGCGTTTCCATGGGTGCCGCACGGACGAGTATTCGTGGCAAGGTCACCGATGGGTGGTGATAGAGAATGAGGTGCTCCGTGTAGGCATCATTGCTTCAAAAGGTGCGGACATCCTGGAATTCCGCTACAAGCCACGCGATCTGGATGTATTGTGGCACGCCCCGCAGCCTCTCTTTCCCCCCGGCCAATATATTCCAACGGTAGCCCGCAAAGCAGGTTCATTCCTCGACTATTACCCTGGAGGCTGGCAGGAGGTGTTTCCAAGTGGCGGCGTGCCCACTGAGTGAGGATGTCCGTTTTTCCGTTGAAATTCCGGACGGCTCTCCGGACCATTGTCTTACCCTTCAGGCGACCCGGGCGGCCGACTTGGGTTGCTTGAGATCGGCCTGCAGCGCAGCGAGAAGGCCG
>Ga0066709_100005226_pt1 | contig 10621 bp, 10 predicted proteins | sample GraSoiAngelo_158_FD_79665 | JGI IMG/M metagenome (GOLD analysis project Ga0066709, IMG submission 79665) | Grasslands soil microbial communities from the Angelo Coastal Reserve, California, USA - 14_1009_16_30cm | ecosystem: Environmental > Terrestrial > Soil > Grasslands | place: USA... | reverse complement strand
TCTTCGGGATCGTCAGCGACTTCACCGTCGTGTTGAAGGTGGTGTCCGCGGGGCCGGCGACGTAGCCGCCGCTGTACGTCAGGCGGATCGTCTTGAGGCCGAGGTTGTCCGAGGCGGTGATCGAAAACGCCAGGCCGGTCGCGATCGGCTGCGTGTCGGCGGTGGCCGGAGACGAGCCCCCGCCCCCGGGGATGCTCAAGGTGATGTTCGGGGCAATGACGTCGGGCTGCACCCCGCCTGGATTGCGGGCGTTCTCGCACGCCCATACGGTCGCCGCGACGGCGCCGATGGCCCACACTGCCTGCACCCGACGGACTACCCGCATACGTTCCCCCGGCTCGGTTCCCCGCCCCGGGGCGCCGGGGACGAGTCGTTACACTAAAGAAAGGGGTCGCCGACCGCGCTGACCGTGACCCTCATCACTCCGCAACCGTTGGTGACGGCCGTCTCCATCGCGTCGCGACGCCCGACACGCCGGGGGCGCGACGCCCTGCCCGTCCAGCCCCCAGCCCGCCGGTTTAGTTGTTGCTGGTGCCGGGCGTGGGCGTCGCCAGATCGTCGATGATGTGCGGCGTGATCAGAATGATCAGATCGCGCCGGTTCTCCGTCTGCGACGAGAACCCGAACAGCTTGCCCAGGATCGGCAGATCCGCGAGGAACGGGATCCCGGTCTTGTCGACCACGACCTCCGTCACCGTCAAGCCGGCGATGACGGCGGTCTCGCCGTCGGCCACCAGCAGCTGCGTCTCCGCCTGCTGGGTCTGGAACGTGAAGCCGATGTCCACCGGCGCCGTCTGCACGCTCGAGCGCTCGGCGTGCACGTCCATCAGCACCTGCCGGTTCGACGTCACGTGCGGCGTCACCTTCAGGTTGATGCCCGTCTGCTCGAAGGTCACCGTCGCGCGCGGCACGCCTGTTCCGCCCGCCGAGGGCGAGCTGACGTCCACGATCCGGATCGGGACGCGGTCGCCGACGAGGATCTGAGCGGGCCGGTTGTCGAGCACCGTGACCGACGGCTCCGCCTGCACGTCGGTCAGCTGGATGCGCTCGAGCGCCGACAGGAAGGTGGTGAGGTCGAAGTTGCCGAGCGCCGTCGAGAAGATCAGCTCCAGCGCCGGATTCACGATCGCGCCGCCGGCGTTGCCCAGCGCCGACAGGGAGTTGCCGCCCAGATCCACAATCGTCTTGTCCGGGCTGAACGTCGTGGTCGGCACCAGCGCGTCGGGGACGCCGTCGAGGTCCGTGTCCACGGGCTTCGCGCTCGACGGGTCGAAGCGCTGCACCAGGCGGTTGAAGAACTGGGTGGAGGAGCCGAGGTCGTACTTGACGCCGAGCTGCTCGACGTCGGACCGGTCCACGAAGATGATCTTCGCCTGGATCGCCACCTGCGGCGTGCGGATGTCCAGCCCCTTCACGAACTCTTCAACCTCGTCGATGCGCGTGGCGACGTCGGTGATAATCAGCGCATTGTGGCTCGAGTCCGCGACGACCGCGCCGCGGTTCCTGGTGACGATGGACTGGATGGCCGGCTGCAGCGAGGTGGCCTTGGCGTAGTTCAGCACTACGAGGCGCGTGGCGATGGGCACCGTCGAGTCCGCGCGCGCCAGGTCGATCTTGTTGGCGACGTTGATGATCCCGCCGGGCAGCGTCTGCCACGCCAGGCCCTGCGACTCCAGCACCGCGTGGAAGGCGAGGTCCCAGGGCTGGTTCTTGATCTCGGCCGTCACCTTGCCCTGGATCCCCTTGCCGACGATGATGGTCCGCCCGCTGAACGCCGCGAAGCCCGCGACGACGTCCTCGATATCGGCGCCGTCCCACTGCACGGTGATGCGCGGCGCCTGCGACTGCAGCGCGTCGCGGCGGTGCGCGGCGAGGTACGCCTCGATGGACGTCGTCGGCGCGTCGGCCGGCGTCGTCACCGTGGCCGCCGCGTCGCTCGCCGTGCCCCGCGTCGCGGCCGGCGGCGCGGGCGCGCCCGCCGTCTGGCTCGACCAGCGCACGAACGCCGTGCGCTCGGTCCCCAGGGCCACGCGCACCTGCCCGTCGCGGCGCTCCACCTGGTAGTCCTTCAGTGCGTCGAGGTCGATGACGATGCGCACGACGTCCGGCCGGAACTGGGCGTAGCGGATGTTCTTGATGCCGCCGCGGTTTTGGCCGTCGTACAGCGCGGCCGGGGCCACGAGACGCGCACCGATCAAGTCGATGACCAGGCGGTCGGGGCCGCTCAAGGTGAAGTCCCGCACGTCCACCGCGCCCTGGAGATCGATCACGACCTCCACTTTCCCCGCGGCCGGAAGCACGCTGACGGCTCGGACCTCGCCGTCCCGCCCGGACCCCGCAAGGGCTCGGGGTGCCGTCGCGAGCACGAGGCCCGCGGCGAGGGCTGCGATGCGCTTCATGGCGTCTCCTCCTGCTTGGCGAGCGACAGCGTCTGCTGCCGCTCGTACCCGTACTCCTGCACCGTAAAGACCACTTCGCGCGGCCGGATCTGCGTGACCCGCAGCCGCCCGAAGACTTCGCCCACTTTGGCGCGGTAGCGCTTGCCGTTGGTGATGTCGCGCAGCACGGCCACGCTGCGCGCGGGATAGCGCGCGTCGTACACGATGGTGACCAGCTTCAGATCCGCGATCAGCGGCCGGACGTCGCCCGACTTGAGCAACGAGATGAACGGGTCGCGCCCGGCGCCCTCGTACGAGAACACCTCGCGCACCAGCTCCACCGACGCCGCGGCCGAATCCGCCCGGGCCGTCGTGTCCCGCCGGGCCTGGGCGGCGGCGGCCGGCGCCGCGGCGAGGAGCCCGATCAGGAGCAGGCTACTCGTTCGCACTCGGCCTCCCTGCGCCCGGCGGCCGCGCCCCGGGCCGCGGTCCGGGCGGCGGCGCCGCCGACTTCACGTAGGTCCGCACGATCAGCCCGACTTCCAGGAGGCCGCCCAGCGTATCGCCCAGCAGCCGCTGCGTGCCTTGCGTCGCCTCGTGCATCGTGACGTCCTGCGGCACCATGATGCGCTGCAGGCTCGCCACGTCGGTCAGGAACTCGCCGATCTGGTCGAAGTGCCCGTAGACCTCGAAGCGGTACTTGTAGGTGTCGAACGGTTGCCCCGGCTCGACCGCAATCGGCTGGAACTTGCCGAGCGTCACGCCGCGGACTTTCGCGCGCGTGGAAATGTTCTCCAGCAGCGTCGCCACCTCGTTCTGCTCGGGGACGAGACGCCGCATCAAGGTCAGGTCCGCCCGGTACTCGATCACCTTGCGCCGCAGATCGTCCACCGTGCCGCTGGCGAGGTCGGCCTTGGCGCGATCGACGATCGCCTGCAGGCTGTCGATCTCCTGGCGCGTGGCGTTGATCTTCTCGCGCTGCGGGCTGTGCGCGTACGGCCACAGCCCCAGCCCGTCCCAGGCCACGTAGCCCAGGAACAGCGCGAAGATCGCGATGAGCAGCATGATCTGACTGCGCTGGTCGGTGGGAAGGAGGGCCATGGCCTAGCGCACCGACTGGGTGAGCGGGACGGTGTGCACGAAGCGCGGATCCAACGGGGGCCGGTAGCGCGCTACGAGGTTGAACGCCGTCACCGGACGGTCCGCCTCGATCTGCGTAGTCGTGTTGGTCGGGTTGACCTCGATCAGCCACGGGGACGCGGTCAGCTGCCGCAGGAAGCTCGTGAACGCCTCGATGTCCACGGTGCGGCCGTCGATCGAGACGCGCACCGTGCCCACCCCGACCGAGTCGCCCGCGGCCGGCACACCGGGCGCCGGAGCCGGCGGCGCGATGCCGGCGGGCTGCCCCCCGATCGTCGCAATCCCGGTCAGCCACGTGTACGGCGGCAGCGCCTTGGTCACCTGATCGAGCAGGTGCGGCCAGACGTAGCGGTCCTCGTCGATGCGTCGGATCACCGTGATCTCGGCGAGCAACGAGTCGCGCGACATCTCCATCTTCCGCTTTTCGGCGATCATGATGTCGAACCGGCGCTTCTCCGCCTTGACGGTCTCGAGCCGGTGGTCCAAGGCCGCGAGGGTCGCCTGGTCCAGCACGAACAGCGCCCCGCCGCCGCCCACCGCCAGCACCGTCGCCGCCACGGCCGCGATCAGGTAGGGATCCTTGATCGTCGCCAGCAGCGCCCGGAAGTCGGGGAGCGCGAGCTTGAACCGCGCCCCACCCGCCTTTTTCCCCTTCTTTTTCTGCCCGGGGATCAGGTTGATTTCGATCATGAGGTGCGCCTCAACGCCAACCCCACCGACAGCATCAGCAGCGGCGCCACTTCGTCGATCGCCACCGCCTGAAATGCCGCGTCGCGGTAGCGCAACCGTTGCACCGGGCTCGCCATTTCCACCGGCACCTTGAGCCGGCCCGCGAGGGCGTCGTTAAGCCCCGGGATGCGGGCCCCGCCGCCGCTCGTGAACACGCGCGCCAGCTGCCCCGCCGACCGCGACGCCGTGGCCAGGAACGCCGCCGCCCGCTCCACCCCCACCGCGATCTCCTCGCCCCGGCTCTCGACGTACCCCCCGAGATCGGCGTGCTGCTGCTGGCCCTGGATCACCTTTTCGGACTCCTCGGCGGAGAGGCCCTTCTCCCGCTGTAGGTCCTCACGGAAGCGCCGCGTCCCGACCGACAGGTCCCGCGTCAGCACCGGCACGCCGTCCTCGAGGATGTTCACGTTGGTGACTTCGTGGCCCACGTTCACCATCGCCACGACGCCGCTCGTAGCGTCGGGATGGTTCAGCTCCAGGGCGTTGTGGATCGCGAACGCGTCCACGTCGATCACCGCCGCCTGCAGCCCGGCTTCGCCGAGCAGGCTCACCCGGCCCTCGACCAGCTCCCGCTTGACCGCCACGAGGAGCACGTCCATCTGCAGCCCCTCGGCGTCCGGGTCGAGAATCTGGAAGTCCAGCTCCACGCTGGCCATGTCGAAGGGCACGTGCTGCTCGGCTTCCCAGCGGATCACCTCGCGGGCGTCCTGCTCCTTCATCCGGTCCATCTGGATCTTCTTGACGATGACGTCCCGGCCCCCCACGGCGGTCACGACCGACTTCTGCTTGACCCCGGCGGTCGAAAACAACCCCCGGATCGCTTCGGCGACGATCCCGGGGTCCATGACCTCCCCCTCGACGATGGCGTCCGCGGCCACCTCGGTGGTCGCGACCTTGGTCAGCTCGGGCTCGCTGCCCGAGTGGTCCACCACGGCCAGCTTGATGATGCCCGAGCCGATATCCAGCCCGACTGTCGTTTTTTTGCCACCCAGAAAGCCGAAAAGCGCCATAACCGCCTATCCAATAAAAAGCAGGGGGGGCGAGGGCAAACTACAGTAAGCCCCGCCCCTTAGCCTGTCAAGCCTCGAACGTACTTGAGGCTAAAACACCAAGTGCCAGTGTGGCAGAGACTTAGGCCACTTAGAAGAGCTGGATCCACCCCCGCGAACGGATCGGCGAAACGCTCTGCGTACCCTCCATCGCGTTGGTAATAGCACACTTAGAGTACTGGAGCGTGGCGTTACCGGCCAGGCTGTTCAGCTCCAGGCTCACGTTGCTCGCCATGACAGCGCCGTAGAAGTGCGCGTCGGTGCTGCCGCCACCGGCCGTTTGCAGCGAGCCCTGCACCAGGACGATGCCGTAGAAGATGTAGCTGCCCTGGATCTGTAGATCCCCGTCCACCAGAAGGATGCCCTGTCCCTGATCACCGTTGAGGGTGATGTTCCCGGCGACGTGGATGATCGGGAAGTAGTGCCCGCACGGCTGGGCAGGGTTCATGCCGTCGCCCCAGTTGAGGCTGTTCGTCTTGTCGCACGCGCCGGCGCCGTTCAGCGTCGGGAATGTCTTGTAGTTGCCCCCGGACAGCTGGATGTTCGCGCTGGCCGCCAGGGAGGCGTAACTGATGTCGCCGAACTGGTTGAACGTGTTCGAGTGGATCGAGGTGTCGCCGTTGACCCGCGGGGTGCCCGCGAGCTGCGTGGGGCGCTGCGTGGTCACCTGGCTCGGGTCGGGCGTGCGAATACCCGCCTTGGTGGTGTCGCCGATGGTGTCGCAGTTGTTGGTGTTCCACCCCTGCGGGACCGTGTCGCGGCCGCTCACGAGGGCGTTACCCTTGAGGTCGACGGCGCCGCGCGTGGTGAGCGCCGCGCCGATGCCGAAGTTCACCAGCCGGATGCGCACCAGCTGGCCGAGGCGCTGGCGGGCGCCGCCGCCGATGATCCCGGCGTTGCTGCGGCGGTCGCGGGCGGTCACGTCGACCATATACACCTGGTCGTTCAGGCGATACACGTACCCGCCGTAGACGCCGCTGTGATCCGGCGTGAGGGTATCCGAGCACTCCGGCGTAAGGCCTGACAGGGGCACGCGGATGGAATCCAGCGGATACTGCCGCATACTGTTTATCCGCTGGGGGTCCCAACATCTGATCACCTCGTTGAGGCCGGTTTCTGCCGCCCCGAAGGATTGCTGCAGGCGGCGCCAGTTCTCGCCGACGCGCTGCTCCTGCGTACCGGCGAAGAACGCCGCAGCCACCAGCGCACCGACGACGACGAGGGCGAAGATGGCCAGCGCCAGCGCCATTCCGCGTTCGTTCTGCAGCACCCGTTTCATACGTCCCGCTCCTGTAAGAGTCGCCGGCCCCAAATGCTAGAAGCGCCGGTTGTTCCGCAAAGTCGTCCGTACCACCACGCTGTCGACGATCGCTCCCAGCACCGTGCCGCCGCTGACGCGGCGCACCGGCTGGGCGGTGCGCCCGCGCACCGTGATGTCCACCCGCTCCACCAGCGCCCGGTTGTTCCCGTTCGCCGGGTCGAGCCACGCGCCCGTCGAGTCATAGAAGGCCATCTCCAGGCCGTTCGCGAGCACCGGCCCGACCAGCGGCTGCATCGTCGCGGAACCACGCTGGTAGCCGATGTACCACGAGGTGTCGCCGGCCGGCCTGTAAAGGCTGTAGGTGACTGCGACGTACCCGCGGATCGCCGCGCCGGCATAGATCGTGTTGGTCAGGTTCGGCGCCGCCGGGGTCAACGTGGCGGCATTCGCCACCTGCGGCATGTAAGCGCTGACCGTCAGGAGGAGCCCCGGCCCGTTGTCCGGCGAAATGGCACCACCCGAGCAGGTCCCGGCCACTAAGGTCACGATCCGGCCCTGCACCCAGCTGTCGTCGTTACGGGTGCCCTCGTCGCCTTCGTAGCGAATCAGCACGGAATCACCTATTTGCGGGGCCCGCGCGCCGTACTGGTGCTTGTTGGACATGATCACGGTGAGCAGCGGGAACTCCGCCGCGGGCAACGGCCCCGTGTTCGGCAGGTTGCAGATGTAGCCCATCCAGCGCATCGCGCGGAACGTGATCGATGTCGGGGAGATCGTGGTGATGTCCCCCTCGTTGGCGTCGGCCTCCCGCAGCTCGCTGGGCATGATCGTCCCCGCGGCGCGGATGTTCTGCGACAGGTCGATGCGCTGCGTCTGCGCCTGATAGATGCGCTGGTTGTTGACCAGCACTTGGTAGATCGCCGTGGCCACGACCGCCATGATGACCAGAGAGACGAGCAGCTCCACCATCGTGAAGCCTCGCCGGTTCAGGTGAGACATGTGACCCCCATCTCCAGGGTGTCCACGCGCAACTGGTTCTTGATCGTCTTGTACAGCGTGACGACGCGAATACGGAAGTACAGGTTGCCCTCGTTGATGAACGACCAGGAGTTGGTGGCCACCCAGTTCGAGCCGGTATACAGCGTGTCGTTACCGTCCACGCGCTGGGCGGGGATGCACGCCGCCGGGCGCATCCGTTCGGCCCGCTGCGCCGCGTACATCGAGGCCACCGCCGAGCGTTGACCGCGCGCGATCATGCGCGTGACCAGGGCCGCCGTCGTCACCAACGCCAACAGCCCCACCGTCAGCACCATGATCGCGATGATGATCTCGATGATCGTGAAGCCCGACTGCGTGTGTTTGCGGTTCATCAGCGCACCACCTTGCCGACCTGGTTGATCATCACCGAATCCGTAATGCCGTTCGACGACACGCGCAGCACCGTGAGCGTATTGTCGGGGCTCACGCCGTTGGGCATGAACGTCACCGAGTCGGCCCCGGCCGTGAGCGTGAGGTTGTAGCGCACCGCCAGCTGCTCGACGCCCCCCAGGGTGTCCGTCAGCGCGGAGTTGCTCACCTTGCACGCCGTGATCCACACCTCGCCGGCCGTCCCCGACGTGAAATGAATCGCGGACCTGCAGCCACGCTGCACCGCCGCGCCGCGCGCCTTCGCGACCAGGGTACCCAGCGCTGCCCGCGCGCCCCGCACGTTGTTCTTCTGAATCGCGTCGCGAATGCGCGGAATCCCCAGCGCCGCGATGATGCCGATCAGCACCATCACGATGAGGACTTCGATGAACGTGAAGCCGCGTGTGCGCATGAGTCGCTCCCTTTGCGGCGGGAACTAGTACAGGATGTGTGCCACGTGATAAGGCGTTGGAGGATAAGGCGTTACGGATAAGGCGTTGGCAGTCGCGGTGCTGCAAAACGCTTCACTCGTGCAGAGATTTGCATCAAAGAAGCTTCAACCGGGCGATCTTGTAGAACAGGGTTCTGAGACTCACGCCGAGGCGCTTCGCGGCATCACGGCGGTTCCCGCCCGCGGCATCCAGGGCAGCTTGAATCGCCTCGCGCTCGGCCGCGTCGGCCGCGTCGCGCAGTTTGGCCTCACCCCCCTTCCCCCTCTCCGCAGTCGCGGAGAGGGAGCGCTTGGGGGTGAGGTCCTCCACGTCCAAGACCCGCTTGTCGGTGAGCACCGCCGCCCGCTCGATCGCGTGCTCGAGCTCCCGGACGTTCCCAGGCCAGGGCTGGCGCTCCACCCACGTCAGCGCCGTCGGCGCCAGCTCGAGCGACCGCCCCAGCCGGCGGCTGAGCTGGGCGGCGAACAGGCGGGCGAGCGGCGCGATGTCCTCGGGCCGCTCGCGCAGTGGCGGCAGGTGGATGGCCACCACGTTGAGACGATAGAACAGGTCCTCACGGAACTGGCCGGCCTTCGCCTCGGCCGCGAGATCCCGCGCCGTCGCCGCCAGCAGGCGCACGTCCACGCGCCGATTGCGCTGGTCTCCTACGCGGCGGATCTCCCCATCCTGCAACACCCGCAGCAGTTTCGCCTGGAGCCCCAGCGGCAGCTCGCCGATCTCGTCGAGCAGCAAGGTGCCGCCGTCGGCGGCCTCGAAGAGGCCCATCGACTCGGTCGTGGCGCCCGTGAACGCGCCCCGGGCGTGGCCGAACAGCTCCGATTCGAGCAGGCTCTCGGGGATGGCAGCACAATTGATCGCCACGAACGGGCCACCCGCCCGCGGGCTTGCACGGTGGATCGCCCGGGCCACGACTTCCTTTCCGGTGCCGCTCTCGCCGGTGATGAGGACGGTGCTCCTGTGCCCGGCCACCCGGGCGACGAGGTCGAGGGCGGCCCGCATCGCCGCGCTCTCGGCGACGACCGCCCGCGCGTCCGGCGCGGCCGCCAGCTGCGCACGGAGTCCCGCCACTGTGTGGCGCAGCCGCTCGCGCTCCTCGGCCTTTCGCAGGGTCAGAACGACTTCGTCGGGGCGGAACGGCTTGGGGATGTAGTCGTACGCGCCTTCCTTCATGGCGGCGATGGCGGCGTCCTCGCCGCCGTAGGCGCTCATCATGATGACCAGCCCGTCGCCACCCCGCTCGCGATACCCGCGCAGAAACGCAAGCCCATCGAGCCCCGGCATCCGCACGTCGCAGAGGATCAGATCGAACGGCTCGGCCAGGGCCCGCTCGAGACCACGCTTGCCGTCACCCTCGGCGACGACGTCGTACCCCGCGTCGGCCAGGAGCAGACCCAGGGATTGGCGCAGGCCGGGTTCGTCGTCGACGACCAGAACCCGGCTCATTCCTCACCCCCTGGCCCCCGGGCCTCACCCCGTGGCCCCCGCTCCGCGTCGCGGAGAGGGGGAACGACGGGGAAGAACAGCTTGAAAGCCGCCCCCCCCTCGCGCGCCTGGGTAACCCAGATCAGCCCGCCCATTTCGTCCACGGTGCGGGCGACGATTGCCAACCCCAAGCCGGTGCCGTGGCCCGGCTCCTTGGTCGTGTAGAACGGGTCGAAGATTTTGTCGCGATCGCCGGGAAGGACGCCGGGGCCCGAATCCGCCACAAACATCAGGACGCCGGGCAGGCCCGCGGCGTAATCGACACGCGACGGGCGCCGCTCGACCCCGCGGGCGAAGAACGCGATGGCGGGATCGTCGGCGCGTCGGGGCGCGGTGTGCCCGGTCTCGTAGGCCCAGCTGCGCGCGCCCACGACCACCACGCCCCCCTCGCTCCGCGCGGCGTCCACGGCGTTCAGCAGCAGGTTCACGAGCGCCTGCTCGAGGGCGTGGGCCCGGCCGAGGATGGGCGGCAGGCTCGCGGACAGATCGAGCGTCGGCTGGACGCCTTTCAGCGCCCCCTGCGCCTGGAGCAGGTCGTACGCGGCGCGCACCACCAGCGCGACATCCACGGGCTGCAGCCCCTCCTCGCGGGGTTGGGCGTAGTCGAGGAGGCTGCGCACGATGGTGTCGATGCGCTCGAGCTCGCGCGCAAGCCCGGCCATTACTTCGGGGTCGGCCCCTTCCCCGCGGCGGCGCAGCACTTCCAGGTAGGTGCCGATGGCG
>Ga0066709_100005225_pt1 | contig 10621 bp, 9 predicted proteins | sample GraSoiAngelo_158_FD_79665 | JGI IMG/M metagenome (GOLD analysis project Ga0066709, IMG submission 79665) | Grasslands soil microbial communities from the Angelo Coastal Reserve, California, USA - 14_1009_16_30cm | ecosystem: Environmental > Terrestrial > Soil > Grasslands | place: USA... | reverse complement strand
CGATTCGAGCGCGATCATCGCCAACGCAAAAGAGGCGCGGCACGCGGTTGTGATCGGTGCAAGTTTCATCGGGCTTGAGGTTGCTGCGGCGCTGCGGACGCGCGAGATCGAGGTTCATGTCGTGGCGCCGGATCGCCGGGGGTTGGAACGCGTGCTCGGGCGCGAATTCGGTGACTTCATCCGCGCAATTCACGAGGAGCACGGCGTCGTATTCCATCTCGAAGAGACGGCAACCGCGATCGACGCCACCAATGTGCGGCTTAAAGGCGGCACGACATTGGCGGCCGATCTCGTCGTCGTCGGCATTGGGGTGCGGCCGCGAGTGCAGCTGGCTGAGCGCGCCGGTCTCAAGATCGATCGCGGCGTCGCAGTGAATGAATACCTTGAAACCAGCGTGCCGGGAATCTTTGCCGCCGGCGACATCGCGCGCTGGCCCGATCCCCATACCGGCGAGAATCTGCGGATCGAGCATTGGGTCGTGGCCGAGCGGCAGGGTCAGACGGTAGCGCGCAACATCCTCGGCCAGAGGCAACGATTTTCCGAGGTGCCGTTCTTCTGGAGCCAGCACTACGATGTGCCGATCAACTACATCGGGCATGCCGAGAAATGGGACGACCTCGACATTGAGGGCAACATCGAAGCACGCGACTGCCTCGTGCGCTATCGTCGCAACGGCAAGGTGCTCGCGGTGGCCTCGATCTTCCGCGACATCGATAATCTCAAGGAGGAGGCGGCGATGGAACACGCCGCTGCGGGCGAAAGGACCCAGACGCGAGTCTCCGGTTAGTCGAGGCTAGAGTGATCCGCCCCTGCGAACGCAGTGATCGGCGTGGCGTACGACCCAGGCCGAACGTCCTCTCATCCAAGGAACAACCCTCTCCGCCATCTTAAAGCAATTGGTGATGATGGCACTCGACGCCGGCGGCACGCTGTGGCCGCGGGTGACGGCGGCATGTCCATCAACCACCCAAAACCCTGCATAAGCGAGCGCAGCCGCGGCCGCCGCGAAACGGAACATGCGTCCCTCCCTTCGACGTTGAATTCCCGAGTGTCGCGTTCGACGGCCGTAAGCCACCGTCGTCGCCTCGATTGTTTGTCTGATGGTACCGGCTTGGGCGCGAGGTTCGTTTGATCGCCGCGACCATTTTCGACGCCAGCATAGCAGGCAAGACTTACGTCAACCTGAATGACCTCGGCTGCGAGCGCATCATTGACGCCGGCCGCCCGCGAACAATTGTTTTTTTGGGTGCGGCCACTGGTCGCAGCGATCGATCTGGCTTTCGCCGGATGTGATTCGTCACGCCACTCCCGCGGCGCCGCTCACATGGTGGGATTGGCGTAGCGACCGCCGAGCGCGAACAGGCCGTAGGCCGCGCCTGCGATGTCGAAGTTGAACGAGAAGTGCTGGTTGATGGCGAGCACGTCGCGCAGATGCCGCTGCAGCGGGTCGCGGGTGTAGAGGCCCTGCGCTCCGTAGCACGACCATAGCGTCTCGACCGCTTCGCGCGCCTGGTTCACAGCGAAAGCGGAATGGGCGCGGAACCGCAGCTTGGTCTCGAGGTCCGGCACCTCGTTACGCTCCGCGGCGGCTTGGAAGGCGATGGCGGACTGACGCAGAAGGTCGCGCGCCGAGTCGATCAGGCAGCGCGCGCGAGCGACCTTGATCTGCACGGCCTGGAAATCCGCCACCCGCGCGCCGGTATAAGTGCCCGCCCGCTGGGCCATCGCCTTGAGGAACAGCTCGTGCGCGCCTTCGGCCGCACCTAGCGCGGCCGGCGCCAACGGGTGGCTGGAGGCGGCCACCAGCGGGATGGAAAACAGCGCGCCGGCGTTGAGCGCAGCGCCGGGATGCTCGCGCCCGCCGCGGCAGCGCGACAGCGGCAGCGCGCGCCGCTCTGGCACGAACAATTCCTTGACCGCGACATCCTTGCTGCCCGTGGCCGCCATGCCCATGGCGTACCAGGTGTCGATAATCTCGTACTCGGACTTCGGCACCAGACAGAGCCGCCAATCGATGGGCGTCTTGCCGTCGTCGTCGTAGACGGTGACGGCCAGCATGTTCCATTCCGAATTGTCCACCGCCGATGAGAACGGCCAGCGGCCGTTGACGATGAACCCGCCCGGCGTCTTGCGCCCGCGGCCGGCGGCCAGCGCGATGGAGGACGCAATCAGCGCGTCCGGATTCGCATCCCACACTTCGCGCTGGGTCTCGGGGTCGTAGTATCCGAGGATCCAGTGGTGGCAAGCGACGTTACCCACGCTCCAGGCCGTGGACGGGCAGCCGCGCGCAAGCTCCGCCGGGACGTCGACGACCGCCACGAAGTCAAGCTCCATCCCGCCGAAGGCCTTGGGCTGGTGAAACCGGAACAGCCCGCTCTCATGCAGGAGCTGCTCGTTGTCGCGGATGAGCATGCGGGCGTCCTCGGCGCGCTGGGCGCGCTCGCGCAGGATCGGCACGATCTCGCGCGCTCGGCGCATCGCCTCGCCGTAGCCGACACCGGAGAAATCACGACGCACCCGCTGCGGCAGCGTGCCCACCGGCTCGCTGTGCTCGCTCGCGCTCACCATCTACCCTCCGAGCGTTTCCATGCGCCGCATGGCGAACCGTCCCGCACGTTGCCACGGACGGCGAGGCGGCGCCACGCTTGGAACGTATGCTCCCGCCCGACCAAAGGTCGAACCTCATCCTAGCAACTCACGCACCGCGCGCGCGGCCTGCTCGATCGCCAAATGCGCGTAGGCGTCCCCGCCAGCGTCGGAGTTGGCGATCGCGACGCGGCCGGACGCTTGTCGGGCGCGCTCGACAACGGCGTCGTAGTCGTCCTCGTCGTAGAGCGAGTTCGCCACATAACCGTAGCCGTGCGGCCAGCGGTTGACGGTGATCGCTGCGATGTCGCGCGCGCTTGAAAATCCACCCGGCCCGAGCATGCGGTCGAGCTCGTCACGGATACGCGCCTCGAAATCCGCAAACGTCATGTCGAGCAGCTGCGCCTGCCCGATGCGAAACTGCGCGCGCGCGTCGAGCCCGCGGTTGGGTGCGCCCGGAACATGAACGAGATGGAGGCAGATCGGTTCGGCCGGGTCGCGGGCGTGACGATAGCCGCCGAGACTGACGGGAAAATCGAGCTTCAGGCGGGTGTGAAAAGACATCGGCGCGGAGATGTCGTGCACGCCAAGCCGCGCCCACGGGTGCCAATCACGCGTGAGCACGTTGGTATAGACGAGCGGCGTCTTGACGTTGCGCGCGAGCGCCTCGCGCTGGGACGCCGGCAGGTCCGGCATGATGTGCGGAATGACCATGTGGAAGCAGGCGAGCACGGCGTGCTTGGCCTCGACGCGACGCGGCACTCCCGCGCGCACGTAGCCGATGCGCACGCTGTCGCCGGCATTGCGGACGTCGACGCAGGTCGAATCGAGGCGGATGCGCACGCCTTGGCCGTCGCGGTCGAGCTTGGCGTAGTCGAACGCCGCGAGCACCACGTCGTCCATGCTGTGGCCTGGCGCGATGTCGGGAACGAGCGAGCGCACCAGCAGACGAGCGAGCGAGGCGTTGCCGTCGGGGAAGTGATAGATATAAGGCTCGCGTGCGGGGACCTGCGCCAGCAAGCCCAGGCCGTCGAAGCCCGGATAGCCGAGCTCGCGGGCGTCGCCGGCCGGCACCGCGTCGCATCCGAGCCCGAAGAAGCCGAGCGTGCGGCCCTGGAAGCAGTTCGCGACCTCTTCGCTGCAGCCGCAGGGGCCAGTGAGGTAATCGCGGTAGCTCGTCCGCTTGAGGATTTCCAACTTCTCCTCGGCGGTCTTGCCGGCGCGGCCACGAACTCGCCGAGCGGCTTGGCGTTGGCGAGACGACGTGAGCGTTCGTCGGTGCCCCCGCCCGACGGTTCGCCCGCAACCAGCACGTCGCGCCCGAAGGCCTCGCGCGCAAAGAACACCCCGCGAGACAGCCCGAGCGAGGCGTAGAGCGTGCGCTCGAAGGCGGTCTCGAACCGCTCGATCTCGACGCCGAGATCGCGCAAAAGACCTTTGGCGACGTCGCTGTAGTGGGTCTTGGGGGAATCGATCGATTCGCTGCCGCCGTAGCCGATCACGAGACGGTCATCGAGCGTGAACTCGTTGCGCTTGGCATGGCCGCCGAAATCATCGTGGTTGTCGAGGACGAGGATGCGCGCGGACGGCCCGACGGCACGGCGATAGAAGGCGGCGGCAGCCAAGCCGCTGATGCCCGCGCCGACGACGACGAGATCGTAACGCTCCTCGACCGGCAGCCGGTCGAGGGCGAAGCGTTTGCCTTCGCGCGCCTGCGCGTGTGCGGGCTCGAACGAACCCGCGTGCTGTCCGCGCAGTCCGGTGAGCGCGGGCGGATAGCGCAGCGGCTCCGCCGCGATCTGCGCCGCCGGCGTGAGGCCGGCGGCCACGGTCAGGGCCACGCCATTGAGAAAGTCGCGGCGCGAAATCGAAGGCATGCGCTAGCCCAATCGTCGAGCGGACAAACCGCACTACGCTGATACGCCGGCACTGATAGAAATCCGAAATCACGCTTACGCGATAGTGGGGGTCCTAGCGCTTCGAAGGCCGCTTGTGCCTGGCTTATCCGGCCGCAAGCTCGCCGCGCGCGTGCGAGCTCGCGCGCCGCGGCACGATCAGGTTCGCGATCAGCACCTGGACCACTTCGTCGCGCTGATTGTGAGTCTCGCTGCGCACGCGCACGGTCCCGCGGTCCGGCCGTGAGCGGGATGGAGTCACCTGCTCGATTTCGCTCACCACGCGCAGAACGTCTCCCGGCCGCGTGGGCTTGGGCCAATTGATTTCGCCGCCCGCTCCGATGATGCCGCCGGCGAGCGGCAATCCGCTCTCGACCAGCAGCCGCATGGTGATCGCGGCGGTGTGCCAGCCACTCGCGGCCAATCCGGCAAACAGCGTGCTCTTCGCCGTCTCGTCGTCGAGATGGAAGGGCTGCGGATCGAACTGGCCCGCGAACGCCTTGATTTGGGCCGCGTCGATGACATGGGTGGCGCTGGTAAAACGCCGTCCGACGGCGAGGTCCTCGAGGTAGAGGCGACTTTGTCCCGCGATTTCATTGGGTTGGGGCATAGGTACCTCCCTCGGCTCGATAGTCACTTGCATAATGATAGTTACTAGCCTATGTTATGTCAATGCAGCACAAGAGCTTCGAGAACATGCCCTGTCCGATCGCGCGCAGCCTCGCACGCGTGGGCGAATGGTGGAGCATGCTCATCCTACGCGACGCTCTGCACGGGATGACGCGCTTCGATCAGTTCCAGAAAAGTCTCGGCATCGCCCCCAACATGCTCACGCGGCGGCCCAACGCGCTGGTGGAAGCCGGACTCCTTATCCGCCGCCGTTACAGCGAAAAGCCGCCGCGTGACGAATACCTGTTGACCGCGCGCGGACGCGATTTCCGCCCAGTGCTGCTGGCACTGCTGGCCTGGGGCAATCGGCACTTCGCGCCCGAGGGGCCGAGCGTGCTGCTGGTCGACGCCAAGACCGGCGCCGCCGTCGATCCGATGCTCGTGGACCCAGCCACGGGGCGGCCGATCAATACGCCCGATTACGCGCTCATCGCCGGTCCCGCCGCCGGCGAGCGCACGCGGCGAAGGTACGCCGCGGCGAGACCCGTTGCGGGTGAAGAGCAAGCCTCCCCACCCAACCGCAAACGCCGCGCGCGAGCGAGGACGGCCATATGAGCGTCGCGGCCCTCGATGCAACCGTGGACCTCCCTCCGCGCGAGGCGGCCGTCGGTGCGCCCGCGGAGATCAGCCCGCGTACGCGCGTGTTGCTGCACGGTCCGATCGTTTCGACCCTGTTGCGGATGGCGTGGCCCAATGTGCTGGTCATGGTGGCGCAGGCAGCCACGGGATTGATCGAAACCTGGTTCGTATCGAAGCTCGGGACCGATGCGCTCGCGGGTATGGCGCTCGTCTTCCCCGGCGTCATGTTGATGCAAATGATTTCCGCCGGCGCCATGGGCGGCGGCATCTCGTCTGCGATCGCGCGCGCGCTCGGCCGCGGCCGGCGCGACCAAGCCGATGCGCTGGCGATGCACGCTGTGATCATCCATGTTGCGCTCGGCGCGTTGTTCACCGGCATCATGCTCGGCTTCGGCCGACCGATCTATCGCGCGCTCGGCGGCGCGGGCGGCGAACTCGACGCGGCGGTGACCTATTCGAACGTCGTGTTTGCCGGCAGCGTGCTGCTCTGGCTGCTCAACGGTTTGGCGAGCATCATCCGCGGCACCGGCAATATGCTTGTTCCGGCATCGGTGATCTGCGTCGGCGTCGTAGTGCTGGTGCCGCTGTCGCCGCTGCTGATCTTCGGCATCGGCCCGTTCCCGGCGCTCGGCATTGCCGGCGGCGGCGTGGCGCTCCTCTTGTTCTACGCCGCCGGCAGCGCGGTGCTCGCCTGGTATATCCTGTCCGGGCGCAATATCGCCCGCCTGCGCCCGACGCGCCCGCGTTGGCCGTTGTTCCGCGAGATCCTGGGCGTGGGCGCCGTCGCCGCGGTCACCTCGGTGCAGACCAACGTGATCATCGCGCTGGCTACGGCGCTGGTTGCCACCGCCGCCGGCCCCGGTGCCGCCGCCGGGTATGGCACCTCGGCGCGGTTGGAATATCTGCTGGTTCCGCTGGTCTTCGGCCTCGGCGCGCCGTTGGTCGCGATGGTCGGCACCAATGTCGGTGCCGGGGAGCGTAAGCGCGCGCTCCGCATCGCCTTTGTCGGCAGCGCGCTCGCGTTTGCAATCACCGAAGCCATCGGGGTCGTTGCAGCAATTTGGCCCCAGGCCTGGATCGCGCTGTTCAGCACCGATGCGCGCGTGATCGAAACCGGGAGCGATTATTTGCGCATCGTCGGGCCCAGCTACGGGTTTTTCGGGCTCGCGCTTGCGCTCTACTTCGCCTCGCAAGGCGCGGGACGGTTGTTCTGGCCGCTGTCCGCGGGCTTCCTGCGCATGCTTGTCGCCATTGCCGGTGGATGGCTGGCGCTGCGCTTGACCGGCTCGCTCAACTGGCTGTTCGCCGCGCTTGCGCTCGGCCTCGTTCTGCACGGGCTCACGCTGGTCGTGGCGATCGGCACCGGCGCGTGGTTTCGCAATCCGCCGCAGCGGATCACAGCGCCCGCGGCCTGATCGGGCGCGCACGCGGGCGCAGCGCATGTGTTCGGCGCGCGCTTACGCTCGCCTCAGGCTTATGAAGGCGATAGAGCGTGCGCCAACGGAGCAGCGGGCGACTCGATCCGCCAGCGCGGTCAGCATCGGCATTTCACCCCACCGCACGCGAGGGAATACGCGGCGGGAGCGCCGTGTTATGATGCGTTGCGAGGACGAGGGAGGGACATCCGTGGACCAAGGCATCATCAATCTCTACGACCACTTCACCCATAGCGGCATGAGCCGGCGCGAGTTTCTCGACCGGCTGGCCGAGCTGGCGGGCTCGACGGCAGCCGCCGCTGCGCTCTTGCCGCTGTTACAGAATAATTACGCGCAAGCCGCGATCGTGGCTGCGGACGACGCGAGGCTCGCCGCCGAACGCGTGTCCTACGATTCCCCCAAGGGCAAGATCAACGGCTATCTCGTGCGCGGCAAGGCCTTGGGCAAGCGCCCCGCCGTCATCGTCATCCACGAGAACCGCGGGCTCAACCCACATATCGAAGACGTGGCGCGCCGACTCGCGGTCGAAGGCTACCTCGTGCTCGCGCCCGACCTTTTGTCCGTCAACGGCGGTACGCCGCCGGAAGAGGACAAGGCGCGCGAGCTTCACGCCAAGACCGAGCGCGAGGACATGATCGCGGCAGCGCTCGCGGCCATCCCGTTCATGCAAAAGCATGCGGAAGCGACCGGCAAGGTCGGCGCGGTCGGCTTCTGCTTCGGCGGCGGCGTGGTCAACCGGATGGCGGCGGGAAGTCCCGATCTCGCGGCCGCGGTGCCTTACTACGGCCTGCAAGTCCCGGCCGAGATGGTGCCGGCGATCAAGGCGCCGCTTCTCCTGCAATATGCCGAGACCGATGAGAACATCAACAAAGGCATCGGCGCCTATGAGGCGGCGCTGACCGCCAACAACAAGAAATATGCGATCTACGTCTATCCCGGCACCCAGCACGCCTTCAACAACGACACGGGGGCCGCCCGCTACAACAAGGCGGCGGCCGATCTCGCCTGGAGCCGAACGCTCGCCTTCTTCGCGGAAAACTTGGGCGCGCCGCCGAAAGCGGCGTAGGGAACGGCGGCCGGGATTCGCCGAGAGCTGCCGGCAACATCCTGTCCACCGGCAGTCAGTTGCCGTCAGCCCCGCGCGCGGGCGCGGCCTGCGCTTTTTCTGGGAGCCAGCGTCTCGATCAGCGCCGTTGCAGTGCGCAGGAGGCGGCCGTCGCGGCCGAGGGGGCCGACGAGCTGGGCACCGAGCGGAAGACCGCCCTCGCCTGCGAACAGCGGCAACGACACGGCGGGCAAGCCGCTCAACGTCCACAAGGTACAGAACGCGGGATCGCCGGTGGAACCGAGCCCCTTGGGGGCGACGCCAGGAGCCGCCGGCGTCACGATCGCGTCGTAGGCGTCGAAAATATCGGCGAGGCCTGCGGCGTAGCGCTGAGCCTTGGCCAGCGCGTCGAGATAGTCGACCGCGCTTACGGCCCTACCGTGCGCAAGGAGCTTGCGTAACGCTTCACTCGGCTCGCCACGCGCGACCAACGGGCCGAGGTTGTGGGCCATGTCGGCCGCCATGATGGTGCGGTGCACTTCCCAGGCTTCGGTCCACGACGGCGGAAGGTCGACGGGCTCGACCGCGGACCCGAGCTCGGCCGCGAGCTCCTCGAACGCGGCCTTGGTGTCGCTGTCGGCCTTGTCCCACACCGGCGTGCGCACGAACGCGAAGCGCGGCGGCAGCGGCGGCGGCTCGCGCTGCAGCGCGCGGAAATCGGGGGCGGCGAAAGGCCCGGTGTCGGGGTCGGCCGGATCCTGCCCCGCGATCACTTCGAGGATGAGTGCGAGGTCGGGAATCGAACGCGCGAAGGCGCCGATATGATCGAGCTTGCGCGACAGCGGCAACACGCCGGCGCGCGAGACGAGCCCATGGCTCGGCTTGACCGCGAACACGCCGCAGAAGGCGGCGGGCCTGATGACCGATCCGTTGGTCTGGGAGCCGAGCGCGAGCGGCACCATGCGGGCGGCCACCGCCGCCGCCGATCCCGACGAGGAGCCGCCGGGCGTGCGCGCGTGGTCATGCGGGTTGCGCGTCGGGCCGGGATGGTAATAGGCGAACTCGGTGGTCACGGACTTGCCGATGATGACGGCGCCGGCCGCGCGCAGCTTGGCCACCACGGTGGCGTCGTGGCGCGGCCTGCGGCCACCGCCGATCGGCGAGCCGAGCTCGGTCGGATAATCCGCCGTGTCGATGATGTCCTTGATCGCGACCGGAATGCCGTGCAGCGGTCCGAGCGAGTGGCCCTGCGCGCGGCGCTCGTCGAGCGCGCGCGCCTGCGCGAGCGCGTGCTCGCGGTCGAGATGGACGAACGCTTTGATCTCGCCGTTGACGGCTTCGATGCGGTCGAGACAGGCGCGCGTATAATCCTCGGCCGAAACGGCGCCGCGGGCGATTTCCGCTGCAGCCTCGGTCGCGGTCAGCTTGACGAACTCGTCGGTCATAACTGTTTGCGCGACTTTTCCGCCTCAGCCGCCGCCGTAGAGATAATTCGGCAGCCAGAGCGTCATCCCGGGCCACAGATACATGATCACCATGCAAACGACGATGACGACCATGTAGGGCATCATGCCACTGAAGATCTGATTGAGGGTGACGTGCGGCGGCGAGACCCCCTTGAGGTAGAACGCCGACATCGCAACCGGCGGCGAGAGGAATGCCGCCTGCAGGTTCACGAACACCAGCACGCCCCACAGCACCGGGTCGATGTTGAAGTGCTTCAGCAGCGGCAGGAAGATGGGAACGAAGATGACGATGATCTCCGTCCACTCGAGCGGCCACCCGAGCAGGAAGATGATCGCCTGCGACAGAATCATGAACTGCACGGGCGTCATATTGAGGGACAGCACCCATTGCTCGACCAGCGCCTGCCCGCCCAGGATCGCAAACACCCCGGAAAACAGCGCCGAGCCGACGAACAGCCAGCACACCATGGCCGTGGTCTTCGCCGTCAAGAACACCGCTTCCTTGGTGCGTTTCCAATCGAGCGTCCTGGCCTGCAAAGCCAGCAGGAAAGCGCCGGCAGCGCCGATGCCGGCGGATTCGGTCGCCGTGGTGATTCCGAACAGAATGACAGCGAGGACGACGACGGTGAGAATGCCGAGCGGCATCACCGACGACGTCAGGAGCTTCAGGACCACGAAGCGGTCGGCGTTCATCCTCCAGTAGTAACGTACGAGCATCAGCACGCCGGCGACGACGCACAGCCCAAACCAAAAGTAGAAGCCTTCCGGCGGCCCGTGTTCGGCGGGCGCAGCTGGGGCGCCGCCCAGCCCGGGCGTCCCCAGTTGTTGCACGCCGGAGACGGCGGCCTCCGCGGCCGCCTGCTGGTGAATGACGACGTACCACCACGTCAACCACAGCGTGCCCGCAACCAAAGCAAACGGCACCAGCGCTGCGCAAAAATCCTT
>Ga0066709_100005224_pt1 | contig 10623 bp, 10 predicted proteins | sample GraSoiAngelo_158_FD_79665 | JGI IMG/M metagenome (GOLD analysis project Ga0066709, IMG submission 79665) | Grasslands soil microbial communities from the Angelo Coastal Reserve, California, USA - 14_1009_16_30cm | ecosystem: Environmental > Terrestrial > Soil > Grasslands | place: USA... | reverse complement strand
CGTCATTACCAGCACGGATTTCACAGCACTGCGACGTGCGGCGCGATCGGCGCCGCGGCCGCGGCCGCGAAGCTCCTCTCGCTTGACCGTGACGCGACGCGCCGTGCATTGAGCCTTGGCGCCACGCAGGCCGGTGGATTGCGTGAGAATTTCGGCACGATGACGAAGCCATTTCACGCGGGGCGCGCGGCCGAGAGCGGGGTCGTTGCTGCCGAGTTGGCGGCGCTTGGCTTCACTGCTTCGCCGAATGGCCTGGAAGGCGAGCGTGGCTTTTTCCGCGCGGCAGGCGGCGGATACAGCGTCGAAATGATCGACGGCAAGCTCGGTAATCCGTGGACCTTCGCGTTTCCGGGTGTATCGATCAAGCCGCATCCGAGCGGCTCGCTCACGCATCCGGGCATGGCCGTCATGCTCGATCTTATCCGGCGCCACGATTTGCGTCCGGGGCGCGTGAAGGGCGTGTCGGTGGGCACTAATCACAACATGCCGAACGCGCTGATCCACCATCGGCCGCGCACCGAGCTGCAGGCGAAGTTCAGCATGGAGTTCTGCATGGCGATTTTGCTGCTCGAACGCAAGGCGGGGCTCGAGCAGTTCACCGACGAGGTCGTGAACCGACCCGACGTGCAGGCGCTCGTGCAGAAGGTCGACTTCGGCGTGCACCCGGACGCCGAGGCTGCGGGCTTCGACAAAATGACAACGATCATCGCGGTCGAGCTCGACGATGGCACCGTCGTGAAAGGCTCGGCGGACTTTGGCAAGGGTAGCCCATTGAATCCGATGAGCGACGCTGAGCTCTCGGACAAGTTCCGCGAATGCGCGGCATGGGGCGGGCTCAATCGCGAGCAGACGCAGAACGTGCTCGATTTGGCATGCCGGATCGAAACGATCGACGCTATCGACGAGCTCATGCGAGCCTTATCCCGCAAGGCGATATGAACACCGAGTAGGCGGCCGCCGTTACAGCGGTAACCAGTCGCCATCGTTCCCTTGCTCGACTCGATCGAAATGCGATCACGACGGTTGTCGCCCAACGGGTGCTCCTTCGAGTCATGGACGCGGATCGCTCAATTTCACCGAAAGCCAATGATCGTCGACCTGCTGTGGGCGCCGATGCATGGAACCACTGCGTTACGACTCTCACTGGAAAGGGCGTCGATGTCCGACCGATGCCCTGGCCAGTCGAGCCTGTTACAACCGCAACCGATGCGTGATGCGGAGCGGTTCGTGGGGGCGAAGTGTCACGCCGGGCAACTTCCGTTTCACCGGTAATCGCTTACACGCCGGCATGACACAGGCGCGAAACGGGCGCCACGCCTAATGCATTCACGTGCTGACGCCCAACTCACTTCGCGAGCGAGGCGGCAAGTACCGGGCAATGTCCATCGCATTCATTGGGAGTCATACCATGCGCACGATTCACAAACTCGTCGGTACTTTGGTTTTAATCTCGATGTCGTCGGGCGCGTCGCTAGCAGCGGCGCAAACGGCTGCCGAAAAGAAGGCCGCCAACTTCCGTGCTCTCGAGTCGGAGATGCAGCAGGAGTCGACGAATATGCCGTCGAGCAGTCCGCCGGTCGACAAGACGGTTCCTGCGGAGGATCCGATTCCCAAAGCAACGACGATGCAACAAGAGATCGCTCGGTTCAGGGCGCAAGAGCACACGATGCAGGAAGAGTCGACGAACATGCCTTCGAGCAGTCCGCCCGTTGACAAAACTGCGCCGTCCGCGGACCCGGTTCCCAAAGCAACCACCAAGGCAGAGAGAGCAGCTCGCTTCGCCGATCAAGAAAGGATCATGCAAGAGGAGTCGACGCGATAGTGTTGTTCATCGGGACGCATGTCGGACCGCGAGCGTCCGCTCCACTCGCGGTCCCGCATCGCGGAAAACGTTAAGGCTCATCGCGCTTGCACCCGCACCGGTTCGCCAAGTTCGATCGCACCCGCGAGACGAATCCGATCGACGCGGAATGTCGGATGACGCTTGGATTCCTACTCGAGTCAATCCCACGACGCAAATACCGCATTACGAGTCGCTAGAGCGCGCCGCATCATCGCGAGCGGATCCGCTGCGCGGTTGCGGATTGCACAGCGCCGGCGCGATGGGAGGCAGGCCTCGGGGTGCTGATGCGCTCGATGATTGATCGTCTCGGACCCAGCCGTGAATCTCGTGGAAGAGGGTATCGATTGGGCGGTACGCGTGGTCAACATTGCACGGACTATTCGACGCTCGTTGCGCGTCCAGATCGCAGACATGTACTGGCTTACTTGCGCGTTGCACGCCAGTGGTGTCGCACGCCATTTGAATAAGCCGGCACGCTGCGCCAGATCTCCGATGCAGTCGTTACCGCACTGCAAAAGTCAGAGCGTTCACGGAGTTCGTCGCCGAGGTTTATCTGATGAAGAGGATGGTGGGACGTAGTCGTCGCAATGACGCGGCGTGAGGCGGACAAGTGAAGGTCGTCATCGCCGTCGACAGCTTTCATGCTAGCCGCGGCCGATGCTGTAACGTCCGGGACCGAACGCGAAGATCATCAGGAAGCCGCCTGCGATCGACACGTTTTTCCAGAAGTTGATGTAGTCGTCGAACCAATTGGCCGGCGCGTCGTTCCAGTATGCATGAAACAGCAGACCGGCAGCGATCGTGTAGATCGCAATGCTCGCGATAAGGGAAACGGTGCCGGCGAAGCCGGTAGCCTTGCCGAAGCCGGAAACGACGAACATCGCGACGAGCAACACGCGCGCGAGCAGCGCCACGACATCATGACGTGTCCCCGCAACGTTGGAATCGACGACAGCACGCTCGGTATAGATGGTGGCCATGGACCGCTCTCCTTTTCGAATCACTTGCCCTTGGGATGGCTCAGCGCCCAGACGTAGGCTGCCACCGCGTTAACTTGCGAAGATGAAAGCTGCGCGCCACCCATCGGCGGCATCGGGCTCCGATAATTCTTCGGCTCGGGCACACCGTCGGTGACGATCCGTTCAATCGCCGGCACGCTGCCGTCGCCCCACAGCCATGTGCTGGTGGTGAGATCCGGACCGAGCGGCGTGCCTTTGGCGTTGTCGCCATGACATCCCGCGCACGGTGCGTTCGCTACTTGGCCGTGATAGATCTGATTGCCCAATGCGACGTCGGCGGCCGTTGCTCCTGGCGGCGTCGGCAAAGAGCTTTTCCGTGCGCCGGAGTCGGGATGGATTCCTTCCGGGGGCAATTGTGCAGTGGCTGACGTAGCCGCCGCCTTCGCAGGCGCAGGTGCAGCCGCAACCGCTGCATTCATCGGACCGCGATACGTCACGCGATAGATGCGGCCCTTTTGATCGTCGGCGATGTAGAGCGCGCCATCAGGGCCGACCGCGAGTCCCGACGGCCGGTGCAGCGCTTGACCGGGCTCTTCGACCGGTCCGGCGAAACCGTCGGCGAAGACGACGTAGTTTCCTGAGGGCTTGCCGTCGGCGAGCGGCTGAAAGACGATGTTGTAGCCGCCTTGCGGCAGTGGCGCACGATTCCAGGAGCCGTGGAACGCGATGAACGCGCCGCCGCGGTAGGCGCTCGGAAATTGAGCTCCGTCGTAGAGAGCGAGATCGTTGGGCGCCCAGTGCGCCGGAAAGCTAGCGATCGGGGCGCGCTTCTGCGCACACAAGCCCGCAGTTTTCCCGTCGCCGCCGTACTCGGGCGCGAGCAGCAGCTTCTGCTGCGTAGCGTCGAAGTAGCAATACGGCCAACCGTAGTCGGCGCCACGCTCGAGCTGCACCAACTCCTCGGCAGGCTCGTTCGCGCCTTGGTCCGTTGTGTAGAGCTTCGAAAAGTTCTGCGAGAGCTGATCGCGACCGTGCTACGTTGCCAGCATGCGGCCCGCGGAATCGAACGCGATGCCTTCGCCGTTGCGCAGACCCGTCGCGAACCGCTCGGCCGCAGAGAATTTTTGATCCGTCCGATTGGCGTCGTAGCGCCAGATGCCGGCGCGCGTTTCCAGCTCAGTGCAAGGATTGATGCCGGGAGAATTCGGCATGCGATTCTGGCTCTGGCAGGAGTTGGTGGCGGAGCCAAGATCGACATAGAGCTGACCCTGCCCATCGATCTGAAATGGATGCATTGGATGATCGCCGGTGAGCGGCAATCCGGAAATGATGACTTCGGGCGGCGCCGTCGGCGCAATCGTTCCGGCCGGCAATGCATAGCGCACGATGCGGTCGTTCGTCTCTGCGTAGAGCGCGCCGTTGTAGAGCGCGATGCCCGTTCCGCCGGCGTTTCCGCTGTTGGCATCGGGACCGAAGCGCGTCACGACGTTCGCTCGACCGTCGCCGGTGGTGTCCTGCAGCGCAACGAGAAATCCGCCATCATGCGGTGGCGTGTTGCCGTAATAGCGGCCGCTCCAGGTGTTGACGTACACGACGCCGTTCGGCGCGACGACGAGGTGCCGCGCATGGCCGATGTTGTCGGCGAACACGGTTGCGCAGAATCCCGGCGGCAACGTGATGCCGGAATCAACGTTTGCACAGGCGCTCGTTGCTGCCGCGACAGGCTGACGCTGTTGTTCCGCCGCCAGAGATGAATCGTCCGCGAGAAAGAAAGCGACGGTGCATAGACCTATCGCGGCAAACGCCGCCGCTGCGGCGGGATCGAGGACGCCAGTGCCCGCCAAGGTGCGCGACCTGGCATCGGACGTGTTCAAACCTTGCTCCATGTCTCACCTTTCCGAGAAGGAGTTTCGTGCAACTGTCTTCGGATTGATGTCCGACGGAAGCACGATGTTGGATTCGTAGGGTTGCTCCGCTGCCGATTCGGTGCGGTTGTTGCCGGCGCCGGAAGTCACTGCGGCCGCCGCCCGCTTACGCATGACCACCGGCTGGCCGCCTTTCGCTTGTTCGCGCGCCTTGTCCATCGCTTCCTCGGCGGGCTTCGAATAGGCGATCCGATAGAGGCGCGTGTCGCCGTTCTGCGCCCAGATTTCGATTCCGGCTTTGTGTTTTTTCTCGACGACTACCTGGTGTCCGAGATAAACGAACTTTTCGGGAAGCTCCGCTGCCACGGCGTAGCCGAGTCCCGCGTCGTAGAGCCTGGCGGTGAGCACAGCCACCACAAGCGAGACAGGCACGAGGGTCCAACGCAACAGGTAGCTGCGGTTGCTGTGAATGAACACCCAGCTGCCGAACGCAGCGATCAGGATCAGGCCGAGCACAAGCGGCCAGTGCGTTTCGACGCGCATCAGCTTGCCGCCAGATCCGGTGCGGTCGGGATGAACGGCACATCGGCATCCCGATCGACGGTCACACCGCCTGTCTCGGCGATCCTGAACTTCAAAGCCGTCCTCTGCTCGCCGAGGTGAGACAGCACAACCTCTGTGGCGGCGAGCTCCTCGACGCGCGGGTTCAGTTTCACGAGGCTGACCTTGACGGGGAATGGCAGTTTCGGCTCCGAATGCCACTGCGACGTATCGCCGTTGACGCGGTATACGTGCACGTTCGCGACATACGTACCGGGTACGATCGCACGCAGCGTGATCACCTCGTGATGCTCGCGAATTCTGACGGGCTTGCCGTCGGCGCCGGCGTAGACGCCATTCGTGCCGAGGTCGTCATGGTCGAGCATCGCGTGCTCCACTTCGCGGTTACGAAAATTCACCATCTTCTGGTCCGGCAGCAGCAGGTGCAGATCGATGTCGTCGAGATTTCCGTCCGGCCAGTCGAGCGTCAGCAGGTACTCCGCCTTCATTTCGACGCCGGGTTTGGCGTTAGCGGGCTTGATAAGCGCGTATGCGATGAGGAACAGGAACGCATACAGCGCGATCATCGCCATCAGCATGTCCTGAAAAGACAGCGCGAAGCCGTACGAGCGCGGGCGTCTCATCGCGGCAACACGTAGTCGAGGTTGACAAGCTGCGCCTTCACCAACATGCTGCACACGATACCCACGGCCGTCGTCACGCAGATCGTCGCGAGACCGGGCGCAGCGCGCAGCATCACTTCCTGCGCCCCCATGTCGCCCGTGAACGCGTCGTTCAGCATGATGAGAAATCCAAGAACGGTTCCCGTCATTCCGAGGCCCATGAGCAGGTCGCTGATGAACCAGCAGGCATCGGCGTGCGGGAGCAGCTCTTTGCTCACCGAGCGGCGTTCCTGCGCCTGGTACGTAAGCCAGCCGATAAAGGCGCTGGCCGACACCAGCGCGATCAAGCAGACAATGCTGAGCTTGGTGACGTCGACGACCCAGAGCTTCTGTGCGATACCGGTGACAAATAGCGCAGCGAGGCCGCCGAGTTGTGCGACTGCGATGAACCACCATCTCAGCATGACCATGTCGGTACGCTCCTCGTTACGCCGCCGGCGATTCCAAAAATCCTGCTGTGGCGCGATCGTTCGCGACGAGAGTGATTCTCGACACGCGGTGTCGCAGCAACGTTTCAACGCGTGCTGCGCCCCGTTACATCCGAAACCATTGACTTCAGCGAACGACTTCAACGATGGCCATCATGCCTTTGTCTTCGTGGTCCGCGGCGTGGCAGTGATAGACGAAGCGTCCGACGATCACCGGGTCCGTGAAGGGGATCACGACCTTCAATGTGCTCGGCGCCTCGTTTGTCGCCGGCGGTGTCGAGAACGTATCGCGCAGGCTCTCTTCGGCTCTCGGGACGCCGTTGACTTCCGTGACGAGAAACGCAGTCTGATGAATATGGAAGCTGTGATACTGCTGGTCGGTGTTGACGATCGTCCATTCCTCGGTGTCGCCCAGCTTCACTGTTTGATCGACGCGGTTGTCGTCCATCACATGCCCATCGATGAAAAACGTCCGTCGATCGGGCGTGCGCGAGTATGTGATCGTCCGGCGACGAGCGATCGGCGTGGATCGCACCTCGTCGATCCACGTGGCGCCGATGAGCCTTTGCGCGAGGATCTCGCGTTCGACATCTCCGGTCGTTGCTTTCGGCCCACCGGACAGGATCATGGCGAGCTGCCGGCTCGGCTCCGGCTTTTTCCACGCCTCGTTCTGAAAGGAAATCGTGCGCATCGCGTGCTCACCGGACTCGGGTCCGATCGCGATCGCGTCGATGCGCTGGCCCGGACCGAGAAAGAATTCCGTCATCTTGCGCGGACGCGACAACGGGTGCCCGTCGGTCGCGACCACGTAAAGGGGCATGCCTTCGATTTCAAATTTGATGAAGAGCTCCGCGCCGATGTTTCCGATACGCCAGAACTGCAACTCGCCCGGCCGAATCTGCGCAACCGGATTGATCTGACCGTTGATCGAGACGATTTCGTTCTCGCCGATCTCTTGATGCTTGATGAGGAAGAACCGCTCCGGCAAGCCCTTCAAGATCGGAAATTGCTGGTCCAAGCCGTCGACGACCAGGCCGCCCGACATTCCGCCCAGGATTTGCTTGTCGACGACTCCGTGAGCGTGCGGGTGATACCAGAAGAAGCCCGGGCCCTGTCGACCACGAGCGGGGATCTGCACCTCGTAATCAAAACGCTGGCCGGGATGCACGTGAACGAACACGTTGTCACTGTTTCCCTGTGGCGACACGCTCATGCCGTGGAAGTGCAGGTTCGATGGATCATCGGGAAGCCTGTTTTCGAACGCGATGCGCATCACGTCGCCGAGTCGGACTCGCAAGAGCGGTGGCACATACGAGCCGTTGTAAAGAAATCCGGGAAATGCGACGTCGCCCATTTGCACGGGACCTGGCGCCGCAACGAGCGTTGCGTTGAGAACGCCGTCTCGACTGCGAACTTGCGGCGGCTGAAGCAAATCATTTTTGCCCTGCGCAGCCGCAGCACCCGATCGCGATAACGCAATTGCCGGCGCAAATATCGTGGCACCCGAACGGAGCGCATGCGCTGCTCCGACCGCGCCACCTGCCCGGCCCACGGCCGCGAGAAATGACCGTCGGGTGGTCATGCTCGACGATCCAATGCGCCGGACACGACCGCAATGCCCAAACCAACGGCGGCGAGAATCGCGCCGACCCAGTCGGGCGACGTCCACCCGAGACCCGCGTGGATCGCGCGACCGCCAAGGAACGCGCCGGCGGCGTTGGCGATGTTGAACGCAGAATGGTTCGCGGCGGCAGCGAGGGTCGGCGCGCCGCGCGCTTTGTCCATGATCCGCGTCTGAATGATCGGAACGCACGCCATGCCGGTCGCGCCGATCAAGAAAATCGTTACGGCGGCCGTCGCTTTGTCGTGCGCCGTCAGCACGAATAGCGCAAGAACGAGACCGAGCCCACCGAGAGATCCGTACAGGCTCGGCATCAGCGCGCGATCTGCGAGCCGGCCGCCGATCAGATTGCCCGCGGTCATGCCCAAGCCGAACAGCGCGAGGAGAAAATCGACGCCGCTGGGTGAATAGCCGGCGACGTTGGTCATCATCGGCGCGATGTAGCTATACGCCGCGAAGACGCCGCCGAAGCCGAAGGTGCCGACGGCAAGCGCAAGCCATACCTGCGCGCGACCGAACGTCGCGATCTCGCGGCTTAGCATCGAATCCTTCGTTTGCGCCTGGCGCGGCACCAGTAGCGCAATGGCGGCGACGCTGATCACACCGATGCCGCCGAGCACGACGAATGTCGCGTGCCAGCCCAAGTGTTGGCTGAGCAGCGTGTCCGCCGGCACTCCCAACACGTTCGCAATGGTGAGACCGGCGAACACAATCGAAATGGCCGTGGCACGCCTGTGGTGCGGAACCAAATCCGCGGCCACGACTGAGGCGACGCCGAAGAACGCGCCATGCGGCAATCCCGTCAACACACGAGCCGCAAGCAGCGTCCCATAGCTCGATGCGATCGCAGCCAGGACGTTGCCTGCCGTGAAAACGGCCATCAGAGCGAGCAGAACGTCGCGGCGCGGCCATCGGACCGATGCCGCGGTGAGGAGCGGCGCGCCGACCACGACGCCCAACGCATAACCGGAGATCAGATATCCGGCCGTCGGGATGGAGACATTGAACGCCGCGGAAACTTCGGGCAGCAGGCCCATCATCACGAATTCGGTCGTGCCAATGCCGAACGCCCCAATCGCAAGCGCCAACAACGCAACAGGCAACGTCTCGCTGCCGGTGCGGGTCCGCATGCGGTCCTGAGCAACGGCGACGACGAGTTCCGAGCGCTTGGTCATGACGTGCGTCATTCGCCAAGTCTCGGAGTGCGCTGTGTCGTGTGCATGGCATTTTGTTGCCGCGCAGATTACGAGTGAAACGCAGCTGAAACGAGCGTGTGACGCACGGGCGCCAATGTTTCTCCCGTCAACTACGTCGGGAGCGTTCCGTGCAACTCGAAGTCAATGGCCAGACGCACACGTTCGACGCGCCGCCGGATACGCCGCTCCTTTGGGTGCTCCGCGATGCGTTGCGGATGACGGGAACCAAATTCGGCTGCGGCATGGCGTTGTGCGGAGCGTGCACCGTGCATATCGACGGACAGCCGACGCGCGCGTGCATCACGCAAGTGTCGGCCGTCGCCGGCAAGAAGATCACGACGATCGAAGCGATGGCAGCGGACGACTTGGGCAAGCGCCTGCAATCGGTGTGGCTCGAGCTCGGCGTACCGCAGTGCGGCTATTGCCAGCCGGGACAGATCATGTCGGCAGCGGCCCTGCTCAAGAAAAATCCCAAACCACAGGACAACGATATCGACGACGCGATGAGCGGCAACATCTGCCGTTGCGGCACGTATCCGCGCATACGCGCTGGTATCAAGCGAGTGGCCGGTCAATGAACACCGAGAACCGACCCGTAATCATCGAGAACATCAGCCGCCGCGCGTTCCTTGGCGCGATGGGCGCCGCTGGCCTCGTTCTTGTTGTCGGCTGCGGACGTCGCGAGCCCGCCGCCGCGACATCGAGCAGCAGCACGCCAAACACCGCGCCTCCCAAATACGGCGCCGATTCGATGCCGCATGGTTGGGTCGACGATCCGATGGTGTTCGTCCACATCGCGCCGGACGGAAACGTCACGATCGTCTGTCACCGTCAAGAGATGGGGCAGGGCGTGCGCACCAGTCTGCCGATGGTGGTCGCCGATGAGCTGGAAGCCGACTGGCGGCGCGTGCGCGTGCAGCAAGCGAACGCCGACGAAACGCGCTTCGGCAATCAGGACACCGATGGCTCACGCAGCATGCGTCACTTCTTCGCGCCGATGCGCCGCTGCGGCGCCGCGGCGCGTCAAATGCTGGAGCAAGCAGCCGCAGCGAAGTGGGGCGTCTCCGTCAACGATGTCGAAGCGGTGAACCATGAAGTCGTCCATCGCGCGACCAATCGTCGCGTCGGCTATGGAGAGCTCGCGGTAGCAGCGTCGGCCTTGCGCGTTCCAGCGCGCGACTCGCTGCGTCTCAAAAGTCCCGAGCAGTTCCGCTACATCGGCAAAGGCCAGGTCAAGTTGGTCGATGGTGCCGATATCGTCACCGGACGCGCGCAATTCGGCATCGATACACTGCTCGACGGCATGCTCTTCGCCGTCGTCGAACGTCCGGCGGTTTACGGCGGAAGAGTGATTTCCTATGACGCACAGGCTGCGCTGCAGGTGCCCGGTGTCGTGAAGGTGGTCGAAATCGAAGGCACTCCGCCGCCGTCGGAGTTTCAACCGCTTGGCGGTGTCGCGGTGATTGCGCAAAACACGTGGGCCGCGAT
>Ga0066709_100005223_pt1 | contig 10623 bp, 9 predicted proteins | sample GraSoiAngelo_158_FD_79665 | JGI IMG/M metagenome (GOLD analysis project Ga0066709, IMG submission 79665) | Grasslands soil microbial communities from the Angelo Coastal Reserve, California, USA - 14_1009_16_30cm | ecosystem: Environmental > Terrestrial > Soil > Grasslands | place: USA... | reverse complement strand
TCCCTGGTCGCTGCGCTCCTCCGCTGCGCTCCGGTGCTCGCTCACCGGGCCAGCCCCGCTGTCCCGGTCTGTGCTCCCTGGTCGCTGCGCTCCTCCGCTGCGCTCCGGTGCTCGCTCACCGGGGCACCCTACGGGTGCAGAGGTGACCGCATCGCGACTGCGTGGCGACGTTCACCGGCTCTGTTTGCTGGACCTCGCTCCGCTCGGTCACCGGGCAACAACCTCCTTGGAGCGAGCGCGAGCAGCGTGAGATACGGCCCGATGAACACGAACACGAGCGCGGTGACGACCGAGCCGGAGTCGTTCAGGAGAAAGCCGAGGATGCCGGCGGCCAACGCGCCCATGACGACCACGCGGTGGGGCGAGCCCGGCGGCAGCAGCTCGGTGAAGCGGCGCTGCAGTCCGAGCAGACCGAGCATGAAGGCTGCGATCACGACGATGAGCCAGGTCCACACCGATTGCGTGAAGACTCGCACGTTGGTCGACGCCTTGCGGGCGATGGTCGTGAGCGCGGGCGACGATCCGGGGTCGGCGATGTCGGCGACGAAGCGGCCGAGGTGGGTTCGCGACTCCGGCGCCCGCAGGAGGTCGACACCAGCAGCAAGCGCGACGATCGCCACCGTTGCGCCGAGGGCGAGCGCGACGGTGCGCCAGCGCAGCTTCCGTCCGCACAGCACGAGGAAGGCGAGCCCGAAGACGGGGACCAGGGTGAGGATGCCGCCGACGTCGTCGCCGATCGACGGGGCGCCGTCGGCCAGCACGACGATGACGAAGAACGCGCCGACCGCCACCAAGGCCTCGCGGCGTCGCGGCGCGTGCATCAGATGGAGGCCGGCGGCCAGCACCGCGGTCGATGCGAGGATCGCGAACGCCGCGTTCCCGACCCCGAAGAACCGGGCCGCCGTCGTCGGCGAGTACCCCATGATGCTGTTCGTCTGCAGCCGGGCACCGGTGGCGACGTCGATCATGATCAGCCATGCCGTCGCGCCCAGCACCCACGACAAGGGTGCGAGCGACCGGCGCCGGGCGCGGGTCGCCAACGTGACGAGCGCGACGTCGATCGCGAGCATCGCAGCCACCCCGCCGCCGTTGCCGAGGTCCGCCATGTTCGGTACCGCGCGCAGCAGGAACGTCGACAGTGGGAACGCCGCGATCAGCAGCATCACGAGCCTGAGGGCCGGTCCGACGCGCCCGACGCCACCGCCGCGTGCGAAGGCGGCGAGCGTCAGGAGGTAGATCGCGGCCTGGACGACGATGAACGTGAGGGTGACCCGGTAGTTCACGTGATCTCGCAACGCGGCGTCGCGGTCGAGCTTGTGCGGGCCGGCGAACGTCGGGTCAGTCTCCGGATGCACCCGGAACGCGTGGCCGATCATGCTGTTCGGCACCTCGACGCCGAGCGCGTCGAGCACGGTGGGCGCGATGTCGGTGAGCGTGACCAGCCCGACCCGCCGCGTCGACGGCGACATCACCCGCCCACGGGCCACGCCCGGGCCGACGACCGCGACCGGCGCCAGGTGCCAGTCGGTCCCGGGCGGGGTGGGCGCGAACGCGATCAGCAAGGTGTCGGGCGTGACCTCGACCCGTCCGAGCGCGGCGTCGTCGCCGTCGATGGCGATGACCTGCGGCTGCGAGCGCGGGCCGTCGATGTGACCGGACCGGTCGGCCAGCGCCGCGCTGAGCGCGGCGGATCCCATGACGTCGGTCCGTTGATCGGCTCGATGCAACGCCGCGCCCAGTGAGCCCGGTTGGCTGGCCAGGTGCTTGCCCTTGTTCTCTCGCGTGATCGCGGCCATGTCGGCGGACGTCGCCTTCACCCGGGTGCCCGCGCCCAACGAGGCGTATGCCTCGAGTGGCGACGGCTCCTTCGAGATCGTGCGCACCGTCATCCCGCCGAGCGCGCCCCGCTTCGACAGCGCGACGAAGTTGGGTGCGCGGCCGTGTTCGATGTCATCCCACGACAAGGCCGGCAGGGCGAAGAGCACGACGTGGTTGACGGCGCCCGGGGCGACGATCGGCCGGTTCGGCGCTTCCCACTGCGTCGCCGACCAGAAGCCGGCGACCGCGATCACCGCTGCGGCCGCGACGATCGCGGTGACGCGCTGACGCGCCGTCGTGAGCCGCGGCCAGAGCGCGCGCACGATGTCGTTACCTTGCCCGGCACGGTGCCGGAAGCCGCTCGGTCGCCGGCCGGTGTGGCGATGGTCCATCGCCACTGGCAGCTCCACGACGCGAGCGTCGGCCCGCAGCGCGTCGATCGTCATCGCCGTCTCGACGCCGAACCGCGGCGCGAGATCGAGCGAGCGCAGCAGATCCCCGCGCACGGCCCGCTGGCCCGACAGCGGCGCGGCCGCAGCGAAGCCGGTCCCGCGGCGAATGCCCCAGGCCGCCAGTCGCCGGACCGCACCGAACCCGCCGCGGGAGCCGGCCGGCGGCAGCACGCCGATCGCCATGTCGGCCCGCCCGGCGATCACGGGCGCCAGGAGCGCGGCGGCGGCGGATGCGCTGGCGCCCACGTCGGCGTCGACGAGGAGGTAGACGTCGGCATCGGGCGCGGACGCGACACCGGCGGCGACCGCTCCGCCCTTGCCGGTGTTCGCGTCCAGCCGCACGACGGCGGCCCCGACACCGACCGCGACTTGGGTGGTGTCGTCCGTCGAGCCGTCGTCGACGACGACGACACGGTCGATCACGTCCTCGGCGATGAGCGCAGTGACCGTCGCGGCGATCGAGTCGGCCCGGTCCTTGGCCGCGACCAGGGCAACGATCACGTGCGCGCCTCCACCCCGACCGCCGGGCGACGCGGGGCGCGGTGCACCCGCGCCCGGACGATCATGCCCAACACCACCGCGCCGGTGGTCATCGCGATCGAGTGGGCCCAGCCGAGGTTGACCACCCGCTGACCGCCCGACGCCGCCGCGAAGAGCGCCAGCATCAGCAACGAGCCGCCGGCGGTGATCCCGAGGTTCACCAACGTCGGCGAACGCGTGTCGCCGATCGCGTATGACGCGCGGGTGAGCAGTTGGAAGCACGCGTAGCCCAAGAGCCCGACCGCGTACGCAGCGATGACGCGCGACGTCAGCGTGGCGCCCGATCGGTTGAAGTCCCCGAGCTGCATGAGATGCAGCACCGGCCGGCTCAGCACGATCAACCCGGCCGTGGCCGGCACCACGCCCAATGCGATCAGTCGAATGCCGCGGCGCAGCGTCGCCACGAAGTCGTGCCACCGGTCGTCCTGGGCCTCGGCCGACAGCTGCGGATAGAGCGCGGTGAACACGGGGTTGGCCACCACCGCGTTGGGCAGCAGGAAGAACTGGTACGCGATCTGGTAGGCGACGACGCCGCCGGCGACCGCGTTGGCGAGCACGAGCGTCGTTGCGATCAGCAGCTGGTTGAGCGCGACGTAGGCCGCGGCCCACGCGCCGGGCCGGCCCAGCGACCGCACGGCTGGATGGTGCGGGTCCCAGCGCGGACGGAGCCGAAGCCCCGACCGCCAGGCGTCGATCATCGGCACCGCGGTCATGGCCAGCACACCGACGGTGGTCCCGATCGCCAGCACCAGGCGCTCGGCCGTCGAGAGGTCGAGGCCCGGATGGCTGCTCCGACGGACGACCACGTACACGACCATCGTCGCCGTCACGACCACGTTGTTGGCCACCGGCGCGAACGCCGGCGCAGTGAACCGCCGATCGCCGTTGAGCAGCGCGGTCGTCACCGCGCCGACTGCGTACAGCAGCACCTGCGGCAGGAAGAACGCGAGGAAGAACGTGCCGAGCCGGATCTCCTGCCGGCGCACGGCGTGGTTGGCGACGGCTGCGGTCAGGGCCCGCATGATCCACGGCCCGGCGACGATCCCGACCGTGGTGACCGCGCCGAGCACCGCCAGCGCCAACCCGAGCAGCGCGCCGGCGACATGCTCGGCCTCGTCGCGGCGGCCGGCGTCGACGAGGCCGACGAACGTCGGGACCAGCACCAGCGACAACGAGCCGGCCGCGAGCAGCTCGAACAGGATGTTCGAGACCAGATTGGCCGTCTGGTACGTGTTGCCCAGGAACGTCGTCCCGAGCGCGGCCGCGATCGCCAGCACCCGCACGAACCCGGTGATCCGCGAGGCCACGTTGCCGACGGTGATCGACGCGGTCGTGCGCAGCAGATCGTCCGAGGCGTTCACGGCGTGGGCGGCGTCGGCAACAAGAGCTTGGCGTCGGGGGCCACGCCGTAGTCGCCGTACCGGAACCGCGGCAGGTCGTCGAGCGCCATGACCGCCGCGACCTGACCCTGCCAGCTCTCGAGGTCGTCGACCGTCGAGACATGGCCGACCGCGGTCTTGTCCTTGCGCACCAGACCGACGAACACCTCGCGCCCGCCCGGCGTGTCGCGGCCCGCCTCGACCGCCACCGCGCCGAGCGGCGTCTGGCCGAGTTCCCGGATGAACGGAAGGCCGACCAGGTCGTCGCCGACCTCCGCCCCGGCCCCCGACACGTACGCCACACGCACCGTCTCCGTCGCGGTCGGCGGCAACGTGTCGGGACTGTTCGGCATCGGCGAGTAGTCGAGGAAGTGGGCGTCGCGCATGGTCCCGAGGACGTTCGACGTCGGCGCCAGGCCCGAGGCCGCCTTCACGATCTTGTCGAGCGCCGCGGTCCGCACGACGTCGGCATCGGTGGAGGCCGTTCCCACGAGGGTCGCCAGCGCCGCGATGTCGCCGGGCGAGCGCAACGCCATCTTGGCGGTGAACCACAGCGTGCCGTGGTCGGTGGCATCGGCCACGGCCAGTTGGTGGTGCAGGTCCTGCACCGGCTTGGCGTCCACGCCCTTGGTCGCGACGACGAGCACCGGGACGCCCCGCAGCCGGCCCCGCACCATCTGGTCGCGCGACTGGTCGAGGAAGCTGCTGAGCGCGCTGTTCTCGGCGTTCGTCCGGCTGAGCTGGCCCTCGAGGCGCTTCTGGTTGTCGGTGATCGTCTTGAGCTCGCCCTGCTTGATCACCGTCGATCCGACGACGATGCCGACACCGAGGGCGAGGAAGACCGCGACCAACGAAACCACGTGATAGCGGAGATTGATCACGCGTGACCCACCAGCACTAGAAGCGGAGGCTCTTGAGGAACAGGCGGAGCGGCTCCGACACCGCGACCATGATCATCACGGCGAAGAGCGCGGCCGCGACGAGAAGGAGCAGGTCGCTCTTGCGGACGCGGCTGCGGTACAGCCGGTTCACGCCCTTCGCGTCCATGAGGACCGGGCCGACCTTGAGGCGGGTCAGGAACGTCGAGGCCATGCCGGGCCGTCCCTTGTCGAGGAAGTCGGTCATCGACGCGTGCGCGCCGACCGCGACGATCAGCTCGGCCCCCTTCTCGAACGCCAAGAGCAACGCGACGTCCTCGCTCGTTCCCGCCGCCTCGAACGTGATGTGCGGCATGCCCATCGCCGCCAGCCGCTCGGCCCCAGGCGCGAGGCCGCCCGGGTACGCGTGAACGATGAGCTCCGCGCCCGAGCGCAACGCGGCATCGGACACGGAGTCGAAGTCGCCGATGATGACATCGGGCTTGAGACCGAACTTGCACAGCGCGTCGGCGCCGCCGTCGACGCCGATCAGCACCGGCCGCACCTCACGCACGTACGACCGCAGCGTGGCGAGGTCGGCCTCGAAGTCCGGGCCGCGCGCGACGACGAGGACGTCGCGCCCGGTGATCGTCGTTCGCAGCTGCGGCAGGTCCGGCGCGTCGGTGAGCAGATGGCGCTCCCGTCGCATGAAGTCGAGCGTGTTCTCGGCAAAGCGCTCGAGCTCCTCACCCAACACCGACTTGGCCGCCTCGATGCGGTGCTCGAGCAAGGCCATGGTCTGACGCGTGCCCTTGGCGACGATCTCCTCGCCGAACAGCACGGCGTTGCCCTCGATCCGTAGGAGCTGGCCGTCGGAGATCGCGTCCATGACGTCATGGCCGACGTCGTCGATGAGGGGGATGCCTGCCGCGACGACGAGCAGCGGCCCGTAGTTCGCGTAGCGGCCGGACACCGACGGCGCGGCATTGACGACCGCGGACGGTCGCGCCTCGACGAGACCCTCGGCCGCGATGCGATCGAGGTCGCGGTGATCGATCACCGCGACGTCACCCGCACGGAGCCGCGGGATCAGGTTCTTCGTGCGCCGGTCGACGCGTGCCGTCCCGACCACCTCGTCGATCGGCATGGCGTCAGCCACGACTCCGCTCCCCTTGCGCGACCGAGAGCAGCTCTTCCGCGTGATCGCGCGCCGTTGCGCTGCCCGGCTGGCCCGAGAGCATGCGCGAGAGCTCGACGACGCGATCGTCACCGTCGAGGGGGTGGGCGTCGGCGACGGTGCGGCCGTCGCGCTCGTCCTTCGTCACCGTGATCTGCGCGTCAGCGAACGCCGCGACCTGCGGGAGATGGGTCACGACGAGCACCTGGTGGCGGCCGGGGCCGGCCAGCGCCGCGAGCGACCGGCCCACCGCCAGCGCCGCTTCCCCACCGACACCGGCGTCGACCTCGTCGAACACCAACGTGCCGGCGTCGTCGACCGCGGCCGGCAGCGCCAGACGGATGGCGAGCATCGCCCGAGCCAGCTCGCCGCCGGACGCGACCTTCGTCAACGGCAAAGGCGGCTCGCCGGGATTGGCGGCGAGGAGGAACGTCACGTCGTCACCCGGCGGATCCTGCCCGATCGACACCTCGAGGCACGCCTTCGGCATCGCGAGGTCGCGCAGGTGCGCCGTCACACCTGCGGCCAGGCGAGGCGCGGCTACCTGCCGCGCCGCGAGCACCGCCCGCTCGGAGCTCGCGACGCGCTCGAGCGCGACCGAACGCTCGGCGTCGAGCTCGGCCGCGCGCCGGTCGTGCTGCTCGAGCTCGGCCAGCCGGGCCCGCCCGTCCGACGCGAACGCGAGCACGTCGGCCAGCGTCGCGCCGTACTTCCGGCGCAGCTCGTGCAGGAGCTGGCGACGAGCCCGCACCGCGTCGAGCCGCTCCGGATCCTCCTCGATCGTCTCGCCCACCGCCCGGATGTCGGCCGCGACGTCGGCGACCTCGGCCGCGATGGTGCGCAGTCGCGCCTCCATGTCTGCGAACGGCGTCCGGCCCGCGATCGCGGCCAGCGCGGTCGCGACGGCGTCACTGGCCGACCCGCGGTCGGGCTCGTCCGCGCCCGACAAGGCCTGATGGGCGACCACGCCCGCGGCCCGATGCGCGACGGCGTCGGCCAATCGGTCCTCCTCGGCTTCGAGGGCACCGTCCTCGTCGACGTCGGTGATGCCGGCCGCGTCGAGCTCACCGACCTGGAAGCGCAGGAGCTCGATTTCCCGAGCGCGGGCCCGCTCGTCGCCGCCGAGCCCGCCCAGCGCGCTGTCAATCGTCGCCAGCGCGGCGCGCGCCTCGCGCAACGAGACGAGATCAACGGGCCCGAACGCGTCGAGCGCGGCCCGCTGGGCCCGCGTGGACAACAGCGCCTGGTGGGCGTGCTGGCCGTGCAGGTCGACGAGACGGGCGCCGAGCTCGGTCAGCTCGACGGCTGTCGCCAGCCGACCGTCGAGGTACGCGCGGCTGCGCCCGGCCGCCGGTACGACGCGCCGGACGACGACCTCGTCGCCGTCGAGCTCGAACCGCCCCTCGACCACCGCCTCGTCGGCACCCGGGCGCACGAGCACGGCGTCGGCCCGACCGCCGACCAACAGCTCGATCGCCTCGACGACGAGCGTCTTGCCGGCGCCCGTCTCCCCGGTGAGCGCGGTCATTCCGGTGCCGATCACCAACGACAGATCGGCGATGACGCCGAGGTCGCGGACGGCCAGCTCGGTCAGCACTGGTCCACTACCGGTCCGCCAGGCCGAACTTGGTCTTCAGGATGCGGAAGAAGTCGCGCTCGCCGAACGTCACGAAGCGGGCCGGGTGCGGGCCGGCCGAGCACTCGATGCCGTCGCCGCGACTCAGGCGGCCGAGCTCGTGACCGTCGATCGTCAGCGTCGCCTCGCGCTCGTCCATCACCTCGAGCCGCACCGTGACGTCGGCGTCGAACACCAGGCTGCGATCGAACAACATGTGCGGCGACACCGGCGTCAGCAGCAGCGCCCGCAACGATGGGGCGAGGATCGGGCCGCGCACCGAGAACGCGTACGCGGTCGATCCGGTCGGGGTCGCGATGATGAGCCCGTCGGCCGCGTAGGTCGTGAAGCGCGTGCCGTCGAGGCCGACCGCGACGTGGACGGTGTGGCCCGTGCTCGTCTTCTCGACGACCGCCTCGTTGAGCGCGATGCGTGGCCCTCGCGGCAGACCGTTCGACGGCGCGTCGATCGCGACCGACAGGGTCATCCTCTCCTCGATGCCGAAGTCACCCGCGAGCCAAAGCTCGAGCGCCGACCGCAGGTGCGACGGCTCGACGGTCGTGAGGTAGCCGAGCCGGCCGCTGTTCACGCCGAGGATCGGCACGCCCTTGGGCGACACCAGCTCGACCGTCCGCAGGATCGTGCCGTCGCCACCGATGCTCACGGCGAGGTCGGCACCGTCGACGTCATCGCCGCTCTCGACCAGCACCGCCTCGTGGCCGAGCCCCGTGAACCAGCCCATCACGTCGTCGGCGAGCCGCCGGGCCTCGTCGCGGATCGGATGGGTGATGAACGCGACGCGGGCCATCAGCCCGCCCCGGTCCGGGCGTGGACGAAGACTTCGACGTTGCCGTCGGCGCCCGTCAGGGGCGAGACCATGCGCCCCATCATCGCGGCCCCGGCCGCGCCGAGTGCGGCAACGACGCCATCGACCGCCTCCTCGCGCCTGGCCGGGTCACGCACCACCCCGCGCCCGCGTGACGCCTCGGCCCGGCCGACCTCGAACTGCGGCTTGACGAGCACGACCAGGTCGCCACTCGGGCTGGTCAGCACGACCAGGGCGGTCGCGACGGTGCGGAGCGAGATGAAGGAGAGATCGGCGACCACGACCGGGAACGGGCCGTCGACCTCGGCCGGCTCGAGATGGCGCACGTTCACCCGCTCGCGCACGTCCACCCGCGGATCATCCCGCACCTTCGGGTGGAGCTGGCCGTGCCCGACGTCGACCGCGACAACCGCCGCCGCGCCCCGCTGGAGCAGGCAGTCGGTGAACCCACCGGTCGACGCGCCGGCGTCGAGACACCGCGCGCCGGCGACGTCCACGCCGAAGGCGTCGAGCGCGGCGTCGAGCTTCTCGCCACCGCGGCCGACGAAGCGGGCCGGCGGGCCGGCCAGCGTGACCGGCTCATCCGGATCGACCAGCCGGGTCGGCTTGTCGGCGAGCGCGCCGCCGACCAGCACCCGTCCGGCCTCGATCGCGTCCCGCGCGACCGCGCGACTCTCGACCAGGCCCCGCCGGACCAGCTCGGCGTCGAGTCGGCGGCGGGCCGTGTGGTCGTCCTAGGCCGAAGCGGCCTTCTTGGCCGGCGCCTGCTTGGCGGCCGCCTTCTTGGCCGGCGCCTTCGCCGCACCTGCCTTGGCGATCTTGGCCTCGAGGCGGGCGATGTCGGCCTTGGTGGCCAGACCCAAGGAGCCCAACTGCTCCTGCACCGCGGACCGCACCAGCTTCTGCAGCTCCTCGGTGTTCTTCCGGCTGCGGACCATGAGCTCCTCGACCGCCTTCGACGCCCGCTCCTGCCGCACCTCGCCCGCCTTGACCAGGTCCTTCACGATCGCCTCGGCGCGGTCGCGCGTGAGCTGGACGAACGCCGCCCCGGTGTCGAGGTAGCGCTTCCACGCGTTGTCTGTTGCCATCCGGCCAGGCTAGCCAGCGGCCTTCAGTGCTTGCAAAAGTTCGCACCCAGTGAGCGGCCTAGCCTCGGCCCCCGCGTGATCCCGCTCAAGGACTACAACCCGACCCGGCGCGTCGCGTACGTCACGTTCCTCCTCATTGCCGCGAACGTGCTCGTCTACTTCCTCGTCCAGCCGCAAGGGTGGAGCGCCACCGACCCGCGCTCGACCGACGTCCGCAAGGCCGAGTTCACCTACGAGTACGCCGCGGTGCCGTGCGAGGTGCTCCACGACCGGCCGCTCAACGCCGCCGATGTCCAGTCCGGCTGCGACGCCGACCCGGAGGAGCCCGCGGCGTACCCGAAGAAGAGCGTGTATCTCGCGGTCGTCTACTCGATGTTCCTGCACGGGAGCCTGCTGCACATCGGCGGCAACATGCTGTTCCTCTGGGTCTTCGGCAACAACATCGAGGACATCCTCGGGCCGTTCGCGTACCTGCTCTTCTACCTGCTGGCCGGTCTCGTCGCCGCGGCCGCGCACATCGCGGTCCAACCGAACAGCACCGTCCCCATCGTCGGCGCGTCGGGCGCGATCGCCGGCGTGATGGGCGCGTACATGGTCGTGTTCCCGAACGTGCGCATCCGTTCGCTGCTGTTCCTCGGCTTCTTCGTGCTGTTCCGCGACGTTCCGGCCAAGTGGCTGCTCGGGTTCTGGTTCGTGCTGCAGTTCTTCACCGCGCCTGGTTCGGGCGTGGCCTGGATGGCCCACGTCGGCGGGTTCGTGTTCGGCCTCGCCGTCGGGCTGTTCCTCCGCAGCCGGGCCCGGCCGCCGATCCAGCCGACCTACACCTACTGAGGACCCCCAGTTTCCCTGACGACTGTGCCAGGGATCGTTC
>Ga0066709_100005222_pt1 | contig 10623 bp, 6 predicted proteins | sample GraSoiAngelo_158_FD_79665 | JGI IMG/M metagenome (GOLD analysis project Ga0066709, IMG submission 79665) | Grasslands soil microbial communities from the Angelo Coastal Reserve, California, USA - 14_1009_16_30cm | ecosystem: Environmental > Terrestrial > Soil > Grasslands | place: USA... | reverse complement strand
CGCTGCTCGCTCCGTGACGCTCACGCCGACGAGCCTAACCCGACGGCCGAGACCTTCGCACAGACTCAAGAGGCGCGCATGACCGCGCGCCTCCCAGCCTTGGCAAAGCTGCGCCGCGCCGGGGAACCCTTAGGCGACTTCAGGTTGGAAGAAGCGCTGGGCGATCGCTGTCGGAATAATCGCGGAGAGCACGATGACCGTGATCAGCAGTGAGAACTGCGTCTTGTTGATGATTCTGGCGTTCAGTCCGTAGAGCGAGCTGATCGTCCCGAACGTGAGGCCGGTGGACATCAACAGCGTCGTGAAGATTCCGTGGGGAGCGGGGTAACGCCGGGCGAGTGGGTAGACACCGAACAGCTTCGGCACGATCTTGGCTGCGAGGAGAAGCGCCAGCAGGCCCAGGTTGGCCCAGTGGGCGACACGGTCGGCGGTCGAGCCGGGCAGGTAATCCTCGAGGAAGTGGCCCTTGTGGCCGACGACGACGAGGTCGAAGTCGCCTTTGCCGGCGTGGCGGACGATCAGCTCGGCCGCGTGCCCCGGTAGAACGTCTACCTGGAGATCGACTCCCTCCTCTCGCGCCTGGTCACGGGCGAGGCGGGCGACTGTCCCGAAGAACTGGTCCTTCTCGCGTTTCACCTCGTCGACCTCGCCGATCGTGGCCGCGTAGGCAGGCAGCTTTCCTTCGACGGTGAGGGCGTGGAGCTCCGCACGTGTCAGCTTCGCGAGCTCGATCGCGGTTTCGAGTGCCTTCTGGCCGCCGGGGCTACCGTCGATCGCGACGAGGATTTTGTGGAACGGCACCGGGGCTCACCTCCTAATTCGATTCTCCCGTGCCGGCTTTCTCTCGATCGGGGGCTCGGGCTCCGAATGCACATTCGCAATGATCTTGGGTCAGGTGAGCGGTTGAACCCTTGTGGTCGCTTCGGTCCCGATCAGCGAGCCTTTACGCCCATCGAACCTGACGAGACAGAGCGTCCCGCCGAGCTCCGGATAGTCTTGCTCTAGCTCGTCCAGCACGCGAAACGCCTCCACCGGGTCGACGATTTCTGCGAGTACGCGCCCGTCTCTGTCATCTACAAGGAGAAAGCCCTGCACCGCTTTCCTGTCTCCTTGAGGGCTGCTTTCCTAACGCGCACGAAGAACTCTTCACCTTCGGTCAATACCTGGAATATCGCTCGCTTTCGCCGTCGGGAAGCGCCCTGCTGGATCGACTACATCTCGCGTGACCTGCTCGACTCAGACCGACTGTCCGTGCGCCGACAGCTGCCCAAGGGCGGTTCGTCCGTTCGCGGGCTCGGGGTGCTATTCCGTTCGGGGTCGCGGCTCGTTCACGGCGACCGAGATCAGAATGGGCCTCGGCGAGTTCCTCCGATCGCTCTAGTGTCGGCGGCGCGAACCCATCCCTGAGGGTGCGTCCAGGCTTCGGCAACGGGCTGCGCACAAAGCGCTGACCACGGCACGCACCAGTTCGCCCTGTTCATCCCAAAATGCTGCGGGACGAGCGTGACCGCTGTTTACTTGCCGCGCGAGGTCTTCTTCGGGCGCTTGGTCTTCGCCGGCGCCTTCGTCTCCGTCTGCGCAAGTGACTTCGGCCGCTTCTTTCCCGCCACGTCTGGCTCCTTTCGGTTGCTCTGCTCCCGCTGAGACACTAGCGACCGCGGCCACCCAACTCGAACATCTGCCGTTCCCGCGCCCTGCTGGGCGGGAGATCCTCGTCGACGTCAGGCCCACTCGTCTCAACCTTCTGTTCGCAAAGAAGAAGAGAACGCGCCAACTCGCACGCGCCAAACGCTCACCAAACCACGATCCGTAAGAAGAGCCCGCACGTCGCAGTTCCCCGGGACACTGGGAGCGTGCGGAACGGAAACTCCAAGCGGCCAAGATGGAAGGCGCTTTCCCGGTCTGAAGGGACTGCGAGTCCCATCCGGACCTCGTCGCAGACGGGGTACGCAGATGTCCTTCCGCATTTGCAGGTTATTTCGCGATGGGCCGGGCAGGGACCAAGGCACCCGCAAGTGCGAGAAACCACGGGAGCGAAGGTCAAGTTCGGCGGCTCGCGCGCCGATGGTCGCGCAGGAGATTGATGCGACGCTGGATCCACGCACTGCTCTTGGGGGGCGCCTTAAGTGGCGTCGTGAGCGGCGCGGGGGCGGCGCGCGCCGACGGCGCTGAACTCCTCTTCCTCAGCGACCGAACAGCGAACATCCGGAACTCGGAGATCTTCATCGCTTCCGCTGCGGGCGTGCGCGTGGACGTTGCACGGACGCCGCAGGCCGACGAGCGTGAGCCTGTGTGGTCGCCGGACGGAAGGCGCCTTGCATTCGTGCGCGAGACCGGCAACGACCGCAAACTCGTCGTCGCGGCTGCGGACGGCGGAGAGGAGCGTGTCCTTGCTGTCGACGACGTCGGCGGCTTCGGGGTCCGTTGGTCTCCGGACGGGACCCGTCTGGCGTACGTGCGCTTCGATCGCGTTCACGTCAGCGGCGGGCTGGCGGTTGTCAGTGCGGACGGGAGCGATCACCGTGTGGTCGCGATCGGCCGCTACTTCGAGCCGACGTGGTCGCCCGACGGGCGGCGGCTCGCGTTCGTCGACGATGCGGGCGCGTCGGCGGCTCTTCCGGGCGGCAACGTGCACGTCGTCGACGCCGATGGAACGAACCATCGTGCGCTCACAGGCGTCGCGCAGGCCTTGTTCATCGAGCCGGCCTGGACGGCGGACGGCGCGCGGGTGACGTTCAAGCACCGCCACTTCTGCACCGCGCGCTCGGGGGTCGAGCAATGCGGCCTGGACATGAACCAGGTTTCGCCGGAGTCCGGTGACGTCGAGGCCTTCGCAGCGACTTCGAGTCGGTCTGCGGCATGGTCGCCCGACGGACACGCGGTCGCCTACGTCGACGATGGGAAGCTCTTCGTCGTTTCGTCCGCCGGCGCTGCGCCACGAGTCGTCGCGACGCGAGCGGACGAGCTTGCAGTTCCGGCGTGGTCGCCGGACGGGTCCCGACTCGCGTTCACGCGCGTTTTGGGAGTCGCCGTCGTTCCTGCCGGCGGCGGGCGTGCTCGCACGGTCACGAAGCACACCGGCAGCAGCGTCCTTTGGTCCGCGAGCGGGAACCACATTGCCGTCCGCGCTGACGGCGCGCCGCGTGGGGTCGTGCACATCGTGGACGTCGACTCGGGACGCGCTCGCACCCTGCGGCCCAACGGCCTCGTCGAAGAGTTCGCGAGCGTTTCGTGGTCGCCGTCGGCGGAGCGGCTCGTCTTCGCCGCGACCGTCGTCAGGAACGATCAGGATCTGTACCGGATGGGCGCGGACGGGACCCACGTCCGCGCGGTGACGCACGACGCCGTCGCCGAGCAGGCACCGGCTACGTCCCCCGACGGCCGCCGGATCGCCTTCGTCCTCCGGGGTGACGTCTACGTCACACGGATCGACGGCTCGCAGCGGCGGAGGATCACGCGCCTTGCGAACGCTGTCGGCAAACCGACGTGGTCTCCACGCGGCGACCGGATCGCGTTCGGACGGACGTCGCTCGAGCGCTGGGAGGTCGCGGTCGTCGGCGCGGCGGGTGGGCCGGTGAAGCGCGTCATCTCGGGGCCGACCGTCTACGACGCGGGCCTGATCGGTGCCTGGCCGGCGCCGGCCTGGTCCCCCGACGGTCGCACGATCGCCTACGTTCGCTACTTCCCGGACCCGCTGGACGAGTGCGAGTCGCGGCCGCAGATCTTCACAGTCGGTCTCGACGGCCACGGTGGACGACAGATCACGCGCGAGCGTGGGTATGCCGGTGACGAGCCGGCGTGGGCGCCCGATGGTCGCACGATCGCATTCGCGCGCAGCGATGCATGCGGCGGAGACGACCAGATCGCTCTCGTCAACAGTCGCGGCGGCCGCTCGCGCCCGCTAACCGGCGGAGGCAGCGGCCTGCCGCAGTTCGGCGGAATATCGCCCGACTGGTCACCCGACGGCGGGCGGATCGCGTTCTGCGCCGACGGTGCGATCTACGTGATCACCCCGAACGGAGCAACCGTGGCGCAGCTGACGCGTGACCGCGCCTGGAACGGCGCGCCCGACTGGATCGCCGCGCAGCTCGACGCTCGTATTAGGTCCGACTAGCGTCGGCGCGGGCGACGATGATGACTAATGGGCCGGGCAGGGATCGAACCTGCGACCTTGGGATTAAAAGTCCCCTGCTCTACCAACTGAGCTACCGGCCCGCGTGAGCCAGTGTAGTCCGGGTCCCGTGGACCGCCGGCCCGCCAGTCACTCGTTCGCGGGTTGACAAGCCTGCGACGCCTCGAAGACTGAGAACAACGCCGCGCCGCTCTTAAAGGAGTCTCAGTGAGAAGGTCAGCAGTCCTCATCGTCGCTGCCGCTTGCGCATTCGCCATGGCAGCGAGCAGCCCGCACCTCGCAGCGCGCGCTGCGACGGCTCCTGCCGCACCTGGCTTGGTTCCCGCCGGCGAGCTCGGGCCTTCCCACGCCGGGCCGGCGCTCGGCCCGCTTGGCTTCCTGCCGCTGCACGCCCGGGACTATGCGCGCGCGAAGGCCGCCGCGAACGCTCGAGCCGGCCTCGCGCCGAGCAGGCCGAGGAGGGGCGGCGGAGGCGGCCCGACGATCTCCTCGTATGCCAACGTCGCGCCGAGCTTCAACGGCACCTACTGGTCGGGCGGAACGCCGCCGGATACGACCGGCGCGATCGGTCCAGACCGCTACATCGAGACGGTCAACACGCAGTACGCGATCTACTCGCGCAGCGGCGCGCCCGTCAACAGCGGCTCGTTGAGCTCGCTGACGGGAATCTCGGGCGGCTTGTTCGGTTACAGCCTCAGCGATCCGCAGATGATGTGGGACGCCAAGACGCAGCGCTTCTACTACTCCGCGGTCTACTACGACGCGTTCCTGCTCGCCAACGGCCTCGCCGTCGGCTGGAGCAAGACGGCGACGCCCGCAAGCTCGAACGACTTTTGCAAGTACGCAATCGACTTCGGGACCGAGCTCCCCGACTATCCGAAGCTCGGCGATTCGTCAGATTTCCTCCTGTTCGGTTACAACAAATTCGGCAACGGCGCCAGCACGTACGACGGTTCTGAGTTCACGCTCGTGAACAAACCCCCGGCTGGGTCCGCGTGCGCGCCGACGAGCGCGTTCGCCGTGTACACATCCGGCGTTCTGCACAACGCGGACAACTCGCCGGCCGCAACTCCTGTTCCCGCCAATCTCGTCGACGATTCCAACGGCACCGGCTACGTCGTCGCGAATGCGGATCTCACCGAAACACCGTCGGCGAGCTCCGTCTCGCTCTACTCCGTGTCGACCAACGGCAGCGATGCGAACGGGATCCCGGTGCCCAGCATCAGCGGACCGACGAACGTCGCGGTTTCGTCGTACGCCATGCCGTCGAGCGCTCCGCAGAATGGGAGCTCCTACCTCCTCGACACCCTCGATGGTCGCTTCGAGGCCGCCGTTGCGGCCGTTGACCCCGGACATGCCAACACGACCGCTGTGTGGACCGCGCACGCCGTCTTCGGAGGTGCCGGCACGGAGGAGCGCTGGTACGAGATCGATCCAGGAGCCGGCGCCCTCTTGCAGTCGGGAACCGTCAGCAGCAGCTCGCTGTTCGTCTGGAACGGTGCGATCTCACCCGACCGCGCGAACAACGGCGCCGCGGGAGCGTTCGGCGACAGCATGGCGATGAGCGTGAGCACCTCCTCGGCCGCGACCTACCCGGCGATCCAATTCGTGTCGAAACGGGGCACGAACCCGCAGTCAGGCCTGATGAACCTCGTCCAGGCGACCGGCGCGAACGTCGACCTCAGCTGCAGCGCGACGAGCCCATGCCGCTGGGGCGACTATTCCGGGGCAAGTCCGGATCCGGCCGCGAGTGGAAGCCTTGGGAAGGTGTGGCTGGCGAACCAATACAACGTCGCGGGTGGAACGACGTCGTCGACAGCCTGGAGGACCTGGATCTTCGGCGTCAGTCCGTAGGGCTGAGGCCCGCAGTTCGGGCTGCGCAGCGACCGTCGGCGTGGCTTGTGGGGGCTATCCTGCAGCGGCCGCCCCCATCGACTAGCGGCCTAGGTCGCCACCCTTTCAAGGTGGTAGCGCGGGTTCGAATCCCGCTGGGGGCACTCCCTTTTTCGCTGCAACTGACCTACAATCAGTCCCCCTCAGGAAGGACGCATGGAGGCAGCTGCGGCTACTGCTGCTCCGGCGGACGGGGCACTCGACGCTCGTGCCCGTCCCGGAGATCGAGAACGATTCAGCACGTTGTATGCCCCGCACTTCGCGGGCGTCTACGACTACGTGCTGCGAGTCGTGCGCGACCGCGACCTTGCTGCCGGTGCCGTCCGCGCAACCTTTGCCCGAGCGTGGCACGACTTCCCGGAGCAGGGAAACGACGTCTCCGCCTGGCTCTTCACGACGGCACGGACATGCGCGCTCGACGTGCTGCGGTACAAGAGGGACCGAAACGGCTCAGAGCGTGAGGCGCTCGAGTTCACGCAGGTCGACGGGAATCGCGTCCCGGACGCATCGGTCGTGTTCGACAGGGAGCTCGTCGAACTCGTCTGGGACGAGGCCGCCGCGCTCTCGCTCGACGAATACTCCTTGCTGGCGTTGGAGCTGCGGCACGAGCTCACCACAGACGAGATCGGCGAGCAGCTCGGGCTTGACGGCGCTGTGTCGACGAGGCTGATGCGCACGCGATACTCGTTCGAGAAGAGGGTGACCGCGAAGCTGGTCGCCCGTCGCGGGCGGCACAACTGTACCGAGTTGGACATCCTGCTCGCGCAAGGTGATGCCCGGGATGTCTCACAGCACATTCAGCGCTGCGCCCGCTGCCACGAGAGCAAGGGAGGGTTCGTCTCGCCCGCGGAGGTTCTGCGGGGGCTGGCGGCGATAGCGCCGACGCGCAAGCTTAGCCACGAGATCTTCGGCGCCCGCCGCCGCCGACTATTCGGCATCCTGTAGGCGACCGGGCGGTTAGCTCAGCAGGGAGAGCGCCTGCCTTAGCGCTCGTGGACACTCGCCCGGCCGGTCGGGAATCCCTCTTTGTCGTACGCTCCCAGCTCACGGCGATGGCCGATCAGCCACAGGGGACCGTGTCCCTCCTTTTCAGCGACATCGAGCGCTCGACAACACTGCTCCGAGAACTCGGCCGCGAGCGCTACGCGGAAGGGCTCGAGGCGCATCGGCGGCTCCTGCGCGAGGCGTTCGAACGTCATGGCGGCTATGAAGTGGACTCTGATGGTGACGCCTTCTTCGTCGCCTTCCACGATGTAAGGGAGGCGGTCGCCGCGGCTGCCGAAGCGCAGCGCGTGGTCGCGAATCACGAGTGGCCGGATGGCCATGCGTTTCGCGTCCGCATGGGGATCCACACGGGCGAGCCGCTGGCCGTACCGCCGAAGTACGTCGGGCTCGAGGTGCACAAGGCGGCGCGAATCATGGCCGCCGGGCATGGCGGGCAGGTGCTGCTTTCAGAGGCGACGCAGAAGCTCGTCCGGAGCGGCCTCCCCGAGGGCGTCGCCTTGGGCGACCTCGGCGAGCACCGGCTGAAGGACCTGCTCCGGCCGGAGCCGCTCGCACAGCTCGTGATCGAAGGCCTGGAGAGCGAGTTTCCGGCTTTGAAGACGCTGGGCAACAGGCCGACTAACCTGCCTGTCCAGCCGAACTCGCTGATCGGCCGCGAGCACGAGCTGGCGGAGCTGGTCGCTCTCCTCCGCGTGGAGGGCGTCCACCTGCTCACCCTGACTGGCCCGGGCGGCACGGGCAAGACGCGGCTCGGCCTACAGGTCGCAGCGGAGTTGCTCGAGGAGTTCCGGAGTGGTGTCTTCTTCGTCTCGCTTGCTCCGATCAGCGATCCGGATATCGTCGTGCCGGCGATTGCCGAGGCGCTCGCTCTGCGCGAGGTCGCAGGCGAGCAGCTGTCCGAAACGCTGATCGCCTACCTACGCGAGAAGCAGATGCTGCTCGTGCTCGACAACTTCGAGCAGGTGATCGGCGCCGCAGCGGACGCAGCGAACCTTCTTCGCCACTGCCCCGAGCTGCGGTTGCTGGTCACGAGCCGTGAACGGCTGCGCGTGACGCGGGAGACCGTCTACGCAGTGCCGCCGCTCCAGCTTCCTAACGAGATGGAGGACCTCCCCACGCTCGCCCGCAGCGACGCAGTCGCCCTCTTCAGCACTCGCGCCCACGCGGCCACGGGTCAGTTTGCTTTGACCGACCAGAATGCTTCCGCCGTTGTTGGCATCTGCCGACGGCTCGACGGGCTACCGCTTGCCATCGAACTGGCCGCCGCCCGTGTGTCCGCACTTCCACCTCAAGCCCTGCTGGAGAGGCTGCAACGACGGCTGCCGTTGCTGACGACGGGAGCGCGAGATGGAGAAGAGCGTCAGCGGACGCTTCGCAGGACGATCGGGTGGAGCTACGACCTTCTCAGCCCGGACGAACAGAGGCTCTTTGCTCGCCTTGCAGTCTTCGTCGACGGCTGCCGGATCGAAGCGGCCGAAGCTGTCTGTGATGCCGACGCCGATCTCGGCGTCGACCTGCTGGATGGTCTGACGCTGCTGGTCGAAAAGAATCTTCTGCGTCAGCAAGCCGATCCTGGCGGGCAACCCCGCTTCACGATGTTCGAGACGATCCGCGAGTTCGCAACCGAGCGGTTGGCTGATGTCGGCGCGCTTGACGCCGTCCGCGCTCGGCACGCGGATTACTACTTTTCTTTCACCGACGATGTCTTGGACGCGAAGCTGACGATTGCCGAGGAGCTCACCCGGCTCGCGAACGAGCAGGCGAATCTCCGTGCCGCACTCGTGTGGGCAAACGAGCAAAGGAACGCTGCTCGTCTCGCCTCGATAGTCGGTCGCCTCTACCGACTGTGGCTCCTCCGCGGCACCCTTCAGGAGGGCCTGCATTGGGCGGAGGCAGCGCTCGCCCGTCGTGAGGGGCTTGATCCTGACGCTCTTGTCCATTTGTTGGCCGGAACGAGCGAGCTCTTCCGCTTTGCCGGCGACACTGCTCGTGCGAAGAAGCTCAAGCACGAGTGTCTTGAAGTAGATCGGCGCTCCGGCAGACGCGCCCGATTGACGCACGGCGGATCGGTATCGGCTCATGTGCTCGCCGACCTGGCTGACATGGCCATCGGCGAAGAGGATCTCGACCAGGCTCGTGCGTACGTCGAAGAGAGCCTGGCGCTCGGCGGGGATGCGCGCGCGCTGGCTTCGCTGGGCGACATCTTCCTGCTCGACGGAGATCTCGAGGGGGCAGAGAACTGTTTTCAGCGCTCGCTCTCGGGGTTCAAGGCGGCGGGACACGACTACAACTACGCCCTCATTCTCGAAGGCTTGGGAGAAGTCGCGCGCCGTCGGGGCGAGCTGTCCAGCGCACTCGAGCATTTCCGGCGCGCTCTGAGTGAGTTCGCCGCACTCGGTGACGAAACGGCAATCGCGGAGTGTTTTGACGGCCTCGCAGTTGTTGCTGCCGAAGAAGGCCAACTGGTACGCGCCGGGCATCTTGCCGGCGCAGCCCGTGCTTTGCGCACGTCAAGCGGCCAGTACCAGGGCATTCGCTCTCATCCCGACCTTTCAACCGCCGCTATCAGTCTTCCCTCTCTCCCCCCGGAGGCGATTGAGGCGGGGCGAGCCCTCACGCTCGATGCGGCTCTCCGCTGTGCACTGGGGAAGGAAGAAGCCCGGAACGAGAAGAAGACGCGCTAGGTGCGACTCGCAGTTGGGGATAATTGAACGAACAGCGTTCGCTCAACGAACCGGGAAAGGGCGGTTAGCTCAGCTGGGAGAGCGCCTGCCTTACAAGCAGGAGGTCGGCGGTTCGATCCCGTCACCGCCCATCACGAAGAGCCTGCACAGCGGACATCTTCTTCCACGGGAGTTCTAGAAGGGCCGGGCAGGTCTCTGCCCGGCCCTTCGGAATGTCAGTAGCCGATGCCGAAATCGGTGCGTGGCACGGTGGCTAGCACCTGCTGCTGGTAGTAGATGGTGCTGCCGTCGTCCGCGGTCACGTCCGAGGGATAGTGGGTCGAGACCGTGAGTGCGTAGATCTTGTGCTCGGAGATCGCGAGCCCGAAGTAGTCGCCGATAAAGCCGCGGCCGGTCGGGCAGGGATCCCTGGCTCCGGCGCACGGGTACTGCGAGAGGCCGCCCAGGGACTGGCCGGGCTGCTCCGGATCCCACGTGAAGTCGGAGATACGCACGTTCCCACCGACCTTCACGGCCCCCGCGCCGCTGTCCTTGTACGCCTGCAGCGATGTATCGATACAGAAGTTCGTCCGCCCGACGTCGGCGTGGAGGACGCTCGGATCGTCCGGGCACGCTTGACGGCGATCGTAGAACGCCACTGCAACGGCTCCGTCCGGACCCGCCGCGATCGACGGCTGGAACTGATCGGTGGGCGTTCCCGACGCGTCGACGTTGTCGTTCACGACGACCGGCGTCGACCAGTGCTGGCCGCCGTCCGTCGACTGCGTGAACTTCACGTCCGCCTGGCCCACGATTGGATCCCAGTCTTCGAAGGTGAGGTAGAGGTGGCCGGCGTAGGTTGGGCTGGCTGCGAAGTTCTCGACGATGCCGCTGCGGAAGCGCGTGTTCGGGTACACCTCCCCCGGCGGG
>Ga0066709_100005220_pt1 | contig 10625 bp, 5 predicted proteins | sample GraSoiAngelo_158_FD_79665 | JGI IMG/M metagenome (GOLD analysis project Ga0066709, IMG submission 79665) | Grasslands soil microbial communities from the Angelo Coastal Reserve, California, USA - 14_1009_16_30cm | ecosystem: Environmental > Terrestrial > Soil > Grasslands | place: USA... | reverse complement strand
GCTCTGCGGTTTGCCGGCGAGCACCGCCTTACCATTTTTGAGTTCCGCGGCGGGACGCATTACAAGAAGAAAGATTGGCAGCCGACGGGCGGTGTGGGAGTGAACATCGCGAGCCACTTCGGCATCGATGCCGCTATCTATGGAACCGCCACCAACATCGAGCGCAAACGTAAAGCCGCATTGGCGTTGTCGCTCCGCCTGGGCGGCAGCTAACGGCTGAGGAGGTCTAAACTGATGGTGAAGGAACTTACCGCAAAAAAAGGCGGCAGCTTTCTGATCGAGGATAGCACCGCTGGAGAGATCTTTACGCCAGAGGATTTCTCGGAAGAGCAGACGATGATTCGCGATATGACCGAGCAGTTTGTGGAAGATGAAGTGTTGCCGCAGGTCGAGAACATCGAACACAAAGATTGGGACGTGACGATCAAGCTTCTCAGGCGTTGCGGAGAGCTCGGGCTGCTTGGGATCGAAGTGCCGGAGAAATATGGCGGTGAAAATCTGGACAAGGTCTCCGCCATGATTGTTGCGGAGAAGCTCGCACGTATCGCGTCTTTTGCCGTTTCGTACGGCGGCCACAGCGGAATTGGCACGCTGCCGATCGTGTACTTTGGCAAGGAACAACACAAGAGCAAATACCTGCCTCTGCTCTGCACAGGGGAAAAGATTTCGGCATATGCGTTGTCTGAATCCGGCAGTGGTTCGGACGCGCTCGCAGCAAAGACGAATGCTGTTCGTAGTCCCGATGGGACACACTGGATCATGAACGGCGAGAAAATGTGGATCACGAACGCCGCTTTCGCGGACATGTTCATGACATTTGCGCAGGCCAATGGAAAGCAGTTCACATGTTTTATCGTGGAAAAAGAGTATCCGGGTGTTTCGACGGGGGCCGAAGAGAACAAAATGGGACTCCGCGGTTCATCGACTCGCCCTCTCATTTTGAATAATGCTCAGATACCGATCGACAACGTCGTCGGTGAAATCGGCAAAGGCCATCACGTCGCCTTTAACATTCTGAACATTGGCCGCGCGAAGCTCGGCGCCGGTGCTGTGGGGGGCGCAAAGACTGCGCTCAATGATGCCATTCAGTACGCGAAGCAGCGGATTGCATTTAAAAAACCAATCGCCAGCTTCGGGGCAATCAAGCACAAGCTTGCAGAGATGGCGACCCGCATTTGGGTAGCCGAAGGCATGGTGTATCGAACGGCTGGGTTAATGGATCGAAGCCTTGAAAGTATTGATCTCGACGACACTCAGCAGGTTTTGAAAGCGATCGAAGAATACGCCATCGAGTGTTCCATTCTGAAAGTCTTCTGCAGCGAAATGCTCGATTTCGTCGTCGATGAAGCTGTGCAAGTGTACGGCGGCTACGGGTACAGCGCCGAATATGCCGTCGAGCGTTACTACCGCGACTCGCGCGTGAATCGGATTTTCGAGGGCACAAACGAGATTAACCGCCTGCTCATTTCCGGCATGCTTCTCAAGCGCGCCGCCGCGGGGCAATTGGCGCTTCACACTGCGGCTCGTGCAGTCGTCGATGATGTGATGTCGGCGTCGATGCCCGCTGAGCCCTCAGGGCCGTTAGGGGCGGAGATAGCAGCAGTAGCCCAAGCAAAGAAGGCGCTATTGTTCACCGCTGGATCCGCCATTCAGAAATTCGGAGATGCAATTCGAGATGAACAAGAAGTTCTGATGCACACCAGCAACATGGTGATGGAAGTTTTCGCGATGGACACCGCAATTCATCGCCTTATGAAAAAGAACTCTTCCGGGTCGCACGCAGACGTAACACGGGTCTTCGTTAACGACGCCATGAACCGCGTGGAATTCTCAGCCCGGCAGGTGCTTGCCGCCGTGGCTGAAGGCGACGCGCTACGCACACAATTAGCCGCCCTTCGGAGGCTACTCCGCTGGATGCCAATCAATACGGTTAAGGCAAGGCAGCGTATCGCGGAGTTTTTGACCGATAACGGACGTTATGGACTGTAGCGGGGGATTTACAGTATCCCCAGCCCCTGCACAATCCATACGCCGAAGATCACAACCAGCATAATGGTCCAGGCCAACCCAACCACTTTCAAATACCGGCTCAGCACGCTGACCTTTCGCCGGATATCATCTTGTTCGCGAGCGAGGTGCGCTTCGGCGCTATCCAGGATGAGGTGATCCTCTTCTTTCATGTCCAGCATGCCACGATAGAGGAACATGACAATGGCTGCGGCCGTCAGTACGGCTTCCACAATGACCAAACCCATAAAGGTTCCGTTCATTTGAACCTACCTCCAGAATGGAAACGTTTCAGTTGTTTGGTTTGTCGTTTGTTGCGGCCATTGTAAAACAGAAACACATCCAGGAACAAAGGGCAGTGTTGGCTGTTACTGGACGGAGACGCTAAGCCGGTATTGCCCGGAGTTGAAGATGAACCCGCCGGTCTCGGCCTTTGTATAGAAACTGCGAATTTCCACTACGTAGGCGCCCGGCGATACCTTGAGGGCGATTCGTTCGGATTGGCCATTCAATCCGCTGTCGGACTTATCGATCACGCGGCCATTCACGTCCATCAAAAACAGGTCGAGATCGTTCGCGGTTGGATTGTCAGCAGGCCCGAGCCCGGTAATGTCGAGACGGATCGAAGCCGCACCGCCTGTGGTTGTGAAGGAATAAAAATGTGACGAGGTCACGAGATTCGGGCGTTTGCCCGTGAGTGAATCGACGAAGCCTGTAACGTTAGAGCTGACATTCATTGGAGTCGGAAACGGGTACGTCACGCTCGGCCGAACACTCGGTTGAAAATCAATCGAGCGGGACTGAACGATCACGCGGACCGCGTCAGCCGCGGAGGGATACCGCGTGATGAAATGTTCGAGGAAATAGGGCAGGTATACAAAGTGGTCGTTGCGCAGATCGGTGAAGGCGTTCCAGATTGCGGAAAAAGGGTAATGTAGCTGCACTTCATCTGCTGGATCGGGATGATCGCCGAAAAAGTCCCACAGGATCGTATCAACCGATGCTTCACTCCAGTATCCCGGCTTGTCTCCGGCCGGAACGTTGTCTTCGAGATCGTAACGGAGAATGCGGGTTCCGTTGAGCCCGTACGAATCGCGCCAGATGGGATCGTTCCGAACGGCCGAGGAAAAGAAATTCGCCCAACCTTCGGACCATGCGACGCGAGGATCTAGCATGTCGCCGAGAACATGTGGACCACCTGGCGAGTCGTCGCGCGAGAATTTGGCAGCAAGAAGGTGCGCATATTCGTGAACGATGACAGCGTCATCGAATTCGTCGGAATCATCGTTCCGGTCGCCCAAAAAATAAGCCGTGTTGTTGGCGACATTGAATTCGGAAGTCGCAATGAGTCCCTGAGCAATATTGATGTTTCCACTGCTTTTCCGGTTTCGCGAGCTCCAGAACATCGCGACGGTGGGAGGGACAATGTTCGGATCGGCAACTTTCAAAGTGTCGTTGGCGCGCTGGATCACGTCGAGAATATTGAAAGCACCCGAGACGCGCGATGATTCAAGAAGCAACAGATCCGATCGCGTTTCACGTCCATCGACGTCGGCGGCAACCGTGTAAATCTGATTCTGATTCGTGTTGTCTGCGACCCGTAAATCCAAGGATCGCAACCGGCTGAATACGCGGATGGTCAGGTTTGGATCCGCGGGAATGGGTACGGTGAAGCGGCCGCGGAAATCCGTTTCGGAAACGGAGACAACCGATTGCGATGACCGGCTGAAAACCTCGACACGCGCGCTGCGGATGGGAACCATCACAGGATGACTGAGGTCAAGACCGGCGTCGGTGAGGTCCACCTTCTGAAAGAAGGCTTGGCCGGAAATCGTTTGGCTCAAAACGTCCGGACCCAACACCCTCAATCCCACTGCAGCAGATTCCATACCGTTGCCGCGAACGGTCAGGCTCGCAAATCCCGGCTCGATAGCGGGAACAGTCATTTCGTACGTCAGACTAATTGGACCGACGGGCCGCGCGTTCAGGACCTGCCCGCTAATGCTAAACGTGGGATCTGTCAGAACATTCAATAAAGTTACGCGCAGCGTCGTACTGGGCTGCACGTCGGTACCCGGTTCGATGCGAACGATTCCCGGCAGCGGAGCAACGGGACTTGGCGCGAACGCGTCCGGCATGCGGCTGGGCGGCATGCCGGCCAGGAATGAGTTATTGACCGCGCCAAATATTGCCATTCCGTACAGAGGCGTTGAAGATCGAATAACAATGTAGCCGCTCGTTTGTCCCGCAGCATCGGGAAGAATGTCCCGAACCAGCTTCGTCAACTTCGAATTCGCCGGCACGGTTAGCGACGTTTGAGCTGATGTCGTACCCTCGGCGCGGACCAACGCCACGTCTACCGCGGCATCCGCGGATGAGGGGTTGACCAGTACAAGGCCAGTGGACACGGCCTGCGTCTCGGAGATTTGAGAAAAGATCATGCGGTCGAGGCCAGTAGTCTGGAGCGGGACCGACGTCACAGCCTGACCTTGATCGAGAATCACTAAACCGGCGAGCGCGACATTCGGAGACACTACGCGCAGCCAACCATTTACGGTGGACGCGATCGGTTGACCAGTGATTGTACGAACATCCGCAGACAGGGACCCATTTGCAGGAATCGTGAACGTTCTCGACGATGCAGAGGACGAAACCAGAGCGCCCGTTTCATTGATCACTGTTACTGTCGCCGATACCGGCGATGCTGCAGGATTTGCCAAAACCAGGACCGGGTCGAATCCGCCACTTGTGATGAAATGCGGCGCGACACGAACCGAAGCCGGCTGATCGATCGCCTGGCCCCCGACGAAAAGCAATGAGTCTCCTCGGTCAATAATTGCAGTGGCCGCCACAGGCGCGCTGGCGGAAATCCTGGCGGAGAGCGTTCCCGCGCCCGCAGCATTCAGTACCGATGGAGAGAGCCGCAGCGCTCCGCGAGCCGGAATGACCTGGGATGGAACCGCACCGGCCTGTTCTCCACGCGCGTTGAACAGCGTCACGGAGACGGTCGTGTTTGCAGTGCCGGGATTCAGAATCACCAGCTCGGTCTTATTGATCTGGTCATCGCGGATAACCGGAACTACCTGGCTGGATAGAGCAGGAGCCGAATCGGAGCCTTCAAGGCTGGTGACGAAATCACCGGAGAAATAGAAGCCGGTCAGCCCTGAGGTTTGGCTCGTCACCTGAACCCAGCCATCCAATTTGGAACCCGCGAACAGTTCGCCCGCCCGCATCGAAATCTGGCCTTTGGGAGCAATACGGTAACGTACGGGGTTCACCAAACCCGCCGAGGCAGGATTTCCATCCAATCCGTAATAGGTGAAATTCACATCCACATAGTTCGACGTCGGGTTCGTGACAGCAAATCCGACGTTTAACCGCTCATTGACAGTGACTTTCGCGAAATTCAACACCGTCTGCGCGAACGCCGATTGGGACAAGATAATGTACACACCGAGTGTGTAAGCTACGCGTAATGGTGTGTTGAATTTAGTCACACGCAGTCCTTTGGTGCGTCCGTAAGCGGCTGAGCCACTTGAATCCACGGCTCGCCCGGAAAAAAGAGCCTCCGCATCAAGCAGGTATCCTGCCATCGATAACGGCTCGGACCGCGGCGATGTTTGGTGGAACCTGGACGGGCAGATTCTGCAGTGAAGGATTCACCTCGGGCAGCTGGCCCTGGTGGAACTTGGTTTTGAACTCGGCGAACTTCAATCCGTGCGCCGTACTGACAACGACCACGCGCGAAGACGGCGGAATTACTCGCGATTGCACGAGCTTTATCGTCGCGGCGAGCGCAACGCCCGTCTGCGGATCATTAAAAAAGCCAAAACGATCCACCTCGGCGCATGCGTTCACCAGTTCCGCTTCAGTCGCTTGTTCGACGATTCCGTCGGTGGCGCGGAGCGCCTTCACGGCTTTTCCAAAGCTGACGGGATTTCCGATCTGTATCGCGGTTGCGTGCGTCTTGCCGGCCGTTACCGACTCGAGATTGGCAAAGCCGCTCCGGTACGACCGGTACAACGGATTTGCCCGCTCCGTCTGAGCGCACACCAGCCGCGGGAGACGATCTATCAAATGGAGCTCGCGCATCAGAAGAAATCCACTTCCAATCGCCGAAACGTTTCCGAGATTCCCGCCCGGCACGACCACAAAGTCAGGCGCATTCCAACCCAGTTGCTGGATGATTTCGAAGCTGATCGTCTTCTGCCCTTCCACACGAAGCGAATTCATCGAGTTCGCCAGGTAAATCGAGCTGTCTTTCGTGATTTCCTGAACAATCTTCATGCAGCCGTCAAAATCCGTGTCGATCGAGATCGTGATCGCATTGTTCGCGATGGGCTGAATCAGCTGCGCAACCGAGACTTTGTCCTTTGGCAGAAGGACGATTGACGGAATTCCGGCCGCGGCACAGTATGCCGAGAGCGCCGCGGATGTGTCGCCTGTGGACGCGCACACAACCGCGCGAACCCGCGCGCGAATTTGGTTCACCATCGAGACCAGCACCGTCATGCCGAGATCTTTGAAAGATCCCGTGTGCGACGTGCCGCATTGCTTGATGTAGATTTCGTCGATGCCGAGGTGTTGGGCAAAGCGCTCCGACTGGATCAGAGGCGAATGGCCCTCGCCGAGAGAAACGATGCTCTTGTCCTCGAGCTCGGGAAGGACAACTTCTTTTTTCGACCATACGCCGCTCAGGCGGCCAAGGCGGGAATCGAACAGCTGCTTCCAATCCGCAGCCGACCTCTGTTTCAGTGCGTCGATATCATGCCGCACTTCCAGCAAACCGCCACACGACTCGCACCGATACACAATCTGGTCGACCCGGTAGCGCACACCACAGCCGGAGAAGCATTCGAACCACGCGTGGAAATTCATGAACTTGAAGCGGTCTATAGTACCGGTGGGACTCCGGGTAGGTCAATGGAACTAAGGGGGGATGCACCGCTCCGCCGTGCCGAAGCGTCTATCCTTCAGCAACACTCCCGTTTTGCTCATTTATCGCGCAGAAGGTACGCTCCGCGGTGATAATCCTCAAATCGCCTGCTGTACCGGCTCCTTGCCCGGAACAGCTCGCAGGACGCGCTTTGGAAATGCGAGTTCCAGGACGTCCTCGATCGTATTCACGTACCGAATCTTCATTTCCTGCAATAGTTCCGGCTGAATATCCTCCCGCACGTTCTTCTCATTTTGTGCAGGCAAAATCAGTTCTTGGATTTTGGCGCGCCGCGCCGCCAGGACCTTTTCTTTGATGCCGCCAATCGGTAGGACATGGCCGCTGAGCGTGATCTCGCCGGTCATCGCGACTTTCCGGACGGGAACGTTCGTCAGAGCAGAAACCAGAGCCGTGACCATTGTCACGCCGGCCGAGGGCCCATCCTTTGGAATCGAGCCGGCGGGAACATGGATGTGGACGTCGGTCTCCTTGTAAAAATCCGAATCCAGACCGAGCTCGATGGCATAGGACCGCACCCAGGTTAGCGCGGCTTTCGTGGATTCTTGCATAACATCGCCGACCTGACCGGTAACCGTGAGATGACGGCCGCCCTTGGAAATATTGGCTTCGACAAACAGGACGTCGCCTCCAACCGGCGTCCACGCCAGACCGATGGCGACGCCAGGCCGTTTCACCCGATCTTCAACTTCATCCTCGAGGTGATATTTTGGCGAGCCGAGGAGTTCCTCAACAACGGCAGGCTTCACAACAAGCCGTGGATCCTTCCCCTCCAGTGTTCGGCGCGCGTGCTTGCGGCAGATATTCGTGATCTGCCGCTCGAGGTTGCGAACGCCTGCCTCGCGCGTGTAATGCCGCACGATGTGCTGGAGCGCTGCGTCCTCAAAGTCGATCTGATCCGGCTGCAGGCCGCTGTTCTCGCGGCCGCGAGGGACCAGGTAGTTGCGCGCGATCTGCACCTTTTCTTCTTCGATATAGCCGGGCAGTTCGATGATTTCCATGCGGTCGCGTAATGCGGACGGGATCGTATCGAGGACGTTCGCCGTGGTGATGAAGAACACACGTGAAAGATCGAACGCCACATCGAGATAGTGGTCGCGAAATGAAAAATTCTGTTCGGGGTCGAGAACCTCCAGTAACGCCGACGCCGGATCGCCGCGGAAATCCGCGCCTAGCTTATCGATTTCATCGAGCATGAAAACGGGATCCCGCGAGCCGGCGCGGCGAATGCTCTGGATAATCTGGCCGGGGAGCGCACCGATGTAGGTCCGGCGGTGGCCCCGAATCTCGGCTTCGTCGCGCATGCCTCCCAGTGAGATTCGCACGAACTTGCGGCCTATTGCATCGGCGATCGAACGTCCGAGCGATGTCTTGCCCACGCCCGGCGGTCCAACGAAACAAAGAATGGGAGCTTTGCCTTGAGGTTTCAGCTCGAGCACGGCAAGAAATTCGAGAATGCGTTCTTTGATTTTCTCCAGATCGTAATGATCGCGATCAAGGACCTCTCGCGCCTTGATGATGTCCACCTTCTCGGTTGTCAGCACGTTCCATGGCAGCGTCACGAGCCAATCCAGATATGTCCGCGTCACAGTGTATTCCGCTGCGGCGGGAGACATGCGGGCCAGCCGGCCAAGTTCGCGTTCGGCTTCTTTCTTCGCTTCTTCTGTCAAACCGGCCGCCTCGATCTTCTTTCGCAGTTCTTCGATTTCGCGCTGCGTGTCGTCACTCTCGCCAAGCTCGCGCTGGATGGCTCGCAGCTGCTCTCGCAGGAAATACTCGCGCTGGCTCTTGCCGACCTCCTCCTGGACCTGGCTCTGGATCTTGCTGCGCAGCTCGAGAACCTCGAGTTCTTTTGCGAGTTCGGTATTGAGGTATTCCAATCGTTTTCTCACCGAGGCTTGTTCGAGAACGAACTGCTTCGAAACGATCGAGAGGTTCGGAAGATTCGTCGCAATGTAGTCGGCGAGCCGGCCGGCGTCCTCGATGTTGATCACGATCGTTTGAAGATCATCAGGCAATTGGGGTGACAGCTTGATGATGCGCTCGAACTGGCTTAGAACGGTTCTTCGCAGGGCTTGGAAATCGACGCTATTTTCGTCTTCCTTCTCATCGGCAACAACCGCGATCTTCGCGCGAAGATATGGCTCGTACTGCAAAAACTCCTGCATACGCGCCCGCGACACACCCATGATGATGACGAACAGGTTGCCTTCCGGTGTCTTCATGACGCGGTGAACCATACTGACGGTTCCGATGTCGTAGAGATCCGGCGGCCCTGGTGAATCGACCCGCTTGTCGCGCTGGGTCAAGACGACCAGCATTCCATCGCCCTGCTGAACATCATTGATCAGCTTGACCGAACTTTCACGGCCGACGGTAAGGGGTATGACGGCGTTCGGAAAAATCACCGCATCACGCACTGGCAGGATCGGCAGTTGTTCCGGGATCGTTTGGACTTTCTGCTGGATGTCCTCGTCTTCAAAGTCACGTTTCATGTATCACCAATGGGAATTGAAGCGGCGCTCTATGAGCGCCGGCGATATCGCAACTGCGAGATTGTGGCGGTCATAGACCGGCCCTACAATCGTGTTATCATCCGCCCCGTGTCCGATGCGGCGGGTTTCAAATGGACAGTAGCGCTTATTTTGTTTGGCGTGCTCTTCCTGGGAGTCTCGGACACGCAGCTGGTGCCTCCACTGCTACCGCTCATCGCTCAGGACATGGGCACGACACCCGGACATGCCGGGATCATCGTCACGACTTACTCTCTGGCAGCGGCGGCCTTCGCTCTGTTTGTTGGTCCGCTATCCGACCGCGTTGGCCGTAAAAAGATTTTAGTGTCCGGCCTTGCGCTGTTCACTATTGCATCATTTCTTACATATCACGTTTCTTCGTTCAGCGCGCTAGTCATTCTACGTGCGATGACAGGATTGGCGGCAGGCACACTTTCTACATCCGCGCTGTCGTTTGCGGGCGACTACTATCCCTACGAACAGCGGGGAAGAGCGATGGGCGTGCTTTCAATGGGCTATTTCGTCGCGTTTGTCATCGGTGTCCCCGCAGGCGCCCTCGCCGCGTCGCGCTTGGGTTGGCACTGGGTATTCGGATGTCTGTCGGCGGCGGCGGCCGTCATGCTGGCGATTGCTCTTGCGCGTTTACCTCGCGACACAAACCACAAGAAGCACGTCGGGCGGCGCAGTGTATTCACCGATCATCTTGTAAAGCGCGACCGTCTTGCCGGAGTGGTGGCGGCATTCCTCACATCGGGCGGAATTGTTGGTTTCCTGCCCTATGGTGGCGCATGGCTGAAAACGAGCTACGGCATGGCTGTCGACAAGATTGGATTGTTGTTTATGGTCGCGGGCGTGGCGGCGGTAGTCGCTTCTCCCCTTTCCGGTTGGCTCGCAGATCACGCTGGAAAACGCAACGTGATTATCTGGTCGAATGTTGTGCTGGCGTTTCTATTTTTAGTCGTGGCCAGATCGAGTCTCGGCACCGGCTTGGTTCTCGGAATCGCCGCGCTCAGCATCGCCGCCTCTGCACGGCAAGCGCCTCTGCATGCGCTGACGACGGAGATTGTCGGCCCCGAAGTCCGCGGCGAATACATCGCTGTGAGAAACGCCGCATCGCAAGTGGGTATCGCGGCCATCGCGGCGATCTCTGC
>Ga0066709_100005219_pt1 | contig 10625 bp, 5 predicted proteins | sample GraSoiAngelo_158_FD_79665 | JGI IMG/M metagenome (GOLD analysis project Ga0066709, IMG submission 79665) | Grasslands soil microbial communities from the Angelo Coastal Reserve, California, USA - 14_1009_16_30cm | ecosystem: Environmental > Terrestrial > Soil > Grasslands | place: USA... | reverse complement strand
CAACGCCATCTTCCTGATTGACGGAATGCCCAATCGAGATGAAGTGAATGGAGGCGCAGCCGCGCAGTTCAATCAAGATTCGATTCTTGAGTTTCAGGTTCTCACGGGCAGTTACAAGGCTGAGTTTGGGCACGGCTCCGGCGGAATCATAAACGTCGTAAGCAAGAGCGGCACAAACGATTGGCATGGGGGCCTCTCTTTCTTTCACCGCAACTACAAGTTAGATTCCTCCGATTCCTCGAAAGTGCTTAACGGTGAGGTGCCATTCTTGCTTCGCTGGGATCCCAGCGCCCAGTTCGGGGGGCCGATTCTGAAGGACAAGATATTCTTTTTTGGCTCCGCCGAACGCATTCTGGAGAGCCGCCAACTCAACTTTCAGTTTCTTCCCACAACGCCTCCTATTTTGGTCCAACTGGAAACACCCTTCGATCTCCACACGAAAACGCACGACACGCGCGCTCGCGCGAAGCTCGATGAACAACTCGGCCACCATCGCCTCAGCCAGCAGTTCAATTTGACCAACACTCACGTAACCGATTTCCTTCCCCTGTTGGCTGCCATCAACCTGCCTTCGACTCGAAATGACTTCGACACACGCCGCCTCATGCTGGGCTTCAACGACACGACGACGCTGGGAGACCAGGCGCGCCCGTACCTGCTCAACGTTTTTGTGCAGTATCGAGGTGAACCCGCGGTGACCCGGCCCGCGCATCCAGAAGCCGGAACCGCCTCGACCCTCGACAATCTGTTCAGTGGCCTTAGCACCGGGCAACTGTTCGGCGACCAGGGCCAGGTCCAGTTCGGTCCGGGGCACACAAATCTGCTGATCGATCAGAAATACGTGTCCTTTGGGGCTAATCTTGCTAAGCAAATTCGGCGTCATGATGTGAAGTTCGGCTGGGACTATCAGTGCACTCACGTGGACGGCACCGAAGCAAATAACGAATTTAACCAGCTGTTTGCGACAATTGCTGACCTGGGGACATTCGGTCCGGTCGACTCGGGCGTTTATTTCCTGAATGCGCAGGGAGGGCTGAGCGCAAGCGACAACACTTTACGCTTGCGCAACAACTACAACGGCGCCTTCCTTCAGGATGACTGGAGAGTGGTCAAGAACGTCACTCTAAACTTGGGATTGCGCTGGGATTACGACAACGAATTCCCCAATAAGACCAATTTTTCACCCCGGCTCGGTTTCGCCTGGTCCATCACTCCAAAAACCGTAGTTCGCGCGAGCTGGGGTCTATTTTACGATCACTTCCGTTTGGGTTTGGTGAGAGATATTCCTGGGTTCGGTGGTGCGAATCTTGTGACGCAAACGTTCCTTTCATTCCCAAGGCTCTTCTACGGCGACCCAAGCACGATCACTCCTTTATTCGCCCTCCTCACGGGCAAAGTTCCCTGCGCTTCGTCCGACATGACCGATGCGCAAATCGCCGCATCGGGCGCTACATGTATGTTTGGGGGCGCCCCTGTCGCGACGCCGTTTTACGGGATTGACCATTTGAATAACGTGGTGGCTCCTGGCCATGCGCCGATTCCGGCAAACGCCGTGGTCAACATCACTGATGTTCAATCATTGACCGGTTTCACCCCCCAGCAGTTTGCTGATGCCGTGAGTTCTACCGTTGGGCTGCCGGCAGGCTCGTTTATCTACGATCCTTTTGGCGATCTCTCCATCGGCGCTTCAGCATTTCCCACGAGCGGCATTCCCATCAGCGTAGCTCCCGGATTCAAGACGCCGTATACAAACTCCCTGCATGTTGGTGTGCAGCGCGAGATCAGATCGGACCTGGTGATCGAGGTCGACTACTACCATAAGAATATCGATCACATCTTAGGGGTACGGGACACAAACTTGGCGTTCGAAGCACGCCTGCCGGGCCTCACCGGCGAAACCGTGCCTGCTGGCTCACCTCTCGTTTTCGGGTATGGGCCCTGGTATCACGGAACCTATGACGCGTTGACGTTCGGGTTCCGCAAGCGCATGAGCAAGCGATTTACGCTGGACGCGAACTACACCTGGACGCATGAAATCGACAATGCATTAAACTCCAGTTTTGTCAGCGACGTCCAAACGGGATTTGGCGCAGGATTCACGGATATTAACGGTCCCACGGACAGCTTCGTCGGAATGACCACTCTGGTCACGGACTCCGCTACCGGCCAAACCAATGCGAATGGTCCGTTCCTGGCCAGCAATGGCAATCCCGTGCCGAAAGCCGGCATTTTCTACAATGGCCCGAACTTGGACAAGGGGCCGTCGGACTTGGCGCTGAATCACACGTTCCTCATGCACGGACTCGTGCAGCTTCCCTGGAAATTTGATTTCAGCAGCATTTTCCGGGCGCAGAGCGGATTTCACTACAGCGCTTCATTCCCCGGGAATGTGGTTTCTCCAGACGTGGACGGCGACAATCTCTTTAACGGAGTGGATTTCTATTCCCGCTGCGGCGATAAGCCCTGGTCTGGCGGCTGCAGGAACAATTTCGTCGCGCCGCCCTTCGTCAATCTCGATCTGCGCATTGCCAAACGCTTCGACTTTGGCGATCGCGTTAAGCTTCACGCCTATCTCGAATTCTTCAACGTATTCAATCGCGATAATACCGCGGCGGTCAATGGATTGCCGCCCGTTCCGGGATCCACATCAGGTGCTCCGAACTTCGCCCAGGTCCTGCAGGTTCTCCCCGGCCGCGAAGGGCAAGTCGGAATTCGTGTGGAGTTCTAAATCCATGGGCCGCAATCGGGTTCGCATGTCCGCGTTGTTCCTTCTGGTCAGCTTGCTTTTATTCCCCACGGCAAGGGGTCAGGAGCCGGCGCCTCAAAGCGGCACTGTTCTGCGGGAGAGATTGACGAAGATCGCTGCGAGCTTCCCCGGTAAGGTCGGCACCTTTGTCCGCAATATCGAAACAGGCGAGGAAGCCGGCATTAGCTCAGACGACCAGTTCCCGATGGCCAGCACCTACAAGGTTGCCATCATGGTGCAAGTGTTTCGCGAAGCGGAAGCTGGCCACCTTTCCCTTGCCGAGCGTGTTCCCCTCTCGGAAGCGGATCGCCGATTGGGCAGCGGGCTTCTCCCGTACGTGACACCTGGCCTGAACCCCACGATCCACGACCTAGTTCTGCTGATGATCACCCTGAGCGACAACGAAGCTACGGATCTGCTGTTGAAACGCGTGGGCGCAAAAAACGTGACGGCCATGTTGCGGCAACTGGCAATCCAGGATATGCGCGTTGACCGCTCGACCGAGGAACTCATCGGCGACTGGCTAACGTCAGCCAACCCCAGCTTGCGGGGCGTGTCCGGAGCAGAGTTCTTCGCCCATTCCGAGAAACTTGCAGGACTCACTCGCGACCAAACGGAGCGCGCCGACCGCGCATTTGTCGATGATCCCCGCGATCACACTTCTCCAAAAGCGATGGCCGATCTCCTGACCAAGATTTATCGCGCGCAGGCGGCAAGCGAAAAATCCTGCCACGACATGCTAAATATTATGGAACAGCAACAATTGCGGACCAGGATCCATCGTTACCTGGAAAATGCCACGGTCGCAAGCAAGAACGGCACTATCGGCTATGTGACGAACGATGTTGGCATTGTCTCTGCCAATAAACATCACTTCGTGGTGTCGGTGTATACGCTCAAAGCCAACTCGACCGTGACTACCGAGCAAGCCGAAGAACTCATCGGGGGTATTGCCCGCGCCGCGTACAACTATTTTGAAGATACGGGCCGATAGAGGGCGGTATGCGATTACACATTTCAGCCTTGCAAACGACAGCGCTGCGTACGAGATCGTATGAAAATCGATGAGATCATTCTTCGCGAAATAGGGATGCGGCTCAAGGGCCCGTTCGAAACCAGCTTCGGGACCATTTCTGGACGCCGGATTGCCTTGCTGGAGGTGCGCTGCGACGGCGTAAGCGGCTGGGGAGAAGTTACGGCCGCTGAGGGGCCGTTTTACAATTCCGAAACAACCGACACGGCGTGGGCCATCCTTTGCAAATTTGTTGCGCCTTTGGTTCTCGGCAAAAATATCGAAACAGCCTCGGAAGTGATGCGGCTTCTTGAGCCAGTGCGAGGCCATGAAATGGCCAAGGCAGCTCTCGAAACTGCTCTCTGGGATGCTGAAGCGCGACAAAAAGGGCTTCCGCTGTGGAAATTAATCGGTGGCACGAGGTCGGAGATCGCCTGCGGAGTTTCTCTGGGGATCCGACGGGACACGCAGGAGCTCACTGCCGCGGTTGAGAAAGAGCTGAAGGACGGCTACCAGCGCGTCAAAATCAAGATAAAACCGGGCAAGGACCTCGATTTTGTCGCGGCGGTGCGAAAGCAATTTCCGAAGACCAGGCTGATGGCCGACGCCAATTCGGCCTATCGTCTCGCAGACGCGGAATTTCTGCAAAAATTTGATGCTCTCGACTTGATGATGATTGAACAGCCGCTCGAGTGGGACGACATGTACCACCATTCTAAGTTGCAGCCTCTCCTGAAGACTCCGATTTGCCTGGACGAATGCATACACAACCCGGACCACGCCGAAGCGGCGCTCAACATGGGCGCGTGCCGGATCATCAACGTCAAACTGGGCCGAGTGGGCGGACACGCACATGCAAAGCGGATTGAGGAGTTCTGTCGGTCGCGTGGCGCTCCCGTGTGGTGCGGCGGGATGCTGGAAACCGGCATCGGGCGCGCGCACAACATTGCGATGTCCACTCTGCCAGGATTTGTGCTTCCGGGAGATGTTTCCGCCAGCCAACGCTATTGGGATGAAGATGTGATCGAGCCCGAGGTGGAAGTAACGCCGAATGGGACGATTCAGGTGCCAACCGCGCCGGGAATCGGTTACACGGTCCGCAGAAAGCGAATTGAGCAACTTGTGACGCGGCAAGAAACCCTGTGTGCGGTCAACCCTAGTGTTTCAGTTGCAGGTTGAGGGGCGTTTGCAGGGAACTTTGATTCAAGGCAGAAACTGGGGGCGTAAATGCGATCCCGAAAAATCCTGCTGGGATTCTCGGTCGTCCTGCTTTGCGCTACCGCATCCGTAGGACAGAAAAAAACGGCCGCCCCAGCCCCGCAGGCCGACCCTGCGAACAAGCTGCAGGGCCTGGATGATCTGGCGGCGCAGGCCATGCAGCAGTGGAAGGTGCCTGGCCTGGCCATCGGAATCGTGCAAAATGGAAAGGTGATTTACGCCAAGGGTTACGGATTCCGCGACGTCGAGCATAAGCTCCCCGTGAACACCGATACGCTTTTTCCGATTGGTTCGATTTCCAAGTCCTTCACGTCTCTTGCTTTCGCCATGCTGAACGATGAAGGTAAGGTGGACTGGGACAAGTCCGTCCGGACCTACTTGCCGGAATTTCAGATGAACGATCCGGTGGCCAGCGAGCACGCCGTTCCTCGCGATCTTTTCTCCCACCGCACCGGCCTGCCGCGGCACGACATCGTCTGGTACTCCTCCGATTTCAGCCGCGCCGATATGGTTAGCCGGTTGCGCTACCTAAAGCCGAATAAGGACTTTCGCAGCGCCTACCAGTACAACAACCTCACCATCATGACCATGGGCTACCTAGAGGGCAAGATGACGGGCCTCGGGTGGGAAGGCACGATTCACGAAAAGATTTTCTTGCCGCTTGGCATGACTCACTCCGATCTATCTGTGGAAGATATCGAGAAGACGGACAACCATGCCTTGCCATACGAACTCAAGAAAGAGGTGGTGACTCAGGTTCCCTTCCACAATATCGACGCCATTGGCCCAGCGGGTTCCATCAATTCCAGCATCGCCGACATGTCGCATTACCTGACGTTCCAGCTCGGTGATGGCAAGTACGAAGGAAAACAGCTCGTCTCCGAGAGTAACCTCCGCCTCATGCACAGCCCCCAAACCCCCATGCCAGACCTGCCCCCGGCCTTCAGCTTCCCCGAGCTTGGGCATTTCAGTTACGGGCTGACTTGGGTCGTTACCGCGTATCGTGGACACAATCTCGTTTGGCACAACGGCGGCATCGACGGATTCTACGCGCTGCTCTCTTTACTCCCAGACGATCACATGGGCGTCGTCGTTCTGACCAACATGCCTGGTCAGCCCGCGCCCGAAATCCTGGCCTACAACGTTTACGATCGCCTGCTGGGGCTTGATCAGGTGCCATGGCTCGCGCGATTCAAAGATCTCGAGGCCAAAAGAAAAAAGCAGGAGGAAGAGTCAAAAAAGACCAAGGTCTCCGACAAAAAGACCGGAACACATCCTTCTCACGATTTGAAGGACTACGCCGGGAATTACGAGAATCCGGGATACGGCCTGATTAAGGTCGCGCAGAAAGCCGATGCCCTCGAATTAAGCCTTAACAAACTCGGGCCTTATCCACTCGGCCACTATCATTACGATGTCTTCCAGGTCCCCGAGGACGCGGACACTCCCGCGGCTGGCGAACTCTTTCAATTCCACATAAACAAAAAGGGCGACATTCATAGCATCTCTGCCGCTCTTGAACCGGCGTTGCCAGAAGATATCGTTTTCACTCGGGCCGCCGAGAAGATCTCCTTGGACGTACTCCGCACTCTTGCCGGCGAATACCTCCTGAATGGAATGACTGTCACGGTTGCTCTTGCCGGTGATTCTTTACGTTTAACGGTTCCGGGGCAGCCGCAGTACGAACTCGTTCCCACGCGTGGCCTCACATTCGACATCAAAGGAATGGCCGGGTTCAGTGTGGAATTCAAGAAAGATGACACCGGCAAAGTCACCGAAGCCATGTTCCATCAACCCAACGGCGTCTTTACCGCAACAAAGAAGTAGCCCGATGATTTTTCGGAGGTGAGGTTGCGATGGCTCGACGGCTAGCTCGAATCACCCCTGTGCTTCTGTTAGCGGCGGCGGGGGCATTTGGGTTCCACGGCGTTTCTTCCGGTCGCGCGACTCCCGTCTTTCCACAAACCGTTGGTCCGTCAGGAAGCTATGCTCCCGTTGCCGAGGCCTTATCGAAATTCGTTCACCATGAGATGGAGGACAAGAAGCTTCCTGCGTTTTCGCTCGCCCTGGTCGATGATCAGCAGGTTGTTTGGGCACAAGGATTCGGCTATGCCGATCCCGACAAGAAAACTCCCGCCAGTCCCGAAACAGTCTACCGCATCGGCTCCGTGTCCAAGCTTTTCACGGACATCGGCGTCATGCAGCTTGTGGAGCGTGGTGAACTCGACCTGGACGCTCCTATCCAGAAGTACTTGCCCGATTTTCAGCCTCACAATCCGTTTCACAAGGACATTACGCTCCGTCAGCTAATGTCGCATCGTGCCGGTCTGCTCCGCGAACCTCCCGTTGGGAATTATTTCGACCCTTCGGAGCTTTCTCTATCAGCAATGGTTCACAGCCTGAACGACACCACGCTCGTCTATCCGCCCGAATCGCACACCAAATATTCCAACGCCGGAGTTGCCACCGTCGGATATGTGCTAGAGAAGCACAGCGGGCAGCCCTTCGCAGGCTATCTGCGGCATGCCGTTCTGGAGCCGATGGGGCTTCGCAACAGCGCGTTCCAGCCCGAACCGGAGCTGATCGCGCGTCTCGCGAAAGCCTATATGTGGTCGTACGACGGGCTCCAGTTCCAGGCGCCCAAGTTTGAACTCGGCATGGCCGCAGCCGGCTGCATGTATTCCACGGTCCTTGATCTTTGCCGCTTCCTTGGCGTTCTTTTCAACCAGGGCCAGGGCCCGAACGGGCGCGTTCTGCAGGCGGCGACTCTCGAAAAGATGTGGACTCCCCAATTCGTCAAGCCGGACGAGAAGTCGGGCTTCGGCATCGGTTTCTACGTTTCCCAGCTCGATGGTCATCGCATTGTCGAGCACGGCGGCGCCATCTATGGATTCGCCACGCAAGCCGCAGCCTTACCTGATGACAAACTCGGCGCGGTCGCGGTGACGACAATGGATAGCTCCAATGCCGTGACCAACCATGTCGCTGAAATGGCCCTTCGCCTGATGCTCGCCGCCAAGGAGGGCCGAGCGCTTCCGGAAACTCCCGAAACATCCGCAATCCCCGCAGAGCGCGTTCGCCAACTGGAAGGCCGCTATGGGTCGGGCGACTCCGCCGTGAATCTCATTGCCGCGAATGGCGAGTTGTTTCTTCGGCGGGTCGCGGGCGGCGAGCAGGTGCGGCTCCGCCAATCCGGAGATTCGCTCATCGAAGACGGCCGCTTGGGCTACGGCTTACTAGTCACCCCTGTCCCCAAGGGCGTTCAGGTCCGCGACCATCTTCTCGAACGCGTTCCTCTGTACCAGCCCCCGCCAATGCCTTCCCGGTGGAAGGGACTCATCGGAGAATATGGCTAGGATTACGACAAGTTGTACATTTTTGAAGAAAACGGCAAGCTCTCTGCATTCATCGAGTGGTTCGACTACGCTCCGCTTGCCAAAGTTACTTCTGACGTCTTCGATTTTCCTCACTCCGGCCTGTACGATGGGGAGCAAGCGGTCTTCACTCGCGACGCTTCCGGCCAGGCCACTCAGGTAAAAGTCAGCGGCGTGATTTTCAAGCGCCGTTCCCTCGGTTCGATCCAGGGCGGCATCTTTCATGTCAGCCCTCAGCAACCTCTCATTACCTTGACCAAGCAGGCTCTTGCGGCCGAGCCTCCTCATGAATCGGGCGAGTTTCTCACGCCTGATTTGATCGACCTTTCTACGCTCGATCCCACGATTCATTTCGACATTCGCTACGCCACCAAAAGCAATTTTCTCGGTCAGCCCATTTACTCCACAGCGGCAGCATACATGCAGCGCCCTGCGGCCCAAGCTCTGCTTCAAGCAAGCCGCAAGCTGAATGCGCTTGGCTATGGCCTGCTCATCCACGATTCCTACCGCCCTTGGTACGTCACGAAAATATTTTGGGATGCCACCCCCGAAGATAAGCGCATCTTCGTTGCAAACCCGGCAGAAGGATCCCGGCACAATCGAGGGTGCGCCGTCGACCTTGCCCTCTACGATCTAAAGACAGGCGCTCCCATCGAAATGACTGGCGTGTACGACGAGATGTCCGAGCGCTCCTATCCGTTCTATCCCGGCGGCACCTCGCTTCAACGCTGGCACCGCGATTTGCTTCGCCACACGATGGAAGCCGAAGGCTTTGATGTCTACGAATTCGAGTGGTGGCATTTCGATTACAAGGATTGGCGGCACTACCCGATTTTGAATCTTACGTTCGAAAAAATCGGTAACGGCTGAGCTGCGAAGGAGAAATCCCATTAGCTCGTTGCGCTGTGGATAATGTTGATCAGCCGGAATTAATCCCGAGAGAGTTCCTGCAGTCTATGGCAGCACTCGCTAGGGCCCGAGATAGTTGGTGGACGTGGCGGGACTCGAATCCGCGCTCCCCTGCTTGCAAAGCAGATGCTCTCCCAGCTGAGCTACACGCCCTTACAACTGTGTGATTCTAAGAGATTTTCGTGGGAGTGACAACCTGCTGTTTCAGAAGGTGCTCTCGCCCAACTGGGGCTACACACTTCGTGCAGATTGTCTCGAGTTTGAGCGTCGTGTCCGCATGTTGGAGCGTGAATACATCCGGTATCTGAATGCGCTTGTGTGCAGCCTGTAGTCGTAGAGCCTCGTTATGGTCCATAGTTTCAAAATTTCTCGACCAATCTGAATAAGAAGCCGCGTCTCAAAGCTGCTTGACTGCCTATCCTACGTTGCTATTTGTATCCACTAGATGTTGTGGCAATCGTTTTGGTGACGGCGTAAGATTCGATTTGCGTGGAATGCGGTGAAGCTAGCGGAGGAATTGGCAGCCATGAGGCAGCGGATTGCTCTTGTGATTGGTGCGACGGTGTGGATCGCGGGATGCGGGTATCACGTTGCGGGACGAAGCGATGCGCTGCCGAAAAGCATTCACGTCATTGCCGTGCCCGCGCTGGAGAATAAGACGACGGTTTACCGCATCGAGCAGAGATTGACGGCGGCGACAGTGCACGAGTTTTTTGGCGAAGACGCCGTATCGCATCGTGTCCGAAGCGGCGAACAGCGATGCCGTGCTGCGCGGGAAGGTCCTCACCCTGGAGGCTGTGCCGTTGCTGTTTGATACGAAGACGGGGCGGGCCACGACCATGATGGTGACCGTGAAGTGCGAGGTCACGTTCGAAGAGCGCGAGACCGGGAAGATTCTGTATCACACGGACAACTTTCTGTTTCGGAACGAATACGAAATCGCCATGGTGGTGAATCCGAGCTCCGGCCAGGTTAACTCCGCTACACTGGCAGATTTTTTTGAGGAGCAGGACCCCGCACTGGACCGGCTGGCGCAGGATTTTGCGACGCGACTCGTGGCGGCAGTGATAGAGAATTTTTGATGGAGCAGGCTGGTGTTACTCGGGGGCGTGCGACCGTTGAGGCGTTTTCCGTTAGTGCGAACTTGCGTCTTTTCCCTTAAATTCCCATTTCTGACCCCGAACGGGCCAGTTCCATCAGTTCCATGCCGCCCCCGCGTGGCTCCGAATGGCACGGAGTAGAGTTGTGCGCTGAATGTTCCTTCATTCGCGCCGGCGCTGGCAAGTAGCTTTGTTACGCCCCAATCCGTCAGTAAGGTCAGAACTCCTGACATGGTACCTCGGAAACCTGTCCGCTTTTTGGGCTT
>Ga0066709_100005218_pt1 | contig 10626 bp, 9 predicted proteins | sample GraSoiAngelo_158_FD_79665 | JGI IMG/M metagenome (GOLD analysis project Ga0066709, IMG submission 79665) | Grasslands soil microbial communities from the Angelo Coastal Reserve, California, USA - 14_1009_16_30cm | ecosystem: Environmental > Terrestrial > Soil > Grasslands | place: USA... | reverse complement strand
GAACCTGTGTCGGCGGGCGTCCTCCATCATCCGGTCGAGTTCAGGTCGTCGCGCTCGGATGCCGCTGAATCCGTGATCCGTGTATTCCCCGACGATCTGGAGCCCGCGCTGGGCAGCGAACGTTCGAAGCTCGTGTAGTTGTGTCTCCGGGTGCTGGTCTACGGTCGAAACTCGAACGTACAGGGCGGCTCTTTTCATCTCCTCAGGTTCTCCTTTTCAGTGTTGAAGTAATTCCTTGTGTCCACAGTTCAAAAGGACGCACTCCAGAAAATCCGGCTCGTCAATTCCATAATGCAGTAGCATCTCGTTCCCGCACTCCGGGCAAGCAGGTCGCTGCCGCTGCCTCTCCATCTCTTCCGCTGTGAAGTTTCCATTCGTAGAACGAAAGAGCCGCCGAGTGGCATGGTCGCAAATCGTAGTTTCCGGCAGCAGGATTCCGAGATGATTCCTAAAATGGTCGAACATTAGTTGCCCGATCTGGCGATCCGTTAACTTTGCGAGACGGATGTCTAGCGTACCCGCAACGAATAATGTGCCTACCAGCCGCTCGAAAGGGTTCTCGGAGCCTACAAGCATGCGTTGGATTTCGATCAAATCGCAGACCGTGATCTCTGGTTCAGGCGCTTGCCCCAACGGCATCTCCTGCGGGTCAATATACAAACCTGCGGGCAGAAACAGCCAGAATCAGAGACCTACAAGTAGTCGTTTCTGTCTTTTGCTTTGTATATTGCGAGTGAGGGCAAGGAGGGAACAATGCTGAAGAAGGAATACGTTCGAGACGGGAAGAACCGAGTGATCGGGTCAGTCACGACTGGTTTCGATGATGAGTCTTCGGTTGTCCGGGACGGAGAGGGTCATATTCTGGGGCGCACCAGCGACAGATTCGATACGACCCGCGATGCGCACGGAAACTTGGCCTCGCTCAATACGAGTGATCCCGGTCTCTTGATCAACAGAAAAAGGTAGGCCGCCACCTTTACATTCCACGCGCTCGCCCAATTTTCGTGGATGGATCAGATATTGACGAATTGGGTTCACAACGCAACCTTTGCGCAAGGTTCTCTTGCTTGCCGAAATTGGAGTGCCATCATCCATGACCAGCGAATCATCCCTGATGAACGAAACTATCCAGTGTCCGCTGTGTCTGGGCGAGGGCGAACTTAAACGGAGTGAGGTTCTGGATCGGCTCGGGGTCAAGGATTTTGCTCGGGTCGCCCAACTGAGCGCGGAGGAGGCGTTCCGCCTGTTGCTCACAAAGCACAAGCAAGATGAACAGAACGTTTGGCTCCGCTTTGAATCCGAACTGGCGAAGCGCACCAGCGAAATCAAACAATTCCACAGGGATGACCTCCACGCGCTGGCTGCTCGAACTAAGGACCTAGAAGCTGCCGCAAAAGTCGCCGAGCAACAGAAGACGCTCGAAATTCAGCACGCCAATCGCCGAGTCGAGGATTCCCTGAGGGAAGCAGCCGAACTTAGGGAACGGAATCAGGTATTGGAAGTCGAGATGTCGAAGGTGGCTCGCGTGGGCAAGCGGGAGGAGATGGATTTCGCGGAAGAGGCGGGCTCTTGGCCGGGCATCTGCGTGAGCCAAAAGCTTCCCAAGAATGGCGACTACATTCTCTCCTACCGCGACCCTAGCGGTGCCCCGCTGGAGCCCCGAATGCTCGTGGACAATAAGCACAAGCAATCCGTGGACGAGGGTGACATCGACAAGCTCGTACGGGACGCTAAGGAACGTTCAATTTCGATTGCCGTCCTGCTCGCACGCGAAGAAAACCAGCTTAGACAGCATGACAAGCAATGCCGATGGGGCTGTAAGGATGGCATCTGGGTTTTGCGCACCACGCGGCAGTGGCTCCCCGTGATCTCGATGTATTAAAGCCCCTTTTTGAAACAATGCGTGTTCAGGGGTTTGATTTCTTGGAAAAGAACACCCGTATCGCAGAGGAAGTCCGCCGTACGTTTGCCGATCTTGATCGGGTTGGGAACGAGTTAAAAAAGGCGGCGAAGGCAATTAGTTCGGCGTCGGGATTGATCACCAAATACCGGGGGAGATTGCAGGAAATCTGTGAAAATGCTTCAGCACAGAAGTTGTCGCCAACATTGGCGCAGCTAGAACCGAGGATTGGCTAAATGCCGAAAGCTGCTACGGGCAGAGGGAAGAATGCGAAGCCAGTGGCCGAACCACGATTGGGCATTTTCTGGCTCGTGAACGGCAAGCTGTTGATCGACAGTGCCCCTCTAAGTAAGTGCGAACAGTACGGCGATCATCTCAACTACCCCGGAAGCCACATCGACGTTTGGGAACGGTGGCGGCGGACAGCCAAGGTTCCACCAGAGTCGGAGTACGAGGAATTCCCGCGAGGTCGAGTTGCTTACCATGCGAAGCCCGAGCACTTTACCCTGTTCGCCGACAAGTGCATACTCAAGCACAAAGACCTGATAACAGCTATAAAAAGCGAACTGCGCCTGCCTAAGAAAACTGCGCTAGGGACAGACCCTCACTATCGGTGCTTCCAGTGCTTGCACGGCACTGAGGATGATGAGGAGTAGCGCATTGCCGATCACCATCACAAAATCGAAGTACATCGCCGGAGTGCAGTGCCTCAAGCGGCTCTATTTGCTCGTTCATTCTCCTGACCTTGGAATCGGAAAGACCGCCGCCGATTTTGCCCTTATGGATCAAGGGCGACAGGTGGGCAAGTTAGCGCAGCGGCTTTTTCCGGGCGGTCTTGAGGTCAGGACTGGCGATTCCCAAGAAGCGATCCGCGCCACTCGGGAATTGGTTGCGAATCCAGACGTTCCTGCGATCTTTGAGGCTGCTTTTGAGCACAATGGAGTTTTCGTTCGGGTGGACATATTGCACCGCCGTCGTGATGGACGTTGGCGTCTTGTCGAAGTGAAATCTTCAGCATCACTGAAAGAAGAACATCTCGACGACGTGGCGGTACAGTGCCGAGTGGCCTCGAAATCAGGACTTGACGTTGCCTCGTGCTCTCTGGCGCACGTCAATCGGAATTACGTTTTTCAGGGCGGCGGCGACATCGATGCGCGACGATTCTTTAAGATAAGGAACCTTACGCGCAAGGTCCAGCGTTTGCAGCCGAAACTGACGTTTCAATTGCGGTCAGAGTTTCGAGTCCTCGCAATGCCCACGGCTCCCGATCTCCCCACAGGGTCGCATTGCATGAATCCAGTCCCGTGCGAATTCTTCGACCAGTGCAATTCGCCGCGTCCCGATGATCACATCGGCTACCTGCCGAGAATCCACGCTATCGCTGTCGAGGAACTGGAGGAGATGGGTATCGAGTTGATACGTGACGTGCCCGATGACTTCGAGTTGAGCGAAATTCAACGGCGTGCGTGCACCAGTGTGCGGACAGGCAAGCCGTGGTTCAGCTCGGAACTGGCGACGGAGTTAGGTAGGCTGAAGTATCCGCTCTGTTTCACCGATTTTGAAACACTGAATCCGGCTATTCCCCGGTTTGCGGGCATGCGTCCATACGACCACATTCCATTCCAATGGAGCGTACACGTCCAGAGGGAGCCCGGTGCGGAGCCCGAGCATTACGAATTCCTCGCTGCGGATCGAAGCGATCCCAGTCGCGAGTTCATTGCTTCGCTATGTGATGTGCTGGGAGAACGGGGCAGCATCGTTGTCTATAACCAGCACTTTGAACAGGCGAGGGTCGTAGAACTCGCAACGTGGTTGCCGGAGTTCGCGGAGCGGATCAAGAACATTCAGAGTCGCCTGTGGGATTTACTTCCGGTGGTTCGCAATTGTGTTTACCATCCAGCCTTTGCCGGATCGTACAGCTTGAAATACGTTCTCCCCGCGCTTGTGCCCGAGATGAGCTACGAAGGCATGGCGGTCGCTAACGGGCAGGCTGCTGGACTGGCTTGGGAGGCGCTGGTGAGGGGAAGTTTGGATCAGGTTGAACGCGAGAACACTCGAAGGGCGCTGCTGGATTACTGCGGTCAAGACACGCTGGCGCTGGTCAGACTCTTAGATCAACTTCAATCAGTTTCGACCTGACCAATCCCATTGCGCAGAAATCCATTGATCAAGACTTCCGAAAACGACTAACACCATTTCCTGACCCGGTTAATCAGCCGCAGCACTCCGGATTTGGGAGGCATGAAGTAGCTAGTCTTTGATTTGAGCATGAGACCCTGCCCGATATTGGCAACGAACTCTTGCAGATGTTCGCCCTCGATGACGCTGCTGACACCATAGATTTGGGCGACGAGCACGTCGAGGTAATCGTTGTGATCGATGCTTGTGGGCTGCTCCCTGTCGAGATGGCGTCTGATTTGCCAAGCGTAGAGATCGGCTGCTTTAAGCGGAAGGATGCTCTTGTCGTGGCGGAAGATAGGCTTGTTCCCCAGTCTGCTGCGGGTCTGAGGAGTGACGTTCGCTGTGATGAACTGGTACCACTTGTTGGCGTTTTTCCCGATGCGCCCTTGGTCATCAAACACCCAGTCAACCGCTCCCTTAATGTTGGACTTGTCCATGAATGCTGCGAAAGATAGGACGATGTTGTAGAAACAAAGAAAATATGGGCTGTCGATGTCCTGCGGCAATTTGCCTTTGACGACTCGATCATAGTTGGGCCAAGCCAAGACGCTTTCAACACGGTACAGTGCCTTTCTTTTGGTCAGTCGAACGAGTCGCCTAATTCTCGCGTCTCTTTGCGCCTCCGTCCAGATGACAGACCCGTCGTCCCTAAGTAACCTGATCGCCGTTTGCATTTTGAAGTCTGGCGTCTTAGGTTCCCGTTCGCAGATAGTCTGCCACTTGTGGGAAAACTGCTCCCATTGTTTCGGGCAAGCAACAAAGCCCGCGAGAACAAAAATGTTCCCACGATCTTTACCTTCTCCGCTGCCGCTGTCATCGACGAAACCGTTCAGCGCCATTCCACTTCACCGGAACTCTCGTGGGCAGCCGACACTCCAGTGTCCTCAAATCCTCGCTGACTTGATATGTCGTAATTGTATCGGCTCATCTGCCGTAACGAGTGCAATAGAGAGCGGCGACTGTGCTTCCGGAAACATCGCTCTTAAAAATCCTGACCCAAAGAAATCCCTTGACTCTGCTATAGTTAGCAGTTCCTTCCCCCCAAGAAACGGTCGTGTCACTACCGAGTTCCGGCAGCCAAGGGGGACTTCGTCTTCAAGGGCAACAGTAGATGTTGTTAGACCAGTTGAAACCCAACATTATCGTCCGTGGGCCGATCTTCCCGGAGCCCGTTCAGGTGATTGTTGCGATCCCGATGGGCACATCCGTAAAGCTAGTCGGGAAGGGGCTCAACACGAATCAGGTTCACGAACCGATTCTCAGCGCAGAGCAGCTTGCCCAATTGGTATCCAGCCCTGAAAAGGAACCCTTCGACGGCGACCCTTTGCGGTTCCGCCTCGGCGTCGAAGCTCTCAGGCTTGGCCTCGCCTATGAATACGATCCGTACTTTTCGCTCTCCATTGCCCGAGTAGACCCGCTTCCTCACCAACTTGAGGCTGTCTATGACTACTTCCTGACGATGCCCCGCATTCGCTTCCTGCTCGCGGATGATCCCGGCGCAGGGAAGACCATTATGGCGGGGCTTCTGCTGAAGGAGCTAAAGATTCGTGGGCTGGTAAAGCGAACGCTCATCATCACGCCTGCCAGCCTGTCATTCCAGTGGCAGCGCGAAATGAAGGAGAAGTTCCGAGAGCAGTTTGAGGTCATCCGCAGCGATGTGCTTCGCGCCAACTACGGGATGAATCCGTGGCAGGAACGCAATCAGGTGGTGACATCGATTTCGTGGGTCTCTCGGATTGAGGATGCCAAGGAAAGTCTTCTCCGTAGCCGTTGGGATTTGATCATCGTGGATGAGGCCCACAAGATGGCTGCCTACAGCGCCGACAAGAAGACGCTCGCCTATCGGCTGGGAGAATCGCTGTCTGGCATGACCGACCACTTTCTATTAATGACCGCGACCCCGCACAAGGGCGATCCCGAGAACTTCTGCCTCTTTCTCGAACTTCTGGATCGTGACGTGTACGGCAACGTCAAGAGCCTCGAAGAGGCTATGCGGCGGAACTACGCTCCGTTCTACCTTCGCCGCACGAAAGAAGCCCTCGTCTCATTCCCAGACCCCGAGACCGGGCAGGTGAAGAAGCTTTTCACGGATCGATTCGTGCACACTGCGTCCTTCGATCTGGATGGTGAGGAGTACGACTTCTACGACGCTCTCACCCGGTACGTTGAAGATCAGTCGATCAAAGCCGCTCAGGAAGATTCTCCGCGCAGCCGTGCTCTGAGCTTTACGATGGCTATGCTGCAACGGCGATTTGCATCCACTGTGTACGCAGTTCGTCGCAGTCTTGAACGAATGCGGGACAAGCGCAAGAAGATTCTGGAGGACCCCCGCGATTACCTGCGAAAGCAGATGGAGATTCCAGAGGACTTGGATGATCTCCCCGAAGAAGAGCGCGACGAATACATTGAAGAAATTGAGAACGCTGCGATCAGCTTTGATCCAACCTTGCTCAAAGAGTTGCAAGTCTTGAAAGCTTTGATCGGTTGTCGGCAATAGGGGCAAATCCGGAACTGCTCAACAATCTCAAAGAGCTAAGGGCTGTACTTCTTGATTTCATCGCGGATTTTTGCGACTGGAACAACGCAGATAATGAGTCGTTCCTGAACACCAGTCGGCTTCTGACATCGGCTGCCGCACAGTCATTTGAAGGAATTTCAGACAAACCATTAGTCATCGACCCATTCGCAGGAGGGGGTTCGATTCCGTTGGAGGCACTGCGGATTGGTGCCGATGCCTTCGCCAGTGATCTGAATCCAGTAGCTGTAATGCTCAACAGGGTACTCGTGCAATTCATACCTAAGTATGGGGAGAGGCTGGCGGAACGGGTCAGGTTTTGGGGAGGTTGGGTAAGGAAACATGCTTTTGAAGAACTGGCTCAATTCTTTCCAGAAGATGCTTCACAAGGCACCGCGATAGCTTATCTCTGGGCACGGACAATCCGATGCGAAGGGCCAAGTTGCGGAACTGAGATACCTCTGCTAACTCATATGACCCTGTCGGAAAGAAAACACTCCGAAGTCGCAATAAAGCTTCAGCCGCACACTAGGCGTAAGTTTGTTGAAATACAGCTTGCAACGAAGTCCGAAGCAAAAGAGTGCGGTGAGGGTTTACTCAGGCGAAGTAGTGCCACCTGTCCTGTCTGCGGATATACAACTTCGGCAGAGAGAGTCCGCGCTCAATTCAAGGGTCGCGCGGGCGGTGCCAATGACGCACGGTTGCTTGCAGTCGTGTGCGGGCGCGAGGAGAATGTTGGAAAGTCATACCGACTTCCAAATGAGAAAGATTTTGCCGCCATCGCTGCTGCGCGTAGGAGCGTTGCTAGACTACGAAATGCGAACGTCAATGGAATACCTGCTATACCTGACGAACAGCTTCCGTATTTGCGCAGCATTTTTAACGTCAATTTGCTCGATGTAAATACTTGGGGCGAGTTGTTCAGCGACCGCCAGCTTCTATCACTTACGGCATTCGCGAAGTTTATCCGAACCGCTGCGGAATCTGAAGAACCGGAACTCCGTCAAGCGATCAGAGCATGCCTCGCTCTCGGATTGGATCGGCTTGCTGACTACAACAGTTCACTATGTCGATGGGTGCCGAAGGGCGAGTTTTTAGGAAACACGTTTGGCCGTCAAGCTTTGGGCATTGTCTGGGATTTTGCCGAGTGTAACCCGCTATCCCATGCCACAGGCAACTGGCTTGGAGCCATCGAATGGATCGCCAGAGTCGTCGAGAGGCAAGCAAAAACGCCGAGCGCGACCGTTGAGCTTGGCTCGGCCACACGACTGCCTCTTCCTAACGATTCAGTCCAAGTCTTTTGTACTGATCCTCCCTACTACGATCTCGTGCCGTATGCAGACTTGAGTGATTTTTTCTATGTTTGGTTACGCAGAACAGTGGGGCAAGACTTTCCCGATCTCTTCAAGACTGACAGAACCCCGAAACGCGAAGAGATAGTTCAGCTAGCAGAGAGGAACAAGGAGTACAGCTATAAGACCAAAGAAAACTACGAACGTCTCATGGAACAGGCCATGACGGAGGTGCGGAGGGTTTTGGTTCCCTCAGGGATTGGGGTAGTTTTCTTTGCACATAAAGGCACGGGTGCTTGGGAGTCGCAATTGCAATCCATGATACGAGCCGGGTGGACGATCTGTGGCTCATGGCCGATAGACACGGAACGGGGCGCACGCTTAAGAGCTATGAATTCCGCAACTCTCGCTTCTTCAATCCAACTAGTATGCCGCCCTCGAAAGGACTCGGGAGGAAACGTAGGCGACTGGCGGGAAGTGCTGCGTGAACTGCCAGAGCGAATCCACAACTGGATGCCGAGGTTAAGCACGGAAGGAGTGGTGGGAGCCGACGCTATTTTTGCGTGCATCGGGCCGGCTCTTGAGATTTTTTCCCGTTACGAACGGGTTGAAAAAGCAAATGGGGAACAGATTCAACTAAGCCAATATTTAGAACAAGTGTGGGCTGCGGTTGCCAGAGAAGCTCTCGCAATGGTGTTTAGAGGAGCCGATGCGACCGGGTTCGAAGAAGACGCTCGACTCTCAGCAATGTGGTTGTGGACTCTCTTTGCTGGGGAAAGCGGCAATGGCGAGTTACCTGTTGAAGGCAGGGACGATGACGAAGAAGCGGAAGAGTCTGGTGGGACACAAAAAGGCTTTGTGCTTGAGTACGACGCCGCTAGAAAAATTGCCCAAGGGTTGGGTGCTCATCTTGAGTCGCTGACCTCGCTAGTCGAAGTCAAAGGCGAAGTTGCCCGACTGCTACCTCTCGCCGAGCGAACTCGAAGGTTGTTCGGTAAGGATGAATCGGAGGCTCCGACCAGTACACGCAGAAAGAAATCATCCCAACTTCAGTTGGGATTCGTCGCGGAGTTAGAGCAAGCTGAAGAAACAGGAAGCTGGGGTAGCAAAGGTGCACCGACTCAAGGTGCTACGGTTCTCGACCGAGTTCACCAAGCCATGATTCTCTTTGCGGCGGGTCGCGGCGAGGCACTTCGCCGTTTTCTCGTGGATGAGGGTGTGGGTAGAGACCAACGATTGTGGCGTTTGTCGCAAGTTCTCTCGTTCTTGTATCCGAAGGCCAGCGACGAGAAGAGATGGATTGATGGCGTACTTGCTCGGAAGAAGGGGTTGGGCTTCTGATGCCCGATGCGCTGGGTCATGTTTGGTACGGAACGTTCATGGATACAGTTCAGAAGCACGAATCGTCAGCACTGCTGAAAGACGCAGCGATTCGAGGGCAACTTGGCAAGTGGACAAGTGCACTGACAGGAGTTGTTTGCTCCACCTGTAACGCGATGGGATGGAAAGCAGCCGCCAAGGGGAACCGCTCGACGTTGCTTCCCGTTGCACGCGAAGAGTATCTCGCCCTCGACGTTGTGGCGTTCGAGCCAGCAGGAGATCGTCGTTGGCGTTTCCCGATAGCTGCTATTGAGTTGGAGAACAGCGGTGAGGATGATCGGGTTGCTTACTCTCTGTGGAAAGTCCTCTGCACCCGTGCGGAGCTTCGCGTTGTGTTCTGCTATCGGAAAGATGCGGCGGAAGGCAGCACACTCGTTCGCCACCTATCGGGGCAGGTTGCACAGGCGATGGGAATACGGGAGAGAACTCGGATTGGCGGCGAAACCATGTTAATTGTGGGTTCGAGGAACGAGTCTGCCACTTTCCCCTATGGTTTTTTCAAGGAATGGCGATTCGACATGAATTTGGGGCGCTTCGGACGCGCCTGATTGGGAGAGATGTCTTCTATGGCACTCAAACCTTGGTACAAAGTTGTTACCCCTCGGGAAGACCTACGGGATGGTCGTCCGCTCGATGCATCAGAATTTGCTGTCCATCTGGATCACGTGCGGGACAACAGGGCTCCCGCCGACTATCAAGAGCCGGCCCGCTTCTTTGACCGCACATTCCTGACTAAGAACCTCACCGATTTGGCGGTGAATGCTGTCAGACGGCTCTCCGGCGTTAAGGTTGAGACTTCGGCGGTGTTCAATCTCACCACGCAGTTCGGCGGCGGCAAGACCCACGCACTCACACTCTTATATCACTTGGCAAAAGGCGGCCCGGAGGCGTTGGCATGGAAAGGTGTTCCCAGCATTCTGGAAGATGCCGGGGTGAAGACCATACCAGCGTCGGCAGTGGCGGTGTTCGTTGGCACCGAGTTCGATTCGCTGACGGGGCGCGGTGGAAAAGACGGCACCCCACTGCGAAAAACGCCATGGGGCGAGATCGCATTCCAGCTTGGCGGCAAAGAGGCTTTCGCAACTGTGGCGAAGCACGACCAAGAGCTAACCGCGCCGTCTAGTGAAGTGATCGGTTCATTCCTCCCCAAAGACAAGCCCGCCCTGATCCTAATGGACGAGCTACTGAACTACATGGGGCGCAACCGGAAGTCCGGACTCACGAACCAACTCTACTCATTCGTGCAGAACCTCTCAGAGGAGGCGAGGGCTCAGGATCGAGTGGTGCTCGCAGTATCTCTGCCTTCATTGCTGGATGAGATGACCCCAGAAGATGAAGGGGACTTCGACCGTTTCCAG
>Ga0066709_100005217_pt1 | contig 10627 bp, 8 predicted proteins | sample GraSoiAngelo_158_FD_79665 | JGI IMG/M metagenome (GOLD analysis project Ga0066709, IMG submission 79665) | Grasslands soil microbial communities from the Angelo Coastal Reserve, California, USA - 14_1009_16_30cm | ecosystem: Environmental > Terrestrial > Soil > Grasslands | place: USA... | reverse complement strand
CTCGTCGGTCACGGCGTGGCGCACCCGCCGGCACTCGTCGCGCAGCTGCTTCGCCGTGTCGCGCCCGGCGCGTTCGAGCAGGCGCGGTTCGTCCGTGGGACTGAGTGCGGCGGCGGAGGCGACCGCCTCGGCCTGGACCTCGGAGATCGTTCCGGCGCGGAACGCCTCGGCGGTGGCGGGCAGCTGTGCCAAGCGTTCGGCCGTCTCCAGCGCCGCCTGTGTGCGCCCCACGCTCGTGCCCGTCTTGTGCGCGATGAAGTGGGCGGCGCTGCGCTCACCGCTCTGGCGCCACACGTTGGACTCCTCCACCCGCTTGGCCACCAACGTGCGCCCCGCCGCCAGCACCCGCTCGCCCTCCGTGATGACTTCCAACAGACGCAGCGCGTCGGAACCGCTGAGACAGCCGGGCTCGAGCGCGGACAGGACGCGCCGCTGCGTCGCCACCGCCGCCTGCAGCTCGTGGAGCACCGACATCGCCTCTCCCGCGGACACCGAGGGAATCGAACAGAGGGATCCCGCCACAGGCGGATCCACTGATTCGCGGGGAAGCGTCGACCTCACGATAGTCGAACAGGTGTTCGATTGCAAGCACTTTCTGCGCGCTCCGGGAGAATTATCGGAAAGAATCTTTCGGAGCGTTCACACCTGTAGCCGGGTGCAGTCGTCGATGGCGGCGAACCGGTAGTGCTTCTTGCGGAGCCCCACCGATGGGCTCGATGAACTTCACGTCGACCTGGAGCCGATTGCCCGGGAGCTGCTCCTCGTAGCGCTTCCAGCGACGATCGTGGCGCTTGTAGCGCTGCGAGGGCGGCAACCGGTTCATGTCGAGCCGCTTGAGGATCGGCCCCACACGCCGGAGGGGCCTATGGCGATGTCGTGGTAGCGGAGCAGGTGCATCGAGATCTGCGGGGCCCGAAGTGTGCAGTGCTGGCGCAGGTAGATGAATTCAGAATTTTCGGAGCTCTCGGAAGATCTACGACACGCGTTCGATGACGGTGGCGTTGGCCTGGCCGCCGCCCTCGCACATCGTCTGGAACCCGAGCCGCCCACCCGTCGCCTCGAGCTGGTTCAGCAGGGTCGTCATGATGCGCACGCCACTCGCGCCGAGAGGGTGCCCGATGGCGATGGCGCCGCCGCGTGCGTTGAACTTCGCCATGTCGGGCACGAACTCGCGCGCCCACATGAGCGCGATCGACGCGAACGCCTCGTTGCACTCGATGGCGTCGAAGTCTTCGGTGCTCAAGCCCGTGCGGGCGAACAGCTTGCGGGTGACCGGGTTGGGCGCCGACAGCGTGACGACCGGGTCCTCCGCCTCGACCGCGAAATGCAGGAGCCGGGCGCGCACCGGCAGGCCGAGTCGTTCGGCCGTCTCGCGGCTCGCGATCAGCATGGCCGCGGCACCGTCGGTCATCTGCGACGAGTTGCCCGCGGTGATGTCGGGGGCGGTTTCGGGCTCCCAGCTCTGGGCGGACGGCAGCGCGGCGAGCGACTCCATCGTTCCGTTGCGCCGGATGCCCTCGTCGGCGCTCAGGACCTCGCCCGTGAGCGCACCGTCCTCATCCTTGATCGGGACGGGCAGGACCTCGTTGGCGAAGTGACCGCTGTCGGTTGCTGCCGCGGCTCGCCGGTGGCTCTCGAGCGCGTACTCGTCCATGTCCTCGCGCGTGATCTTGAACCGGTCGGCGAGCACCTGCGCCTGGCGGAACTGGGCCCACAACCGGCCGTCGATCACCCTCATGAAGTCGGCGCTGAACGGACCGCGGCCGCCGCGCGCGTTCGATGCCAGCGGCGCGTTCGTCATCGACTCGACGCCGCACGCGATCGCGATGTCATAGATGCCCGCCATGACGCTGGCCGCCACGAAATGGACCGCCTGCTGCGACGACCCGCACTGACGGTCGACGGTGGTGGCCGGCACCCGCCACGGGAGACCCGCCGCGACCCAGGCGTTGCGCGTGACGTTGGTGCCCTGCTCGCCCGACTGGGTGATGCACCCACCGACGACATCGTCGATGACCGCGGGGTCGACATCGTTGCGCTCGAGCAGGTGCTTCAGCGTGTGGCCGAGCAGGTCGGTCGGGTGCCAGTGGGCCAGCGCGCCCTTGCGCTTTCCGAACGCAGTGCGGATCGTGTCGACGATGACGGCTTCGCGAACCTCGGGCATCCCTGACATGGTAGTCAGGCTCGCCTCGCGGGCAGGCCGGTCGGGAAGCGTCAGAGCAGCACCCCTTCGATGTGCAGCAGCCGCTCCTTGCGGTCCACACCGCCCGTGTAGCCACCCAGGCCGCCGCCCGTGCGCAGCACGCGATGGCAGGGCACGACGATCGGGATCGGGTTGTTGCCCAGCGCGTTGCCTGCGGCGCGCGACCCGTTGGGGCTGCCGGCCGCGGCCGCGATCTCGCGGTAGGTCGAGACCCCGCCGAACGGGATCTTGGAGGTGGCACGCAGGACCCTGCGGCCGAAGCCGGAGGTGAGCGACCAGTCGATCGGGATGCGGAAGCCACGACGGTGACCCGCGAAGTACTCGTCGAGGTCGCGGCGGACCCCGGCGAGCCGGGCGGGTGCTTCGAGGACCCGGGGCGAGAGCCTCGCGGCCAGGTCGTCGAGCACGGCGTCGTGGCGTTCGTCCGAGTAGGCGAGTCGCACCAGGCCCGTCGGCGTCACCGCGACCAACAGGGGCCCGAAGGGCGAGTCGACGGTCGCGTACGCCACGTCGAGCAGGCCGTCGGCCGCGGCCCGGTCGACGAACGGGCCGGTGTCGGCGTTCGGGACGTTCCGGCCGGCGCGCAGCCGGGCGACGAGTTCGTTCATGCGCTCCATTCCTCCATATCCGTTGATCGCAACTTCTTCACGCCTTCGTGCACGTTGCGGCGGGCGGCTTCCTCCGAGCAGCCGAGCACGGTGCCGATGTCGGCGTGGGGCAGGTCGTTCACGTAGCGCAGCAGGACGGCATCCCGCTGCATCGGTGGCAGCGCCCGCACCGCGGCCCACAGCGCGGGATCGCGATCGGTGACCTCCTTCGTCGGTCGCTCGGGCACGCTCCCGGTGGGCGTCGCGCGCCGCGCCCGGGCGCGGTGCGAGTCGATCGCCTTCCGGTGCGCGATCGTCAGCACCCAGGCACGCAGGTTGGTGCGGTGGCGCAGACGCGGATAGGCCCGCAGCGCCGACAGGAACGTCTCCTGGAAGCAGTCGTCGGCGTCGTCCCGCCCGACCGCGGCGACCAGAAAGCGCTGGACGTGGGGCGCGTGCGCATCGAGGATCCGCTGGAACGGCGGCAGGCTCATGCCCTCTTCAACGGCGCGCGACCGAGATTCGTGAGGTCAACCCGCGAGCCAGGACCAGATCGAGCGGTCGAGTCGCAGATGCGCGTGCACAGTACCCGCGCGGGGGTGCCCCGGCGCCCTCCCCGGTTACCGTATGGCCATCGTCGTGCCCACATTCCGTCGCCCGGCGTCCCCGCCCGCTCCGCCCGCCGAGACGCGACGCGCCCGGCTCGGCGTGCGCCGGCGCAACCGGCTCCTCCTCGCGCTGACATTGGCACCGCTCCTCGTGTCGGCTGTCGCGTTGCTCGTCGGGGTCGGGCGCGCGTACACGGCGTACGGAGACCAGGCCACGATCGAAATGCACGCTCGCGACGTCGGACACCACCCGGTGCTCATCGGACTCTTCTCGCGCGACCACTGGTCGCACCCGGGCCCCGCGCTGTTCTACCTGCTGGCGGTGCCCTACCGGCTCGCCGCGGGCTCCTCGATCGGGCTGCCCCTGGGGGCGCTGGCGATCAACGGCGCCTCGATCGCGGGGATGGCGCTGGTGGCGAAGCGCCGGCAGGGGACGGCCCTGATGCTCTGCACGCTCGTAGGGTGCGCGCTCGTCATGCGCGCCTTCGGCGCCGACTTCCTGCACGACGTCTGGAACCCGTACATCCCCGTGCTGCCGTTCGGCCTGCTGCTCTTCCTCACCTGGGCGATGACCTGCGGCGAGCGATGGGCGTTGCCGTTGGCCGCCGGCGTGGCCTCGTTCTGTGCGCAGACCCACGTCGGGTACGTGCCGATGGTCTTCCCGTTGCTGGCGTGGGGGGGTGCGTGGCTGCTCGTGCTCGGCCGTCACGGCGGCGCCGGCGGAGGACCGAGCTTGGCGCGGGTGGGCCTCGTCACGGCCGGCGTGCTCGCCGTCATGTGGGCGCCGCCGCTCGTCGAGCAGACCCTGCATTCGCCCGGCAACCTCGACCGCGTCTACCAGTACTTCCGCGAGCCGCCGGGTCGTCGCGCCACCCACAACCTGGTGGACGGCTACCGCGTCGTCGCCGGCCAGTTCGGCGTCACGCCCGAGTGGCTGACGGGGGCCGACCGGCCCAACCCGGCCAACTCCGAGCCGCGCGTGCTCGACTCACCGCCGCTTCCGGTGCTGCTCGTCCCGCTCGGCGTCGCCGCGTTCGTGCTGTGGCGCCGGCGGATCTCCGACGCGCGGCGGTTGCTCGCCACGCTCGCCGTGGCCGCCGCGCTCGGCGTGGTGTCCGTCGCGCGCGTCATCGGGCCCGTGTATGCCTACCGCGTCCGGTGGACGTGGATGCTGGCGATGACGTCGTTCGTCGTCGTGGCGTGGGCCGCGTGGGTGGCGGTCTTCGACCGGAGGCCGAGTGTGACGGTCTTCGACCGGAGGCCGAGTGTGACGGTCTTCGACCGGAGGGCGAATGTGGCGGCCCGTTGGTGCGTCCCGGTGGCGGTGTCGACGCTGGTCGTCCTCGCCACGGTGAGCTCGGTCGGCGCGGCGCGCGCCGGCACTCCCCAGCAACCCGAGGAGTCGTTCGTGGCGGCGCTCGGGCCGCGCGTCTTCGCACGCCTGCCGAGAGGCGACGGCGACGTCACCCTCCGCGCCACCTCGTTCGGGGCCAGCTTCTTCCTGTCCGGGCTCGTGTTGAACCTCGAGCGCCGGGGCGTCGCGGCGCGCGTCGACAAGTCGGAGGGCTGGATCTACGGCGAGCACCGCGTTCACAGGACGGGACGGGTGCGCGCCGACCTCTGGGTGGTGACCGACCTCAACGTCGAGGTCTTCATGCGGCGGGCCGATCTGCGGCTGCTCGCCTATCACGGCACCCTCGGGATGCCTGAGCGGGCGCGGGTGCTCGCGCGCCTGGCCGCGGCGGACGCCGCTCATGGAGCCGGCCGCCTCACCGACAGGGGCTGGCTGCAGCTGCGGATCCCGCTGCAGACCCGCCTGGGCTCCGCGGTTGCGGTGTTCGAGACCCGGCCCGCGACCTGAAGGCGGGTCGGCTCAGCGCCGCAGGGCGCCCGGCTCGTCGAGCCAGCGGTTGAGGGCGGCGGTGCGCGCGTTGCGGCACAGCAGGACGTGCTCGACGGTGCGCCGCACGCGGCGCTGCTGGCCGGCAGTGACGACCACCTGCCGGAGGAGGTAGTCGGCGGCGTCGCCGTGGTCGGCCTCGGCGTACGCGTGCACGCGGAAGTTCTCGACCTCGATGCCGTAGTGGTCGCGCATGCCCTCGTACATCATGAGGGCGTAGTTGGTGGAGGCCGCGAAGCGCTCCCCGGCCCACCCGAAGGCGGCCAGCCCCTCCTCGTAGGAGCGCCGCATGTAGTAGAGGGTGGTGTACACCGCGCCGACCGTCTCGGCCATCGGCCGGTAGGTGAGCAGCTCCTCGTCGGTGACGCCGAGCTCGTGGGCCCAGTCGACCTTCATGTCGACGTGGTTGTGGTCGCCCGTGAAGCCGGTCTCGTCCGCGAGGTTCTGCAGCCAGTGGTGGAAGTGCTCGCTCGCCTCCATCTGCAGCGCCTCGGTGTCGGGCGCGTTGGAGACGATCGAGCCGAACTCCTTGGTGTAGTGGACGCCGAGGAAGTAGTACTCCTTCGCCAGGCGCTTGAGCAGCTCGAGCGACAGGGTCCCGTCCGCCACCCGCTCCCAGACCACGTTCTTCTCGGTGGCGATCTCGGCCTGCAGGGCCTCGAGCCCGGCCATGAACTCGTCGACGGGGAGCGCGCCCTCCGTCTCCGACGACCCCCCCTTGCGGATGTCCTTGAACTCTCGCTGCTGCTCGCTCATGGAGGGCGAGTGTAGACTTCGATGACACAGGCGTCAGCTTCAGGATCCACCGAAGCGGCTGCATGGGAGCGATCCCGAAGGGGGTCAGGTTATGGACGTCGATCTGGTCGAACTGGCAGGTCACCGAGGTCGCCTCGCGGTCGATGTCACCGTCGACCCGGTCACCGCGGAGGTCATCCGGGGCGCGATGGAGACCGTGTGCTGGGAGATGGCCACCTACGTCTCGCGCACCGCCACCACGCCGATCCTCAACCAGTCGAACGAGCGCAACGCCACCATCATCGACGCCAAGGGTCGCCTCGCCGCGCTGTCGGTCGGCATCCCCCAGTTCATGCTCACCTCGACGCTGCCGGTGCGCTTCGCGCTCGAGTTCCTCGGCGCCGACGAGTTCCGCCCGGGCGACGTCTTCGTCGCCAACGACCCGTACCACGGCGGCGGACACCTGCCCGACTACAACGTCTTCGCACCCGTCCACGTCGACGGGAAGCTGGTGCTCGTGGCGAGCATCCAGTGCCACCACGGCGACACGGGCGGCGCGGTGCCCGGTGGCTACAACGTGACCGCCGCCGACATCTGGGGTGAGGGTGTGCGGTGGCCGGTCGTGAAGGTGATCGACCGGGGCGTCGAGCGGCGCGACGTGCTCTACGCGCTGCAGGTCAACAACCGCCAGCCGGGTTACGTCGGCGACCTCCGGGCGCAGGTGGGCGCCGCGCAGATGGCGGTGCGACGCCTCGGCGAGATCCTCGAGCATTACGGCGCGGGTGCGGTCGAGGAGTCGGTCGACTTCATGATCGACTACGCGGAACGACGCTTCCGCGAAGAGGTGGCCGCCTGGCCCGACGGCGTCTACGAGGCCGACGCCTACGTCGACCACGATCCCCTCGGCCACCCCGACATCCACATCCACGTGAAGATCACGGTCGACGGCGATCGCCTGAAGATCGACTACGCGGGCTCCGACATGCGCACCGAGATCCAGGCGTGGTCGACGTTCGGCAACACGCGTGGCTACACCGTGGCGCAGATCGCCTCGATGATGGACCCGAACATCCCCAAGAACGAGGGGTTCTTCGATTCCATCGAGCTCAACGTGCCGCCCGGCTGCGTGCTGAACCCACCGGCGGGCAAGCCGGTGAGCGCCGGCACCCATCACCCGGGCGCGGACATCGGCGAGGTCATCGCGCTCGCGTTCCAATACGTGATGCCCGACAAGGCCGTGCCCCAGACCTACAAGACCGGCATCCCCACCACGATCGCCGGCACCGACCCGCGCACCGGGCGCCCGTTCGTCGACCCGTCCACCGAGGTCTACGCGGGCTGGTGCAACGCGGCCAAGGGGATGGATGCCTGGGGTGCCCAGGCGGCCAGCTTCGGCAACCTCTGGAAGGCGACGGCCGAGATCAACGAGAGCCTCTTCCCGCACATCCAGTGGGAACGCGACTACCGCACCGATTCCGGCGGGCCCGGCCAGTGGCGCGGCCTGTGCGGCAGCCACTGGGTGAAGGAGGTGCGCGTGCCCGCCAAGGTCTACACCTACGTCGTCGGCATGAAGTACCCGATGCCGGGCATCGCGGGCGGCAAGCCGGGCGCGCCGAACCAGCTGGTGATCCGGGCCAACCGCGACGACCGCTACGTCGTCCAGCACACCGCCAACTGGGTGCCGATGGAGGCGGGCGACACGATCGTCTACGACTACGGCGGCGGCGGCGGCTGGGGCGATCCCCTCGACCGCGACCCGCAGGCCGTGCTCGACGACGTGCTCGACGAGTACGTGAGCGTCGGTGGCGCCGAGCGCGACTACGGGGTGGTGCTGACCGGCTCGCTCGACGACCTCACGCTCGAGGTCGACGGGGCCGCGACCGAGCAGCTACGGGCGTCGCGCCGACCCGGGTGACCGGCCCGGCCGGGTACCGCGTCGGGATCGACGTCGGCGGCACGTTCACCGACCTCATCTGCGTCACGCCGGACGGCGAGGTCCTGCTCGACAAGACCCCGACCACGCCCGACGACCAGTCGGTCGGGGTGATGCAGGGCATTGCCCTCCTCGCGCAACGGGCACAGCTGTCCACGGCCGACTTCTGCGCCCGCATCGACGCCCTCGTCCACGGCACCACCATCGCGGACAACACCATGATCGAGATGAAGGGCGCGAGCACCGGGCTCCTCGTCACCCGCGGTCACCGCGACGAGATCGAGATGCGCCGGGTGCACAAGGAGGAGATCTGGGACCCGTCGTATCCCGCTCCCCTGCCGATCGCCCGCCGGCGGGCGCGCATTCCCATCCCCGAGCGGGTCGACTTCGAGGGCCGCGTCGTCCTTCCCCTCGACGAGAACGCGGTGCGCAAGGGCGTGCGGCGCCTGCGGCAGCTGGGCTGCACGTCGATCGCGGTGCTGTTCATGCACAGCTTCACCAACCCCGCCCATGAGCTGCGGGCGCGCGAGCTCGTGCTCGAGGAGTTCCCCGACGTCGAGCACATCTCCCTGTCACACGAGGTGCTGCCGCGTGCGCCCGAGTTCGAGCGGACGTCGACCACGCTCGTCAACGCGTACGTCGCCCCGCGGATCGCGCACTACACACGCCACCTCACCGACGAGCTGCGAGCCGCGGGCTACGCAGGGCAGATGCTGATCATGCAGTCGACCGGCGGGGTCATGCCGCCCGACTACGTCGCCCGCAAGGCGGTGTCGCTCCTCGGCTCGGGGCCGACCGGTGGCGTGATGGGCGCGGCGGTCGCCGCGGGTCGCAGCGGCGTCCGCGACTTCGTGGCCGTCGACATGGGCGGCACCTCGTACGACGTCTGCCTGGTGCGGGGCGGCGCCCCCGAGATCAAGACCGACTGGAACTGGCGCTACCGGTACTACATCGGGCTGCCGATGGTCGACGTGCAGAGCGTGGGCGCGGGCGGCGGGTCGATCGCCTCGGTGCGCCAGGGCGCGCTCCTCGTCGGGCCCGAGAGCGCAGGCGCCCAGCCCGGTCCCGCGTGCTATGGCCGCGGCGGAGCCCGTGCGACCGTCACCGACGCCGACGCGCTGCTCGGTTACCTGCCGGTCGAGGGCTTCGCCGGTGGGCGCATGACCCTCGACGTCGATGCGTCGCGCGCCGCGATCACCCGCGACGTCGGGAAGCCGCTCGGGCTCGACGTGATCGACGCGGCCTGGGGCATCGAGCGCATCGTCAACGCCAACATGGCCAACGCGGTACGCCGCGTGCTCTCGACCCACGGCGCCGACCCCCGCACGATGGCGATGATCGCGTACGGGGGCAACGGTGCGGTGCACGCGTGGGCCCAGGCCGTGGAGCTCGGGATCCGGCGCATCCTGGTGCCCAAATCCGCACCTGCGTTCTCCGCCCTCGGCCTGCTCGTCGCCGACTACCTCATCGACCTCCAGCGCGCGTACGTCGTTCCGCTGTCACAGGTCGACGTGGCGCGCGTGCGGACGCTGATGAGCGAGATGCTCGACGAGGCCGACAAGGAGCTCGAGCCGGCCAACCTCGGCGAAGGCCACGTGCAGACGCAACTGTTCGCGCAGATGTGCTACCCCGGCCAGAACTTCGACATGAGCGTGCCCGTGCCCGAGGGGACATCGCTCGGCGACGGCGGGCTGCTCGACCTCGCGGGCCGCTTCCACGATCAGCACGCGTCGGATCGGGGCTTCTCGTTCCCCAACCAGCAGCCCCTCCTGCGCGGCGTGCGGCTCGTCGCGAGCGGCAGCACGCCGAAGCCCGACGCGCTGGCGCGCACGGGCTCGACGGTCGACGCGTCACAGGCGCGCAAGGGCAGTCGAGGGGTCTGGTTCGGCACCGAGTTCGTCGACTCACCCGTGTACGACGGGGTCGCGCTGGGTCCCGGCGCGACCGTCGAGGGACCGGCGATCATCGAGGAGCCGTTCACCGTCGTCGTCCTCGCTCCCGGCAACGTCGCCCGCCTCGACCAGCACGGCAACTACGACATCTCCCTCTAGGAGCCGCGTTCTTGTCGTAGAAGCGAGGTAACGGCTAGCCCTTGACGTAGGCGAGCTTCTCGGCCAGCTTGCCGTCGCGCACCCGGAGGATGTCGACGCCGCGCAGATGGCGCGGCTCGCCGTTCTCCTCCCAGGTGTAGCGCCAGCGCACGACGCAACGATCGCCCACCGCGAACTGCTCCTCCGCCGCGAAGTTCGCGGTGGGGGTGGACGCGAAGAAGCCCTCCCAGACCGTTCGGACGGATGCCTGGCCGTCGAAGTGGTCGCCGTCGGGCGGTGACGTGCTCTCGAACACGCAGTCGTCGGTCATCGACGCCATCACCGCGTCGACGTCGTGGCGGTTGAACGCCTCGTTGAAGCGGTCGACGGCGTCGAGCGTGGATCGGGTCTCCTGATCGATCATCTCGTCCATCATGCCCCCTTGGTAGCTTGCCCGTATGGGAGGGATGGCCGGTCCGTACGCCGCCGCCGCGGTTCTGCTGGCCGTCGGCGGCGTGATGAAGTGGCGGCGACCCGGTCCCACGGCCAACGCGCTCGGCGCGGTCGGACTGCCGGCCTCGGTCGGGTTCGTTCGCACCTTCGGGGCGATCGAGGTCGTCGTCGCCGTCGG
>Ga0066709_100005216_pt1 | contig 10628 bp, 11 predicted proteins | sample GraSoiAngelo_158_FD_79665 | JGI IMG/M metagenome (GOLD analysis project Ga0066709, IMG submission 79665) | Grasslands soil microbial communities from the Angelo Coastal Reserve, California, USA - 14_1009_16_30cm | ecosystem: Environmental > Terrestrial > Soil > Grasslands | place: USA... | reverse complement strand
TGGTCCTGCAGTACCTGCTGCTGAGCCGGCGGGTGCGGCCGCGGGTGCTGCTACCCGGTGCGGTGGTGGCCGGTGCCGGGCAGATCGTGGTGAGCATGTCCTCGGCGCTGTGGATGCCGCAGGTGGTCAGCACCAACACGGCGCGGTACGGGCTGATCGGGGTCACGCTCGCACTGGTCACCTGGCTGATCGTGCTGGCGGCCGCGGTGGTCGCGGGTGCGGTGGTGTCGGCCGAGCTGGGCAGCCTCAGCGGTCGTCGAGCTCGGTCACCGGTAGCAGCTTCAGTTCCCGGGCGCGCCGCGCGGTAGCGCTGCGGCCGGAGGTGCCGAGCTTGCGGTAGATGCTCTTCAGGTGCGTCTTGACGGTGTTAACCGACAGGTACAGCGCGTTGGCGATGTCCTCTGTGGACAGTGCCTGGGCGAGGCGGCCGAGCACCTCGACCTCGCGTTCGGTGAGCGGCTCGACGACCGGCGCGCCACCGGCGTCCGGCGGCGGACCGCTCTTCTCGCCGGACAGCCAACCGTGCTGGGCGGCTAGGTCCGGGTACTGCCGCAGCACCTGCCGTACCCACGCGCCGGCCTCCACGAACGGGCGCCGCAGCTGGTCCTGCCGGCCGTGATCGAGCGCCTCCCGGACCGCCTGTGCCGCCCCGGCGACGTTGCCTTCGGCGAACGCGAGCCGGCCCAGCGTCAGCGCGGCGTACACCATCGTGCCGGATCGGGCGTGCCGCTTCGGTACGGTCGCGAGGATGCTGCGGGCCTCCTTCGGATCGCCCTCCGCGAGCCGGATGCGGCCGAGCGCCAGCGCGCGCTCCGCGTTGTCGGAGACCGACTCCAGGCAGCGCCGGGCCGCCACCGTGTCGCCGAGGATCAGGTTCGCGCCAAGCGCCGTCATCTCGATGATGTCCGCGACGTCCCGGTACACCCGCCAGAGCCCGGCCCCGGCACGGGCGGCTTCCACGGCGGCCAGCGCGCGCCGGCCGTCCAGCCGTGCGCACGCCACGTGTGCCCGCAGCAGCGCGACGGCGGTCGCGGTCGGCGGGTCGTGCCGCGAGCCGGCCGCCGCGATGACCCGGGAGAGGTGCTCGCGGACCGCCGGCAGATCGTTCCACAGCAAGGAGATCCCGGCCAGCGCGGCGTTCGCCGCGCCGGTGCGCACGGCCGGCCCCAGGCCGGCCCGGTCGGCCACCGCGAGCGACGCACGGGCATACCTGGCCGCCCGCTGGAGCCTGCCGTCGTACACGTCCAGCAGCGACAGGTGGGCCAGCGCGTCGTGGATGGCGTACTCGGTACCCGGTCCGGTCGCCGTGGCCGCCCGGCCGAGGGTTGCCCGCGCCGCCTGGTACCGGCCGGCCCAGAACTGCGCGACGCCGACGTTCGCCAGCACCAGCGCACGGTTGCCGGCCTCGTCGTCGGGATCCGGCGCGGATCGCAGCTGCCACAAGGCTTCCACCTCCGCGGCGGCCGCCTCGGCGGTCTCCACGTTGCCGGTCAGCCGGGCGAGCACCACCCGTACCGTCCAGATGTCCACCTGCATCGGTATCGACCGCTCGTCCAGTCGCTGCCCGGCATAGCGCGCGGCCTCGTTCACGGCGGCGCGCGCGACCTCGGTGTCGAACCGCGCCAGGGCCAGCACGGCACGCAGCAGCGCGGCGGAGAAACCGGTCTGGTGGCGCGGAAGGCCGCAGAGCAGAGCGCGCAACGGCTCCGCGTCGGGCGCGGTCAGCAGCCGTACCACGCCGAGCCGGGTCGCCGCCAAGGTCGCCGCATAGTCCCAGTCGCCGATCCGGACCGCATGCCGCAACGCCTGCGGTACCTCGTTCTGCTCGGCGTACCAGTGCGCCGCCTCGGCGTGCAGTCGCTGGACCAGGTGCGGCTGCCGGGTGTGCAGTTCCTCGCGCAGCACCTCCCGCAACGGGTCGGCACATCGAAAGCGGGCCTCGTCGACCGGTCGCACGAAAGCGTTGGCGCGCACCAGGTCCTGGAAGATTCCGCGGGCGTCCAGCCGGCCGGTCAGCCGGTCGGCGAGGTCCGGGTGTACCGTCTCGGCGATGCTCGTGCGCACCAGCAGGTCCCGTACCCGCGACGGTTGCGGGTCCAGCACCTCGGTGCGCAGGAACTCGGCGATCGCGTGGTTTCCGGCGGCGCTCGGCCGGCGCACCGGTTCGCCGCCGCCGGGTTCCAGCGCCAGCGCGTGCAGGCACACCCCGGTCATCCAGCCGCCGGTGCTGTCGTGGAGGTGGGCGATGCCGTCGTCGGTCAGGTTCGCCGGATAGCTCCGCAGGATCTTGACCGCCTCCTCCCGGGTCAGCGCCAGGTCGTCCGCGTCGATCTCGGTGAGCTCGCCGCTCAACTGGTAGCGCTGCAAGGGAATCAGGCGTGCGCTGCGGCCGACGACGATCAGCCGCAGCCCCGGCGTCGAGTACCGGACGAGCATGTCCAGATCGGCGGCGATGGACCGGTTGCTGATCTGCTCGGCGCCGTCGAGGACGAGCACGATCGGCTGGGCGCGCTCGGCCAGTGCGGTCGCCAGCCGGGTCAGCGTGGACCGGTCGACGAGATCGGGCCGGGTCGGGGCGGGCACGTCCGGGGCGAGGCGGGATGCGTTGCGGCGCAACGCATGCAGGATGTAGGTCCAGAACATGCCGGGCGCGTTGTCCTCGCCGTCGAGGGTCAGCCAGGCCACCGGTCCGGGCGCCTGCCCGGCGCGTACCCAGCCGGCGGTCAGTGCGGTCTTCCCGGATCCCGCCGGTCCGTGGATCGCGGTGACGCCCCGTTTCGTGGCACCGGTCAGCAGTTCGAAGAGCCGGTTGCGGGACAGGTAGGCCGGAGGTACCGGGGGGATCGACAGTTTCGCCGACAGAAGCGGGTCGCCGTTCGGGCCGTGCGGGGTACCGTAGGTCGGCGATCTTCCGTCGCCCGGAGCGGGGTCGATCAGCGACCTGGCGGCAAACGGGTGGTTCATCGCGGCCTCCTGCGTGGCGTCTGGTGGGTGTTTCACTCCCTTTCCCGCCCGGGTTCGCCCGCCCCGCAGCGTCATAGAGGCCGTCCCCCGGAGGGGAGCGCCTCGATCTGTCCAACTATTCATAGAGACTTTGTCCCTTTCATGGAACTCTAAGAGTTCATGAATGGCCAGTCACCCCGCGATGACGTGCCAAGACGCGAATACGTGCTGGTTTGCTGCGTTCTGCCGCCGGTACCAGAATTGGCGTCCACCGGCGGCCCGCTTGCGATTCGCCCGCTGCGGGTGATGCGCCGGGGCCGGTGAACCGTCAGGGTGATCCGGCGCCGGAGTACCCGTTCCGGCCGCAGCACACCCGGGAGGTCGATCCGGTGAGCCAGACGACCACGCGCCGGCGGGTCTTCGCCGTCTCCACGGCCCGCAGCCGGCTGGCACCCCGGTGGCTGGCCCGGCTCGGCTGGTCCGGCTGGCTGGTCACCGGTACCGTCGTCGGGTTCGTCGCCACCGTCGTGGCCGCGAGCATCGCGCTGCCCGTGCTGGCGCCGCTGATCGTCGCGGTACTGCTCGCCGTGGTACTGGCGCCGGTCGTTTCGTGGCTGTGCCGGCACCGGATGGGGCGTGGCTGGGCCGCCGCCATCGCCGCGCTCGTGCCGCTCGCGGTCGTCGTGGCGCTGACCTTCGTGGCACTGCACGCCTTGCGCGGCCAGGGTTCCGCGTGGGCGGCCACTGCGGGTACCGCCGGCGCCCGGCTGCGCTCGGCCGTCGGCACCGACCCGGTGGCCCCGCTGCTCGACGCGACGCAGCGCCACGAGTTGCTGCTCGGGCTCGCCGGGTTCGTCGTCAACGGGACGGCGGCGGCGGTCGGCCTGCTGTTCTGGGGGCTGGTGACCCTCTACATCCTGTTCTTCCTGCTGAAGGACGGACCGCGGTTCGTCGACGGGTTGGCCGCGCGGCTGCCGGTACCCCTCGGCACCGCCCGGGAACTGTTGACCGACGCGGGTTTCCGGCTGCGCCGGTACCTCGTCGGCACCACCGTCGTGGCGGCCGTCGACGCGGTGGTCATCACGCTCGCGGCCGCGCTGTTGCGGCTACCGCTGCTGCTCGTCATCGCCCTGGTCACGTTCGCCACCGCGTACGTGCCCTACCTCGGCGCCTGGCTGTCGGGCATCTTCGTGGTCGTCATCGCGCTCGGCTCGGGCGGCGTGGAGACCGCGATCTGGATGCTGGTGATCGTCCTCATCACCCAGAACCTTCTGGAGGCGGTGCTGCGGCCGCTCGCCTTCGGTGCAGCGCTCGACCTGCACCCGCTGACGATCCTCGCGGCGACCGTGGTCGGCGCGCTGGTCGGCGGCGTGGTGGGGGTGTTCGTCGGGCCACCGCTCGCGGCGATCGCGGTCTCCTGGCGGCGCACCCTGCGGTCTGACGGCCGCGCGGAGGCGCCGGGATGAGGTCGGCCGTCGCCAAGTTCTGGCGTCCGGTACTGACCGGCGTCCTGGTGATCGGGTTCTTCTACGCGGTACCGCTGGAGCCCGGCGTCAGCGGCCCGCAGCTGGTGTTCCGCGTGGTCGTCACGTTCGGCGCCGGCCTGCTGGTCACCTGGCTCATCTTCCGGCAGCTCGCCCACCAGGTGGCCGACCCGGACGAGGCACCGCTGGCCGGCCTGCTCACCGCGCTCATCTGCGGGGTGGCGTTCTTCGCCCTCGCCGACTACATCACCGCGATCTCCGGTCCCAACCAGTTCGCCGATCTGCGGACGAAGACCGACGCGCTGTACTTCGCGCTCGCGACGCTCACCACGGTCGGGTACGGCGACGTGCACGCGGTGGGTCAGGTCGCGCGCGTCGTGGTGGTGGTGCAGCTGGTGTTCAACGTGGTGGTCATCACGACCGGCGCGTCGGTGCTGACCCGCCAGATGGCCGACCGGGTGCGCCGTCGCCGTACCAACAGCGTCAGGTGACGTCGGCGTGGGTGGCGGCCGGCCGGCTCACGTACCGGAACCGGCCGCCCCGCCCGGGTGGCCCTCAGCCGTAGATCTCCACCACCGAGGGGTGGTTACGGTTCACCACGAACTGGCCACGGTTGTTGACCGCGACCGCGGATCCCTCGCCCAGGTCGGTCAGCTTTCCGTTGGCCCAGCGGAACCCGTGCGGCTGCCCGCCTTCCACGACCTGCCTGTCGCCGACGACGACCGTGTGCTCGTTCAGGCCGTGCGCCGAGGTGAAGTCGACACCGAGGTTGCCCAGTTCGGTGACGGTACCGTGGCGCAGCAGCAGGGCGTGCGCGACCGCGTTGAGGTCGCGGGTGCCCACCATCTGCCCGCGGTTGTTGATGAGATAGGCGTTCTGCACCGCCGGCCCGAGATCGGTCATCCGGCCGTGCTGCCAGAGGAACCCGTGCGCCGGCACGAACTGGCCGTTGTCGGGGGCCACCGAGGTGGTACCGACGACCTGGCCGCGGTCGTTGATGGCGGCCGCGGCGATGCCGTCGCCCGCGATGGGGTGGATGACATGGCTGGGCCGCAGGGCGCTGTCGGCCGCCTGCGCGGGGCTGGCCAGCGTCGCGGGCAGGGCGGCGGCCAGCAGGGCCAGCACACCCGCGGCGGCCGACCGGCCGACCGGCGTTCTCGGTAGGGGCACCTCGTCTCCCGGGTGAGAGTGGGCCCGCCCCCGTGGCGGCCCGCACGGGAGCTAGACGGGCAGGCCCAGGTAACCGTTGTCAGCCAGCGGTGTCGGCTCGCCGACAGCGCGGTTGATCCAGACCGCGATCTGGCTGCGCGAGGCGAACCCGAGCCGGCCGAGGATCTGCTCCACGTGGCTCTCCGCGGTACGGCGGCGGATGGCCAGCCGGCTCGCGATCTGCTCGTTGGACAGCCCGTGACCGATCAGCTCGGCCACCTGGCGCTGCCGCCGGGTCAGCGGGAGGGCCGGCCCGGTCTCCGGGACCGCCGGCCGCCGCGGGCCACCGGCCGGCCCCGGCCCGGTCCGCGCCACGACCGCCGCGTGTTCCCGGTACCGGCGCTTCACCGCGGGCGTCGCACCGGCGTCGTCCAGCTGGTCGCATCCGTAGCTGCGCAGCGTCCCCGGCAGCCGGTACCGGCGGCACGGGCCGTCGTCGACCACCAGCAGAACCGACTTGTCGACCAGTCCGGCGACCACGTCCAGCGCGGCGTCGCAGACCGCCTGCGCGGCCGCGAGGTCGAAGCTGTCCGGGAACACCGACGCCCACGCCCACAATGCCTGCTCCGCACCGGTGCACATGGCGTAGCTGCGGTCCATCGCCAGGCGCAGGCGGTGCGGGTACGGCTGGTCGGCGAGGCGTGCGCGGCGCCTCGGTGGTCGACCCGGCGCTGGTGCACGAGCTGGTCACCGCACGCCGCCGGGTCGACCCGCTGGCCGTGCTCAGCGCCCGGGAACGCGAGGTGCTCGCGTTGATGGCGGAGGGCCGGTCCAACGCCGGCATCGCCCGCCAGCTGCGGGTCACCGAGGGCACGGTCGAGAAGCACGTGCACAGCGTCCTGGGCAAGCTGCGGCTGCCGGAGACCGACGAGGACCACCGCCGGGTGCTCGCCGTCATCGCCTTTCTTGAGGCACGCTAGCGATCAGGTCGTGCACGGCCCGCGCGGACAGGTCGGCCTTGGCGAGAAACCCGACCGCCGGGCTCGCGGCGATCAGGTCCGCGAAGTCCTCACCGGCGTGCGTGGAGATCAGCACCAGCAGGGGTACCGGGAGATCCGCCACGCTCTGCGCCCGCTCGTCGAGCTGCCGGACGAGGGTGAAGCCGCTGTCCTCGCCGAGGTGGATGTCGATGAGCACCACGTCCGGCCGCAGCTCCCCGGCGCGGGTGAGGGCTTCCGCGGCGGTGGCGGCGACCCCGACGACCGCGATGCCCTCGCCTTCCAGGAGTACCCGGGCCGCCCGCAGGAAGCGGGAGCTGTCGTCGACGATGAGGCACCGTAGGGCCATGCGCTCAAGCATGCGAGCGAGTAGCGCCATCCGCATCCCCGCTAGCCGTACTCTGTGCCGGCTCGGTACGTTCCGGACATGTTCACCATCAGGCTGGTCACCGAACGGTACGCACCGAACCAGACGGTACTCATGCGCTGGGCGCCGAACTGGACCGTCGACCGCGGCGGCGTCTACACCGACGGCGCGTGGACCTTCGAGCTGGACGAGCAGCAGTTTCCGAACGGCCTGGAGTTCAAGTTCGTCCTGGCGCCCGGCCGCTGGATGGCCGGCGGCAACATCGTGCTGCGGCCGGACCAGCTGACCGACCGCGACTTCGCCGAGACCGACGTGGACTTCCCGCACGTCGAGGCGCTCATCACCGAGCACGGCTCGATACCGCAGCGGTTCTTCATCCGCAACCTCGACCCGGTCCACGAGTACGACGTGCTGGTGGTCGGCTCCGGCATGGGCGGCGGGCTGCTGGCCACGCACCTGGCCCGGGCCGGTGCGGACGTGCTGCTGCTGGAGGCCGGCTCGTACCTGTTCCCCACGCACGTGGGCAACCTGCCGCGGCGGCTGCACATCGGCCGGTTCGACAAGCACGTCTGGTCGCTGTGGCCGGACTTCAAGGTGGTCAACTACCGCAACGCGGCGGGCTCGGAGTACGACGGCGGTCAGGGGTTCAACCTCGGCGGCCGGTCGGTGTTCTGGGGCGGGCTGATTCCGCGGCAGGCGGCCTGGGAGCTGGGTGCCTGGCCGGCGCCGGTGCGGGAGTACCTGCTGGGCGGCGGGTACGACGCGGCGGAGCGGGCGCTGAACGCGACCCTGCCGGCCGAGTCGGGGTACCAGGCCGAGACGCGGGAGCTGCTGCAGAAGACGATCGTCGGGTACGCGGCGGCGGACGCGCCGGTGGCCGTGCAGTACCGCGGCGCCACGAGCCTGGCGATCCCGGCCGGCCTGTTCTCCACCGCCGATCTCATCATGGAGGACCGGCTGCTCGACGATCCCGGGTACCGGCCGCCGACGGTGAACCTCAACGTCGCGGTCTGGTCGGTGCTCACCGATCCGGCCAACCCGGCCCGGGTGACCGGGGTGCGCGGCTGGGACACCTTGGCCGGCAAGGTTCGCGAGTTCCGTGGCCGCACCGTGGTGCTGTCCGCCGGTACCCTCGAATCGGCGAAGATCGCCCTGCAGAGCGGCCTGACCGACCCGAACGGGCGGATCGGCCGGGGCATCACCGACCACACCATCCGGTTCCGTCACTTCACCCTGCCGCCCGGCTCGGTCGGGGCCAGCGACAGCGACTCGGCCAAGGTGGTGCTGCGCCATCCGGACGCGGTACCGGGTACGCACGCGTTCGACATCGTGGTCGAGTTCGGCGCCGACTTCAACCAGGGCCGGTACGTCGACCCGGCGAGCCTGGCCGACGAGCGCGCGCAGCGGGCCGACTGGATGCTGTGCGAGCTGGTGTTCATGTCCTACGCCGAACTGCGCGAGGGCAACGCGGTGCGGCTGACCGGCGGGCCGGGCGACCCGGTCGAGGTGAGCGTCGCGCCGGTACCGCCGGCGGACCGCGACCGGGCCGAGGCCGACCAGATCGCGGCCACGCTGTTCGCCGCGCTCGGTGCCCAGCCGGTACTCGGCGAGGACGGCCTCGGCCTGCAGACCGCGAAGCTGGGCAACGTGGCGCACGAGGTGGGTACCCTGCGGATGGCCGGCGACGGTACCGGCGTCGTCGACGCGGACCTGAAGTTCCTCGCCTACGACAACCTGTACGCCTGCGACAACTCCGTCTTCCCGACCTCGCCCGCGGCGAACCCGAGCCTGACGCTGGCGGCGCTGGCCCTGCGGCTGACCGGCACGCTGCGTTAGCGGACGGCGAGGCCGAGCACCAGGCTCGCGACCGCGAGGCCCAGGAACCCGTTCGCCAGACCGAACTGGGTCGAGTAGTCGCCCGCCCGGACGTGCGTGTAGATCGCACAGACGAAGTACAGCACCAGGCCGATCGCGGCCGCGGTGCCGATCAGCGGTACCCCGGCCAGGCCGAGCAGCAGCCCGAGCGCGCCGGCGACCTTGAGGGTGCCGATCGGGAAGGTCAGCCACGACTCCGGCACCCCGACCCGGGCCATGGCCGGCACGATCGGCGTGAAGTGGACGAGGGCGGCGAGGCCGGACAGGGCGGTCAGTGCGACGGCGACGCCGGTGACGATGACGTATGCGGTGACCATGGTGGCCTCCTCAGTGGGCGATCCCGATGGCGTGCCCGATGGTTTCCGGCCGGTCGAGCACGCGGAGCATGAGGTGCGCGACGTCCGCGCGGGAGATCAGGACGCCGCGGCGCAGGTTGCGGTCCTCGGCGGTCCGGTAGGTACCGGTCACCGGCCCGTCGGTCAGCCGGGGCGGCCGGATCGCCGTCCAGTCCAGCCCGCTGTCGCGCAGGGTGTCCTCCATGAGCGCGAGGTCGGCGTAGTGCCCGCGCAGTGCCGCCTTGACCAGCGGGCTGAGCAGGTGACGCAGGACGAACCCGTCGCCCGGGTCGTACCGGGGCGGGTGCGGCCGGCCGGGGGAGGGGACGGTACCGACGGGTGCGGCGCTGACGACCACGATCCGCGCGACGCCGGTGGCCTTCATCGCCTCGACGACCGCCCGGGTACCGCGCGCGGTGACGCCGGCCTCGGCCCGCGACCGGGGGCCGAGGCCGGACAGTACCGCGTCGGCACCCGCGACGGCCGGGTGCAGCGCCCCCGGGTCGGCGGTGGCGAGGTCGGCGCGCACGGCCCGTACCCCGGGCGGCAGCCGGTCCGGGTTGCGCACGATCGCGGTGAGGTCGTGGCCGGCGGCGAGCGCCTGGTCGACGAGTTGCCGGCCGATGCCGCCGGTGGCGGCGACGATGGTGAGCTTTCTGCGCATGCAGGTATCGTGCCTCGTGAAGCCCGTACAATACGAGAGTAGTACCATATGAGTTCCGTAACATCTGATGCGGACCGCAAGCGGCGGCGCCGGCGGCTGACCACCTCGATCAAGGAGTCGCTGCGGGAGCTGAGCGTCCAGCTCGCGCAGCTCAACCGCCAGGTCGGCGCCCGGGTCGAGCTGCGCGACGGCGACCTCGAATGCCTCGACATGGTCAACCGGCACGGCGCGATGAGCCCGAGCGCGCTGGCTCGGCGCGCGGGGCTGCATCCGGCCACCATGACCGGCGTGCTCGACCGGCTCGAACGCGGCGGCTGGATCTCCCGCGAGCGCGACCCGGCCGACCGCCGCGCCGTGGTCGTGCGCGCCGTGCGCGACCGCAACGCCGAGATGTTCCGGCTCTATTCGGGGATGAACTCGTCGATGGACCGGCTCTGCGCCGGGTACTCCGACGCGCAACTGCAACTGCTGGCCGACTTCCTCAGCCGCACGACCGACGCCGGCCGCGCCGCAACCGACGAGCTGGCGACAGGTGGCTCATGACGCCCTCCTCGTCGCCCGCCACCCCGCTCCGCCGCCCGCCCCTCCTCGTCGATCTTGGACTTGTGGTGCCCGACTCGCGGAACGGTGTCCTATATGTCGCGGACACAACACCAAGATCGGCGCAGGGGAGCGGCCGGCGGGCGGGCGTCAGCGGCCCTGCAGGCTCCGCAGGTTGTCTCCTAACCTCCAGCCCTTCGCGCCGGCTCAGTTGATCGACCAGGTCATCAGTCCCTTCCCCGCCCCGCCCACGCTGTTCCGCGACTGCGACAC
>Ga0066709_100005213_pt1 | contig 10630 bp, 11 predicted proteins | sample GraSoiAngelo_158_FD_79665 | JGI IMG/M metagenome (GOLD analysis project Ga0066709, IMG submission 79665) | Grasslands soil microbial communities from the Angelo Coastal Reserve, California, USA - 14_1009_16_30cm | ecosystem: Environmental > Terrestrial > Soil > Grasslands | place: USA... | reverse complement strand
CCAAGCTCTCGCGCCAGCGTGCGCGTGAGGCCAACAATCCCGGCTTTGGCGGTGACATATGCCGGCAAGCCGGTCGATGGAACCATCCAGGCGATCGAGCTCATATTGATGACTGACCCGCCGCCGGCAGCAGCCATACGCGGCGCCACAGCTTGAATGGTGAAGAACTGATGTCGCAGGTTGACCGCCATCCGCTCATCCCAGTATTCCGGGGTAACCTCCGCAAAACGGTGCCGATCATCGCTGGCTGCATTGTTCACCAAAACCCGCACCGGCCCGAGTTGCGCCTCAACCTGGGAAACGGCAGCCTTCAGTGCCGCAATGTCTGTCAGATCGCAATGCAAGAAGACGGGAGCGTGCAAGCATCGAGCACTCAGGTTCTCAACCAGCTTCACCGAAGCTTCGTCGGTTACATCGAGAAATGCAACCCTCGCCCCCTGCAGCGCAAACTGCTCCACGATCGCCGCCCCAATGCCGGAGCCCCCGCCGGTGACCAATACGACGACACCCTGCAGGCTGAGATACCGGGCAAACGCCGAAGGCTGAGTCATGTTTTCCGAGAGATGATTTCCGAGACATGTTATCGCTAATTCGCAACGGTCAGCAGAAAAGAAGTAGTTTTGCTGTTGTAGACTGGCCCCAACCCGCATGGTGTTCCACCTTGATCCGTTAGTCGCGGTTACGATCTGGCAAAGGCTGCGCCGCCTTGGCGGACCCGGACTAGTCTTGCTAGGGATCGCCGACAATTCCGTGATCCCCCTGACCGGTAGCATGGACGTTCTTACCATCTGGCTGGCTGCCCGCCATCAGGAACCCTGGCCGTACTATGCCGTGATGGCGACCCTGGGCGCCGTCATCGGCGGCTACATTACTTATAGCCTCGCCCGCAAGGGCGGCAAGCGCGCCATGGAGCGCAAGCTCTCCCGGAAGAGAGCTCAGAAGGTTTACCAGACCTTCGAGCGCTGGGGATTCTGGGCAGTCGCAGTACCCGCCCTCCTGCCTCCGCCAGTTCCCTTCGTACCATTTCTGCTGGCCGCGGGCGCACTACAGTACGATCGAAAAAAATTCCTCGCCGCGCTCGCCCTGGGCCGCATGGTCCGCTACACCATAGTCGCCGGCATGGGCGCGCTCTACGGAACCCATATCGTTCGATTCTTCTCTAGATACTACAAGCCAGCCTTGACCATCCTGATAGCTCTAGCCTGCCTGGGCGCCACTCTAACGCTAGTTCAATACGTGCGTTACAAACGAGCGTCAACCGCGTCCTAAGTTCGCATGTTCCTCTGTGTCCTCTGTGGTTAATCCCGACTTGCCCAGTTGGACAACAAGCCGCAGTTCGTTAAAATCGAACCAGCATGTCCCTAACCAAACCCCAAGCCCTGGAGATGTTCCACTCAGATGACCTAATCGGCATAGGCATGGAAGCCGACGCCGTCCGTCGCCAACTGCATCCCGAGGGCGTAGTCACCTACATCATCGACCGCAACATCAACTACACCAACTTCTGCACGGAGTACTGCACCTTCTGCGCTTTCTACCGCCCGCTCAAGGGACCCGCCGCAAAGGAAGGCTACATCCTGGAGTTCGACACCATCTACGACAAGATCCGCGAGACAGTAGAACTAGGAGGCACCGGCGTCCTGATGCAGGGCGGCCTCCATCCCGACCTGAAGATCGACTGGCACGAAAAGATGCTGCGCGGCATCAAGCAGCGCTTTCCCAAAGTTCACCTGCACTGCTACTCCGCGTCCGAGATCATAGCCATCGCCGAATACAGCAGCCTCAGCATCCGCGACACGATTCTCCGTCTGCGCGACGCGGGACTCGACTCCATCCCCGGCGGCGGCGCCGAGATTCTCGACGACGAGGTCCGATACAAGATCGCCCGCCTGAAGTGCCTGACCGATGACTGGATCAACGTGCACCGCACCGCGCACCAGGTCGGCATGCGCACCACCGCTACCATGATGTTCGGCGTCGGCGAGAACTACGAGCACCGCATCAACCACTTCCAACGGCTCTACGACCTGCAGGAAGAAACCGGCGGATTCACCGCGTTCATCCCGTGGAGCTTCCAGCCGCAGAACACCGCGCTCGGCGGCCGCCACTGGGACGAAGCCACTGCCGTCGACTATCTGAAAGTCCTCGCCATCTCGCGGCTGTATCTTTCCAACTTCCTCAACGTGCAATCGAGCTGGGTGACGCAGGGACTGAAAGTCTGCCAGATGGGACTGCGCTTCGGCGGCAACGACGTCGGCTCAGTCATGCTCGAAGAGAACGTCGTCCGCGCCGCGGGCGTGACCAACTGCACCACCGAAGAAGAGCTCCGCCGCATCATCCGCGATGCCGGCTTCCGTCCCGCGCAGCGCGATACGTTGTACCGGCAGTACTTCCTCAACTAGCTGTCGCATTTTCCTGATTCAGCCGGGGCAGCCTCGATGATGGTTAGCCTCGCCTTTGCCTTTTAAGGTGAGCCAGACTCTCTATTTCACGCCGGCCTGTAGGTTACGAGGGGCGCACTTTGTCCGCTGCCAATTGAGCTGCAAGCTTTTCCAGATCGTTGGCCCACGTCATACATTTCCCGGGAGTCCAACCTTTCTGTCCGGCATCAGAACCTGTTTTGACCACCGTTGGAATCCGCGTGATCATCTCATGCTTCAATGCGTCCGCCCGTGGCACGAACACTGACTCGTAATCCGACACGAACTGGTCGTTCCTATCTTTCGACAGGAGTTCGTACTTGAGGTGTAGGACGTTCGCTTCCTGGTGAGTGGAAACGTGCTCTTCGGCTGCCCAGTCCTCATCACTTTCTTGGTCATCAATGGCACGGTTCGCTGTCACGAAATTTCTCAACTGCGCCACCAGTTCCAGGGCTTTTGTTTTCAGTGCCCCATTGCACAATGAACCATAGTCATTAGCCGAATGCGAGATGGGTGCAGTGGGTCCAGTGGTGGCAGTTGATGGTTTCACCCGTCCATCTTTGGTTTCTCGGTAGACGGCACACGATCTCTCAAAAACCCCTCTAAGTCTCGCGGCGGTGTCCGGCATTCGTGTCTCGGCAGCCTTTCCGAGTACAAAACTGCAAGAACCTGCAAACTTAGGACTTACGACGCGGACCTCACCTTCTCCAGCAAAATTGATTGTCCCATTTGCCGGGATCGTCCCCGCAGCCATTCAGTTCCGTCCAGATTGCCCAACATGTCGGAGTCGGTGTAGCGGGCGCGATAAACGGGCGGTGCAGGGGCCAAATTCGATATGACGGAGGTTGAACCCACTCAACACCCTTGCTGGTAACTGTCAGCATTTCAATCGAGCCTCCTATTCCCCGGCAGGGATAGGGATGAGTGTTCGCAAAATCGATTGCGTGCTCAACCAGCAATCGGGCAAGGGCTTCGCCATCGGATAGTGTAAGTTCCGATAGCTTGTTTTCCCGCTTTAGCGTGTAATAACGCCGCATTATTTCTGTTTGCGAACTCGGCTCATTGGCTCGGGTGCTGCGAGGCCCATGAGACCTTGCACGAGGTCGTCTGCGGCACCGAGTGATATGACTTTAGAAGCAGGTGGATCAACGAAGCTGGAGACGATCGGTGCCCAATACCGCCGCAGAATTTGTGAACATCGTAGCCGTAGCCCACAGCAAGCGAAAACCTGGGTATTGGATGCGGCGGGTCTAGATTGTGCCTGCAAGCTGGTCAGCCCTCCTCGCTTGCGTTGCGAGAATTGGGCGTTTGCTTCCCCTGAGCCTGTATGGCTTCTCAGCAGTTACCAGCCCATGCGCTCCCTCAATCCCCGGATGTGCGCTGTGTGATGGACGCAGTGCCACGCGTACAGTTGTATCGCGTCGTCGATTCGCAACTCGCCCCGCTGAGGATGGCGAAAGGTACGCGCGAATTCTTTTTCACTCAGCGACTTCAGCAGGATCACCCAGCGGGCATGTAACGCGGCCAAGAGATCAACGGAAAGATTGACCGGAGCCTCGCATCCATCGGCGGTTTGCGACCACAGATCTTCTTGGTATGTCTTGATGGCTGGTCTGTCCTCTGTCAATGCCAGTTTGAAGCGCATGAAGCCGTTTAACTGCGCGTCCGCCAGGTGATGCGCGACCTGCCGCAGCGTCCACCCGTCTTTGCGGTAACGCGTGTCCAACTGCTCCTCAGACAAGCCGGCTAACGCGGCGCGCAGTTTGGCCGGAGCTTCCTCCATTTGCTCGATCCACATCTCTCGTTTCAGTGGCGTGATCGCGCGATCGATCGTAAACTCTCCTACGGGATAACGGATCGCATCCGTGACTGTTGCGGTCGTCATCGTTCTCCTCCCATGTATGGTTTCATTCCGCGGCGTAGAACCAACTCTAGGAGGAAATTAGATCCGGTGCCATCCGATTCTTGCGTTCAAAAGCCGGCTGCCCTATGTCCCCGCAACACCCTGAAAGCAATGACCTTACCGAAAGCCCTCTTTTATTTTCCAGATATATATATACCATCCCGCCGCAGTTGGTTCTTGGGCAGTCCCGCGACCCGAGATAGAATCAGCTTGAGTTGAGCGTCCCTGGCCGATCCTCCCGGCCACAAATGACCCTCCCACACCGCCACTGGATGAAGCCCATACCCGCATCTCTGTTGCTGGCTCTGTTGATCGCCCATGCAGTTTTGGCCCAGACGGCTGCGCCGGCGCGTGCGGCGAAGGGCTCGTTGGATGGCATCGTCACCAAGGATCCCAGCGGCGAGCCAGTGAAGAAGGCGCTCATCGAACTCATTGCCGAGAATCAGAGCGAGGGCGGAAACTACACCGCGACCACGGGTGCGGACGGCAGGTTTCACATCGAGGGAATCGCGGCTGGACGCTACCGGCTGTTTGCCGAGCGTACAGGGTTTCTCGAAGTCGACAAGCACCGTCCACGGACCGAAGGGCGCGTGCTGACCTTGAGCGCGGGGCAAGAGCTCAGAGAAGTGCTGATTCGTCTGCAGGCGGCGGCCGTGGTCGAAGGCCGCGTGACCGACGAAGATGGCGATCCTCTGCCGGAGGCACAGGTTTCGGTGTTGCGCGAGACCTACGTTTCCGGACGCAGCCACTGGGAGCCGGTAGGAGGCGAGCGCACCAACGATCTGGGCGAGTATCGCATCGCAGGGCTGCCGCCGGGAAGTTATTTTGTGTCGGTGACGCCTCCGCCAAACTTCAAGAGCCTGATCGACGCCGCGGGCAACATGGTCTCGGAAGTGCGCCCTGCGGCGACCACCGGGAGCAACGACAAGCCCGGCAGTTCGTACATGACGACGTACTATCCCGGCACGAAGGATCGCAGTCAGGCGGCCGCGATCCAGTTGCACCCCGGCGACGACTTCCCCGTGAGCTTCGCGTTGACGCCGAGCCCAAGCGTGATCGTCCGCGGCTCGGTTGTGAACTTGCCGCGAGGAGCTTCGGCGACGGTTACGTTGCAGTCGCGCGACTTCAATTGGACTTTGAATGGCGCGGAGATTCGCAAGGATGGCAGCTTCGAAATTCGTGACGTCTCGCCGGGATCCTACACGGTAGTGGCGACGGTGAGCGATACGCCTGTGCCTATGACGGCGCGACAGTCGCTGCAGATCACTGGAGGCAATGTCGAGGGTCTGCGGCTGGCGCCGCAGGCGGGTGCGTGGGTTCACGGGCGGCTTCGGCTTGAGAGCAATCGCGCGATGGGACAGCTCGCTCCAAGCCAGGTGTTTCTGTCGCTGATCCCGGCCGATGGTGACGATGCGCTGGCTTCGGCGGGCGAAGGCTTTTCCACGGTCGCGCATGTGAGCGCCGATTCCAGTTTCGAGTGGAAGAACGTGCCAGCGGGACAGTATTACGTTCAGTTCTCTGGCGAGGACGGCGTGAGTTCCGACTGGTTTCTCAAGTCAGTAGGGGTAGGAAGCCGCGACGTGACGGAGTCAGGATTTGGGGTGAACGGGGGTGCTGCGGTCATCGATGCGGTTGCTAGCGCGGATGGGGCGGTCGTCGACGGCGTGGTCTTGAACGGCAAGGGGGATCCCGTATCAAATTCCGTGGTCGTTGCTGTACCTGAAACGCGGCTGCGCGCACGTGCGGATCATTTCCGCAAGACGGTTAGCGATCAGAGCGGGCGCTTCATACTGCATGGCATTTCGTCCGGCTCCTACATAGTGCTCGCTTGGGAAAGCGTGGAGGCTGAGGCTTACTACAATCCCGAATTTCTCAGGAGCTATGAGGGGCAGGGCAAGGCGCTGCGCGTGAGTGAGGGCGAGCGGAAGAGCGTACAGCTTGCGGTGGTGCCGATTTCTGAAGAGCAGTAGGCGGCTTTTCATGCCACGCTACCCGCGAAAAAGTGTTCGCCAGGGACACCTGTAAGACTCAAGAACCGAAGCGCACGGCAGCACGCGCTTTGGCTTTGGCCGCTTCTTCTTCCCGGTTCTTCGGCGCTGCGTTGGTTTCGAGCGAACGGAGAAGGCGAGTCGAGATGGCGGCGACTTCATCGACCGCCGCCGCGAATGAAGCTTCATTGGCCTGAGACGGTTTGTTGAAGCCGCTAATCTTTCTCACGAACTGAAGGGAGGCGGCTCGAATCTCTTCGGGAGTTACAGGTGGATCGAAGTTGAAGAGGGTCTTGATATTCCTGCACATGCCTGTTGACCTCGGTTGTCGTTATTCCCTGAAACAAGAAATAAAAACAAAATCTAAAGAGTAGCGGTAGAATCTGCCTCTTAGAATCTTGCCACAGAAAAAGGAGGTGCGTCATGATTCTGGGGATGACGATATCTACGTTCACTCTGTTGCATGTGTTGATCAGCCTGGTGGGGATTGGCTCGGGATTCATCGTCCTGTATGGGCTGCTCACCGGGAAGCGACTTGATGGCTGGACCGCGATCTTTCTGGTGACCACCGTCCTGACGAGCCTGACCGGATTCCTTTTTCCGTTCGAGCATCTGTTGCCTTCGCATGTGGTCGGCGTCATTTCGCTCGTCGTGTTGGCGGTTGCGATTCTGGCGCGCTATGGCATGCATCTCGCCGGCGCCTGGCGCGGGATCTACGTGGTCTCCGCCGCGGTTGCGCTTTATTTCAATGTCTTCGTGTTGGTTGTACAGGCGTTCATGAAGATGCCGGCACTGAAGGCGTTGGCTCCCACGCAGAAAGAGCCGCCATTTCTGGCTGCGCAACTGGCGCTGATGGCGCTCTTCGTTGTGTTGACAATTTTCGCAGTGAAAAAGTTCCACATCCCGCCGGTGCGCACGGCGTGATCCGTTACAATTCTGTCCGCCGGGTTGGGATCAAGAGGATCCGCAGGCGACGGTCGCCGCCATTCGCGCGGCGGCTGCGGCTTCCACGTTTCAAAACTTGAGGAGAAAATCTTATGAGCGCGATTACGACTAAAGACGGCACGCGAATCTACTACAAGGACTGGGGCACGGGACAGCCCGTGGTCTTCAGTCATGGTTGGCCGCTCAGCGCGGACGCGTGGGAAGACCAGATGCTGTTTCTGGCTTCGCGCGGTTACCGGTGCGTCGCCCATGACCGTCGCGGCCATGGCCGCTCGAGCCAGTCCTGGAATGGCAATGAAATGGATACGTATGCAGACGACCTGGCGACGGTTGTCGAAACGCTCGACTTGAGGGATGCGATCCACGTCGGCCACTCGACCGGCGGCGGTGAAGTCGCTCGCTATATTGGTCGCCATGGTACGAAGCGCGTTGCCAAGGCTGTGCTGATTGGCGCTGTGCCGCCTTTGATGCTGAAGACGGCGGCCAATCCCGGCGGCTTGCCGATGGATGCGTTCGACGGCATTCGCGCTGGGGTGCTCGCCGACCGCTCGCAGTTTTTCAAGGATCTTAGTGCGCCGTTTTACGGCGCCAACCGGCCGGGTTCCAAGGTCTCGCAGGGGTTGAGGGATTCGTTCTGGCTGCAGGGGATGCAGGCGGGATTCAAGGGCGTGTTCGACTGTATCAAGGCTTTCTCGGAGACGGACTTCACGGAAGACCTGAAGAAGTTCGACGTGCCAACGTTGATCCTGCACGGCGACGACGACCAGATTGTGCCGATTGGGGCATCGGCGATGCTTTCGTCCAAGCTGGTGAAGGGAGCGACGCTGAAAGTCTATCCCGGTGCGCCGCATGGGATGTGCTCTACGCTGAAGGACCAGGTCAACGCCGACTTGCTGGCGTTCTTCAAGCAGAGCCAACAAGCGGCGGCGTGATCCGCACTCGGGCGTAACCGTAGAATGGCGGCAACCCCACGATCTGGACTGTGGGGTGACGGTGGTGTCTGTGAATACGCTGGTTCTCCAACCGCGAGTAAGCAGCAGAGAAGATGGCTGCGATCGTTATCCAAATTGTCTTCCGGGAGAGCTCCTCTATGAACCGCGCGTTAAAGTGGTTTCACACGCTAGCCGTGCTTACCTTCTTACTTTTCATCTCTTTCTCTTCATGGGCTAACGCGTCAAAGACGCCGATCTCCTCGCGTGACGCAAACGTGAATGGCGTCAAGCTGCATTACATGACAGCCGGCGAGGCGTACACCACTCATACTCTTGCACGGCTATGCGGAAACGTCGCTTGATGTGGAAGCCGATCATCCCCCTTTTGGCCGAGCGCTTTACCGTAATCGCGCCGGACCTGCCCGGTATCGGAGACTCGGACATTCCCGCCGACGGTCTGGACATGAAGAGCGCCGCCATCCGCATTCATGACCTCGCCAAGTCGCTCGGTGTGCAGAAAGCGGAGGTCGTGGGACACGACATCGGTCTCATGGTCGCCTACGCCCATGCGGCCCAGTTTCCGACGGAAGTGACGAAACTCGTCCTGATGGATGCTTTCCTCCCCGGCGTTGCCGGTTGGGAGGCGGTTTACAACAATCCGAACATCTGGCATTTCCGCTTCAATGGTCCGACACCGGAAGCTCTGGTAAAAGGTCGGGAGCGCACCTACTTCGACTACTTCTGGAATGACTTTGCAGCCGACAAGACGCGTTCGATTCCGGAAGCTGATCGCAAAGCTTACGCGGCGGCTTACGCACGACCGGGGCGCATGCATGCGGGATGGGCCTATTTCGTTTCATTCCTGCAAACGGCGAAGGATTTTGCTCTACTCTCACAAACCAAGCTGACCATGCCAGTGCTGACCATTGGCGGTGAGAAGTCGTTGGGAGATGTACTAGGGCAACAAGCCAAGCTGGTTGGGACCGACGTGACCGTCATACTGCTGAAGGACACTGGGCACTGGGTGGCGGAGGAGCGACCGAAGGAGACGACTGAGGCGCTAGTAGAGTTTCTGTGACTAACGGAACGGCAGGTAGAAGCGTATCGCCTAACTACGTCGAATCGAGGTTGATCAATGATTATCCGAAGGACACTTAAGAGATTCGTGGTCACAGGCTTTTCTCTTGTGGTCGCTTCAGCTGCCGCTCAATCTCTTCCCGAGATGCGAATGACACCGTCGGAAATCCGCGCCAGCGCGCTCGACAACAATCAGATCGGGAGCTCTGGACTGCCCGGGGTTCATACCAAGGGCATCTTCGGTGATCCTACAAAAGTGGGGTTCTACACGATCTTGTTGTTCGTGCCCGTTCACACCACGATCCAGGCGCATTCACACCGGGACGATCGGGTGGCAACGGTCGTCTCGGGCGAGTGGCACTTGGGCTACGGCAATCATTTCGATGCGAAGTCGCTAAAGACACTTCCGCCGGGAAGCGTGTACTCGGAACCGGGAGGAGACAATCATTTCGCCCGGACTGACGCGGACCCCGTGATCGTCGAAATTTCCGGCTATGGTCCAACTGACACGCACTATTTCGACCCCAAGGTCGATCCCAAGGCGCGAGAGAAGAATTGAATCCACAAGACTCTTGGACGCGGAGACCTCATGTCGATACGACCAGTTAAGCGTCTCATTCAATCCAAGCCGACGCTGGAAGGCGCAGGGGTGCATCTGCGCCGCGCGTTCGGCTTCGGAAATACTAAGGAGTTTGATCCGTTTCTCTTGCTCGATGATTTCCGCAATGATGCTCCGGAGGATTATCTGGCGGGATTTCCCTGGCATCCACACCGCGGGATTGAGACCATCACTTACGTTCTGGCTGGGACCGTGGAACATGGGGACAGCATGGGCAACAGCGGCGCCATTGCAGCTGGCGACGTGCAGTGGATGACGGCGGGCAGTGGAATCATCCACCAGGAGATGCCGAAGGGCGACCCGACTGGGCGGATGCATGGATTTCAGTTGTGGGCGAATCTTCCGTCCGCGCTCAAGATGACTGCGCCGCGCTACCAGGAAGTGAAGGCGCTGGATATTCCGGAGATCACGGACGATGATGGCGCGCATGTGCGCGTCGTCTGCGGAAGTTTTTGGGGGAAGAAGGGGCCGGTGGATGGCATCGCGGCCGAACCTGTTTATCTTGACGTTTCAGTTGCGCCGGGCAAGAGAAAGACGTTGCCGGTGGAAACGACTCGACATGCCTTCGCATATGTTTTTGCGGGGAGCGGAAAGTTCTGCAACGCGTCGGGTCCCTTGGCCGTGCCCACGGAGGCGGTGAAGTGGGCTGACACTACGCCTCCCGTTGAGGCGGACAACCGCTCGCTCATCGTGTTTGATCGCGGCGACGAGGTGACGGTTCAGGCCGGGGACGATGGAATCCGGTT
>Ga0066709_100005212_pt1 | contig 10631 bp, 10 predicted proteins | sample GraSoiAngelo_158_FD_79665 | JGI IMG/M metagenome (GOLD analysis project Ga0066709, IMG submission 79665) | Grasslands soil microbial communities from the Angelo Coastal Reserve, California, USA - 14_1009_16_30cm | ecosystem: Environmental > Terrestrial > Soil > Grasslands | place: USA... | reverse complement strand
GCCTACCTCTCCGTGTACGCCCCGCACCACCCGGCGACGCCCGCGGTCCGAGATCTCGGTCGCTTCCGGAATGCCCGCGCGCCCCGCACACCCGCATTCGATCTCGCCGACGTCGAGCACATGCCGAGCTACGTTCGCCGGCTCCATCCCCTTTCACAGAAGCTCATCGCGCAAATCGATGAATTGGAACGGCGGCGGCTCGAGTCGCTCCAGGCGGTCGATCGCGGTGTTGCCGAACTCGTGGAAACACTGCGCCGGTTGGGTCAGCTGTCGAACACCTACATCGTGTTCACCTCGGATAACGGCTTTCACCTCGGTGAACGGCGGATGCCCGCGGGCAAGGACACGCCGTACGACACCGACGTCCTGGTTCCGCTTCTCGTGCGCGGACCGAACATCGCGCCCGGAACCCAGGTCACCGAGATCAGCGGCAACACCGACCTCGCGCCGACGTTCGCGGCGATGGCCGGCGCGCAGCCGCTGCAGTTCACCGACGGGCGCTCGCTGCTGGGTTTGCTCCACGGCAACGACGCGGCACCCGCCGCGTGGCGTACCTCGTACCTCCTCGAACACTGGCCGACCGAGGGCAAGACCCGATCGGGAGTCGCCTCCAAGCCGGTGCCGGGCCACCTGTTGCTCGATCGTCACGTCGTCGGCAAGATCCCGCAATGGTCCGCGCTGCGCACCCAGCGCTACCTATACGTCGAGTACGCCGACGGCGACCGCGAGCTCTATGACCTGACGCACGATCCCGACGAGATCGACAACCTCGCCGGAACGAAACCCTCGTTGGAACGGCGGCTCGCCGCGCGGCTCCATGGCCTCCGGGGCTGTCAGGCCGCCCAGTGCCGCACCGCCGACTCCGAGGGGCCTCCGTAGCCCGGTCGGCGACCTGGCCCGGGCTGTAACGCGCCAGGCGGCTCGGGCGTTTCATGGCTCAGCGCTGCTGCTGGGCTGGGTGGAAGTCGGCGGGCAGCGCTGCGCTTGCCCCTCAATTTCGGGGGGTCAGCGCGCCCCGACGACGGTCCGGCTACGACAGGTGCTGCGGGCACCGCCGGGCGAGCTCGTTGAGCGTCGTGACCGCTCGGTCGAGATCGGCAACGGGCAACGTCACCCCCACGTGGACCACTCCGAGGTCGGCGTAGCGGTCCAGCAACGCGGGGTCGACGTCGGCGGCCGCGAATCCGCGCACCGACACGGAAATGGACGACGGATCCCGACCGGCGGCGCGGCACACCTCGTGCAAGCGCGCGATCCCCGCGCCGAGCTCGTCCGGATCGACGTAGGGCGCGTCCCAGGTGTGGGCGAACTGCACGGCGCGGCGCAGGGCCGCCGGCGCGTTGCCTCCAACCCAGATCGGCGGCCCCGGGCGCTGGACCGGTTTCGGCAGCACGGTCATACCGTCGACTTCGCCGTCGGCGAACGCCCGAGTGAGGAACTGCAGCGACGCGTCGGTCTCGCGCTTGCGGGCGGCGTAATCGGCGCCGAGGGCGGCGAACTCCTCGGGCATCCAGCCGCTGCCGACACCGAGGATGACGCGGCCACCCGAGAGCGCGTCGATCGTGGCGACGAGTTTGGCGATGACGAGCGGATGCCGGTACGGGAGCACGACGACCCCGAAGCCGAGCCTCACCCGTTCGGTCCGACCGGCGAGCGCGGCCAACACGGCGAACGGATCGAGCAGCGACGCGTCGGCATCGAGCAGACGGCCCGCGGGACCGTACGGATACGCGGTCGTCGGACTGCGCGGCAACGCGAGATGATCGCCGACCCACACCGAGTGAAACCCGAGACGCTCGGCCTCGTCGGCCAACCGATAGACCAGCGCGGCGTGAGCCGCCGGCTCCACCGCTCCACCCATCGCCAGGCCGAGGTTGCCGAGCGCGACTCCGAGACGCACTAGAAGGCCCGGACGTCGTTGAACTCCGGAGGGCACGCGAGGATCGCGTCGAAGTCAGCGCGGCGCTGGCCGTGGCGTCCGAGGTGCACCTCTTTGGCGGCGTCGTCGGCGAACACCTCGTAGACCCAGAGCACGGAGGGCTCGTCGACCGCCTGGTGATGCTGGTACTGGAGTGTGCCCGGCTCGTTCGCGCGCACGTCTAGTTGCATGTCACGGAACACTTTGACGGCGCGCTCGATCTGGTCGGCATGCACCTCGAGTCGCGTGATCAGGATCGCGGTCATGCCGCGGCGATGTCGAGGTTGTACAGCTCGCACGCGTTGTAACCGAGGATGCGCGTCGCGACCTCGCTAGCCATGCCTTCGAGCTGCTCGTAGAGCTCGGCCGTCACCGATGGTTCGCTCTCGAGGAGATCCAGGTGCGGGAAGTCCGATGCCCAGATCAGCCGGTTCGACGGCGCCAGCTGCGACACCGTCGCGAAGCTGCGCTCGTCGGGATCACCCGAGATCCAGATCTGACGCGCGACGTACGCGCTCGGCGGTAGTTCGATCGCTGGCCCCGCGAGCCGCGCCTCGTTCCAGTGGTCCATCTTGTCGAGCCACCACGGCAGCCATCCGACACCCGATTCGAGCACGATGAGCTTCAGCGCGGGATATCGGTCGAGGATGCCGGCGCCGATCATCATCGTGAACGTGTTCACCACGTCGACCATGAAGTTGATCACCTTGCCGAGCGGAGTGATGCTCTTCCACTGCGGCCCGTAGGAGCGGGCGGCGCCGAAGGTGTCCGGAAAGCCCGCGGGATGGAACCCCACGGGCACGCCGAGCCCGGCGATCGTCTCCCACAGCGACTCGTACTCGGGATGGTGGGGCCACAGCTCCCCACAGGGATTCGGGCGCACGAATACGCCGCGGAACCCCAGCTCGCGTACGCACCGCTCGGCCTCCACCACCGCTGCAGCCGGGTCCTGCATCGGAACGGCGCCGACGCCGATGAGCCGGTCCGGCGCGGCGGAGCAGTAGTCGGCCAGCCAGTCGTTGTAGATGCGGCACGCCAGCACCGCGTGCTCGGCGTCGTGCAGACCGCCGATCCCGAGCCCGAGACTCGGGTAGAGCACCGCCACGTCGATGCCCTCGCGGTCGAGCTCGACGATTCGGTCCTTGCCGTTGAGCCCCGCGGGTGTGAGGTCCTCCCAGCGGAGTCCCGTGGGGTCGTCGCGGACTGACCGTGGCATCCGGGCCCAGCCGTTGCACGTCGCGATCCCCGGAGCGACGTTCAGGCCCTGGACGAACTGGTCCTCGCGTTGGGTCTCCGCGTTCCAAACCACCCGGATGGCTTGGTCGCGGAACTTGGTGGGCAGCTCGCGCTCCCAGAGATCGCGCGGTTCCAACACGTGCCCGTCACCGTCGACGACCGGGACGCCCGGAAACGGACGGCCGGCGTTGGCTGTGTTCTTTCGGTTCATCGTCCCATCATTTTCGGTTGACAAGATTCAGTCACTGTCCCTATACCGTTCGGTAAAGCCGGTCAAGCAGCCGATGGGTGATGCCGAACCGCCGCCGTGTGGATCTACGAGATCGGGGCGACCGGAATGATCCGGGAGCTACTAGCCGTCACCACGACACCGGTCGACAATGGCTACGTCGTCACGCTCGTTGGCGAGCTCGACGAGCAGAGCGCCCCTCGCCTGTCTGAGTCTTTTGCCCAACTGGCCAACGGTCCCGTCACGGTCGACCTCTCGGGCCTGACGTTCATCGATTCTGCGGGGTTGCAGACCCTGTTTCGGTTCCATCAGCAGATGGAAAAGCAAGGGTCATGGGTCGCGCTTCGGGGCGCGCAGGACATCGTGCTCAGGGTGCTCCAGATCACCGGACTCGACCAGTTGATGCACATCGAACGCGCTGCTTGAGCGCCGCGCCCGCCGCGCCTGCCGGGCGCGCGTGGGCGACCGGCCGTGGTGCGTGATGAACCAGCGTCATCCCACCCGGACGGTCACCGACGCTCGGGGGTACGAAGTCGAGCTCGACCAAGGAATTGCCGATCTGGTGCTGGCGTGCTGGGACGCCGACATTCGTACCTTGCAGTGCTGCGAGGACTACCACGGCTTGGGGTATGCGTGGCTCGTCCTCGCCGCGCCCGCGGACCTGGCGCGGCTGCTCGCCGTTGTCAGCGAGCACGACCCCGATGAAAGCGCCCTGTTCTGGCGACTCACTGACCACGACGCCGATGCGCCGGACACGATCACACCCGAAGCGCCTGGGCAGTGGCGCTACCGGCTACTGGCGACACTCGACGCGACACAGGACGGCACCGGCTCCCCCGCGGCGTGCCGGTCGTGGGGGTTCGTGGTATCGGTCGAGTTCCCCACCTCCGACATCCCGTTCGTCACTGAGCGTCTCGGGTCGGCGGCTGACCACCGCTCGTAGCTCCGGACGGAACAGAATCACGGTCCGTGGATCGTCGCGAGTTTCTCCGTCGTGCGGCACTGACCGGCTCAGGGCTGGCGCTCGGCGCTGCCTTGCCCGGTGTTCGCCTCTTCGATGGGGTCGGCGCCGTCGGCGGCGGGGCCCGTGGGGCGGGCGCGGCGAGCCTGCGCGACATCGAGCACGTGGTGATCGTGATGCAGGAGAACCGCTCGTACGACCACTACTTCGGCAGCTACCGCAAGGGCCGCGGGTTCGACGATCGCAGCGACGGCGCGCTCAAGGTGTACGCGCAGCCTGACCGCACCCGCACACACACGAAGCCGAAGGGCGTGCTCCTCCCGTGGCACCTCGACACGCGTAACGCGAACGCGGCGTGCTCGCTCGACCCCAATCACGAGTGGAACGCCATGCATTACGCGTGGCACGACGGCGCGATGGACCGTTTCGTGTTCGCGCAGGGGCCGCGCCGCGTTGCTTACAACACGATGGGCTACTACACGCGCGCCGATCTACCGCTCTACTACGCGCTCGCGGACGCGTTCACCCTGTGCGATCACTACTTCTGTTCGGCGCTGGGCCCGACCGGTCCGAACCGGCACTACTCCATGACCGCGACGATCGACCCCATGGGGGTTGCCGGCGGCCCCGTGCCGACTGGCGAAGCCGACTTCTTTGCTCCGAAAGGCGAGTCGGTCGTCACCGCTGCCGGCAAGTACACGTGGACGACGATGCCGGAGCGCCTCCAGAACGCGGGTGTCTCGTGGAAGATGTACCAAGCGCCCGGCGCGAACCTCTCGACGATGGCGTCGAACAGTGTGCTGTTGCGATACCAGCGGTTCGTTTCGGATCCGAAGTCGGAGCTGTTCCGCAACGCGTTCCTGCCGCTCTTCCCGAAGGACTTCGCCGCCGACGTCGCGGCGGGGACGCTCCCAGCCGTGTCGTGGGTGCAGCCGCGCTCACCGGGCTTCGACGAGCACCCGCCGTTCGCGCCGAACGCCGGTGAGCGCGTTGTGGGCTCGTTGGTGCGCACACTCTTCGAGCACCCGCGCGTGTGGGCCAAGACCGTGCTCATCATCACGTACGACGAGAACGGCGGCTTCTTCGACCACGTCGTGCCGCCGACGCCACCGCCGGGCACGCCCGGCGAGTTCATCCCCGCGGCTTTGCTCCCGCCGACGGCGAGCGGCGTGACCGGACCGATCGGCCTGGGCTTTCGCGTGCCGACGCTCGTGATCTCGCCGTTCAGTCGCGGCGGCCGCATCAACTCGGACGTCTTCGATCACACGTCGCTCTTGCGTCTCATCGAGACCCGCTTCGGGGTCGAGGTGCCGAACCTCAGCGAGTGGCGCCGGAGCACGGTGGGCGACCTGACGAGCACGCTCGACTTCGCACGACCGCGCACCGACGTACCCAAGCTGCCCTATGCCGCCCTCGATCCGCGCAAGGTCGCGAAGGAGTGCAAGGACTACACCCGCTACGCGAGCCCGCCCGATCGCCAGCACCTGCCCCGGCAGGAGCACTGAGGGCGACGACCTCGACTTCTGCCTGGTCGGGCTGCCGGGATTTGAACCCGGGACCTTTGGTCCCCCAGACCAACGCGCTAACCAAGCTGCGCCACAGCCCGTTCGAGCGATCACTGCGCTCGCGGTCGTGATGCTACCGGGCGGCCTCTCGGAACTCTCCGGAGGTCTTCAGAACTGGCGGGCGATCCACTCGATGCCTTGGAGGGCGCGGTAGCCGAGGTAGACGGCAAACGCACCGACCAGCGCCTTGAAGTGCCACGGCAGCGGTGGCAGCTCCTCGTCGTCCGAGGCTGTGTCCGGCAGCGTTGCCGGTGCATTCGGGGCGGTGGTTACCAGCGATTGGCGTGCCCGGCCCGGCTCGACGACGCGACCACAGCTCGGGCAGGTGCCATCGACGCGCACCGTGGACGGTGAGAGGAAGCGGTCGCAGGCGGTGCACCACGGCACGGACCCATGTTCGCGCACGGCTCCGCACAGAGCCGCGTCCGCCGAGCCGCGTCTACAACGGGTTCAGCGGGTCACCAACGTGCACGACGCCTGGCTGCGTGACGAGGGCGCCGATCGCCAGGCATCCACCGCGGTCACGGTTGATCGTGCGCAGCACGTCAAGGTCGCGTTCGATGCCGTCGGGCTGCGGACGGGTCGTCATGACACAACGCTCGAGCTTCATGCTCAGCTCGAGCACGGCGTCGCCGAGCCGCACGTTGGAGCCGACGAGCGCGTCCTCGCCCTCCCCGTCGAGCAGCACGTTGGCGCGGAAGCGGCGGCGGTCCCATCCGGCGATCGTGGCCGTCGAGACCAGCGAGACGCGCGCGTCGCCGTTGTCATGGAAGACACCCGCCGCGCCGTCGAACGGCGACCACTCGCTCGTGGCCTCGTGCTCGAAGTCGTTCGGGTTCTCGTAGCGGCGCGTCACGTTGGCGTCGGCCGACCGCAAATTGACGGGTCGCCCGAGCCAGTCCGACAAGGCGGCGTCGTCGCGCGCGATGGCGCCGTCGGGCAACACGATGTCGACGTTGCCGTCATCACGGAACCGTGCGGACGCGAAGAGCAGCTCGGGCACGCGCCGGCCGGTGAGGCCGAAGCCCGTCCGGGCGTCGAAGATCGCGAAGCGGCGGTCGCCGTCCAGACCCGGCGCGCTGACCGACACCTCGTCGACTCGCTCCCCTTGCAACGACTTGACGGGATAGCGCCACAGCTCGAGCACCTGCACGCCGCGCACCATACGACCGCAGCCTCAGGAGCGCCACGGTGCACACCACTCAAATGGCGCGCGTCGCGCACACACGCCCCGATTGATTACGCCTCACCGGCGCCGCACCCGCAGCTTCAGGGGCGTCGGCCCGAGTGCGAAGGCCTCGCGGATCCGTCGTTCCAGATACCGGAGATAGGTCGGGGGCAGCTCATGGGTCGCGAACAACGTCACCGTAGGGGGATCCGTCGCGCCCTGCGTCGCGTAGAGAACGCGCGGCCGGTGGCGGCGTACTACCGGCGGTGGGTGCTGCGACTGCGCCTCTTGCAAGAGACGGTTGAGCGCGGCGGTCGGGATGCGCTGGCGGTACGCCGTGTCCGCGTCGCGCAACGCCGGGAGAATGCGCGTCACGCCACGCCCGGTCAGCGCTGAGATCTTGAGCACCGGCGCATAGTCGAGAAAGGCCAAGCGGTCGCCGACGTCGATCGTCACTTGACGGCGGGCGTCGGGGTCGTCGACGAGATCCCACTTGTTCAAGACGACGACGACCGCGGTGCCCGCCGCCTCGACTCGTTCCCCGAGCCGCTGGTCCTGGTGCGTGACTCCCTCGGTCGCGTCGATGACCAGCAACGCGGCATCGGCGCGGTCGACCGACTCGAGGGCGCGCACCATCGAGAAGTACTCGGTCGGTTCGTCGATGCGGCTGCGGCGACGCATTCCCGCCGTGTCGACGAAGCGAATCGGCCCATCCGCGGTCTCGATGACGGTGTCGATGCTGTCGCGCGTCGTGCCCGGCTGATCGTGGACGATGGCGCGTTCGGAGCCGACGAGCCGGTTGAAGAGGGTCGACTTGCCGACGTTGGGCCGCCCGACGACCGCAACCGACAATTCGCCGGCACCGGGCGTGGTGGTCTCCGGCCGGTCGCCTTCGTCGGGCAGGGAGGCGACGACGGCGTCGAGCAGGTCGCCGCTGCCCCGGCCGTGCAGCGCCGAGACGGCGTGCGCTTCGCCGAGTCCGAGCCGATCGAACTGCCAGAGGTCGTGCTCGCGCTGGTCGTCGTCGACCTTGTTCGCGATGACGAGCACCGGCTTCCCGGACCGTTGGAGCAAGCGCGCGACGAGCGCGTCCTCTTCGGTCACGCCGGCGGTCACGTCGACCACGAGCAGGATGACATGGGCGTCCGCAACGGCGCGCTCGGCCTGACGGGTCACCTCGCGCGTCAACGCGGCGGCGTCGACGGTCTCGACGTTGGCGGGCAACCATCCGCCGGTGTCGATGACACGGAACGCGCGGCCGTTCCACTCGGCGACGAAGTCCTTGCGATCGCGCGTCACTCCGGGCTTCTCTTCCACAATCGCGCGCCGGCCACCGACAAATCGGTTCACGAGCGTCGACTTACCCACGTTGGGGCGTCCGACGACCGCAACGACCGGGAGCACGTCGCTGACGCTCATCGCCGTCGTCATCGCAACGCTGCGACCAGCGACGCGCCGTCGGTCGGCACGACTTCGACCGGACGCGGCAGGTCCTCGACCCCATTGCCGTCGAGGAACCGGCCGTTCGACAGCACGACGTGCGGGAGCAAGTAGCGGTCTTCGGTGGGCTCGTGCGCGAGGGCAGCGCTCACGTCGGCGCCGGTGAGCAAGCCGGTCACCGCGATGTTGCCGCCGAAGAACCCGTTTGGAACGGTCAGCAGCCTCACGGGCGTGCGGGCCACCGTAGTCAGCACGTCGAGGACCGGCGCGAGCACGCGTCGGCCGTACTCGCCCGTGATGAGCGCGGTTGGACAGTCTCGTCGCCCGTCGCGTACGCGGAACGCGGGCGCGCGGGCGGCTCGGTACCCGTCGGGTGGTGCGCCGTCGACCCACGCGAAGAACCCCGAGCGCGGTCCCGTACCGCCTCTCACCACACCCTGGACCGCGGCATCGACCTCGCGCCAGAAGGTGCGCGCCATACCGATGCCGTTCTCGTGCTGCGGGAACCCTTCGTAGTCGTCGTCGTGCGGAAAGTCGCAGTCCGCAAGCAGGTAGTACTCGTCAGCTGCGAACACCATGCGCCGGCCGATCGCCGTGAGGAAGCGCGTTTGCCAGCGCTCGACCGTCGCGAGCACGTCGATGGCCTCCGCGCGGGTGTGCGGGCGTAGCTCCGGCTCGGTTGCGTGCGCCGACACGCCGAGCGGAACGACGGCGACCGTGGCGAGCTGCGGGTAGCGGTCCATGACGCCGAGCAGGGTGTCGTCGAGCATGGGGCCGTCGTTGATGCCGGGGCAGCACACGATCTGGCCGTGGACCTCGATGCCTGCGTCGAGGAGCGCACTCAACCAGCGCAGGCTCGTCGCGCCCCGGCGGTTCCGCAGCAACTTCGCCCGCAGATTGGGATCGGTGGCGTGGATGCTCACATACAACGGACCCAGGCGTTCCGTGACCACGCGTTCGAGGTCGGCTTCGGTGAAGCGGGTCAGCGTCGTGAAGTTCCCGTATAGGAACGAGAGCCGGTAGTCGTCGTCCTTCAGGTAGAGACTGCGGCGCATGCCCTGGGGAAGCTGGTAGATGAAACAGAACGGGCAGTGGTTGTCGCAGGTGCGGACGCGGTCGAACACCGCGCTCGCGAGCTCCATGCCGAGCGGCTCGCCGGCGCGCTTCTCGACGACGACGCTGTGCTCCATGCCGCCGCGATCGAGCTCCAACTCGACGACGGGTTCGTCGGCGTGCAGCTGGTAGCGGATGACGTCGCGGACCGCCTCGCCGTTGACGGTGAGGAGCTCGTCGCCGGGGCGGATCCCCGCCTGCTCGGCTGGTGAGCCGGTCGCGACCGCAACCACCCGGGCGGTCGGCATGACTCAAGTCTACGGGACGCCAAGACGGCGGATACCCTCCGATGTAATGGCAGTGGAGAAGGTTCTGCTCGCCGAACCTCGCGGTTTTTGCGCGGGCGTCGAGATGGCGATCAAAGCGCTGGCGTGGATGGTGCGCGCCTTCGACCCGCCCGTCTACTGCTACCACGAGATCGTGCACAACGCCCTGGTCGTCGACCGTTTCCGCGAGCTCGGGGTCGTCTTCGTCGACGAGATCGACGACGTGCCAGCCGGCGCGCCGTTGATGCTGTCGGCGCACGGTTCTGCGCCCGAGATCGTCGAGGCCGCGAGCGGCGAAGGACGTTTCGTCATCAACGCGGTATGCCCGCTCGTCACGAAGGTCCACCACGAAGCCCGCGTCCGTGCTGGCAAGGGCTACACGATCCTGTACGTCGGGCACGACGGCCACGACGAAGCAGTCGGGACGCTCGCCGTCGCGCCGGAGGCCATCCGGCTCGTCGAGCACGACGAGGACCTCGACGGCGCGCTCGAGTCAGTCACCGACGCGTCCAAGGTCGCGTTGCTCGCACAGACGACGCTGGCGCTCGAGGACTGGCAGGGCATCACCGAGCGTGCTCGCGAACGCTTTCCCAAGCTGTGGACGGCGGCGCGCAACGACCTCTGCTACGCGACCACGAACCGGCAGGCCGCGCTTCGGGAGATCGCGCGCCGCGCCGACGCGGTCGTCGTCATCGGCAGCGAGAATTCCTCGAACACGATGGCGCTCGTCAAGGT
>Ga0066709_100005211_pt1 | contig 10631 bp, 7 predicted proteins | sample GraSoiAngelo_158_FD_79665 | JGI IMG/M metagenome (GOLD analysis project Ga0066709, IMG submission 79665) | Grasslands soil microbial communities from the Angelo Coastal Reserve, California, USA - 14_1009_16_30cm | ecosystem: Environmental > Terrestrial > Soil > Grasslands | place: USA... | reverse complement strand
TAGCTTGTGATCGTTACCGGGACGCTCGCCTGGAGCACGCGCCCCGAACCATCGGGAACCACCCAGGTCGCTTCCAGCCGGTAAGCACCGTCGCGCGGTGACGAGAGCGGAAGGCTGGCGAGGTCATACCGGCCGCCAAAAATCGGGGTGCCGTTCCAACTCTCGACGCCCACCGGTTTGAGGGCGACGCCAACGCCGTTGCGGACCAGCGTCAGCGTCAGCCCCTGGTCGCCGCTGTTGAGCGACGTCGACGGCGAGCCGATCAACTGGACCGTCACCTGCATCTTGCCGTTCGCGACGTAGGACGTGCTGTCAGTGTCCAGGACCAGACGCCGCGAGCTGTTGGTCGGATCCACCGCCGTCGCGACATTCGCGGCCGCACGGCTGGCGCTCCCGTAGGAATATTGATCGTTCGAGGCCGGGGCGGGCGCGGCGAGCGGCGCGACGGCGCCTTTCTGGGCGCCGGCACCCTGGGCCAGGCCGCCGCTAACCGTGCTCGTCGACCTCGAGGTCGCGGCCGGGCCTGACGGCAGGTGCAAATTCTGAATGCCCACGGCAACCAGCAACAGCGCCACGGCCGCGCTACCGATCCACCCCGCGGGCGCCCATCGCCATGACTGGCGGCGCTGCGCCGGGATGGTGAACGGCCGCGGCGGCGACTCCATCGGCAACCCACGGATGGCATGGGCGGTCTGCCGCAGTCCGTCGAGCCGCGCCTGGCAATCGCGACAGCCGGCGACATGCTCGGCGACGCGCGCCTGCGCGGCTTCGTCGAGCTCGCTGTCGATGAACGCCGACAGCTCCTCGAGGCTCGGCTCGGTGGGGACGCGCGGCTCACTCGGCATGGGCGTCCTCCCGGAGAAAGAAATCCGGATACTGCTGCAGCCGTTCCTGGACCTGGGCGCGCGCCCGGGCGATTCGTGACTTGACCGTCCCCAACGGCACCCGGAGCACGCTGGCGATCTCGTCGTAGGCCATGCCGTTGACGTCGCGCAAGACGATGGCGATCCGCATGTCGTGCTCCAGCGCCTGGATGCTCTCGCGCACCAGCCGGTTGCGCTCGCTGGCCTCGGCCTGCTCCTGCGGATCGGGAGTGGCGATGCCGAGGCCGATCACGTTGCTGGTTTCTTCGTCCGGCATGGCGCCGTATCGCCGGCCGCGCCGAAAGTGGTCATAACAGAGATTCGCGGCGATCTGGAACAGCCAGGATTTGAAGGGGGCCTCGCGCAGGGTGCGGATCTTCTCCCAGGCGCGCAGGAAGGCTTCCTGCGCGATGTCCGCCGCGTCGTCGGGCCGGCCGACCATCCGCAGCGCCATGTTGTACAGCGGTACTTGATATTGCACGATCAATTGGGTGAACGCCTCCCGATCACCCCGGCGGGCCCGGCCCACCAGGTCGCGATCGTCTTGACTGTTGGACGTAAACATCCCTAATAAGTTCCCAACGAGCGTACTTGGATATACTCGCCGGGCACACAGGCCGGAGTGTCGGAATGGTAGACGAGGGCGCCTCAAAAGCGCCTGGGCGTAAGTCCGTGTGGGTTCGAGTCCCTCCTCCGGCAGTTCGCTCCTGGCGGCCGGCTCCGGCGTAGCCACTCTCCGTGATATCGGGGTCGCGAACCGATTGACGGCCCACCCGGGCCCGGCCATACTGCGTCCCGAAGAGGCGAGAACGGAACTTTTCACCCCGCCCAGCGTCTTACAGAGCTAGATGGGTAGCTTCCGCCTGCCCGCCCGGACGGCGCTTGCCGCGATCCTGGCATCGCTGGCTCTGTTCACCACGGCGGTGGCCGCCCAGGCCAAGGGCGCCGTGACGCTGACGGTGCACGCCGGCTACCAGGACGTCATCAAGCCGGGTGAATGGATGCCGGTCACGATCGACGCCAGCAACAGCGGCGCGGAAGTCGACGGTACGCTCCAGGTGCAGCAGTCCCTCAACGCCCAGCCCGGGGTGAGCGGAACCACCATCTACCAGGAACCGATCAGCCTCGCCGCCGGCGCCAGCAAGCGGGTTCGGATTTACGTGGTCCAGGACACGACCGGCGCCACCATCACGGCCCGCATCGTGCAGAACGGCCGGGTCGTGGTTTCCCAGGATTCTGTTGGCAACGGGACGACGACCAGCTTGATCGCCGTCCTCTCCGATCAGGCATCGTCACTCGACGAGTTTGCGGCGATTCATCCGGCTGGCGTGGCGGCCCGGGTGGTCCACCTGCGTGCGGACGAGATCGCAGACTCCCCGATCCCGCTCCGCGCCTTCGACCTGATCGCCATCGATGACTTTGCGACTGACGGCTTGACGGCGGCGCAGCGCGCGGCACTCGCCGGGTTCGTCGCCAACGGCGGTGACCTGTTACTCGGCACCGGCGCCACCTGGCACAAAACGCTGGCGGGCCTGCCCGCCGGCATCCTGCCGATGCAGGTCACTGGCACCGCGCTCGTCAATGTCCCCGACTTCGGCGGTTCGGCGGTGGAGCTGGCCACCGGCACGGTTACGAGCGCGCGGGCCTGGCTGGCGCATGGAGCGCAGCCGCTCTTGCTGGACCGGACGGTCGGCGCTGGAACCGTCACCATGGCGACCTTCGACTGGAACCAGGATCCGGTCGCCACCTGGAGCGGAGCCAAGGACCTGCAACGGCAAATCATGGCCCGGGCCATCTTCGGCTCCGGCGGCGCCGGCCAGAACTTCACCTACGGTTTCGTCGGCGGCGGCAGCTCCGGGTCGTTTGGATCGTCAGCGTCGATGGCCTCGAAGAGCAATGCCCTGATGGCGGTGCTGGCCAACCTGCCGGGCCTGGATCTCCCGTCGCTGCAGGTCACCGGCGTTCTCGTCCTGCTCTACGTGTTGCTGGTCGGTCCCATCAATTACTTTGTCCTCGGCGCGATGCGCCGCCGGGCGCTGGCGTGGGTGACCGTGCCCCTGATCGCGCTGGTCGCCGCGGCCGGCGCCTATGGGACCGGAGTCGTGACCAAGGGCCGCTCCATCCAGGCGAACGAGGTGGCGATTTTGCATCTGCAACCAGGCTCGGATCAGGCGTACCAGGAGACCTACGTTGGAATCATTCCGCCCGGTCGCGGTGACTACCAGGCGCGAGTCGGCGGCGAGCGGCTGCTGATCAGCCCGATCGCGACCACCAACAACGGCTTCGGAAACAACCCGGGAATTCGGGTCGATGTCGCCGCCAACGGGGTGACGATGGCGGGCATGACCGCCTTTTCACTGGGCGGATTCGCCACCGAGGGCATGGCCGCGGCGCCAAGCCTGACCGGCCACCTGCGACTGATCGGCGGCACCCTGGTCGGCACCATCGAGAACCATTCGAACCTGAGCTTTACCGATGCCGTCCTGATCGCGGGCGACAACTTCCAGACGATCGGCCCCTTGAAGCCCGGTGCCACGGCCGCGGTGAGCGTGGCCCCAAAATCGGTGAACCCCTTCGGGCAACCGGTCTTCACCCGGGTGTACGCCAACGGGGTGTACTGTGGCGGCGGCCCCTGCGGCCCATCCGGCCCATCCGGATCGAGTCCCAGTGACCGCGACCTCACGGCCAAGACCCAGATCCTCTCGCTGCTGCCGACCAGCACCAGCTTCAAGGGGAGTGCGGCGCCGACGACCCCGATGCTGGTGGCGTGGACGCATCAATCCTTCGGCAGCCTGACCGTCAGTGGCAGCACCCCCAGAACCTATGCCGAATCCGCCGTCGCCCTGTCGCTCCCGGTGGACCAGATTGATGCCGGAACGTTGCCGACGGGGGTGGTCAACGGTCGCATCGTGGACGTCGTGGGCGACAGCCAGGGCAATGGTCCGCCCGGGATGCTCCTGATCCAGAAGGGCAGCGTGACCTACGAGTTCGTCTCCCCGCTGGCCAATGGCGTCCACCTGACCGGGGTCTCGGTGAACGCCCAGAATCCCTACGGCCCGAAGTTCGGGCCGCCCGCCAGCTCCAGCCAGACCGGCCCCGCCGTCCAGGGACAGGTGTGGGATTGGGGCCGCGCGAGCTGGACCGACATCGCCTACCAGGACAACGGCACCACGGCCGTGCCCGACGGCGCCGTCAATCCGAGCACCGGCCTGGTGCGGCTTCGGCTGACCACCAACGTTGGTGGCTTGCTGGCCGGCGGGATATCGCTCTCGGGGACGATCCAGTGATCGCGGTCGAGGGGTTGACGAAAGTCTATGGGCGCCGCACGGCGCTCGATCACGCTTCCTTCGAGGTCCCGAAGGGCGAGATCTTCGGCTTCGTCGGTCCCAACGGCGCCGGCAAGACCACCACCCTGCGGATCCTGGCGGCACTGCTCGAACCAACCTCAGGAAGGGCCTTTGTCGACGGGGCCGACGTGCTCCAGCACCCGAACCTGGTGCACGAGCGGCTGGGCTACATGCCGGACTTCTTCGGCGTCTACGACCAGCTCACCGCCGTCGAATATTTAGATTTCTACGCGGCCTGCTACCGGCAGCCGAAGGCGCGACGCCAGAAGATTGCCGACGACCTGCTCGAGCTGGTCGGCCTGTCGGACCGGCGGGATCAGTCCGTCGACACCCTGTCGCGGGGGCTCAAGCAACGGCTCTGCCTCGCCCGGGCCCTGGTCCACGACCCGGCCGTGCTGCTGCTCGATGAACCCGCCTCCGGGCTCGATCCACGGGCCCGGGTCGAGATGCGCGAGATCCTCAAAGAGCTCCAGAAGATGGGCAAGACGATCGTGATCTCGAGCCACATCCTGCCCGAGCTCACCGAGCTCTGCACCATGGTCGGCATCATCGACCAGGGCCGGATCCGCGCCACCGGGCCGGTGCAGGACGTGATCCGGCAGCTGACCATTGGACGCCGGCTGCGCATCTCCGTGGTGGGCCAGCGAGAAGAAGCCATCGCGGTGCTCAAGCCGCTACCCTCGATTCGCGAGGCCGGCATGGTCAATGGCGCCATCGAGGCCGCGTTCGAAGGCGACGAAGCCACCGCCGCCTCGATTCTCCAAACGCTGATCGCCGCCGGCATCAAGGTCTCCGGGTTCAATCAGCTGGATGGCGGCCTCGAGGACGCCTTCCTCAAGGCCACCTCGGAGAACCTGGGATGAGGCGCATCGCCGTCGCGCTCTGGAACCCGATCGTCGCCAAGGAATACCGCTCGCGGATGCGAACCTGGCGGTCGCCGGTCGCGATGACGGTCTACATCCTGCTGCTCGGCGGGCTGGGCTGGGCGATCTTTTCCGCGATGTCGGCCTCGACGCACAGCGCCTTCAACCAGGGCCAGGCCGCCAGCTTCGGCCAGGGGCTGTTCATCTATCTCGTGCTCTTCCAGATGGTCCTGCTGGCCTTCATCACCCCGGCGCTCACCGCGGGGGCAATCAGCAGCGAGCGCGAGCGGCAGACGATCGACCTGCTGTTTGTGACGAAGCTGCCGTCGTTCTCGATTCTCTGGGGCAAGCTGCTGGCCTCGATGTCCTTCGTGCTCCTGCTCTTGCTCCTATCGGTGCCGATCTTCAGCCTGGTGTTTTTCTTTGGCGGCATCGAGCTCGATCAGCTGGCCGCCGCCTTCCTGGTGACGGCCGTGGCCGCGTTGACCCTGGGGATCATCGGCCTCGCCTGCTCGACGGCCTTTAACCGAACCCTGCCGGCCACCGTGGCGGCCTATGGTGGGGCCTTCATCCTGCTCGCCGGGAGCCTCCTCTTCGGGCTGCTGTTCCCGACGGACATCGACCCGAACGCCACCAACGCGCCGGCGCCGCCGGCCGTGAGTTATCTCAGCCCGGTCTTGCCGCTGGTCACCATCGGGACGAATGCTCCCGTGACCTGGTACGGCGTCCGGAACTCCCAGGGCTATGGCACCAGCGCCTCGTGCGCCTCCCCGGCGTACGGCCCCACCACCTGCGTCCCGCTCGGACCCAACGGCGTCCCGATCGGCAAGGGCGGGCTCATCCGCAACCCGCCGCAGCCCAGCGGCACCACCATTCCCAGCGGGCTCTTCAGCGGGTGGCAATACTGGCAGGCGTCGGTCACGATGCAGCTACTGGTCAGCCTGGCCGCCCTCGTCCTGAGCGCCCTCCTGCTGCCGCCGATTCGTCGCCTGCCCTGGCGCAAGTCGCCGGTGAGCGCATGAACTCATTGGAGACGATCCTGCGCCAGCTTCGGCGGGCCGCCGCCCGGGCACGCGCGGCAAGCTACGCGGTCCACGGCCTGGTCGCGGCGGGCGCCTGGATCGCCGCCGTGCTGGTGATCGCCCGGCTGGTTCCCTTCGAGCGGCGGGCCGAGGTCGCCGCCATCGGCGTCCCGGTCGCGGCTGCGCTGGTGGTACTCGCCTGGAGTCTGCGCCGGCCGAGCGCTCCCCTGCTGATGGCGCTCGCCGACATCCGGCTGGGCCTCAAAGAACGTCTATCGACGGCCTGGGAACGGCGCGCCGAAGCCGGGCCCATGGACGGCGCGCTCCGGCAGGACGCCCTGCGACACGCGGCGGGTGCCTCGCTCGTGAGAGCCTTTCCCGTTCGAGTCAATCGAGGCGAGGCGTCGCTGGTGGCGGTGCTCACCATCTTTGCGCTCGGGCTTGCTTTGCTGCCCAATCCGATGGACCGCGTGCTGGCCCAGCGGCAGGCCGACCGCGCCAGCCAGGCCCGGGCGGCGAAGGTGGTCACCGATGCACAAAAGAAGGTTGCGGCGAGCGACAAGCCCAACCCCCAGGTGGAGAAGATCCTGCAGGACACCCAGGCGAAGATCCGGGAGGCGGCCAGCCCGCGCAAAGCGCTCGAGTCGATCACCCCGGCCGAACAGCAGCTGCAGCGGCTGACCGACCCGGGGACGCCGGCACTGAACAGCAGCGCCCAGAACCTGGCGAATGCGCTCAGTGGGACGGCGGCCGGCCGCGGCGCGGCACAGGCCATCAGCAGCAGTCCGGCCAAAGGCGCCCAGGCCGTGCGCGACCTGGCCTCCCAGCTGCAGACCCTCTCGCCCAAGGACCGTGAGGAGCTGGCGAAGGCGCTGGCGAAAGCGTCGCAGCAGGCGCAGAACGCCCCGATGCGTGATTCGCTCAGCAAGGCGGCGTCGTCCTTGCAGAGCGGCGATACCAGCGCCGCCGCCCAGTCCCTCAATGACGTCGCCAGCCAGCTCGATTCGCTGCAGGCGCAGCAGAACACGGACCAGGCCGTTGCCTCGGCGATCAATGGGCTCGAGGCGGCCCGGCAGGAGCTCGCCGCCCAGGCAGATCGTGACGCGAAGGGCCAGGCGGCGAACGGAACGGCGGGCGCCTCGGCCAGCGCCAGCGCCAGCGCGATTGCCAGCGGCAACGGCAACGGCAATGGCACGGGCAACGGCACTGGCAACGGCACCGGTAATGGCAATGGCAACGGGAACGGCAATGGCAACGGGAACGGCACCGGGACCGGCGGCGGCAGCACCGGAGGCACGGGCGGCACCGGGTCGCAGGGTTCGGGGACCGGGAGCGGGAGCGGCGCGTCCAGCACCGAGCGGGTTTACGTGCCCGGGCAGCCGGTCCCCGGCCAGTCGGAAAACGACCCCACGCCGCTGGGGCCGGGACAGGACGTGCCGCTCAGTCCGTTCAGCCAGGTGATCCAGGCGTATCAGCAGGCGGCCCTGGACGCGACCGACCAGAGCCTCATCCCCGGCAGTGAGCGGGACCTCGTCCGTCAGTATTTTTCGCAGCTTGGCGAGCAAACTCAGGGGGCAAGATGATCGCAGAAGAACCGCGGATCGACGCGACCAAGGTGACCGAGCTGGCCCAGGCCCTCGAAGCCGAGCTGGCCCGGCTGATCGTCGGCCAGAAAGAGCTGGTCCGGGACACCGTCATCGCCCTGATCGCCGGCGGGCACGTCCTGCTGGAGGGGGTGCCGGGCCTGGGCAAGACGGTGCTCGTGCGTTCGCTCGGCCAGGTGCTGTCGATGAGCTTTGCCCGGGTGCAGTTCACGCCTGACCTGATGCCGGCCGACATCGTGGGGACGAACGTCATCGGCGAGACGGATGGCCGGCGCGAGTTTCGCTACCAGGCGGGTCCGCTTTTCGCGAACCTGGTGCTGGCCGACGAGGTCAACCGCGCGACGCCGAAGACGCAGAGTGCCCTGCTCGAAGCGATGCAGGAGCGCACCGTCACCGTCGGCACCCAGACGCGGTCGTTGCCCTCGCCGTTTTTCGTGCTCGCCACCCAGAACCCGATCGAGCTGGAGGGAACCTATCCCCTGCCGGAGGCGCAGCTGGACCGGTTTTTCTTCAAAATCCTGGTCCCGTTCCCGAGCGAGCACGACCTGCTCGAGATCGCCCGCCGCACCACCGGTGAATCGACACCGCAGCTCGAGCCGGTGGCCGATGGCGGCGCCGTGCTGGCCGCCCAGCGGATTGCCCGCGAGGTACCGATCGCGGAGCACGTGCTCGCCTACGCCGCTCGCGTGATCGCGGCCACTCATCCCGACCGGAGCGAGCTGGACAGCGTGCGCCGCTACGTTCGCTGGGGCGCCAGTCCGCGCGGGATGCAGACCCTCGTGCTCGCCGGCAAGGTCCGGGCGTTGCTCGAAGGCCGTTACAACGTCGCCTTCGACGATCTCAACGCCGTGGCGCGACCGGCGCTGCGACATCGCATCTTCTTGCAGTTCGAAGCCGAGGCCGACGGGATCACGACGGACCGGCTGATCAGCGAGCTGCTGGAGCATACCGTCAAGGAACCGGCGCGGGACTAGCAGCTTGGCCCCATTGCTGGAGCCGTCGTTGCTGCGCCGCCTCGAGGCACTGGCGCTGCAGGTCCGCCGCGCGGTCAGCGGGCAGATGGGCGGCGAGCGGCGCTCGCGGCGACGCGGTCAATCGGTGGAGTTCGCCGACTTTCGCAACTACACGCCGGGCGACGACTTTCGCCTGATCGACTGGAACGCCTACGCCCGATTGGATCGATTCATGCTGCGGCTGTTCGTCGCTGAGGAAGAGCTGCCGCTGAGTCTTTTCCTGGACCTTAGTGGATCGATGGATTGGGGCAGACCGAACAAAGCCGACACGGCGCGCCGGCTGGCCGGCGCGGTCGCCTATGTGGCACTCGCCGCGCTCGACCGGGTCCGGCTCACCGTGTTCGCAGAAGGGCCCACCTCAGGCGGTGCTCCGTATCGTGGTCGGCGAGCGGCCACAGAGCTGTTCGCGCGGCTCCAGTCGTTTCCCACGGGCGGCGCGACGAACTACGAGAAGCTCGTCTGGCCGATCGGCCGGCAACGGCCCGGGATGAGCGTGCTGATCACGGACGGCCTGGGGGAGCCCGGGGTGGACGCGGCCCTGGCTGCGATGCAGCGAGCTCAGCAGGAAGGCGCGGTGCTGCAGTTGCTGGCCCCGCAGGAGCTGACCCCGGACTGGTCCGGTGACGCGCGGCTGCGCGACGCGGAGACCGGCATCGAGCGCGAGTTCACCGCAACGCCGCTCACCCAGCGCGCCTACCTGAACGCCCTCGAGCAGCGAACGGAGGGGATCGAGCGCGCCGCCCATCGGCGCGGGCTACGGTTCGCGCGACTGTCGACCGACCAACCCATCGACGAGATGGTGCAGCTCACCCTGCGCCACATCGGCCTGCTGGCATGACCGTCCTCGCGCCCGCCGCGGCCGTCCTCGGGTTGACGCTGCCGGTGATCATCGCCCTCTACTTTCTGAAGATCCGCCGGCCAACCCGAATCGTGCCGGCCTTGCACCTCTGGCCGAACCAGATCCGCGACCGGCAGGCCAACGTCCCCTGGCAGCGGCTGCGCCCCAGCTGGCTCCTGTTCCTCCAGTTGCTCGCGGCCGCGGTGCTGGTGGCGGCGGCGGTGCAGCCGGTCCTCCCCGCGGGCGCGGCGCTCGCCCGGCACAGCATCGTGCTGATCGATACATCGGCGTCGATGCAGGCCACCGACGTGACCCCGTCACGGCTCGCCGAGGCGAAGCGCCAGGCCAACGGCCTGATCGACCAGCTCGGGCCGCAGGACCGAATGACGATCATCACCGTCGGTCCGTCGCCCCGGATCGTCGCTGCCGTCACCGGCGATCGCGACGCGCTGCACCGGGCTCTCAACGACGTCACCGCGAATAACGGCCCGGCCGACCTCTCGGCGTCGCTCAGTCTCGCGGCCGGGCTGGTCCGGGCCGGAGACGACGCCCGCGCCTACCTGTTCAGCGATGGCATCGTGCAGCCGTTGCGGGCGTCGTTCGCCACCGGCTTGCCGTATCCGGTCGACTACCACCGGATCGGCGTCTCCGGGGAGAATGTCGGCCTGACCTCGCTCACGGTGCGCAGCAGCGCGCAGACCCGGGCGGCATACCTGCACGTCCAGAACTTCGGTCAGCAGCCCCGCTCGGTCAGCCTCGAATGGCGGGCGGACAACCGGCTGCTCGACGTCCGCCCGCTGACGCTCGCCGCCGGCCAGTCGCAGGACCTGGTGTTCCCGGTCCCCGGCGACGCCACGTCGGTAACCGCGCACTTCAGCGGCAGCGACGTGTTTGCGCTCGACGATGCCGCCACCGCCGTCGCGAAAACGCCGCGGGCCTTCCGCGTGCTGCTCGTCACCCCCGGCAACGTCTTTCTCGAGCAGGCGCTCCGGCTGCGTACTGACCTCCAGGTCGACGTCGTGGCGCCGGCCGCCTACAAGCCAAGCGCCGCCTACGCGATGAGCCTCTTCGATCGCTTTGC
>Ga0066709_100005210_pt1 | contig 10631 bp, 6 predicted proteins | sample GraSoiAngelo_158_FD_79665 | JGI IMG/M metagenome (GOLD analysis project Ga0066709, IMG submission 79665) | Grasslands soil microbial communities from the Angelo Coastal Reserve, California, USA - 14_1009_16_30cm | ecosystem: Environmental > Terrestrial > Soil > Grasslands | place: USA... | reverse complement strand
TTGCTTTTAGCATGGCGAATGAGTAAAAGTTGCTTCATAAGTTTCTAATATCATGGCAAATCTCAATCAAAATCCAATTAAAAAATAAAAAATCAGGAAGACGTTTATTTGAGATTTGGGATTTGTTTTTTGATTTCTTTTAGTATCCTCTCACATTCTTTCCCTCCATGTAATTCATGAAGGCTTTATTTACCACACGGTTTCCGCCAGGTGTAGGATAGTTGCCGGTAAAATACCAATCACCCAGGTTGCTAGGGCAGGATTTATGAAGGGTTTCTATACTCTGAAAAATAACCTCGACAGGAATTTTCAGATCTTTTGGAGTAATAAGCTCGGCTATCTTGGTTGATATTTCCTCTGTAGCAAATTGCTTGTAAACCTGCTTCACTACATTTTCTGTCTGTAACTGGTGGTTCCGCTGCATCTCTTTACATCGATCCCATAGTTCTTTCAGGCAATTGATTTTACCTCTTTCTTTCATCAGCTCAACTGCCGCATTAAACGCTATGAACTCGCCCATTTTACTCATGTCAATGCCGTAGCAATCAGGATAACGGATCTGTGGCGAGGAGGACACAACAATAATTTTTCTTGGCTCAAGCCGTGCCAGCATGCGAATGATGCTTTCCTTCAACGTCGTGCCACGAACAATGGAATCATCAATGACCACTAATGTGTCCTGGCCTTTGCGAACGGTGCCATAGGTGATGTCATACACGTGCTGCACCATTTCACTGCGACCCGCATCTTCGGTAATAAAAGTTCGCATCTTCACGTCCTTGATCGCGATCTTTTCAATGCGGATGCGGCGATTGATCATTTCGGATAATTTCTCAGCATCGTATTCTTTGCCCCAAGACAATATCTTTTCAATTTTTATCTTGCTCAAGTAATCTTCCATGCCTTTGAGCATGCCATAAAAGGCAGTTTCAGCCGTATTGGGAATGAAAGAAAAAATCGTATTCTTCAGATCATGATCAATGGCATTCAACACGGGTTCGCTCAGGTTGTATCCCAATGCAACTCTTTCACGGTATATTTTTTCGTCGCTTCCTCTCGAAAAATAAATACGTTCAAAGCTGCAGGCCTTCCTTTCTTTTGGTTCGAGTATTTGGGCGATCTCAATCTCTCCATCCTGGTTAACGATCATAGCGTTGCCAGGCATCAATTCTTTCACTTCATTTTCACCCACATTAAATGTGGTGCGAATAGCCGCTCGCTCTGATGCGGCAACAACTACCTCGTCATTATAATAATAATAGGAGGGGCGAATGCCGTGTGCATCCCGGAAAACAAATCCAGTTCCATTTCCCGTTAGGCCCCCTACATGAAATCCTCCGTCAAACAACGGGAGCGCCTTTTTCAGAATGGTTTTGATATTTGTCTGTTCAGGTTTTTCCTCGTCCTCGTTTACCAGAAAATGATAGATCACTTCCATCATAGCGGCGAGGTCGCTTTGCTTTTGGAACTCGCCTGCGTTGATATTTACCAAAGCAAAAAGTTCATCGGTATTTACCAGGTTAAAATTTCCAGCCAGCGCAAGATTACGTGCAGGAATGATGTGACGCTTAATGAAAGGATGACAAAATTCAACATTATTTTTCCCCTGCGTTCCGTAGCGAAGATGACCCAACATCAGCTCTCCCATAAACTTCACGTGACCCTTCATTAGGCCGGGATGTTTTTTGATATCGGGATTGAATTTTTCCAAATCGTTTACCTCTTCACCAATTTGCCTGAATACGTCTGCGATGGCTTGCGTAGCGGTACTGCGTATTCGATGTAAGAAAGGATATCCCGGCTCTACATTTAATTTTACAGCAGCCACACCGGCTCCGTCCTGTCCGCGATTATGCTGCTTTTCCATGAGAAGGTATAATTTATTCAATCCCCACATCACGGTACCATATTGTTGCTGATAATAAGAGAAGGGCTTACGTAAACGAATAAATGCAAGACCACATTCGTGTTTGATCGGGTCGCTCATGAAAGGATTTCTGGTAAAGAAGCCGCAAAGTTAATTGATTGCAGTGGATCAAAAAATTCAACGACGGCAGAACGCATTAAAACTTATTGAAACGGCAGCATAACAATAATCGTAGAGCCTTGACCGGGTGCTGAGTTTATCCGGGCCCTACCATTAAAAAGGTCAGCCCGGTTGATAATATTATTGAGGCCCAGGCCCTTTTTTACTGTTAATGGATCAAATCCTTTACCGTTATCTGAAACGGCCAACATTAATTGACGACGGTCTGTTACCAAACGAATCAGGACCGCCATTGCATCCGCGTATTTAATAATATTACTCAGCTGCTCCTGAATGATGCGGAATAGCGTAAGCTTGATGTCTTCCTGTAAAAAACCTTCTTTGAAGTCTCTATGATAAAACCGGATAGTAAATGCCTGTGTTGTTCTGATCGTATCGCAAAGATCCTTTATCGATTCTACAAGGCCAAGGTCACCTAGCGCCGGGGGAGTTAGCGATCTTGATAATTTTCGCGTCTCCCTAATCACATGCAAAATAGATTTTGACGACAGTTGTATCATTTCAAGTGTTTTTTCATCAGCAGTAGTCTTTGCAATTTCAAGATAAAGCTGCGTTGTAGTTAGAAGCTGACCAATGTTGTCGTGAAGTTCGCTGCTAATTCCTTTTCTTTCCTTTTCTTGTCCTTCGATTGTTGCCCTGTTAATGGCCCTCTGCCTATTGATTTCACTCTCCATCAATTTTTGTTCAAATATTTTTCTTTCAGTGATGTCGATGAATGTAGTGATGACATGCAGGAGTTCACCCTTGTTATCCTTTACAGGTTCTGCACTTGTAAGTATCCACCTCCATTCGTTAGTATTCTTTTTGAAGACCTTAAGTACACTATCCTTTACTGGTATTTTTTCCCGGGTCGCTATGACTGTTGGATGCAGTCTATCGGGCAGGGATGAACCATCCTCCTGGGTAACAAGCACGTTTTTGACCGGCAGAGTTGTTTTTAAAAATTCATCGTCCGACAGTCCTGAAAAATCTAGGGCAGTTTTGTTATAAAACACGGGTTTGCCACTTGCATTTCTCATTACGACACCAAACCTGGGATTATTAACGATGTGAAGAAAACTCTGTTTACTTTCCCCGAAGCTTTCATTCGGAAGGCAATGGTCCTGCAAGCGCCTGGGTACCCCAATCGCCCGGATAGCTTCAGGTAGTCCTTGTTCAACTGTAGCTGTAAACTCCCAGCTAATTGACATCCTGGTTCCATCTAAAGATTCGATCTCAGTATCCCTTGCAACAACGGCAGAAGGGTTTGTAATGCATTCCTGAATCGCTCTAAGAAATTTCTGCTGGTCGGGAACTGAAGATCCCAATGAAGTGATCGTGAGATCAGGCCAAGAGTGATTGAATGTTTCTTTGAATAGTGGGTTGGCGTATGAGAGGTTTCCCTGGCGATCAAGAATTAAATAATAAAATTGCCGTGAGTGGTGAAAATATTCCACCAGGTTTTGAGCACAGGAGATCATGGATTCGGTTTATTTTTTAGTCAGTCCATTTTCAAGGTTCAGAAAATGGTCTCGCTAACGATCACCTCTTGATCAAAGTATCAAAGAAATGATACGTAATTAACGGCCTTTGAAGGGAATTATTATTGGAAGATAACAGCGATGAAATATTTGATACCTAAAATCCTTTTTTAGATACATATTTCTGGACATTCGGGCAGCTTGCACTGAAATCATCTGCTATCATTATATAATATGTGGGGAGTTTTGATGCCAGCCATTTGTCCATTGCCTTTGCCTTTTTTTCTTCCAGGGCCAACTGTGCAATCTTATTATAATCGTCTTTAATATTCATTCGATGGGGTTCCGATCTCGACTTCAGGTACACGATCCTGATGCCTTTTTTTCCTCGCTGTTCATCCGTGAATACGGTTGGCTGTGAAATATCGCCCACTTTCATTTTGCCAAGCATCGCTACAATGTCCTTATCCAATTCGTCGATGGTAACATAAGTTGAACCATCTCTGCCTGTAAAAAATGGGCCTGCAAATTTTTGCTGCTCATCCTGGGAATATTTTAAGGCAGCCTGGTTAAAATTCATGGTACCCGCAATTATTTTCGCCCGAACGGAATCAATCTGGGAAATGGCCGCGTTCGTTTCCTCCTCAGTAATTGGGGGCGTACGCAGAATATGTCGAATAACAGCTTCGTCCCCGTTGCGCTGAACCATTTGAATGATATGATATCCAAATTTGGTTTTTACTACGGAAGAAATCTCACCATCTTTTAAGCGAAAAGCCGCAGCGATAAAAGAGGGATCCCAACTTTTGTCCTTGCGATTGATTTGATATTCCCCTCCGCGATCCTTGCTTCCGGGATCCTCGGAGTGCAATTTTGCCATTTGCTCAAAAGTCGAAGACTTGGACTCGATCAATTGTTTATAGTGACTCAGTTCATCGATCACATATTTCTCCAGGTCTCGTGATGCTTGCGGGTAAACAACAATTTGTCCCACCTCAAGTTCTGATTCATAGAAAGGCAGGCTGTCCTTTGGAATACGATCAAAAAAAGTTTTTACTTCCATTGGTGTGATCTTCGTATTCTCCACGATCTTTTTTTGCATGGCCTCAGCGAGCTTTTTTTCTTTTACCGACTCCCTTGCATCTTCTTTGATCTGGTAAATACTTTTTCCTGCCAATTCTTCTACCGCTTTCTCTGTGCCGTACATCCTGATAAATTCACGCACCCTCAAATCAAGATCGGCGTCAACTTCTTCATCAGTTACCGGCAATGAGTCTTTTTCTGCCTGCTGCATTAATACTTTTGAAAGAACCGCCTGGTCAAGGATGAGACATTCAGCATTCTCGGGTATTTCTGCTCCCTGGCGTGCATAGTCAGCGATCGTATTTTTTATGTCGGAATACATAATGATCCGGTCACCAACAATAGCCGCTATTTTATCAGCCACAATTTTTTTAGACTGGGTACCTGGTTGTGCGGATAGAGCCACAGTCAATAAAATACAGGCAGGAAGCGAAAGATATTTCTTCATAAATAATATGTCAGGCCAAAAATAAAAACCATCCACCTCAGGCGGATAGTTGTTTAATTTATTAACAAAAGTTTCTCGATGCTAACACCAAGACACAAGGTACAAGATCAAGGCACAAGATAGATCTTGAAATTGTTGCCGTAGATCCCTTAACGCTTTCATCGAGCTTTTTACAAGGTTCTTTTTATCTCTTCGATTTCGTAAGCCTCTATCACATCCTCGACCTTGACATCATTATAGTTTTTGATTGTCAAACCACATTCCATTCCTGCAGCAACTTCTTTCACATCGTCTTTGAATCGCTTTAACGAAGCTAACTCAGCGTTGGCGCCTTCGGCTGTTGGGTAAATCACAATCCCGTCACGTATCAACCGGATCTTTGAATCACGTTTGATCTTGCCATCTCTTACATAGCAGCCTGCCACGGTAGCTTTATCAAACTTGTATACTTCTCTTACCTCTACGTTGGCAACAATCTTCTCTTGTGTTTTTGGTTCAAGCATACCTTCCATGGCACTTTTGATCTCATCAATGGCGTTATAAATAATTGAGTAGTGTCTTATCTGTATAGCTTCCTGTTCGGCCAATTTTGAGGCTTGCAAGGAAGGACGCACATTAAATCCAAGGATAATCGCGTCGGACGCATGCGCAAGAGTTACATCACTTTCAGTGATCTGGCCTACTGCCTTATGAATTACTTTGACGACAATTTCCTCTGTGGACAATTTCTGCAATGAGTCACTCAGCGCCTCGACAGAACCATCCACATCTCCCTTAATGATTACATTTAATTCTTTAAAGTTGCCCAATGCGAGGCGGCGACCGATCTCATCTAGTGTGATGTGTTTTTTTGTTCGAATGCCTTGTTCGCGAAGTATTTGTGCCCTGCGATAAGCCACATCCTTCGCTTCGGCCTCATCCTGGTACACCTTGAATTTTTCGCCCGCTTGTGGAGCTCCATTTAATCCCAATATCAATGCAGGGGCTGAAGGACCTTCCTCATCCATTTTTTTATTTCTTTCATTGAACATTGCCTTTACTCTTCCAAAATGCTGGCCCGAAACGACAATGTCGCCAATTCTTAAGGTCCCATTTTGTACAAGCAAGGTGGCAACATATCCACGACCCTTATCCAATGAAGCTTCGATGATCGTCCCATTCGCCTCGCGATCGGGATTCGCCTTCAGATCAAGTAGCTCAGCTTCGAGTAAGATCTTCTCCAGCAACTGATCAACATTTAATCCCTTCTTGGCAGAGATCTCCTGGCTTTGATATTTACCTCCCCATTCTTCGACTAATAAATTCATCTGTGAAAGTTGCTCATAAATCTTTTGAGGATTGGCGCCGTCCTTATCAATTTTATTAATTGCAAAAATCATCGGTACACCTGCCGCCTGGGCATGGCTGATTGCTTCACGCGTCTGCGGCATCACCGCATCATCTGCCGCAATTACAATCACTGCAATGTCGGTAACCTTAGCACCCCTGGCACGCATTGCTGTAAATGCCTCATGGCCGGGTGTATCAAGAAACGTGATCTCTTTTTCATTTGGCAAGGTTACCTGGTAAGCACCTATATGTTGTGTAATGCCCCCAGCTTCACCAGCCACCACATTTGCACTCCGGATATAATCAAGTAACGACGTTTTTCCGTGATCAACGTGACCCATGATAGTAACGATGGGAGAGCGAGGGTGCAGTTCATCTTCGACGTCTTCATCTTCCTCTACTTCCTCAATCTCCATCTGCTTTTCCATATCAATAAATTCAACGTCGTAGCCAAACTCACTCGCAACCAGCTCAATTACTTCTGCATCCAGGCGCTGATTTATTGAAACCATAATGCCGAGGCTCATGCATTTGCTGATGACGTCGGCAAAACTCACATCCATCAGGTTGGCCAATTCACTTACACTGATAAATTCTGTTACCTGGAGCTTATTATCCTCCGTCGTGTCGCCCAGTGCTTCCGCCATTTCTTGCCTTTTCTCGCGACGAAGCCTGGCCTTAAGACTCTTGCCACGACTGGCACCGCCGGATAATTTTGCCTGTGTTTCCCTGATCTTTTCCTGTATCTCTTTTTGATCAATCTCTTTGTCTTCTCTTCTTCTAAGGTCCCTGCGGCCACCTCGTCTATCACCCGGACGGTTGTCCCGATTAAATTGACCCCTTCCATCTCCGCGCTCCCGATCCTTAAACAAATCCTCTCGCTTGACTTCTTTCTTTTCGATCGGTATGCGTTTGCGTTTGCGCTTTTCCTCTTTCTTAGGCCTTGTATCGCTATCAACAGGCAGATCAATTTTTCCAAGGACCTTGGGTCCTTCGATTTTTTCAACTTTTATATTTTCAATTACGGGAGGCACTTCTTCTCCATCTTCAGCAACCGGCAATTCTTCAACTTGCGGCACTTTTGCTATCGGCTCCTCTACCGTTTCGTCTTTTTTTGACTTCCTCTTTGCCGCAGGCCTTGCCTCCACCGCTGGTTCTTCTTTTTCTTCCTTCTTCTTAGCACCTTTTTTGGGGCGGGTCGACGAATCTATTGATGACAGGTCTATTTTATCCAATACTTTTGGACCTTCTATCTCCGGAGCTTCAACCTTCACGATCTCTTTTTCTTCTTCAACCGGCGCGGCCTCTTGTTTTACAGGCTGCTGAATTTCTTCTTTGGGGGGCTCCTCCTTCTTTGCGGATTTCTTTTCTTCTTTGCGGAAAATAACCTCCTCCTCATCCCTTTTCTTTTTAGTTTCAGCAGCACCTCCTTTCGGGAGATCGACGAGATCGCTCTTTAATTTTGCGGCCTTATCACTTTGAAACTCCTGCTGGAGGGCACGGTACATTTCTTCTGACAATTTTGAAGTAGGTTTCAAGTCGTCTTTACTGAAACCTTTGTTCTCCAAAAAATCAACAAGTGTATCCTGCCCAATGTTGAACTCCTTGGCTGCACCCAGTAATCGTGGTAATTTTAATTCTGCCATAAATATTAACCCTAAATCCCTATTGGGACTTTTTGTTTTTTCCTGCTGCTGTTACTTTTATTATCCTGTCAAACTCCCCTTAGGGGATGAGGTTTATCCCTTTTGAAATTCTTCTTCTAAAACTTTTCTGACTTCGTCGATTGTTTCCTTCTCCAGATCTGTCCTGCGTTCTAATTCTTCCGTTGTGAGATCAAGTACGCTGCGAGCTGTATCGCAACCTATCCGTTTTAATTCATCGATGACCCATCCTTCGATTTCATCGCTGAACTCGTCCAGATCAATATCAAATTCCTCAACTTCGCCCTCATTGTCGCGGTAAACGTCGAGGTCATAACCTGTCAATTCGCAGGCCAATTTTATGTTCACACCCCGACGGCCAATGGCCAATGATACCTGGTCAGGTTTTAGGTATACGTCAGCATGTTTGTTTTCCGTGTCCAATTCCATAGATGTGATCTTGGCGGGAGTCAACGATCTTTGAATCAAAAGCTGCGTGTTGTTTGTCCAATTGATCACATCAATATTTTCATTCTTCAATTCACGCACTATCCCGTGAATGCGGCTGCCCTTCATACCCACGCAAGCTCCAACAGGATCAATGCGATCGTCATACGATTCCACGGCTACTTTTGCCCTTTCTCCGGGGTCACGAACGATCCTCTTGATCACAATGAGTCCATCAAATATCTCCGGAACTTCGATCTCGAGCAACTTGGCTAGAAATTCAGGCGATGTACGGGATAAAATAATAACGGGCGTATTATTTTTCATATCAACCTTTTTCACCACCGCACGGATCGATTCCCCTTTCTTAAAATAATCCTGGGGGATTTGTTCGCTCTTTGGCAAAATCAGCTCGTTGCCTTCTTCATCAAGTAATAAAATTTCTTTTTTCCATACCTGGTATACTTCAGCATTGGTGATCTCACCAACTCGCTCAGAGTATTTTTTTGCTAACACATTTTTCTTCAGGTCGCTGATCCTGCTGGCTAAAGTCTGTTTTGCCGCTAATATGGCACGGCGGCCAAAGTCATAGAGATCAATTTCTTCATAAACCTCTTCGCCTACTTCAAAATCAGGTTCGATCCTTACAGCATCACTGTACGCCACCTGCGCCAGGGGGTCTTCTACTTGTCCGTCTTCGACTATCATGCGGCGGCGGATAATCTCAAGGTCACCTTTTTCGGCGTTAACAATGACATCAAAATTTTCATCGCTGCCAAACTTTTTACGCAATAGAGTTTTAAATACATCTTCAACCACCTTCATCATCGTGGGACGATCAATATTCTCGGCATCTTTAAATTCCTGGAATGCCTCGATCAGATTTATACTTGCCATAATTTTAATTTTAGCTTCGGCCTTCTCCGAAGCCGTTTAAAATTTTATTTGAATTTTAGTTGTCTTAATATCATTATATGGAATGGTATGTTGCGTGACTTCCCTCTGTTTTTTGTTTTTCCTTTCCTCGTTAATCAGTATTTCGTCACCCGTGGCGCTCACTAACTTCCCTTGCAGTTTAATTCCGTTTTTTAGGATCACTTCAACCTCGCGACCAATATTTTTCAAATATTGCCGGTGGAGCTTAAGCGGTTCATCTAAGCCGGGTGAAGAAATTTCAAGGGAAAAATCACCGTTTGGGAAAAAACTACTCTCCTCGATTTGCTTATACAGGCTTCGGTTATACTGAGCCAGCTTATCTATGCTCATCCCCCGATCTGCATCTATATAAATTTTTATATTGTTTCCCTGTCCTATCTTGACTTCGACCAGGAAATTTTCAGGGTCCGAACTAATGAGTGCCATTACTTTTTCTTCTATGGCCCGTATTTGCGATTCATTATTCATTAACAGAAAATGAAGAAGGGAACGCTGTCGTTCCCTTCTATCGTCTTTTGCCAGTGCAAAGTTAAGGGAAATACATTTTACAATCCAAATCTGAAAACGTTTTAAGTGGTTAAGATTTCAATAAAGAGGGCAGTTATGAAAACCATGACGGCACATAGTTTGTACCTTGCATAAAATGTTCAAGGTCCTACTATATGTTTTCCTGATCTACTTGTTGTATCAATTCATATTTAATTTCCTGGTGCCAGTCTATAAAACCACTCAGAGAATTAAAAATAGTTTTCGCGAAATGAACAACAACAAAGATTTCCGGAATCAGCAGCAGGATTCCTCTTCACAACAAACACGATCATCAAACAATTCCAAAGAACCAGTCGGCGAGTACATAGACTTTGAGGATGTCAAATAGAAAAATTGCCATTCCTGACAATTTCTGTGGACCCTGTTGGGATCGAACCAACGACCCCCTGATTATGAGTCAGGTGCTCTAACCGTCTGAGCTAAGGGTCCTGCTTCCGCTGAAGCAAAAATTTATTTTCATTTCCGTTCCTTATCGATTCTGTGTCCGATACTTTCCGTATCTAATCTAGCAGCCTTGAGGCTTTGACTCGAAACGCGCAAAAATAAATAAATAACTGCTTAACCTTTCGTTAACCTAAAAGAAAAATATATTTGCGACTCAATTTTAATACATGAAGAAGACCTCACTGCTTATTTTATTTGGGCTAATAGGAGTTGTTCTTTTTGCACAAAATGAACCAAAACCAAAT
>Ga0066709_100005207_pt1 | contig 10632 bp, 7 predicted proteins | sample GraSoiAngelo_158_FD_79665 | JGI IMG/M metagenome (GOLD analysis project Ga0066709, IMG submission 79665) | Grasslands soil microbial communities from the Angelo Coastal Reserve, California, USA - 14_1009_16_30cm | ecosystem: Environmental > Terrestrial > Soil > Grasslands | place: USA... | reverse complement strand
TCGCGGCTCGAGCTGGCGATGGACGCGCTGCGTCTGCCGCCAGCCGATGCCGACGTCGACACCCTGTCGGGCGGCGAGCGGCGCCGCGTCGCGCTCTGCCGGCTGCTCCTCAAATCGCCGGACCTGCTGCTGCTCGACGAGCCGACCAACCACCTCGACGCCGAGTCGGTCGCGTGGCTCGAGCGCTTCCTCAAGGACTACCCGGGCACGGTCGTCGCCGTCACGCACGATCGGTACTTCCTCGACAACGTCGCCGGCTGGATCCTCGAGCTGGATCGCGGGTCGGGGATTCCGTGGGAAGGGAACTACTCGTCGTGGCTCGAGCAGAAGCAGCGGCGGCTCGCGATCGAGGAGAAACAGGAGACGAAACGTCAGCGGACCCTCGAGCGCGAGCTGGAGTGGATCCGCATGTCGCCGCGCGCGCGCCACGCGAAGGGGAAGGCGCGCATCAACGCGTACGAGGACCTGCTCAAGGCGGACACGGCGCAGAAGATCGAGCAGGTCGAGATCTACATCGCGCCCGGACCGCGGCTCGGCGACGTCGTCGTCGAGGCGCGCGGGCTGCGCAAAGGCTACGGCGATCTGCTGCTGATGGACGATCTGACCTTCACGCTCCCGCGCGGCGGGATCGTCGGCGTCATCGGTCCGAACGGCGCCGGCAAGACGACGCTGTTCCGGATGATTACCGGCAAGGAGCAGCCGGACGGCGGCACGTTGCGCCTGGGGGACACCGTGCAGATCGGCTACGTCGACCAGAGCCGCGACGCGCTGAGCGCCGACAAGACGGTGTGGGAGGAGATTTCCGGCGGCAAGGACGACGTGGAGCTTGGAAAGCGAGCGGTCGCGTCGCGTGCGTACGTGTCGTGGTTCAACTTCAAGGGACGCGATCAGCAGCGCAGGGTCGGATCGCTCTCGGGCGGCGAACGCAACCGCGTGCACCTCGCGAAGCTGCTGAAGGGCGGCGCGAACCTGCTGCTGCTCGACGAACCGACCAACGACCTCGACGTCGATACGCTGCGCGCGCTCGAAGAGGCGCTGCTCGCATTTGCCGGCTGCGCCGTGGTTATCAGCCACGATCGGTGGTTCCTCGACCGGCTCGCCACCCACATGCTCGCGTTCGAAGGGGACAGCAAAGCGGTGTGGTTCGAGGGCAATTACCAGGAGTACGAGGCCGACCGTCGCCGCCGGCTCGGGGCGGACGCCGACCAGCCGCACCGCATCAAATACCGGAAGCTGACGCGATAGTTCGGGTCGGCCCGACCCTTGCACAACACGGGGGCAGGGGCGCGATTACGCAAGCTGTGACGCGCTAAATATAAAGCAGAGAGGGGGTTACCTGGCACGCCGCGCGTACGGCGTTCCGGTGGCCAGTTCTCTTCGACACTTTTTGGGCTGCCGAAAATTGGCAGCAATGCCGAAAAGTGTCTGGGGTGACCCATGGCACTGATCAAGTCGCCGTCACTCGAGAGCCAGTCGGGATTCACGCTCATCGACCTGCTCTTTACGTGCTCGTTGATCGGCCTTGTCTCGACGCTCGCCATCCCGGGCCTGATGCGCGCGCGCGGCGTGGCGCAGTCCGCGTCGGCGATCGGCACCCTTCGCGTGATCAACAGCGCGCAACTGAGCTTCGCCGTGACCTGCGGATCCGGGTTCTACTCCGCGGATCTGCCGACGCTCGGCATCAAGCCGCCCGCGTCGTACCAGGCGTTCCTTCCGCCGGAAATGACCACCGGAGCGTCCTTCATCAAACAGGGCTACAACTTCAGCATGGTCGGCAGCTCGTTCACGGGCGCGCCGGGGACGTGCAACGGCGTGGGATCGGATTTCGGCGCGCCCGGCTATGTCGCGATCGCCGATCCGCTCGACCAGCCGGGCAACCCGCACTTCTACGGCACGAACGCCGACGGCACCATTTACGAAGACACGTCGACGTTTTCGGGTGTGATGCCGGAGTCGGGTCCCGCGCCGAAGGGCGTCGCGATTCATTAACTCTGATATCGTAGGGGGCCTTCATTCTCGGAGGTCCCCATGCTGATCCGCAGATCACGGAACGTCGCGCTTGCGGCCCTGATCGTCGCCGCGCTCGCGGCCGCTCCGTCCGCGCAGGCGCCGAAGGTTACCAGCCCGAAGGATTTCTTCGGGTTCACCATCGGCGACGACTACCAGCTCGCCAACTACACGCAGCTCGTCGAGTACTGGCACAAGCTCGAACGCGAATCGCCGCGCATGAAGCTCGTCGAGATCGGGAAGACCTCCGAAGGGCGCCCGCATCTCATGGCCATCATCAGCTCCCCCGAGAACCTGAAGAAGCTCGATTCCTACAAGGACATTTCCGCGCGGCTCGCGCACGCCGAAGGGCTGACGGACGATCAGGCGCGCCAGCTCGCGAAGGACGGCAAGGCCGTCGTGTGGATCGACGGCGGTCTCCACGCGACCGAAGTGCTCGGCGCGCACCAGCTCCTCGAGATGGTGTACCAGATGGTGAGCCGCAACGACGCCGAGACGCAGCGGTTCCTGAACGACGTCATCCTTCTCTGCGTCCACGCGAACCCGGACGGCATGGAGCTGGTGTCGAACTGGTACATGCGCGAGAAGGACCCGGCGAAGCGATCGATGGCGCAGCTCCCGCGTCTGTACAACAAGTACGCGGGGCACGACGACAACCGCGACTTCTACATGTCGAACCTCGCCGAGACGACGAACATGAACCGCGTCATGTTCACCGAATGGTTCCCGCAAATCGTCTACAACCATCACCAGACGGGTCCGGCCGGGACCGTCATGTTCGCGCCGCCGTTCCGCGATCCGTTCAATTTCAACTTCGACCCGCAGGTCCCGATCGAAATCGATCTCATCGGCGCCGCGCTCAACTCGCGCATGGTCACGGAAGGGAAACCTGGCGTAACGACGAGGAAGGGCTCGAGCTATTCGACGTGGTGGAACGGCGGCCTGCGGACGATCGGGTATTTCCACAACATGATCGGTCTGCTGACGGAAACGATCGGCAATCCGACGCCGATGACGATTCCGTTCATTCCATCCCGGCAGCTCCCGGATTCGAATCTCTACAGCCCGATCGAACCGCAGGTCTGGCACTTCCGCCAGTCGATCGACTACTCGATCACGGCGAACCGCGCCGTCCTCGACATCGCGTCGCGCGACAAGGAGAACTTCCTCTTCAACATCTACCGCATGGGGAAGAACTCGATCGAACGCGGCGGGCGCGACAGCTGGACGATCACGCCGCGGCGCGTGCTGGCCGCCGAGCAGGCCGTGACGGGAGGGCGGGGACGCGGCGAGGCGCTCGTGGCGGATGCCCCTGATGTCGGCGGCGGCGGACGCGGCGCCGGCGGCACGCGCGAGCAGTTCGACAAGCTGCTGCGCGATCCGGCGCAGCGCGACGCGCGCGTCTATATTCTCCCGTCGGATCAGCCGGACTTTCCGACCGCGACCAGATTCGTCAACGCGCTGATCAAGACCGGCGTCGCCATTCACCGGACGACGGCGCCGTTGACCGCGGGAGGCCGGACGTACCCCACCGGCTCCTTCGTGATCAGGACCGCGCAGGCGTTCCGGCCGCACGTGATGGACATGTTCGAGCCGCAGGACCATCCCGACGACATCCCGTACCCGGGAGGTCCGCCGACGCCGCCGTACGACAACGCGGGCTACACGCTCGCCTATCAGATGGGCGTGAAATTCGATCGCCTGATGGACGACGTCACAGGGTCGATGGAGAAGGTGAACGGCCTGCAGAAGCCGATGCCCGCGAAGGTGACGGGCAGCGGCACGGCGGGATACCTGCTCTCGCACGCGACGAACGACGCCTTCATCGCGATCAACCGCCTGCTCGCCGCGGGCGAGGACGTGTCGTGGGTGAAGAGCGGGCCGCAGCAGGGATCGTTCTACATCGCGGCGCGGCCGTCCACGCGCGCGGTCGTCGAGAAGCTTGCCGCGGATCTCGGCGTCGGCGTCGAAGCGCTCGGATCGCCGCCCGCCGGCGACGTCATGAAGCTGCGCACGCTTCGGATCGGCCTGTCTGATCGCTACGGCGGGTCGATGCCGTCCGGCTGGACGCGCTGGCTGTTCGAGCAGTTCGAGTTCCCGTTCGAGGTCGTCTATCCGAAGACGCTGGACGCGGGCAACCTCGCGAGCAAGTTCGACGTCCTTGTATTTCCGAGCGACATGGTCCCCGCCGGAGGCGGTCGCGGTGGTCGTGGCGGCGGCGCCGGCCGCGGCGGCGGCGGCGGATTCGGCTCAGGCCAAGGGGGCGAGGGCGTCTCAATCCCCGCGGAGTACCAGAATCAGCTCGGCGCGATCACGGCCTCCACGACGGTCCCGCAGTTGAAGAAATTTCTCGAGGATGGCGGGACGATCGTTGCCGTGGGCCGATCGACGAGCCTCGCGGCGCTGCTCGGGCTGCCGATTGAGAATCATCTCGCCGAGCGCGCCGCCGACGGCGCCGCGCGGCCGATCTCTCGCGAGAAGTATTACGTGCCGGGATCGATCTTGCGCGTCGCGGTGGACAACACGAACCCCGTCGCGCACGGTTTCGCGGATCACGTGGACGTGTTCTTCGACAACAGTCCGGTGTTCGACCTGGCGCCCGACGCCGCGCTCAAAGGCATTCGTCCGGTGGCGTGGTTCGACTCGCCGTCGCCGCTGCGGAGCGGCTGGGCGTGGGGACAAGGCTATCTCGACGGCGGCATCGTCGCGGTCGACGCGCCGGTCGGCCGCGGACGGCTGTTTCTTTTCGCGCCCGAGATCACATTCCGCGCGCAGCCGCACGGCACGTTCAAGTTCCTGTTCAACGGAATCTATCTGGCGGGACAGGCGGCGCCGGGGCGGATGGGGACGACGGCCGGACGAGAATAGGCAGGCGGAAAGCGGAAAGCGGAAAGCGGAAAACGGAAAGGGGCTCTCTTTTTCCTCTTTCCGCTTTCCGTTTTCTTTTTTTTCTTCAGCGGCGCTTGCGCGCGCCGCCTTTCTTCGCCGCGCCTTTGCGGCCGCCTCGCTTCGCCGCGGCCTTGCGCGCCTTCGCCCTCGGCTTGCGGCGGGAGACCGCCTTGGCGGCGCGGCGTCCAGCCGTGACCGCGCGACGCGCCGTTTTTGCCGTGCGCCGCACCGTCCGCCGGATCGCGCGGCGGGTCGGCGCGGTGCGTGCGACGATCCCCGCGGCGCTCTCCGACACCGATGCGGCGGTCGATCCTGCCGCCTGCGCGGCCTGGCCGCCGAGCCGCGCCGCCGTTGACGCAGCCTGCTGCGCGGTGTTGACCGCGGTGCCGACGGCGTTGCCCACGACCTCCGCCGACCGTGTCAGCAGGTCCTGGTTCTGATTCTGCCGTTCATCTGCCATATCGTTTTCCTCGATTCTCCGTGTGTGCTGCGTCCCGGGGATCCGCTCCCGCTGAGGCGGACGGCGAGCGGCATACTAACAGAGGGTCGAGGCACTATGCCATACGTCTACCGTCCGGAGATTCTCGACGCGCTCGCCGGGCACGGCGTGCGGCCGACGCCGGACAGCGCGCCGGCGCGCGTGCGGGAGGCGGTGAGCGATCTTTATCGATACGAGATCAGACGTCTGCGGTCGGCGCTGCTGGCGGGCCGTGTCGCGAAACCGGACTACATCGGCCGCGTCGTGGCGTTGCGCCAGCGCTACTGGGTGCTGTCCGTCCCGGTCCATTTGTGGCTGACGTGACGGGGCGGCACACCAAGAATTGGTGGATTGGTGGATTGGTGATTCGGTGAATTATCACGTTGCCGCTTTGGCGCCCCGATCCATGGTCACCGTGCGGCGAGACTGACGGGACGGCCGTTGACCGTTTCGTAATCGTAGAACATCTCGAGCTGCGCGGTGCCGGCGAAGCGGACCTTCGCGACGGATTCGACGGCGGTCGGCACCCGGACGCCGCCCACTCGCGCGTAATGGCGCACGACCTTGACCAGCGTCGTCCAGAACGACGGGTTCTTGGACAGCCGCCCCTCGACCCGTACGAGATCGCTGCCGTCCGCGCTCAAGACCATTCGCCCGTCCACCAGCATGACGTCCTTGCGCTTCGGCCGCAGCGACACGTAGCGGGAGCCGTCGCCATCGACGCCGGCGGCGCCGAATTCGTAATTGTCCGGGGTCAGCTCTCCGCGTCCGGCCTCGCCGCCGTTGACCGCATCCGTTTCACGGTCGAGGATGGCGTGCAGCACTTTGGTGCGCACCGAATCGGACCCGCGTTCGCTGACGACCGTGTAACGGAAGGCGCCCCCCTTCAGCTCGGTCCACGCATCGAGCCACGCCTCCTGGCCCATGCGCTCCGCCCAGGCGTGCATGCGGCGGTAGCACCGGAAGGACTGAAGCGGCTCGTCGTGTCGGGAAAACAATCGGGCCGCGGAAATGTTGCCCGTCTCGGCCGGATGGGCAGCGGGCAGGGCGACGCCGGCGAGAAGTGTGAACGCGGCGACCCACATCGATACCGCGCCGGCGTATCGTCGGGGCGGTGCCGCCGGGGAATTCCGTCGCGGGCGCTGCATCCGCTGGACTCCGGCGGCTTGCAGAGGCAAGAACCGTGCTCACGGCCAGCTCGACAACATGACGGCAATCACTCGCGATTGAGGGACGCCATGCGCTTCAGCGTCTCGAGCGTGTCGGCTTCCGAAGCGGGCTTGTCGCGCCGCCAGTGCAGCATGCGCGGGAAGCGGACGGCGAGTCCGCTTCGATGCCGCGTTGACGGCGCAATCGCCTCGAATCCCAACTCGAAGACCTGCACCGGGTCGACCGCGCGGACGGGCCCGTGGCGTTCGCGCGTGTGGCGGCGGATCCAGCGATCCAGCTCCTCGATCTCCGCGTTCGACAATCCCGAGTACGCCTTGGCCACGGGGACCAGCGTGTCGCCGTCCCACACGCCAAACGTGTAATCCGTCAGCAGGCTCGCGCGACGCCCGTTCCCCGGCTGCGCGTAAATCAGGACGGCGTCCACCGTGAGCGGCGCGATCTTCCACTTCCACCAGTCGCCGCGCCGCCGCCCGACGCCGTACGGCGACGACCGCCGCTTCAGCATGAAGCCCTCGACGCCGCGCGCCCTGGACTCGTCCCGCAGCGCCGACAGCGCGTCCCACGACGGCGCCGTCACCTCCTCGGACACGCGCAGCACGCCGTCATGGGCGACGATCGCGATCAGGCCGGCGCGCCGCTCCTCGAGCGGCCGCGTGCGGATGTCGGTCGCGTCGCGCTCCATGACGTCGTACGCCATGAACACGACGGGGACGGCGCGCATGATCTGCGCGAGCTGGCGCTGGCGGCCGATGCGCTGCTGCAGCGCCGAGAAGGGACGCGGACGGCCGCCGCCGAACGCCAGCACCTCACCGTCGAGGACGGTGCCGTCGGGCACATGCGTCGCGGCGGCCGCAATCTCCGGGAACCGCCGCGTGATCAGCTCTTCGCCGCGCGACCAGAGCCACACTTCGCCGGCGCGCCGCACGAGCTGCGCGCGGATGCCGTCCCATTTCCACTCGACGAGCCACTCGGAGCGATCGCCGAGCGTCTCGGGCGGATCTTCCAGCGGCGACGCGAGAAAGAACGGATACGGGCGCGACGGATCCGCCGTGTGGGCCTGCGCCATCAGGCTCGAAAACCAGTCCGCGGTCGGCGTCCAGTCGCCCATCAGGCGTGCCGCGATCGCGGTCGGCTCCGCCTGCGCGGCCTGCGCGAGCGCGCGCACGACCAGCGTCTGCGCGACGCCGACGCGGAACTCGCCCGTGAGGAGCTTGTTGAGCAGAAAGCGCTCGTTGCGCGGCAGCCCGCGCCACCACGCGGTGACGCGGGCGCGCTGCTCTGCCTCGTCCGTTGCGGCGAGCGGCAGGATGCGATCGTGGATCCACGCGGCGAGCGGGACGTCCGGTTCGCGGGCGTGCGCAGGCAGAGCGTCGATGAGGAGCGCCACGACCTCGGCGAAGTCCCCCGCCGCCGCATAACATTCGCCGAGCAGCCACTCCGGGATGTCTGCGATCTCCTGGGCCCACGCGCGCAGCGAGGCGGACGCGATCAGCCGCTTCAATCGGCGGCCGGTGAGAAAAAACGTCGCCCAGGCGGCGTCGCCCGGTGGGGCGTCGCGAAAATACGCCGCGAGCGCCGCCACCTTCGCGTTGGTCGACATCGTCCGATCGATCGCGTCGTACAGCGCGGCGAAGCGTTTCACGTCTCCTCCGGATCCACCGCGGCGAGTTCTCCGAGCTCCCCCTCGAAGGCCGTGCGCAGCGTGCCCGTCTCGAGCCCGCGGTCGGCGAGCAGGCGCGCGAGCGCATCCGACCACCCGTGGGTGACGAGCACGCGCGACGCTCCCGTTTCCGCAATCGTACCGAGGAGAGCGGACCAGTCCGCGTGATCGGACAGGACGAACCCGCGGTCGAACGCGCGCTGACGTCGCACGCCGCGGACCCGCATGAGGCCGGAGGCGAACGCGATCGACGGATTCGGGAAGCGCCGCAGCCACGGGGTACCACGCGCGGAAAGCGGCGCGAGCACGAGCGTTCCCGCGAGGCTGCGGCCGCGCGCGTGCTCGCCGACGCGCTCGGCCGGCGCGAGCGCGACGCCGCTTGCCCGGTAGACGTCGGTGAACCCGGCCATCGCGCCGTGAAGCAGGACGCGACCCTGGCCCGCCGAAGCGGCGTCGCCGCGAAGGAGGCCCTCGTCGGTGCGCCCCCGCAGCTCCGCGAGGATCCGCTGGGCCTTCCCGAGCGCGTAGCAGAACAGGATCGACGCACGTCCCTCGGCGCGGTTTGCGCGCCACCACTCGAGAATCTCCCCGATGACCCCCGCGGCCGGATCCCACGTGTAGATCGGCAGCGCGAACGTCGCCTCGGTGATGAACGTGTCGCAGCGAACCACCTCGAACGGCGCGCACGTCGGATCGGGCGCGCGCTTGTAATCCCCGGAGACGACCCAGACCTCTCCGCCCCGCTCGAGCCGCACCTGCGCCGAGCCGAGGATGTGTCCGGCCGGATGAAACGAGACCCGCACGCCGCCGAGATCGATCCCTTCGCCGAACGGCACCGGCTGAATCGCGGCGTCGGGAAAACGGCGCCGCAGAAGGGGCTCGCATGGCGCCGCACAGAGGTACGCCTCGGATCCCGCATGGGCATGATCGCCGTGCGCGTGCGTGATGACCGCGCGAGCGACCGGCTGCCAGGGATCGACGAAGAAATCCCCTGCGCTGCAGTAGAGACCAGAGACGGAGTCGGTGATAAGAGCAGACATAATGCCAAAAGTGCCAGGGGTGCTATTGGTGCTAACGGTGCACTGCACCCTTAGCACCTCCTAGCACCCTTAGCACCCGCACCCTTAGCACCACCAGCACCATTAGCACCATTAGCACGACACCATACTCGATGGCGTAGACCGGCGCCGGGACGACCCACAGCAGGTGAAAGCTGTAGGCGCGGACCCAGACGATATAGGTCGAGAGGATCGTCACGCTCCAGACGGCGATGGGCAGCGTGTCGAGCGCGAAGAGAAACGGCGTGCAGTACAAGAGGTACCACGGATAGATCACGGGAGCCGCCACGAGCGCGACCGTCATCGGCCACGCCCACGCGCCGGCGTCGCCGGCGGGGCGATGCAGGCGCAGCCATGCCGCGACCGCGATGCCCAGCAGCACCGCCGCCGCTGCCGCGGGGCGTGGGCCGAGCAGCAGCCGGAGGCCGTAGAACACCGGGCCGTTGAAACGGATGTTATCGATGACGTTCGGCACCGCGCCGAGCGGCAGCATGCCCGCCGACGAAAACGGCAGGTACAACACCGCGAGCAGACCGGCCCCGAGCGCCGCGTCGCGTATGCGGACGCGTCCCCAGTAGAGCGGCACGAGGACGATCGGCACGAGCTTGCTCGCCACCGCGAGCACGAAGGCGCACGCCGCGAGGGACGCGCGCCGGATTGTCAACAACCACGCCGACGTGGCGATGAAGAGCACGCCGAGCGCGTCGATGTGCCCGCTGTGCGCGACCTCCAGAATCACCAGCGGATTCCACGCGTAGGCGAGCGCAAGCCACGGCGTTCGACCGCTGTCGATCATCCAGCGGTACACGACGAGGATCGTGAGCAGGTCGCAGAGCAGCAGCGCGAGCTTCATCGCGCGCGGCGTCTCGCGAATCGTCACGACGAGCCGGAAGAAGAGTTGCGCGGCGGCTGGATACGGCGTCTGCGCCCGCAGGCTCGGCATGTGCCTCGTGAGATCCGTGTGGGTCCACGCGACCTCCGAATCGGACGGCCGGATGCTGAAAGGGTTGTAGCCGAGCCGCTGCACCCGGCCGTCGTAGAGATACCGGATCATGTCGCTGCGCTCGTCGACGCGAGCCACCGCGAGGGGAATCCGCGCGGCGACGGCGAACAGCACCGCCGCGGCGAACCAGCGCGACGGAAACGGCGGACGGGCGCCCGCCAGCAGACGCCAGAGGAGCCAGCCGTACGGCACCGTCATGAGCGCCGCGAGCGCGAAGAAGGTCGGGGTCCCGAGCGGCGCCTGCGTGATCGCGAGGACGACGGCCGAGGCGACGAGACAGACGCCGCCGGCGAGAACGAGAAGGGAAATGCGCAACGACGCAAATGCTAAATGCAAAATGCGAAATGCCAAAATGCGGATGGGGGAT